>Ga0315289_10002135_pt1 | contig 30549 bp, 25 predicted proteins | sample YL17G11_40_MG_FD_203452 | JGI IMG/M metagenome (GOLD analysis project Ga0315289, IMG submission 203452) | Sediment microbial communities from Yellowstone Lake, YNP, Wyoming, USA - YL17G11_40 | ecosystem: Environmental > Aquatic > Freshwater > Lake > Sediment | place: USA: Wyoming | collected... | reverse complement strand
GGCCAGTACGCGCAGGCCGAGCCGCTCTGCAAGCGCGCGCTGGCGATCAGGGAGAAGGCCCTCGGCCCGGACCATCCCGACGTGGCCCAGAGCCTGAACAACCTCGCGGGGCTGTACGATTCCCAAGGCCAGTACGCGCAGGCCGAGCCGCTCTACAAGCGCTCGCTGGCGATCAGAGAGAAGGCCCTTGGCCCGGATCATCCCGATGTGGCCCAGAGCCTGAACGACCTCGCGGAGCTGTACCGGGCGCAAGGCCAGTATGCGCAGGCCGAGCCGCTCTACAAGCGCTCGCTGGCGATTTATGAGAAGGCCCTCGGCCCGGATCATCCCCATGTAGGCATATGCCATCAGAATATGGCAGGGCTCTATAGAAAAACTGGCCGGGACAAGGAGGCCGAGGCGTTAGAGAAACGAGCCGCAGCCATCCGGGCAATAAAACGATGAGACCAGTTGGAGGCTGACGGGTTGGATGCCTTTCTCGGTTAGGATGGCCGGCATGTTAGGCTGACAGCCGAGGCGACCGCGACATTCATACTGGTCGGCCTACACATTGTCGGGACCAGGGAAATGACTAAGAAAACAAGCAGATTCAGCCCGGCATATCGGGGTACGCTCCCACTGATTTTCATCGAGCAGATTCCGCTTGGTCTTCTTGCGGGAATGATCATGGACGATGGATGCCTGGGCGCCATGTTCTTCTTCACCTTGGTGGCATTCTGGGCCGGCTTTGCCCTGATCATCATCCGACGTCCGAGGACTCCCACCGAGATCGACATTTTCTTGATCAAATGGGGAACACTCTTGCTCTTCGGTCTCTCATTCGTCATGGCGTCTGTGATTTGGCGCTGGCGGGGAGCAACATGAAGAGCACAGTCCCAACAACGTACTGCAACAACACAGCTTGCCCCGCGGACCGGGCGAGTGGAAGTTCAGCGCGCTATGGCTGAGCCTGAAAACGAGCCTCGATGAGTCACGCGCTCAGCCTCATGAGCTTGGCGCCTGCGAGATAGTACGGCAACTATCGCGTAAGCCGATTCACGGTGAGCATATCGGGCTCCGGCGGGCTGAGATACTGGGCTTTGACGGCTATGAGGGCTTGCCGAGAACATCCAGACAAGCGATAGTCGCCCCGACTTACGGAACCAAAACCGCATTGACCACATGGCCGGGGAACTCGGCCACGCTCCATCTTAGCCGTTCTAGGGGCAGACGCCTTGGCATACGAAGACGACATTAAGTTGCTCACTGACTCGGCTGAACTGCTGGACCGAGCCCTGTCCGCACTTGCAGGCGTGCTGCCAGAACCGCGTCTAGTGGGAGTTGAGCCCTGCTATTATCGGTTCAGCAACCCCGATGAGAGAACCTTCGCCATGCTCAGGTGCCTACGGCTTGCCAGCGGCCTCCGCGCAGCTATCGTGCTTGTACAAGCTGGCTACCTCCAAGAGACATGCGTCCTCCTTCGCACGTTACAGGAGTTCGTTCACGACCTCGATCTCGTGATCGGGGGCTTCATCGACGAGAACGTGCGCCCTACCCTTGAGAAGCGAGTAACGGAGTACTTCTCTCACGACATGAGAACTCCTGCGGACATGATGGCGGACACCTCGAAGACCGCCTCCATGCCGCGGAAGAACGTATACGCCGCGGTCGGCCGCTCTTTGAGCCCCAATAACCCATACCACCTCCGCCAACTGACGAAGGCCATCGAAGAGGCCTATTCCGGCTATGTCCACGGTGCCTATCAGCACACAATGGAGATGTACGACGGGGGCCGGATGTGTTTTAGCACAGCCGATGTTTCTCATTCCCTGCAAGTTGGGCTTCCTGCAATCGCCATGGTAATGCAGCCTGCTCTCTCTGGATTCGCGGACTTCGCGCGATCTCTGGGGCTCAAGGCGATTGCTGAGGAGCTTTACGACCAGAGAGCGGCCATCGAGAAGTCGGCGCTCTACCAGAGCTAGCCCGTCTCGATTGACCATGTTTTCTCTTGGCTTCGACATGCCTCCGGGCCGATAGGCAGGATTTGGGCAGCGCTGAGTCGCATCTCCGTGACATGCGCGAAGTGTGGATCCATCTGGCTCGTAGCGTGAGCAAGCGGTTAGGACTGCTTCCAGTTTGGCCGAGTTTGTTTGCCTGGACATCGTGAACCCCTTCCAGGGCGCCGAAGCCTGGAGTCTGTCCCGAGCGGTGTCTGCAACTTGACGCGGCAACGCCTTCGAGTTAAACAGAGTCGGCTTGATATCGGGCGCGGTCCCGTGTGAGCCGTGGGGCGGCGACCAGCCCGGCCTTCCCTGAGTGATCGCCGCCAGCGACGTCGGACGAGGTCCGCCTTAATGAGCTTTGGAGAAGCAAAGGAATGACCGCGGAGGACGCAGAGAACGCTGAGGACAACGTCAAACCAATATGAATCCTGTGTTTCTGTCTCTGCGCTCTCCGCGCCGCCCGCCCCGCCATCCGCCTCAGGCGGAGCGGGTAAACTCTGGGCGGGCGCCTCGGCGGTGATCGTTTCCTTTCGTTACCCAAACGTCAGTAGAGACATGCCGCCAAACCGGAGGGCATGATGCGCGCTGCCAAGGTCATGCAGAAGGGAAAAGTGGAACTCATCAATGTCCCCGATCCCGTGCCGGGGCCGGGCGACGTCCTCCTCCGCATCCGTCAGTGCGGCATCTGCGGCAGCGACCTGCACGTATACCGCGGCGAATGGAGCGCCGAGTCCAAAATCGGCCATGAGATTTGCGGCGTCGTCGAGCAGGCCGGCCCGGGCGTCAGCGGCTTCCCTGCCGGCACGCGCGTCTGCGCCGAGTGCTTCGCCCACTGCGGCAAGTGCCGTTACTGCAGGCAGGGCGACTACAACCTTTGCGAATCGGTTTCGTTCCTCCCGGGGCACGAGCACAGCGGGCTGGCGGAGAAGGCCGTGTTGCCCGCGCACACGCTCTTCAAGGTGCCGGACTCGCTTTCCGACGCTCAGGTGATGATGGTCGAGCCGACGGCGGTCGCGTTCCGCGCTGTCAGCCGCGCCATCAGGAGCCCCGGTGTGGCCGGCCCCTCAAGCGCAAGCCCGGCCCCAGGCATGAGCCTGGCCATAATCGGAGCCGGCACCATTGGCCTGCTCTGCACGGCCGTAGGTAAAGCTGCGGGCGCTTCCCCCGTGGCTGTGGCCGCCAAGCACCCCCATCAGGCCGCCATGGCCGCCAGAGTCGGCGCCGACTATGTGATCAGGATGGCCGAGAGGAGCGTCGCGGAAGCGATGGCTGAGGCCACGGACGGGCGCGGTTTCGATGCCGTCGTTGACACAGTGGCCCGCGGCACCAGTTTCTCCACGGCCCTCGGCGCCGTCCGCAGCCGGGGACGCGTGGTCCTCGTCGGCGGCGTCACGCGGCCCATGCTGGTCAACCTCTCGCCGCTCGAGGGGCGCGAGCTCGAAGTGACGGGGTCGCAATGCTACGCCCTGACGAACGGCAAGCCCGACTTCGAGTCTGCCATCGAGCTTATCGAAAGCGGCCGGGTGGACGCCGGCAGCCTCGTCACGCATACGCTGCCGCTGGAGAGCGTGGACGAAGCTTTCCGGATCGCCAACGATAAGTCCTCATCTTCGATTAAGGTCGCCGTGCGGCTCTCCGATTGAGTCATGCAGCCCTTCTCGTCCCGACCCCGCGCTGTTCTCCTTACTCTTGCTCTTATTCTCTTGCCCTCCGCGGCCTTGGCCGCAGGAGGAGACAAGAACGATCCTCTATTCCACGAGATAGCCGAATTCGTTGCCCGCCAGGAACTCCGCGACGATCCGGCGTCCCGACCGTTCGATGAACCGCTTCAGCACGCCCCGCTCTCGCGCCTGGATGCTCTGGCGGCGTGTCATGGACTCCCTGCTCCCGCTTAGCAGAAGGCGCCGTGCGGGAGCCTCCGCCAGTCCCTCAACCGCCGCCCTGTCCAGACGGCTCAGGACCGGCACCACTTTCAGCAAGACGGCCAGCTCAAAGGGCGCAGAGCAAGGGAGCCGCTCCGCCCAGGTCCGGTCTTCAAGGGACGCCTGCATGGTCACCAGCCTGCCGGTCCCGACCAGGCGAGCATATGCGCGCAGCGCCCGGATTGCGCGCCGGTCCATGTCCAGAGCCACGTAAAGCTCGGTCAGCTCGCCGCGGCCCGCGAACGGATAGGAAAGCGGGTGCATCCCGCAGCCCACGTCAAGCAGCGTGCTCGGTGCCCCGACCAGCTCGAAGAACCGCTCGTAGAACTCTGCGTAGTGCTGGAGCCTCTCGCGCGTTGACGTGTGCGCGGCGAGCAATTCCTGTCGCAGCTCCTCGATTCGTTCCGGCCGCGCAGCCGCCTCCGCCTCGCGCTCGAACTCCTCCACCAGCCGCTCCACCGAAGCCGGCGCCCGGTAGTACTGCCTCAGCCCGTAGTAGAGCTCCTTGCGGCACTTCCTGATGACCTCGCGGTAGTCGCGCCACCGGCTCACGTCCTCCTGAGCATGCCGGTGCCGGACGCGGCATGCGAGTTCGGGCGCCGCGGCGAAAGCCTCGCCCAGCGCGGCTTCCGCTTCCTCAATGCTGACGCGATAGCGGACGGCAATGCTCTCCGCCTCTCGGCGCAGCAGGTCCTCCGGGATGGGCGATCTGGCGGGCACCGCTACCCCTCCCTTTCGGGCCGGCGCCACGTCGCCGCCAAGAGGCTTGAGGGGAACCAGCGCGCATGGACCCGCATTACATGCTCCAGATACGGCAGCAGCGTTCCCTCCCGCAGAAGGCGGCGCACGTTATCCATCGTGGCCAGCACCGTCCACAGGTTGTGACGACAAAGCAGCCCCGCATCCCGCCTCACCCGGTGGCCGTGCTCGCGACAATACGCGCAGGGGCAAACGTAAGCCCGCGCATCTAACGGCTCGCCGTTCGCCACGGCGCCGTAGGGCGTCATATAGGAGCCCTTCTCGGCGTAGTGAAGGAAAGATGACGAGTCGAAGACGTTGCAGCCGAGAGCCACATAGAAAGGAAGCTCCACGGGGTCGCCGGCCCCATAGAGGTGAATCGGCGTCCGCTGGGGTACGATGGGACGAGCCTGTGCGATCACCTGCCCCACGAAGTCCAGGTTGTGGTTGCGCGTGAAGAAAGGCACCAGGCTGCCGAGCGCTACATACGAGACGCCCAGCTTCACAAGGTCCTCGGCGGCCCGCCGACGCAGTTCGAGGAAACGTCCCCCCTGCTGCACACCGGCCAGGGCAGCGCGCTTGACGAGCGCGAGCCCCTCTTCCATGCGCCGCAGCGTGACGCGGAGCTTGCTCTCAGCCGTCATCAGGTTGTCCCAGGGCGGCGTTACTACGTCGAACGGGGAGACGATGTCCGCCCCGATGTCTTCCTGGAATCGAATGATCCGCGAGTTGCGAAGGTACACGCGGCTCCGGAAGGCCTGGAAGGCGCCGCTGTCTGTCATCACCAGGCCGTGGAAACCCAAGTGGTCCTTTATCCCGCGCTCCAGCAGGATGCGCCGCAGCTCTTTCCGGCGGTACAGGAAGAACGCGTTGACCATGATGGCCCGGACGCCGAACGCCTCCTGCATCTCGCTCAGCGAAAGGTACGGGTTCTCCGGTTCGTACACAGGCAGGAAGAGCGGGCCGGAAAGCTCAGGCGGAGTGCGGCCGGCATCGTCTGAAGGCGGGCTTGTCGGCGAATTGCTTTGCTGCATCTGTTCGCGGGAAATTGTAGGCATCCGGCCGGGGCCGTACCTCAACGACGCCAAGCGGACAGGGCGCGGGGGAGCTCGCCGAGCCGCGCGGCGGGGCCCGCGCCGGTGGCCGTCAGCAGAAAATCGCGGTCTCTCTCGCCGGTCACCATTATTACAAGCATAAAGTGCTCCCCCGGCAGGCAGGCCGCCACGTGGTCCGCCCATTCTATCACGCTCACCCCGCCGCCCTCGAACGTCTCGGCGCATCCGATCTGCTCCATCTCGGCGGCCCCCTGGAGCCGGTACGCATCGAAGTGGTAGAGCGTCAGCCGCCCCGAATACCGCCTGAGCAGGACGAACGTAGGGCTGACCACCTTCTCCAGGTCCTTCACGTTAAGGCCGGCCGCCAGCCCTTTCACGAAACAGGTCTTGCCCGCCCCGAGCGTGCCCTGGAGGCCGATCACGTCGTTGGGCTGGCAGAGCTCGGCGAACGCCGCAGCCAGGGCCTGCGTCTCTTCGGGACTGTGCGTAGTCAGGTGCACGCCCGTTCCGCTCATCGGACCAGGTGCTCCCAGCCCCCCGCGACCAGCCGCTCGCGTCGGCCGTCCGGCATGACCAGGCATGACTGCTCGCCGCCCACCACTTCGCCGATGGCCGTAACGCCCGTCCCGGCGGCGCCGGCACCTGCGGCCTCGTGCGCCTCGGCCGCGCCCAGGCAGAAGAGCAACTCGTAGTCCTCACCGTCGTTCAGCGCGTGCCAGAGCGGCGTTCGGCCGGTCTCTCGCGCCAGCATCACCGCGTCGTCGCTGATCGGAATGTCCGCCGCCCGCAGAACCACGCCCACGCCGCTCTCCTCCGCAATGTGCAGCGCGTCGGTGCTGAGCCCGTCGCTTATATCAATCATGGCGCGCACCTCAAAGCGCTCGGCGAGCGCAAGCGCCTCCATCACGCGCGGGCGGAAGCTCAAGTGCCGGCCGCGGATGGACCCGCCCAGCCGCCCGGTAACGCAAACGGCGTCGCCAGCCTTCGCCCCGCCCCTCGTGACAGCCCCACGCGGGCCCGGGGTGCCCAGCACAGTGACGGCGATGCTCGTCGCACCCGGGGCCGACGACACGTCGCCGCCGACCAGAGGTGCGGCAAGCTCGCGACCGGCCTCCCAAAGCGCTCCGCACAACTGCCAGCAGGCAACCTCGTCGTAGCGGGGCCCGATGATAACCGCCGCGACGCTGCAGAGCGGCCGTCCGGCCATGGCGGCTATGTCGCTCACCGAGCGCGCGACGGCCTTGCGTCCGACCAGCGCCGGCTCCGTGCCCTCGGCAAAGTGTACCCCCTCTACAACAGAATCGGTCGTCACCAGAATCTGCCCGCCGCTCGGCACGTCTAAGGCCGCCGCATCGTCGCCGATGCCGATGCGCAGCCAAGCGAAGTTCTCCTGAGCGGCGAGCGCACGAATGTACGCGATGAGGTCGCGCTCAGCCACGATTCGGCTCCCCCTGAGCGCTCGGGGCCGGCCCCTGTGTTTGCACGCGCTCGCACGCCTCCGGCACGCTGGGGTCCCTTTGGGCTCGTACGTCTGCGCGCTCAACGGGCTCGGCGCGCGAGGCGCGCCAGAGGCGCAGGACAGACTCGGCGGCGGTTTCGAGCAGCTCATCGGCCTTTTCCATGGCCTCCTGAATCTCCATCGGCCGATTCACAATCGAGAAGACGGCGCTGACTCCGCACGGGTAGATCGTTTCGTAACCCGGCCCCAGCGCACCTGCTAACGCAACGACCGGAATCCCTTGCGCTCTTGCCGCTGACGCGACGCCGGCTATCGTCTTTCCGAACGCGCTCTGCCAGTCTATGCGCCCTTCGGCGGTGATCACAAGACCGCTGCCGGCCATGCGTTCGCCGAGCCGGACGGCCTCCATCACTGTCTCCACGCCGCGGCAGATGTGCGCGCCCAAGAAAGCGACAAGCCCCGCGCCGAGTCCTCCCGCCGCGCCTGCCCCGGGCAGGCCCGCCACGTCTATTCCAAGCTTGCAGCGGATGAGATCGGCCAGAGCTACGAGCCCCCGTTCGAGCGCTTCGACCTGCTCCGGCGTCGCGCCCTTCTGGGGGCCGTAGGTGCGAGCCGCCCCGTTGAGGCCCGTCAGAGGGTTGGTCACATCGGCGGCAACAACGATCTCGACGCCTGACAGGCGCGGCTCGAGGCCGCGCATGTCAAACTCCCGGATGTCGCGTAGTCGCCCGCCGCGACAGTCCGTGATCGCCCGCCCGTCAGCGTCCAGAAACCGCACGCCCAGCGCCGAGGCCATGCCGGTGCCGCCGTCCACCGTGGCGCTGCCGCCGATGCCGACGATGACCCGCCGGGCACCGAACTCCAGCGCGCTCCTAATCAACTCGCCCGTGCCGAAGGTGGAGGTGAGCATGGGGTTGCGCTCCTCGGGCCTGAGCAGCTCGATGCCGCTTGCCCGGGCGATCTCTACTACGGCCGTCTTGTTGTCGCCGCAGAGGCCCCAACATCCGGTGATGCGGCGTCCAAGGGGATCGGCGACCTCGGCGCTGTGGAAACTGCCGCCGGTCGCGCTAATAATGGCTTCCGCCGTCCCCTCTCCCCCGTCGGCCATGGGGACAAGCACGATCTCCGCCGACGGATCCGCCTTACGCAAGCCGCGGGCAATCGCGCGCGCAGCAGCCGGCGAGCCCAGCGATTCCTTGAGCGAGTCAGGCGCGACAGTGATCTTCATGGGCCTGGTGTGCTCGAGACCACAACCATTCTACTATGTAGCACCGCATTTTCCAGGGAGTTTTGCCGCATGACTGAAGTCCCGATTTAGAGGAGCGTGCGTCGCAAGCTCTTTCGGCTCAAAGAGTTGCATACGTCCCGGCGGCCTCAAGGCCGATGAGTCGCCACTTTGGCTCCTTTTCCTTGACTTCGGCTCTGCCAGGCCGTTAAGAGCTATGGTGGTGGCACGGGGTACGGCCGACCTGCCGCGGAGCAGTTCGGACGTTTGGCGGCGCGCGGTGTTCGAGCGACCGCTGCATGAACTGGGGCAAGCGGGCATTCGGCCCTGCAAGTAGCGCGAAAGGAGGCCATAGGATGCCGTTGCTCATCGGATGGGGCACGCGCCAGACCGTCCTTCTGATCATTGCGGCGGTCATCGCGATCGTGCTCATCGTGCTGATGTCCACAAAGAAACCCGGGCCGGAAGGCACGCCGGGCGCCGCCCGGCCTGGAGAAGGGGAACCTACGGGAGAGAAACCCGAAGTAGAGGAACCGGACGCGGAAGAAGAGGAACGGTAGCGTCCCTCCGGATCCACACCTCCCACACTACTTCGGAAACGCCGCGTTGCCGGGGCGCCTTCCCTCGGCAACGCGGCTTTCTGTTCGGCCTGTCCCAGCACAGCGAGAAGCACTCAGCCGCCCACGGACACCGGCCGCTGACCACGTCCGCCGACGCCTTCATCAAGCCCACAGGGCGCACACAGCGTCCCGCCCAGAGCGCAAGAGACGCGCGACGTAAGTGGCTGCCTCGCGCTGGACATTGACTGCCTTCCAGAGGGCAAGGTATAATGCGTGCATAGTTTATGATGAACTCTTGTCGTCGCCCTGAAGCCTGAACGGTCGTCGAGGCCCGCCACAATCTGGGCCGACCCACTGACGGCTCGCGCACGTCGGAGGCTGTCCGCATGCAGGATGACTTCAGTCAGGAAGTGCCGGAGACGATTGGCCCCGTTCGGATTGAGAGGAAGATCGGCGAGGGGGGGATGGGGAGCGTTTACATGGGCCGGCACAAGACGCTGGACATCCCTCTGGCCGTCAAAGTCCTGCCTAAGCACATAGACCTGAAGGACCCCGAGTACAGCAGGCGGTTCTCCCGCGAGGCGAGGATCGCTGCGCGCCTGAAGCATCGCAACCTCGTCCAAGTCCACGATTTCGGCGTCGAGTCCGGTTTCTATTACCTGGTGATGGACTATGTAGAAGGGCCCACCTGCAGCGAACAGGTCCAGAAACTTGGCAGGCTCGACTGGCGGACGGCTGTTGACGTGGCAAGGCAGGTGGCCGACGGCTTGGAGCATGCCGCCTCAAAGGGCGTCATCCACCGGGACGTGACGCCCGGCAACATCATCCTCGACACCGACGGCACGGCGCGCCTGACCGACCTGGGCCTGGCCAAGGAAACGACGGCCGATGCCACCGGCCTTACGCGGAGCGGCGCGAGCCTGGGCACGCCTTATTACATGAGCCCGGAGCAGATCAACAGCGCGCGCGACGTGGATTTCCGGACGGACATCTACTCCCTCGGCGCCACGCTCTATCACATGGTCTGCGGCAAGGTGCCGTACACCGGCACCACCTTCGAAGTGATGACCAAGCAGGTACGCGAGCCCCTTCCTTCCCCCAAAAATCACGTGCCCGACCTGCCCGACGACTTGTGCGACGTTATCCGCAAGATGATGGCCAAGTCCCCCGGCGACCGTTACCACAGCTACAAGGAGCTGCGCCAAGACCTGACCAACCTCCTGGAAGGGAAGGCCGTTTCGGCCTTCGGCTTCAGAGATCAAAGCATGGTGACGGCGGCGACAACCACCGAGCCGGGCATGGTGAACGAGAGCATCAAGGACCTATCCTCAGAGAAGACGATCGTAACCAACCCGCCGCCCCGCCGCAGCAACCTCCCCATCTGGATTGCGATCCTGATCGGCGTGATAACGGCCGTGGTCGTTTTCTTCGTCGTCCACTTCGCACGGTCCAGCCCCTGAACAGATTCAAGCTTCATTAAGCCCTAAGGTCAGTGCGGGGAGAGACGCCAGCTTGCCACACAACAGGCGGGGCGCGACGCCTACCGGTGGGTTGGGGGCGTGGCGGGAGCCTTGCGCGCGCTTCACTTGAAGACCATGCCGGCATAGCCCACGACATATGAGCCCCCGCCCAGGGGCGAGTCCGCACTGGTGGCCCGCGCTACGAGGATCCCCTGGCGGGCACCGCGCGCCGCGACAGCGGCCATCATGACAACCGCTGGCAGCACGCCGCACATAGTGATGGGCTTCTCGCGGCAGACGCGGTAAAGGCCCTCCGGGTTCAGCGCCTCCATCTGGGCAATCGCCAGCGGATCATTGCGGTTGACGATCTCAAGGGCTGCGCTGCCGCTTTCGTGGGACATGTCGCTGCTGGCGACAATGAGGGCGTCGGTCTCCCCCGTGCGCGCCAGCACGTCTGCGAGGGATGCTCCAAGCTCCTTCAGCGAACCCAGGTTGGCGGAGGCGGTCACACAGATGACCGCGATCTTCACCTGCGGATTATGATACTGGAGGAAGGGCAACACCACTTCGCCGGAGTGCTCAGGCAAGTGCGGCCTGTCGTCAGCAGTCACGAGGGGCAGTTCAGCGAGCGCGGCAGTCAGGGGCTCGTTAAGCGCAACTTCTCCGAAAGGCATCTCCCAGTTGCCGCCCGTCCAGAGCGCAAAGGGCGGCCGGTCGTACGAATGACTCGGATTGAGCAGGACGACCGTGCCGGGCGCCAGAACCTGGGCGAAAGTCTTGCCCGCGGTGGGGCCGCTGAACGGATAGCCTGCGTGGGGGCAGAGGACTCCGAGAGCCGCCTCCTCTTGTTGAGGGGAGGGGGTGAAGGATTCGATCGTGGACCTCAGGCGGGCGGCGTCGGCAGGATAGAACTGCCCATCAACGACAGCCTTCCGTGTCATTCTTGCACCTCCTGCGCTGCCGGTGAGCGCAACGGCGGCGGAATATGCGCCATGCTCCAGGCGAGTATCTTAGCGCGCGGCAGTGCGCAAAGGCAAGTTGAGGGAACTGACAACTGCGCGTGCGCCCAACGGTCAGCGTGCGGCGTGCTTGCTGGGCTTCGGCAAGGTGAGCCCCAGGCGGGTCCGCCCCGGATGAGAGATGAGACACTTACGGCTCCTCCCGGGGACGACCCCTGAGCCTTGCGGGCAGTGCCGCCACCGTGAGGGCGTTGGTGGGTGGACCCCAGGGCGACCGCGTCCTCGCGCCGCTTCCGGGCGCGAGCGGGAATGCTTTTGACCTGCCCACCGTTGGCATCGAAGATGAAGGCGTTCGTAAACCGTTCAAGGCGGTCCGTCTCGAGGACTTGGTTGTCCTCCAACGGCAGCTCGATGAGTTTAAGAGCTCCTTGGACCACCAGTTGACGCTACAGTGTCTGCCTTCTTTTGCCCGCCCGAGAAGCGTTGTCTACTCGCGCCCAGCCGGGTGAAGCTCGCCCCGGGATGCGCCAGTGCGTCTCTTGCCATTGCCGTGCGCTGGTGGGGGATTCCGCGCGGCAAAACAGGAGCGTGCAATTAACGCGCGTCTCCCGCAACGTTGCCGATGACGGGATGGATCACGAACGAGATGGGCGGCAAGACCCACCACAGCGTGCTCGTGTCCGACTGCACCACCCTCACTGCGGACGCTCCAGCAGCCTTCGCCTGCTTGGCGAAGTCGGATACTGTTTGCTGAAGCGTAGCATTGCCCCAGATGGGGCCGACACCCAGCACGTGGATGGCATAGTTGGTGGTGCCGTAATGTTTCACCTGCTTGCCATCCATGCCCGTGAGGCCGTTGAAGTTATCGGCTTTGCTGGTGAGCGAGCAACCCAGCATAACGATGAATCCCGAAGCCAACGCGAGGACGAAGCACTTCCTCATGACGACCTCCTCTCCATTCTGTCGTCGGGCCTGGATGGAGCAGGGCCAGACGAGGGCCATGCCGCACGTTTGCCCCAGCTGCGACGGAACCAGGAGTGGCAGGTCGGGCCTGCACTGTCGTGCCTATAGCTCGCCAGTACCGTCCCAGAGCCCAGCCACCTTGGGGCACAGCTCATGCCGTCGGGCACGCATCGTCAAGAGCCGGACATGCCGACTCCTGCCGGCCTTATGACTTGTTTGCTGTGCAGCATCCATGCCATTCACCGGCAGAAGGCGCCGGGTGCCGCGATCGAAAAGCCCGTCAGAGCCTCTGAAGATTTCCCAGACGTGGGTCGAGTATGGCTTCTTCTGCCGCCAAGGCCACGCAAGACCGGGGACGAGTCAGCCCCGTGTCCTTGACACTCATGACGTCCAGCGCTACCGTGAGGGTCGTGGCGTCAGGGAAGGGAAGTGGTTCTCAGGACGCGACCTGTGTCTGAAAGGGATGGGAGGCCGCGCCATGGAAGTCAAACCTGTGGTTAGAAAAGTTGTCTGGATACTGGGGGGCTTGGTGGTCCTGGCGGTCATCGCCGGGATCGTCGTCGTTCTGTCGCTGGACAGCATCGTCAAGACCGGCATCAACACCGTCGGCCCTCGGGTCGCCAAGGTGCCGCTGTCCGTAGAGAAGGTGCGGATTTCACTTCTGGGCGGCTCGTTCGCCATCGAAGGTCTGCAGATGGGCAACCCAGCGGGGTTTCAGAGCCCTCACTCGTTCACGGCGGGCAAGATCCGGGTTGACGCGAAACTGAGATCGCTCTTAAGTGATGAAATCATCATCCCGCTGATCGAAGTAGACCAGCCGGCGGTGACGTTGGAGTTCGCGGGGACTAAGACAAACATGGGCGAGATCATGAAAGGCCTCCAGACCCCGGCACCGCAGCCGGAGCAGAAGGCACAGAAGAAAATGCGCATCGGCCTGATCAAGGTGGTGGGAACCAAGGTCTCCATAGCCGGGTTGCCCGTGGTGGGGAGTGTCGGTCTCCCGGTCCCGGACATTCAGGTCTCGAACGTGGGGACCGGCGGGCAGGGGGCAACGCCGCAGGAGGTGGCGAGCCGCACGCTGAGCGCCATCTATGAGGCAGTCGCCGGCGCGGTGGGCTCCGTGCTCTCTGCCGAGCAGTTGAACACCCTGAAAGGCGGACTATCGGATGCGCTGAAGGCCGGCCAGAACGTGCTCGAGGAGGGCGGGAAGAAGGCGAAGGAAGCGGTGGGTGGAGTCCAGAAGGGGATCGAGAGCATCTTCAAGTAGGCTGGTGCGGGAAAGGCAGCGCATTCGGACGGAGGGAGTGCACCTACTCAGCGGAGGACGTGAAGAGCTTCGGCCCAGCGCGCTGGGCGAGGTCGGTTGGCTGTATCTCACCAAGGGCCTCTCAAGCTTAGCCACTGCCCTTCGGATACTGAGCGGCTCCTGCCACGACGCCTTCGGGCGCGGGCGATGCGGCGTTGACCACCTTTGCGTTGGCGGCCTTCCAGGCCGCCGCATGATGAACTGCGTCCGCGTCTAATCAGCTTCCCACTGCCGAAAGCAGACCCTTTGCCATGATCTGCACCTGGCCAAGCCCGGAGGACAGCGGGGTCTGCCCGCTGCGGGCAAGGCGGCGTGCTGAATCTGCGGGGATGTTACACCGTTTGCTCCGAAGGCACGCGCCGAAAGCGTTAGACGATTGTGGAAGGAAAGTAAGGCGGGGAGCTGCTCTTGCCAGTAGCATGTGCGCGTGATAGTATTCCTGGGGGGGACGGCCCAGGAAACGCGTCAGTTCAAGAGCCGGCGACCTATCCTATGCTGCGGACGACGCACGGGCAGATCGTTGAAGGATAGCGCGAATTTGTTTCTCGACCCCAAGAGCGTCCGTCGGAGGAAGGATGAAAGAGGAAAGGAACAGATCCACCTGCAATAAGTGCCGACAGTTCGTGCCCGCCAGCAGGGCCGAACGCGAGGGCAAGGTCTACCTTGTGAAAGACTGCCCGCGGTGCGGCAGGACTGAGACACTCATTTCATCCGATGCAGCCCGCCACTTCAGCAAGCGGGACCTCGACCCGGGTTGGGACTACCAAGAGTGCGCCGTCAATTGTGCGCAGTGCACGGCTCATCATGCGCCGACGTACGCGTTTGTTGACGTGACTAACCGGTGCAACCTGAACTGCCCCATGTGTGCCGACAGCGTGCCAGGCCACGGCTTTGTGTACGAGCCGCCGATGGAGCATTTTGAGAAGATATTCAAGCACCTTTCCCACCTCGATCCCGTGCCCACCGTGGCACTCTTTGGCGGAGAGCCCACGGTGCGGGACGACCTGACCGACATCATCAAGCTTTCGCGCTCTTACGGTTTCCCCACTCGCGTGCTGACCAACGGCCTGAGGCTCGCGGACGAGGAATACTGCCGGAAACTGGTAGAGAGCCGCCCGCATCTGCTCTTTTCCTACGACGGCTGCAACGCCGAGGCTTACCGCCAATGGCGTCGAGGGGAAAAGGTCCTTGACCAGAAGCTCAAAGCAGTAGAGAACCTGAACAAGCTCCCGAAAGTGAAGGTCAGCTATGTGTCGTGCCTGTCCGTGGGAGTGAACGACGACCAGGTGCCCCACATACTGGACTTCTGCCATCGGCAGCGCGCCATCCTCAGGGGGCTATACCTGATGCCCCTTGTGCAGGTTTGGGACAAGGCCGAATTCGATTACGAACCCAAGCGCATGACCACCGAGGACGTCGAGATTCTGCTGCAAAATGCCTTTCCCGGCGAGGCGGTGAACTTCGTTTCCCTGGGAGTTGCCTCGCATACGAGGACGCTAATGAAGTACATGGGCGAGTCAACGATGGTTTACTTCGGCGCCCACCCCAACTGCGAGAGCTTCTACGTCATCGTTTCCGATGGGGAGAATTACAGGCCCATAGAGCACTACCTGAGAAAGCCGCTCCCGGAAGTCGCCCGTGCGTTCCTCAAGCTTGAACGCAAGCTCAGTGACAGGGAGGAACGCTGGGGAAGGAACTCCACCGGACGCATGCTGCGCGCGCTGCGTCTGAAGGGCTTTACCTTGAAGGCCCTGGGCCTCACGCAGGGATTTCTCCTGCTGCTTGCGAACCTGAGGCTACGCCGCGTGGTCAAGGGCAAAGGCCTGATGAAAATCGTCCACGGCCTGGCCCTCCCGTTTGACCTGCTGTTCGCGGGCCATGCGTCGAAGGCCATGAAGCGGCACCTCCGCGCCCAGGATCCCATTCCAGTCGTCATCCTTCCATTAGAGGATACGCCAATACTGGAGACCGCGCGTCTCCAGCGTTGTCCCAGCGCCCACGTATGCTACGACCCACGGACTGACACCTTCAGTTACATTCCCGTGTGCTCATGGAGGTTAGTCAACAAGAAGCTCCTGGGTGAGATCGCGCAGTATTACGCCAGCAAGGGGGTCTCTGCGAGCGGCGCACATAGGCCGCAACAGGCGCGAACAGTAGCCGGGGCAGAGTCCGAGGCGTAGCCAGTTGCCAGCCCGGCCTGCTACGTCTTGGCCGTCCCTGCACGCCGCCATAGCGTCGTCGCCAGAGATCTGACGTCCCAGACAGCGGTGAGCTGGCCCGCACCTTTGACGCGCAGGAGTTTCCGGCCGGCCCCAGCAGGCTGCTCCTCAAGCCAGGCGAGCCATTTCTCCGTCCGAGCTCTTCGCCACGCCTTCGGGAGCCACCTCGTCAGGAGGCGAAGCGACATCTGCCGTTCAAGAACGCTGTACACCGGGTACCATCGTGCCAAATTGCCGGAGTCGCACACTATCATGGCCGTTGGCGCGGTCCAGAGAGCATCTTATTTGTCAGCACTCGCCCCTGGAAAGCCCGCGCCGGTGAGGCAGGATTTACAGAACGCCCGAAGCCTCTGGAAGTAGTCCTCCCCGCCCACCACGTACGTATCGTTGTGGCCGGCGCCGCGAATGACGTAGAACTGCTTGGGTTCCGGCGCGGCGGCAAAGACCGCCTTCCCCTGCTCGAACGGGACAAGCTCGTCCCGGTCCCCGTGAACGACAAGGACTGGCACGGTCACGCGGCGTATGAGGTCCAAATTGTCGAACTTCGAGCGCATGAAGAGCCAGGCCGGGGGGAAAGGAAGCCTGTGGCGAGCCATGGCTCGCATGTTGGCAAAGGGGCTCTCCAGTATTAGGCCGGCACACCTCTCGTTCAGCGCCAGATGGAGGGCCACGGCGGCGCCGAGCGAGCGGCCGAAGCAGACAATGCGAGCGGGCTCGACGCCGCGTTCATCCGCGAGGTACCTGTAAGCGGCTTCGGCATCCAGGTAGAGGCCGTCCTCCGAGGGCGTTCCCTCGTTCTTCCCGTAGCCCCGGTAGTCGAAGATCATGACAGCGATGCCATGGTCCGCCAGAAGGCTCAAGTTCTCCGCCCGGTGGCTTATGTTGCCCGCGTTGCCGTGGCACCAGAGCAAGACGGGCCTGCGCGGCGGGTCGTCATCTCCTCGGCCGGGATGCCACCAGCCGTAAAGTTGGAGGCCGTCCTGCGTTCGGAAGAGGCATTCCTCGACCCGGAGGCCCGGCGGCTGCCAGCTAAAGACCGGCTCGCGGGTGGGATAGTAGATGAAGCGGCGCTCGAAGAGCACCAGGAGGGCTGAGATCAGAACCAGCGTCGCGGACACGATGACGATCAGCCGTGCCATCGCCCGTGCCAGGGCATGCCAGCGCGCCTTTGGGCCGGGGCCTCCGTAGTGCGCAGCGGGGGCCGGCGCGGACGCCCGCTCGGGGGTCCGGCCTGATGAGCCACCACGGCGGGGCAGTTCCGGGGATACAGACGGCAGCGCCGCCACGCAGGCAGCGGCGAACACTGCGACAAGCAGCATCTTCATCAGCAGCGTCCCGCACGGAGATGAGTCCACGCGGCATCTGCACGCCGCTGCGTTAGCCGACCTGTGAAGCGCCTTGCCTGCTCACGCAGCTACTGCAGAACCGGCGTAAGGTCTGATAGTACTGCTCGTTCCCGAAGTCAGAGAGGTCGCTGTGGCCCGCGCCTTCGATGGCGTAGAACTCCTTAGGGCCGGGCGCAGCGTTGAAGACCGCCCTGGCCTGCGCGATTGGCACCAACGTGTCACGTGAGTCATGGACCACTAAGAGAGGCACCTTGAGCCGGCGGACCCGGGTCAGATTGTCAAGGCGGTTGCGCACAAAGAGGGCCACCGGAAGCACGGGATGCCTATGGCGCACAACGGCGCCCAAGTTCTCAAAAGCCCCCTCAAGGACCACGCCGGCCGTCTTCCGGAGCACGGCTACGTGCAAAGCCACCGTGGAGCCGAGGGAGCGACCGAAGCAAACAATCCGGCCGGGCGCTATGCCCTGCACTTCGACAAGGTATCTGTAGGCGGCCTCGGCATCCATGTAAAGGCCGTGCTCACTCGGCCTCCCCTCGCTCTTGCCATACCCGCGGTAGTCGAAGAGCAGGACTGCCAGGCCCTGCCCAACGAGCCGGCGAAGCGCTTCGGTCCGGTGCGTTATGTTGCCGGAGTTCCCGTGGCACCAGAGCAGAACGGGCCGGTCGGCCGCATTGTCCGGGCTTAAGCCCGGGTGCCACCAGGCGTGGAGCTGAACGCCGTCGCGCGCGCGGAACACGCATTCGATGACGCCCAGCCCGGCGGGCTGCCAGCTCCCGACCGGCTCACGGCTCGGGCGGAAGACGAAACGGTTCTCGAAGAACAGCAGGCCTGCCAGCGCCAGCAGGAAGGCCATGGCAGCGCCGACGATAATACGCAAGCCGATGTCCAGCCACGGGGGGGCCGCCGGGTCAGGCTGCGCCGGCTTCTGCCTCAGCCCGTGGACAGCGTCCACAGTGAGAGCCGCCCCACGGAGGGCATCCACGGTGAGGTGTTCGCCATGCCCTACGCCCGCCACGTGGGCTCGCGCCGGGGCAAAGGCCGCAGGCGAGCCCGTCAGCGCCGGCCAATGCACGGGCATAAAGAGGAGCAAGGCCACGACAAGCTGCATCATCGCAAGCATCCCCGTGAAGTCATGGGACGCGCCAGTTGAAAGCCATCTGCCGGCTTACGAGGCCTGCGATTCCGAGGGTGGCCCCTGGCGCCGCGCGGCTTGCCGCCTGCGCCGCACGCCAAGGGGCGCTCCAAGGACCTCGGACCATATGACAGCCTGCTTGAGGCTTAATGAACCGAAGGCTACGGGCATGCCCGCAGCGGCCTTCACGGCTGCGGGCGGAACCTTGTGGCCCTTAGGGAGTTCAGGCGGCGCGGCCGGCGCCTGTTGAAGGGCCCCGACCTTGGACTTGCGAGGCGCACGCGCAGTTGACACCTGCCTCGGAGGGCGGGGCTGGGCCACCCGAGCGCGCCCCTCACGGACGGGGCCGGGCGGAGCAACGGCCGTCGCAGGCAGCGGCGTTGCCAGGGGCTCTCCCAAGTCCACGGCCTCGCGAACGGGCGCAGGTGCCTGCTCGAGGGCGGCTTCCGGCCTGGCAGAGGGCGCGACCTCCGGCGGGCGAGCGGCGGACATCCCGCGCAGAAACTCCCTTATCTCTTCGGGGGACGCCTCGTAGTCCGCACGGGGCTTCTGTTCAGCAGGCACTTCCTCGCCGAGGACGTCTTTGAACTTCTTGAGGCCGCCGCCGATGAGCACCAACACGACGATAACAATGACCGAGATAATGGCATCCACCTGCGGACCCTCCACACGACCCAAGAACCGCCCATGCTTCGCGCCGGCCTCCCCTGACAGGGAAATCCCGGCCCAAGGCGGGTGAGCTTCGCTCGCAGCAACACGGTGGCGAACCCGGAATGAGGTCCAGCCGCTAAACGAAGCGCCCGACGTTAACGTCTCTGCATTCTAACATCAACGGAATGACATCCTCAACGGCTCGGCACGCATGGATGAGGAAGTCCGCCTCGAAACGGCCGCCGGAGGCTTTCGAGGCCATGTCCAGCGCGCCTGGGCCGGCTGGATGGCCGCACCGCAGCAAGGAAGCAGCGCAAAAAGCACGGAGAAGATACGGCGCATCATCCTGATCCCGAACGCTGGCGAACACGATGGCGGCCGAGCGAACCCGCGCAAGGCTGAGGTAATGGGCGCTGCAGTAACGCTCCTGAGGCCGGACGGACGTTCGCAGCATCTCTTCCAGCCGCGCCACGGCCTCGGCCTGGTTGGACATGGACTGCAGGGCAAGGCTTGCGCAGAGGGCTTCGTTCCCTTGCTCGCCGCCCTTGACCGCCGGCATGGTAAGCCCTTCCAAGCTTCCGCCTGCGCCACGCAGGGCCAGCGCCAGGCAGAGAAGCGGCAGGCTCTCGACGGGCCTGCCCACCAGATAATCCGCCAGGGCGGCCGCTGCTTGCTCCCTCTGCGCTGCGATCATAAGCTGCCGCGTAAGCTCGAGCCTGAAGTCCACAGCAGAGTCGGCAAGGACCGCTTCGGCCAGCCTAATGGGCTCCCCGACGTCCGCCGCCAACAGCAAGGGAGCCGCAAGGCCGATCGGCTCCTGGTACTCGGGATCGTCGAGGTGCGCTTCGCAAAGCGCGCTCATGCGGTTAAGGATTTCGGCCGGCTCGGCGCTCAGCGCCGCGCAAGGGCGCAGGGCGGCCAGTTTCACCCAATCATCTTCATCCTCGGCGGCATTGGCGAAGTCAGCCGAGGGGCTCTGACCAGCTAACGCCTCGCGCGCCCAGCGGACGCCGACCCAGGCCCGACGGCCCAGCCTGTAGAGGCGGCGCTGCAGTCTCGCGACGCTATCGTGGCGGCCCCATTCCAGCTTCGGCCCTGTCTGCACCGCCGCGGCCCATCGGTCGAGAGCGTTCTCGCACCCCTCCTGGCTGATGAGGCGTATGGCGTCGGCGGCGTACGCCACACAATTCAGGGCAGCCGCCAACTCGCGGCCGAGGCCGCCCATGACGCGGCGTGCCGCCTCTTCGTCGAGACTTCCGCCGCCGGAGACGGCCCGCCGCACGGTCTCGGTCTGGTCGGCGGAGAGGCCGTAAGCCTGGGCCCAGGCTTGGGCGGCGTCGGGGCCCACGGCGGCGTCCACCACGTAATGCCCGGCCCCCTCATCCCACCGCAGGGCGTGCGCCTGTCGGGCGAGCTGACCCCGACGGGCAAGGACCTCCTCCACTCTCTGCTCGATGCGCTTGCCCAGGGAGAGCTTGCGCACGGCTTCCGTCGTCTGGGCCACCTCTTCCTGCATCAGGTATGAGAGGCGCTCGTCCGCCGCGAGGCGCTCCAGCGCTTCAAGGGTAGCTTTTGCGGGCAGCAGCCCTGCCGTCTGCGCGTGAGCGCGAATAGCGCCGCAAGCCTGCTGTTGCACGCCTTCGTCGGGATCGTCGAGGGCGTTCAGGAAGTGCCCGAAGAGCTCGACGCCGACGGTTCTGGTCGAGCTGAAGGCGATGTCCCGGCGGCCGCCCTCCGGCCTCTTCGGCCCGCCCGGGTTTTGCGACAGAGCTGCCGCCGCCGTCCGCCTGACCATCGGGTCGGGATGACTGCTGACGACCCGGGCAAGAAGGCCTGCATCGCGGGTATAGCCCAGCGTGTCCGCCGTGCGGCTTCGCACGGCGGGGTCGGCGTCGTTCAGGGCATCCTGCATGGCCGGCGAGTCCGCGATGTCCACGAGGCCGGACAGTTCGTTGACGGCGTGCACTTTGTCGGAAGCAGAACCCTCCTTGAGGGCATTCTCCAGCATGGGGATGAGGGCACGAGCGTCCGCTGCGGCGGTCGCCCTGCCGGCCTGGAGGCCGATGTTGCCGGCTTCCCAAACCGTCAAGGCCCTGTCGTCCGCCGACTGCTGCGCCATCTCGTCCGCAAGCCAGCCCAAGTTCGAGTCGGGCCGGAGCCTGCGGAGGATTTCGCCAGCCTGTCGCGCCACCTCGAAGTCGGGATCGGCAGTGGCCTTCTCGAGCAGCGGCACGGCATCGTCCGCGTCAAACCGGCTCAGCATCAGGACGGCATGGCGCCGCACCTCCACCAGGCTGCTGTGCATAGCCTTCTTCAGGTATTCGAGGAACCCCGGCGACGCTCCACCGAGCCGCCCGGCGAGCATGTCCAGAACGGACGACGCCACCATGTCGCTCTCGTCGTCGAGCATTGTACCCATCAGGTCGAGCGCGGCCGGGGTGCTGATGGCGGCCAGGGAGAGGACGGCCTCCTGCCGCACCTCCTCGTCCTCATCCCCACAAAGGACCCGCAGGATCGGGAGCACGACGTCCGATTTCACATAGGCGAGGCTCTGGGCGGCCTGCCGGCGCACCTGGAAATCGTCATTCGTGACGACGCCCTGGGCGAGCGGGCTTTGAAGATCAGTCAACTCCTCCAATATCTTGCCCCGGAGGGGGTGGTAGGCCATCCCAACGATGAGGCCGATGGTAGCGATGGCGGCCCGACGGACGCTTTCGGAATCGTCTTCCAGGGCCTGGGGCAGCAGAGAGACCGCGTCGGGATTGGAGACGCTCTCGATCGCCTCGACGGCCCGGCAGCGGACAGTGGAGTCCGCGGAGGCGAAGCACTCGCGCAGCACCTGCGGCGCCGCAGGGCTGTCGCGGATATCAGTCAGCAGCTCGACCGCGCTGCGCGCCAGCTCCACATCGCCGCTGCGCAATGCTGCCACGATCAAAGCGCCGGTCACTTGGTCAGGGGCAGTGACGGAGAGTTCGACAATAGCACGCTGGAGTTGCCGGTCCCCGGCGTCAGCCAGGACGCGTTGCGCGGCGGCCTCAATGGCTTCGGCCTTGGCAAGACCGCCGGCGGCGGCGCCCTTGACCTCGTCTACCGCCTGCCTGGCGAGGATGGGGATGTCCTGTGGGCTCACGAAGCTACGGCGTGCCATGACGCCTCCTTACCGCCGGGGCCGGCAGGGAGCGCTCGGCGCGCATTCGGCACGGCACGCGTCCCTGCCGGCAGGCATAGTGCACGGCGCGAGTTCCGCACGAGACATGCGTCAGGTGCGGGTTTCGCCTTCTTCGGGCTGGTTGCTGATGGACCTGCGCATGGACGTGTCGGCCTGAATATTCTTTATGGTGTAATAGTCCATGATGCCCAGGTTGCCTTCGCGGAAGGCCTGGGCGATAGCCTTGGGCACCTCCGCCTCGGCGAGCACGACCTTCGCCCGGTTTTCGGCGACCAGCGCCTCCATCTCCTGCTCCCTGGCGACGGCCATCGCCCGCCTGCGCTCGGCCAGAGCCTGCGCGACGCGCTTGTCCGCCTCGGCCTGATCGGCCTGGAGCTTGGCGCCGATGTTTTCGCCGACGTCAACGTCCGCGATGTCAATCGAGAGGATCTCAAAGCCGGTGCCTGCGTCGAGGCCCTTGGCCAGCACCCGCTTGGAAATGATGTCGGGGTTCTCCAGGACGGCCTTATAGGTCTCAGAGGAGCCGATGGAGGTCACGATGCCCTCGCCGACGCGGGCGATGATGGTCTCCTCTTTGGCGCCGCCGACAAGCCTTTCGAGGTTGGCGCGGACGGTCACCCTCGCCTTGGCGTTCAACTGGATGCCATCCTTGGCGACAGCGGACACCATTTCACGCCCTTTTGTCGGGTCGGGGCAGTCGATGACCTTGGGATTGACGCTCAGCTGCACCGCTTCCAGCACGTCGCGGCCGGCCAGGTCAATCGCGCACGCCTGGTTGAAGGTCAGCGGGATGTCGGCCTTGCTGGCGGCGACGAGCGCGCGCACGACGTTCGGCACGTGGCCGCGCGCCAAATAGTGGGTCTCCAGGGCGACCGTCGAGATCGGGAGGCCGGCCTTGACAGCAATGATGCGGCTGTCCACGATGACCGCCGGCTTGACGCCGCGCAGGCGCATGCCGATGAGTTCCAGTATCCCTACGTGGGCGTCCGCTAAGAGCGCCTTGATCCAGAGGTAGCCATAAGTGAACACGAAGATAATCAGCACAAAGAGGGCTATGGCGGCGAGCAGTATGAGTCCCCACAGCCAGGCTGCCATTACTTCCTGCGCTTGCGCCAGCATTGGAACCATTGTTAACCACTCCTTCCCTGGACCACGATTGCCGAGTTAACACCCCAACCCGCGGGCTATTGAACCTTCTTAACCACGATCCGGTTGCCTGAGACTTCGATGACTTTGACACGCGAGCCCCTGTCGAGCATCTCGCCCTGCGTCACCACATCGTACCGCTTGCCGTTCAAGTGTGCAATGCCGCTCGGCCTTAAGGTGCTGACGGCTTCGCCTTCAGCACCCACGAGGTCCTCACCGATGGTGGTAGACGGCTTGAACCCCGCTTCCCCTCCGCGAAGGGCGAAGAAACGCGCTGCGACGTGCTTCCAGGCAAGGATGAACACGGGCACGAAGGCCACCGTGACGACGGCAAGCACGATGCCCGTCTTCTGGTACCCGCTGGTGAAGGCATAGACTATGCTCCCGATGACCGCCAGGAAGCCGACGACGCCCATCACGAAGCCGGGCGTCAGCAGCTCGATGGCCATTGCGAGCAGTCCGCAGATGAAGACGACGATGATGAGGCCCAGTTTCCCCATCGGTGCCTTAGCCCAGAGGAACGGACACTGCTTTCAGGTTTCCCGGTACAGAGTAACGACAATCCTGCTGCCGTGCATCTCCCGTATCTGAACCCGCGCGCCCTTCTCGACAAAATCCCCCTCGGTGACCACGTCGAGCGTCCTGTCGCCGAACTCGGCTCTGCCCGCGGGACGAAGGGGCGTGGCTGCGACGCCCACCTGGCCGACCATGGCAGAGAGGCCCGGCATATGGGCCTCGCCCAGGTCGCCCACATGGGCCGCGGCCAGGTCATATCGGTGCACAATGCGGCTCAGTATCGGCAGGGAAGGCAAGTAATGAGCCAGGAGAAGAATGGCGACGCCTGCCGCTGCAAAAGAACCGGTCACCTTGAGCACGCTGTATTCAAACACCAGCGTTTGCCCGGCCGTCCTTGGAATTGTGAACCCCTGGAACGCCAGCACGAGGCTGATGAACATGAGCGCGACGCCCACGATGGCGAGCACCCCGTGGCCTGGCAGGAAGAGTATCTCCAGGAGCAAGAGCGCCAGGCCGATCAGGAAGAGAATGACCTCCAGCATCCGCGCGTAGTGCAGCGAGTACTTGACGATGAAGAAGGTGACAAAGCACGCAACGCCCAAGGCCCCCGGCAGCCAGACCCCCGGATGAGTCATCTCGATGAAGAGCAGGACGAGCCCCGCAGCTATGAGAAGGGGGCTGAACATGTCAACGATCGTGAGCAGGCGCTCGGAGGCAGTGAGATACAGCCGCTCGACCCGCTGAGGGTCGAGGCCAAGCACCTTATAAAGCTCCTGGGGGCTTTCCACCGCCTTTCTGGCGAAGCCATACTCGACCGCATCGTGGGCATCCATTGTGAGCAGTTGGCCCGCCGGCACGATGAGCTTCCTGTTGACTATCTTGGCCCGCTCTTCGTCCGTCATCGAGTCGAGATGGGCGCCCGTGACGTAGTGGTAGCTGCCCTCCGGCTCGCTCTGCAACTGGATGCGGTAGACCTCGAGCTCCTTGGTCACCATGGCCTCCGCCAAGGCCATCGGATAGCCGCGGGCGCGGGCGAAGCTGGTCAGCTTCTCGCGCACGACGGTCTGGGACTTCTCCCCAACTATCTCGCCGGCCTGATTCACAGGCGCAACGTCCCCCATCATGCCGACGGCGGCGTCAATGTAGATTTCCTTGCAGGCGAGGGCCACCATGGTGCCTCCGCTGTAAGCATCGGGGTGGACGTAGGCGACTACGTCAATGTCCTTCAACTGGAAGATGTAGTCTGCCAGGTCCATCGAGTCCTGGAGGTAGCCGCCGGGGGTGTCTAGCTCCAGTATGACCGTGCGCACGCCCTGCTGCCGGGCGTACTCGAGCTTGCGCTCTACGGCTTCAGTATAGGCTTCAGAGATCCCTCCCTTTATCTTGACGACGTAAGCCTCGGGCCGCTCTTCGGCCCGCGCCACGCCACAGACGACCTCGGCGAACAGACTCAACACGAGCAGAACGCGCGCCGCACGCAGCCTTGCATTCACGTGGTCCAAGTATTGCACGTGCACCTTCTCCCGGCGCTCCGCTGAGGCCGCCCGCATCCTTCCATCACGACCGGCCGGCACGCGACGATTATACTTCCGTAGCCGCGGACTGACAACACCATACCCCGGCGCACTCGCCAAGAACCGGGGCAGACGCCCTAAAGCGCGCGAAACCTGGCGAGCACCTCATCCGTAAGCCGCGGCGTGGCCCCCCGCCGGCCGGCCACGTAAGCCCCGAGCAGGTTCGCAGCATCTGCAACAGCCGTCAGCGAACCTCCTTCGAGGTACTTCACGACGAGGCCGGCTGTGAAGGCGTCGCCCGCGCCCACAGTGTCAACCACGCGCGTCGGCGGGACGGGCCTGCTGACGGCATCGTCTGCCGATACGAGACGGCAGCCCTCAGCCCCGCGCGTCATGCACGCGAGCGCCAGGCCGTAATCGCTGATGAGCGCCCGCATGAACACGTCGTCACTGTCGTGCGCCCGCCCACCGGCCGCGACCGGGGCGGGTGGCCGCAGAAGCTCGCGAAGCCGGACCACTTCCTCCTCGTTCAGCTTCAACACGGTGGCCCATGCGAGGGACTCAGTGACGACCTCGCGGGAGTAGAAATGCTGGCGGAAATTCATGTCGCAGACTCTGACTGCCGACTCGGCTGCAGCCAGCACCTGCTGGATCGTGCGCTGGCTCTGCCGGCTGCGCTGGGCCAGCGTGCCGAAGCAAACGGCATTGCAGCCGGAGGCCAGATCAAGCCAGCGCTCATCGGGCTCCATGTAATCCCAGGCGACGTCCTCAACTATCGTGAAGGCTGGCCCGCGGCTGCTGTCGAGCTTTACGAGAACGGTGCCCGTGGCGTGCCGGGGGTCGCGCTGGATAAAGTCCGTGGGCATGCCGAGGTCTTCGGCAGCGCTTATGATCTCGTCGCCCAAACGGTCCTCGCCCGCTCTGCTGAGGGGTATGCCGCGATGCCCAAGATTGGCCACGTGGAAGGCGAAGTTGAACGGCGCACCGCCGAGAACCTTGCCGTCCTCAAACAGGTCCCACAGGACCTCGCCCAAGCCGATGATGGTGAACTGCTCATCCACCGCGCGGCCCCCTTCCGCGGCTGTCCGAAGAGGCAGCGCGCCGACCAGTGCCTGCCGGCCATGCCTGGCGGCCGGCGTCAAAGGTCGACCGCGACCACCCGCTCAACAACGCTGAGCCGGCGGATCTTATCCAGCGTCGCCTTGTCGCAGCGCGTGTCGAGGTTGAGCGCCAGAAGGGCCTTCCCGCCGGCTTCCTTTCTGCCGGAGGCCATGCGGGCTATGTTGACGCCCGCCTTGCCCAGGGCATCGCCCACCTTGCCAATGAGGCCGGGGACGTCGCTGTGGAACACCATGAGAACGTGCCCCTCCGGGGTGATCTCGACCGAGAAGTCGTCAATAAGGACAATGCGCGGGTGGCTGCGGCCAAATAAGGTGCCGGCGGCCTCAGTGGCCCCGACGCTGCTGACAAGTTTGACCTCCACCAGGTCGGTAAACCCATCCTCAGCGCTGACGCTCGAGCTGCCCGTGACGCGAATGCCCCGGTCCCTCGCCAGCAGAGGAGCGCTGACGGCATTGACTTCGGCACCCAAGTTGTTCTGCATCACGCCCATGGCACCATAGCTCACAATAGGCTCGATGTTCAACTGCGCGACCGATCCTCGACAGGCAATCTCGAGCGCCTGAGGCCTGCCGGTGCTGAGCTGGGCCACGAGCCTGCCGAGCTGGACGGCGAGGTCGCAGTACGGCTGAACGGCCTTCATCTCCTCCAGAGACAAGGTGACGATGTTGACTGCGTTGCGGAAATGCCTGCGCTTGAGGGCGTCAATAATGATCTCGGCCGCTTCCACGGCCACGGCGAGCTCGGCCTCCTCCGTAGAGGCGCCCAGGTGCGGAGTTGCAAGGATTCCGTCGTTGCAGGTGAAGGCAAAACTCTCGGGCGGCTCGTTAACAAAAACGTCGAAGGCAGCGCCCCTCAGCTTGCCCCTCTTTACGGCCCACAAGACGGCGTCCTGGTCCACCACAGCACCGCGCGCGCAGTTGATAATGCACGCGGTCTTCTTCATGAGGGTGAGCTGTTCCTTGCCGATCATCCCGGTAGTCTGCTCGTTCTCGGGCACATGGACCGTCAGAAAGTCGCAGGCCTTCAGAACGTCCTCCAGGTTCTCAACAAGGTCCACAGCCGTTTTTCCGGCCGCCTCGCCGCCGACATAGGGGTCATATGCCAGCACCGTCATGCCGAACGCCAGGGCGCGCTTGGCCACTTCCCTCCCTATCCGGCCGAGTCCTACGATGCCGAGCGTGCTGCCTGCGAGCTGAGTGCCGACGAATTTCCTTTTCTCCCATCGCCCTTCGCGCATGGCTATGTAGGCGGGGCCGACGTTTCGCGCGAGGCCCAGCAGGAGAGCGAAGGTGTGCTCCGCCGTGCTTATGGTGTTGCCGCCGGGCGTGTTCATCACCACAATGCCCTTCCGGGAGGCGGCTTCCACGTCAATATTGTCCACGCCCACGCCCGCCCGGCAGATGGCTTCGAGCTTCTGTGCACGTTCCAGGACCTTCGCAGTGATCTTGACCCCCGAGCGGCAAATCACGCCGCGGGCATCCCTCACGGCTTCAGCCAACTCGTCTTGGGAAAGCCCGGGGCGGTTGTCCACTTCGAAGCCGGCCTCCCGAAGCATCGTCATGCACCGCTCGGGGACTTTGTCTGCCAGCAGCACTTTTGCCATTCTTATCTTCCACGGAAAGCACACTTGCCGAAAACGGCAGGACGGATTATATGCCACCCCTCCGGCACTGTCAAACCAGGCCAGGCCCCCGTGCCCTGAGACGCCCCAGCGCCTGCCGGTATCCCTCAAATGGCGGCCCCGCCAGCGAGCTGTACAGGCTGGTGTCGAGGTGACTGTCCCTGGGGCGTGGGGCTGATCCTGCCGGCAGCTCGGCGGGCAGGACGAGCCCCGCGTCCAGGCCCATCGCGTCGGCCGCAGCGCGAAAGAACTCCAGCTTCGTGCTTCGCTCTTCCGCAGAGACGTGCACAATCCCTCTCGCGCCCCTCGCAACGAGAAACGCAACAGCGGCTGCCACGCCCTCAGCCAACGTATAGTATCGGACAACCCGGTCGTCGGCGGGAACGGTCCGGCCGGCTTCCAGGGACTCCTTCAGTCCTGTCAGGACGTTATTGGGCGCGCCGAGATCCGCACTGTAAAGGGCAGACATGCGGACCACCAGAGCCCCAGGCACGGCGAGGACATGCTTCTCCCCGGCCAACTTGCTGTGCCCATAGACGCTCAAAGGGGCCGGCGGATCCTGCTCCCTGTAAGGTGGGGCGTCACCCGGAAAGACGGCGTCCGTGGAGGCATACACCAACTTCACCCTTGCGTTGCCCACGGCCCGGGCGACCAGCTCGGTGCCGCGCGCGTTCACCTCCACGGCCTTGCGTGGATCCCTCTCGCATGCGTCCGGCGAGCAAGTGGCCGCGCAGTGAACGACGCAGCCGTAGCCGCCGTCGTGCAGGAGTCGCGCCAGAGAACGCAAACTGCTCAAGGAGCATTTCACCAGTCCCGGGGCAGGATGCTCATGGTAAGTGCCGCTCACCTGCCAATCCGGCGGGAAGCATTTCAACATCCGGCTGCCCAGCAAGCCGCTGGCGCCGGTGACGAGGACCTTCATCCTGGCAGCCTTTCTCGTGGAACCGCGAACGCTGCCGACAGCGGGCTTGAAAGATGAACGATGCAGTCAGCCCAGAGACAAGGGTTACGCCACGCCGCAGGCAGTACTCCCTTCATTATCCTGAATGGCAGTACGGTTTCAAGGACCGACCGGCCGCCGGTGGCGTGTCGTTGAGAAGCGCGCGGAATGCTGTTAGTGTACAAGGGTTGCAGGGAGTGTCGGCCCGAAGGAGTCGGGAGCGGTTGGGAACCATGGCTGCAGCAATAGATCTGAGCAGGCCTGAGGGCCGCTACTTCATGATGTTGATGGTCCGCGCGGTCGAAGAGACCATAAACAGGCTCTTCAACCAGGGCCTGGTTCACGGCACGGCACACCTCTGCATCGGGCAGGAGGCCTGCGCCGTAGGGGCAATCTCGGCCGCCCGCCCTGACGATCCCATTGTGAGTAGTCACAGGGGCCACGGGCATTTCCTTACACGGACGGGAGACGCCGCCCTCCTCATAGCCGAGCTGCTCGGCAAGGCGACCGGCCCGTGCGCCGGCCGGGGCGGAAGCCAGCACCTCTGCCACCGCAAAAGCTACTTTTATGGCACCAACGGCATCACCGGCGGCGGCCTGCCCGTGGCGACCGGTCTCGCCCTGAGCGCCAAGCTCCAGGCGACAGAACAAGTGGTGCTCTGCTTCTTCGGCGACGGCGCAACCAACCAGGGCACCTTCCACGAAAGCCTCAACATGGCCTCCATCTGGCACCTGCCCATCCTCTACATCTGCGAGAACAACCGGTACGCCATGAGCATGCGCGTTGAGGACAGCATGAAAGTCCCGACAATTGCAGGCCGCGCCAGCGCTTACGGAATGAAGGGAGTGCAGGTTGACGGGATGGACGTAGAAGCCGTGCGAGAAGCAGTCGCCGGCGCCCTCGGCGAGATACGCTCAGGCGGAGCGCCCATATTGCTGGAGGCGGAGTGCTACCGCTTCTGCGGACACTCGAAGAGCGACCGGCTGCTCTACCGGTCGCGCGAGGAGGAAAAGATGTGGCGAAGGCGCGACCCGCTGGCGGCTTATCGGGCCGGCCTCCTCAAGCAGGGCGCGCAGGAGAGTTCGCTGAGACAGATCGAGCACAGCGCGCGGGAAACGGTCGAGCGGGCCTACGCGGAAGCGTTGCGCGCTCCCGTGCCCAGTGCGGACCAGGTCCTTACCTCCCCCTATGCCGAGCCGTCGGACGATGAGCGCAACTGAGAGCCGCACGTTCTGCGACGAGCTTTACCACGCGCTCCGAGACGAGATGGAGCGCGACCCGAAGCTGATCCTCCTCGGGGAGGACATACGGGAGTACGGGGGTGCGTTCGCCGTCACGCGGGATCTTCACAAGAGGTTCCCCGGGCGGGTGCTCAACGCGCCCATCTCCGAGAACAGCTTCGTTGGAGTAGCCACGGGGGCCGCATTGGGCGGCCTGCGGGTTGTAGTCGAGATCATGTTCATGGACTTCGTTACCTTGGCTATGGACCAGATCGTGAACCATGCGGCGAAGGTCCACTACATGTACGCCGGGCAGTTCAGCGT
>Ga0315289_10002134_pt1 | contig 30549 bp, 30 predicted proteins | sample YL17G11_40_MG_FD_203452 | JGI IMG/M metagenome (GOLD analysis project Ga0315289, IMG submission 203452) | Sediment microbial communities from Yellowstone Lake, YNP, Wyoming, USA - YL17G11_40 | ecosystem: Environmental > Aquatic > Freshwater > Lake > Sediment | place: USA: Wyoming | collected... | reverse complement strand
TAAGTTCCCCAGCGACTTTTGCAAGACCCAAACCTGACAGAGTTGACTCGCGCGGGACGCCTCGATCGTCCCAGCCTCTTTTTTGATAGTACATCTGCAACATCGCATCATACTTGATTCTGTCAAGTTTCGCTCCTTTAAAAGGACCCTCTGTCAATGGTTCATCAAACCATCTAGAGGGCGGCACATCCATCTCAGAACTCCATTTTCCTCCGTACTCACGCACCCAAAACGCTCTTATCATGTTGAAAACCCGATCGCCGACAACGTTCAGAACTTGCCATGGCAACTCCAAGCCTGTCGCAGCATGCAGAAACTTGGGGTACCACTCGAGTTCGAGACCCACTTCAATCCACGGCAGCCTACACACAGATAGACTTTCAAAAACTCCAGCTCGAATACGCTGTAACTCTATGACTTTGTCCACTTTCTCAGCCGTGTAACCTTCGCGTCCAGCTTTGACTTCCCACGCAATAACCCATGCATCCTTATGATGCGCACCGATTGAACAAGTTCCATAAGCCAAGGCCATAGCAGGAGTAGTGTGGCAATCGTAAGCGGAAATCTCTAAACCTTTAACATGCATGGCCCATCTATCTGAGCCTTTGCCTATCTCCTGAGAAGCAGAATATACTCCGTCAGCCAGCAAATTGCCTAAGTAACCCTGTCTGAACGCGATATCCTTAATTAACGCCTTGGATGTTTTGAAACCGCCCCACGGAATTTTCTCTTTGATCAACCCCTTTTCAGAGGCCTCCATCGCAAAGCCAAGAACACTGCCTAAGGAAATGGTGTCCAAACCGTACTCATCTGCAACGCGATTGAGAGCAGCAACTTGCGTAAGCTTGCCAACCCCGATGTTCGAACCCAGCATACCAACATTTTCATAGTCCAGCTCAGACTCTTTTCTGTCAGAGTCCTTGACAACATTACCGCAGGTCATATTGCACTGTGGGCAACCACGGTTAGAGACCTTGATTTTCTCCATGGCAAACCCGCCTATCGCATCTGCCCCTGAAAAAACCCCTTCACTGTAGTTGAAAGATGGAAGCACACTGTTCTCCTGGCTCCACTCAATAGTGCTCATAGTTCCCTGCCGCTTCCAAAAAGCGTAATTGGGCTTGACCAGTACCTCGCGGTATGCTTCCGCGCCCAGATCCTTCATTTCCTTCGGATACGCAGCGGGCAACTCATTGGTGCCTATGAAGACCACGGCTTTCAGATTCTTGGATCCCATCACGGCGCCCATCCCTGGCCTGCCTCCTGCGCGACCCTCTTGAGAAACTATGTTCGCGAATTTCACGAGGTTTTCGCCACCTTGCCCAATACATAGCACGCCGGCTGTGTGCCCATACACATCCGCAAGCTTCTTTTCGGTCTCAAAAGAGTTCAAGCCCCACAGATCTCTTGCGTCCAGTAACTCGGCGGATTCATCGCGTACAAGCAGAATCACGGGACCTTCAGCTTTGCCTTCCACAACCACCGCATCGTATCCAGCCTTGCGCATTTGAACAGCCGCAAAAGTCCCAATGTTGCCGTCTCCATAACCCCAAGTCAGAGGACTCTTGGCAGCGACCACAAGCTTGCCACTGCTCGGTAAAGCAAAACCTGTCAAAGGACCGGCAGCAAACACAAGTCTGTTGTCCGGCGAAAACGGATCCAACCCCGGCTTAAGCTCATCCCACAATATTTTAGCTGCAAAACCTCTGCCGCCCAAGAAATTCTTGGCCATAGCGGCATCAAGCTTGTCAGCGACCGCTTTGCCTTTGCCAAGGTTAATATGTAGTAGTTTACCAGTCCAGCCGAACATGATGGTCAACTCCGTGAAAACGAGTAGGCGAATATATGCTGTCGAACGTAGATAAGCCTAATCGTATAGCAAGAGGCTAAATCACTAGTTTCTCAGGTTCGACGCTTCTGCTTTTCAAGCCTAAGTCGCTCACCTTGAACTTTCGACCACCATAAAGTTGAGCGTGTTCCTCGCCATTGTACAGGGATGCGGTTATTCTTCCGATCGCATCAGCCTTCAAAATGCCGCTGCCACTCGCGCCGCCAGTAACGATCACGCCGTTTTCTTCAAATATAACCGGCTGGCCATCAATGCTGTTTATTTCATACAATCCTGCAAACGATGAGAAAGGTTGGCAATCAGTCAGCTGAGGGAAATACTTCACCATGACCTGATAAATCCCAAACTTGTAGTAGTTTTCCTCAGGTTCAGGCTCCTCCTCAATCTTGAAGGCCCTCGGAAACTCGTCGGCATAAGCCAGCCACAACGCTTCTTCTTCAGGCGCTGGACGAATGTAGGCAGTCGGTTTCGGCAGAATCGTGAAGGGGAGGCACCCTGCCTCGGTGAATTCCTTGCAATAGAGAAGTTTCTTCAAAGCTTCTGTGTTCGCTTTTATCGAAAAGACCTGCCGCTTCTTGGCCTTAATGAAACATTCGATGCCCACGGGGTCCAAGAGTTCTGAAGCCCATGCCCCAGCTGCGATGACCGTTTTCTTTGACTTCATTAAGCCTCTTGAAGTTTTCACTCCCGTAACCGAAGCGTTCTGCCAGAAGTATGGCTCGCCAGGCATCCCCAAAGAACTGTGAGGTTCCACGTTCAGTTCCTGCACATCTGTGCGATATTGAATCTTGCCGCCGAGCTTCAAGAATTCAGATTCGTAGAACTTGACTAGAGAATCAACGTCAATTAAACCCGCTTTGGGGATATGCACCCCTCTGTGGACGTTGCCCAATCCCATCATTTTCGCTTCTTCGTCGTCCACAAAACTGGTCTTCATGCCAAGTTTGCGGCGTAGATCTGCTTCCTCATATTCTTTGTACTTGAAACCCTTGTTTCCCAACTCTTTCAATACAGGGAGCATTTTGCGATAACCATCTTCATCAAAAAACCACAAGTATCCAGCCCAACGAAGTTTCAAATCAAACTTCAAATCGTCCTGAACATGCCTATAAAACTCAGCAGACGAATCTGCCAAAGCAAAATTGGTCCGAGAAGCGAAAAGACAACGGAAAGCCGCCGCACTCTTCGCGGTACTTCCTTGACCCGCAGCGCCTCGTTTGTCAACGATGACGACATCCAACTTGGGATTGACGTTCTTAATATGATAGCCCACTGACAAACCCACTATACCGGCGCCCACAATCACTACATCATGCTCTGACATCGCCAGACCCCAAATTGAGAAACAGATTATTGGAATGAAAAAGATTTAAACTTAGCTGTCCCTTTGGCCTGAAAGGCGCACGCGACACAGAACCTTAGGACCCCCCGAATTACACCTGGCTCAACAGGAACCTCTAAAGATAAGCTCTTAAGTTGTAGCTCCTAAATCAAGAATGATACTTGATGAGAAAAGAAGACGTCAAAACTGAAGAAGACGTAATCCGTTTTCTAAAAGACAAAACAGAATTTGAACGAACAGTTCTGACTGCCACTTTCAGGATACCTAAAGGAAAAATCAGCACCTACAAAAGAATCGCGGCAAAAGTCGGCAAGCCAAACGCATATCGAGCGGTAGCCAACGCTCTCCACAAGAACCCGCTCTGCCCCATCGTGCCATGCCACCGCGTGGTCAGATCAGACGGCGTGTTCGGAGGACCAAAGATTGCGGCTCAGTCCAGAATGAAACTTGTGGAAAAAGAAGGCGTTCCAATCCAACACGGCAGAATCAGAATCAGCGACAGCTTACTCTATTGAGCAAGCTTGCCAAGCCGAAAATAGCACAAAAACCCACAGATTCACCTGTCCCGAAGCCGCACATGATCTTCTTATCGAGTGCTGAAATGCTTATTTACCACCGAGAAATATGTTCTACACCAACCATATTGAACGAGGGAATCAATTGCACTTCACAAAAAAGACTAAGGCGATCTCCACTCTTCTCACAATACTCCTCATATTGTTGTCAGCCATTGTCGGCGCACTTATAGCGTATATGTGGACAGTGGCACCGTTTATAGTGGAGCCTGAAGACACGTTTGACCTTCTCATCACGGGCGTCAATTTCCCAGTGGATCATGCAACCAGCTTCGGCCTGACGGTCATGAACCCCTCACACTCGTTTGCAGAAACCAACATAACGGACATTTACATAGACTCATTTGGTCTAAACAGAACCAGCATAAGGAGCAGCGATCCAAGCCTTCCATTTCCGCTACCGAGAGGAACGGTGCGGACTTTCAACTGTTCACTCGACTGGGGTGTATTTGCAGGCAGAATCATTACGGTGCACGTAACATCATTGAACGGCACAGAAGCTGGTCGGTCTGTTACTCTTCCGTCCGTTGCGATCAGCCTAAGCAGCGCTTTTGACGCGTCAGACAGCATTCAGCGCTTCAACGTCACAGTGACAAATTCGAACTCCCCAATTAACCTGACCCTGAGCCGCATACTACTCGACTACAACCCTGTCACCAACCTAAACATTACCTTGCCCAGAAGCATCCAACCAAACGAAACCATCTCAATCATCTGCTACGCCGACTGGCAAGGGCATGTGAAGCCATTCGTTCAAGTCGAAACTCTCGAAGGATTCACAGCCGAAATAAGAAGGGACGCACCCTCTACCGTCAGTCTACGGGTAATACAAGTCAACTTCAACGAAACCAACACAAACCAAGTCAACGTCACATTCTCCAATTCTGCTGACTCAGCAACCTACGTAAACATCACAACCATCGATTTCAAATACGGCAACATAACCGATCAGATAGACGGAACACTGTCAAGCCCAGCTCTTCCAGTCACGCTTGAAACAGGCAAAAACACGTCCATAGTTTGCTTCTGGAACTGGACAGACGCAAAGTACCGAAACATAGACCTCACGGTGACAGCCCATACTAAACAAGGGTTCAACTCGACATCCCTAACGGTAAAGACACCGACGACCTATGTGGGAAGAATAGAGAATGTGTATTTTGACCTAGACGACACAGGACATTTCACCATAAACATCACGAACCTCGCCTATTCGCTTCAAACCGCGAATGTAACAGCGATCCACGTCAATCAAGCCCTCGCCAACATGACAATAACGCTCATAGACCCCGGGCAACACGCAACACTAGATTGCATTTACAACTGGTCAAGCTTCGTCGGAGCCAACGTGACTATAAGAGCATATTTGAAATACGGGTCAAATGAAACTCAAATCACTTATAATCTCAAACTTCCATACCTCAAGATAACGAATGCATCCTTCTTCAATTTGACGCCAGAGAACCCATACATAAACATCACAGTCCGAAACAGCGAGTTCTCAAGAGTCAACGCCACAATAACCTCAATACTCATAAGAAACGAGACCGCGCCGTTACTGGTCGTTGGATCAACAGGATTCCAAGTCACAATCGGATCGGAAAGCTCAATAGTCTACCGTTGGGATTGGAATCCGTACGTCGGCAAAGATGTGACCATTATCGTGACAACCATAGACGGGCTGCAAACGTTAGCAACATACAAAGTGCAGTAACCCACCCAAAATCTTTATCTCATTTTCAAACAGACTCACAGCCTTGATTGTGATAGCTTTGTCCACCATAAAGCCCACCGAAAGAGTGCAAAAAATAGAATATGCAATCCGCGACATAATCCCTTACGCCAAACAAGTCGCAAAGACTGGGAAGAAAATCTACTATCTCAACATAGGCGACCCAAACGCGTTCGACTTCGACACCCCACCGCACATAAAACAAGCCCTTACCCAAGCAGTTGAAGAGAAGAAGAACTTCTATTCGCCCTCGGAAGGACTACCCGAACTCAGAGAAGCCATAAGCCAGAAAGAGAAAAGGGTCAACAACATCGAAATTTCACCTGAAGATGTCATCGTAACCTCCGGAATTTCAGAAGGCATCGAAATGATTCTCGCCGCGCTTCTCAACCCCGGAGACGAAATCCTCATGCCAGGACCAACATATCCACCGTACATCTCTTACGCCAAATTTTTCGGTGCAAACCCAGTAACATATGAAACAGTGGAAGAAAACGGCTGGCAACCCAACATTGAAGACCTCAGAAAAAAGATCTCCAAAAAGACTCGAGCCATAACCATAATCAACCCAAACAACCCATGCAGTGCACTCTACGAAAGCAAAACAGTGAGAAAAATACTAGATTTGGCAGCCGAACATGACATCCCAGTTTTATCAGACGAAATCTACGACCAGATAGTATTCGAGAAAAAATTCATCAGCACAGCAAGCCAAACCAAAGACGTTCCAGTGATAGGCCTAAACGGCTTTTCAAAAGTGTACCTGATGACCGGCTGGAGACTCGGCTACCTATATTTCCACAACCCCCAAGGAAGACTGAGCGAACTGAAAGAATGCACAGAAAAAGAAGCCAGAATCCGAATATGCGCAAACACGCCTGTTCAAAAAGCTGGAGTAGCCGCCCTCAATGGCCCTCAAGACCACATAAAAACCACCGTCGAAAAGATCCGACAGAGAAGCATTTTTGTTTGGAAACGACTCAACGAAATCGAAGGAATCAGCTGTGCAAGACCGGAAGGCGCATTCTACGTTTTCCCCAAAATACACACAGTAGGATCCAAATGGAAGAACGACATGGACTTCACATTAAACCTCCTGAAAGAAACCGGAGTGCTCTTCGTCCAAGGATCGGGATTCGACCCAACCTACGGAGCAGGACACATCAGAGGCGTGGTGCTTCCGCCGCTTGAAACGCTTGAAAAGGCACTAAATGAAATCGAAAAATTCATGAAAAGACACAAATAGAAAAGAAAACCTGTCAAGTGCCGTCAGATGAGCACTCCTTCCTTCGGATCGCGCACAACCTTTGCGAACTCGGCCATCAGTCTTCTTGCGATTGGACCCGGCTTCCCGTCGTTTATCTGCCTCTTGTTTATCTCTCTGACTGGTATGATTTCTGCTGCCGTTCCAGTGAAGAAAACCTCATCTGCATTGAAAAGTTCGAAAGGCGTGATGTTTTTCTCGTTGACTTCGTACCCCAATCTTCTGGCCAAGTCAGACACACACTCAGCCGTTATTCCATGCAAGGCACCCGTGCAAGTGGGCGGCGTATACAATTTCCCTTTTCTAACTATGAATATGTTCTCAGCCACACCTTCGCACACAAAACCATTCTTGTCTAGGCATATCGCCTCATCAACACCGGCGATGTTCGCTTCAATCTTCGCCAGAATGCTGTTCAGATAATTGAGGGACTTGATTTCATGCGACGTCGCATCGACAGGATCACGTTTTACCCATGAAATCATCGCGGCAATGCCGGTCTCTTTGCCGCCGGCCATGTGCAGTGAGATCGTGTCAGTAATGATTATTATCGTCGGTCTGGGACATTTTTTGGGGTTCAATCCAAGGTCGCCCGTTCCGCGAGTAACGACGAGGCGAATGTAAGCGTCTCTCATTTTGTTCTTCCGCAGAGTTTCCAGCGTTGCATGAATCATCTCTTCTTTGGCAATTGGAATCTCTAGCATAATCATGTGAGCCGACTTGTAAAGTCTGTCGATGTGCTCTTTGAGTCTGAAGACAACGCCTTCGTAGGCTCGAATTCCCTCGAATATGCCGTCGCCATAAAGCAGACCATGATCAAAGACCGAGACCTTCGCTTCAGACTTCGGAAAGAATTTCCTGTCTATGTATACCTGCAATTCGTCCAATATTCCGTCCCCCGAGCAGCAGAGTTTAGTCTATCAGATCAAGGTTTCATATATCTTTTGGACCGAACCTACGCCTATCAACGTAATCAGCCATAAAACTGTGGTCTCTTCGAAAGGTACTTCGGCAGTGGCAACGGCCTGAATGGTTTGTCCCCAAGAATCTCTTGACACTCCGACGTCAGATCCTTCAGCTTCAACTTGCGCATTTCTCTAGTGGATCTGTCTCTGACGGGCAGCAAACCAGAATCAATTTCTTTCTGGCCAACGACGATTATGTACGGAATCCATTCCATTTCGGCGTCACGCACTTTCTTCTGCAAAGTCATCGGCCGGTCGTCAATGTCTACTCGAATTCGGCAGCCTTCCATTATTTCAGCATGTTTTTCAACATCCTTTAGGTAACTGCTGGATACTGGTATAAGACGAACTTGCGTCGGCGACAGCCAAACAGGGAGCATAGGCACTTTGCCGCTCTTTTGAGCTTTGTAAGCTCTTTCCAACAGTGCATATACAACCCTTTCAATCGCCCCGCTTGGGGAGCAGTGGAGAATCAGCGGCAACTTCTTTTCACCCTTGTCGTCAACATAGTAGATGCCATATCTCTCAGCATTCTCAACGTCAAGTTGATCTGTCGAAAGAGCTGCGGCCTTGTCCTGGTTATCCACATAGTTGATGTCCCATTTCAACACGAAGTAGAAGAACCGTTCGTTCCACACTTCAGCAAGCATGGGTTTTCTGAAAGTCTTCGCCAGAGACGTGATGAACTTTTTGTTTTTTTCATAGAAGTCTTTCGTGAAGCGTATTCCAACTTCGTATTCATCCTTGTTCAGGCCTATCTCGCTCAGAATCTTCGAGCACATTTTGAACCTCTTCAGGAATTCATCCTTAGCCTGCGCCAAGTCCGTGCAGAAAGCATGGCAGTCAGGCATGCTGAAAGCTCTGAGTCTTCTGAGCCCTACGACTTCGCCGCTTTTCTCTTTCCTGAAGCTGTAGCGGGTCAGTTCGTAAACCTTCATAGGCATGTCCTTGTATGAGAATTGCGCGTCATGCACAATTAGGAATTGGCCAAAACATGCGGCGAAACGCAGAAACAGTTCTTTGTCCTCTGACTTCAGCACATACTGTCTCGCCGGAAAACGATTCAAGTAATCAGCCAAGCTTGGGTGTTGAAAGTCGTACATTACCGGCGTCTCGACTTCCATAGCACCGTACTCGCTCATTCTAGTACTGACAAACTGTTCAAGCAGGGCTTTGATAAGGCGACCCTTAGGATACCAACGCAGGTTTCCCGGGTCGCTTCCAGGTTCGTAATCACAGATTTCCAGTTTCTTCATCAACTGAACGTGTGGCGGCATTTGCTGACTGGCTCTTACCTTTGATATCTCGTACCTTGCGAACTTTTCAAGGTCTTTATGATCTTTGAAGTTGAATTCTTCGACGAGCACCATTTTCCCGTCAGGTTGAAGGACATGCCAAGATGACTTCAATTTTTCTTCGGCTTTCACAGCTTCTGATATCTTTTCTTCTTCTTTCTCCTTAGCTTCCTCAGGCCATATCACTCGGGATTGCTCTGCAAGAGGGTGTCCCTTAATTGAGATCGTAAACTGTTTGTTCCAGCCAAAAGGTGCCCGGAACGTTTCGATGCCTTTCTTTGAAGCATATGATTCCATGGCTTTGACAGTTTCCAGCGCTCCTGCTGGTTTGGCAAGTTTGCTGCTCAAGTGGGCATAGGGGTAGATGAGAATGCGGTTAACGCCTAGCTTCTCGAGGAACCCTTGAACCTCATCGATGGCTTTTTCCGCGACTCTTGCGTTGTCTCCCTCTTCAACCGCTGTGAACAACACAACTAGCTCTTCAAGGCGCGTTTCTTTTTTTTCGGCATGTTCGGCTAAAGCAATCTCTTTTTGAACGGGTTTGTAGACGATGAAGTTCGAGTGTAACTGTAATATTCGCATGAGTCCCAGCCTCTTCGGTTTAGGCGCTGAATCGCCACTTTTCAAGCTGCTTGTCTTTCTTCGTTCTCTTCTTGTACTCTTTATAATGCTCTCTGCACAGGTAGGCGCGTCTGTCATCCGTCACTCTCAGGCCAGCCTTTTTCACCTTTTCAGCTGAAAGTGACCGCACGGCCTCTTGACTGCAACCTGATACGTTACATTTTACGCCTTTGTCAATACGTCCCAAATTAGATGCCTCTCCTAAACCTACGGTTCAGTAAGATACACTTCATTACTTAATTCCTTTTTCATACAGTAACTGTGCCCTTCGGGTGATTTCCTCTTTGTCTCCAAAAAACGTCGGACCAACGCCTTCAACAACGAGCGAGGCAACTGCGGCGCCCACGCATGAACACCAAGAACAATCTTCACCACGCGTATATTCCGCTAGGAAACCGCCCATGAAGGCATCACCAGCGCCTGTCGGATCAACGATTCTCTCAGACTTGAAGGCGGGAACGTTATGGATCGTGCCTTCAACCGAGACTGCGGCGCCATCCGCGCCTAAAGTGACTATTACGATGTTCACACCACAGTCATGAACAGTCTTCACTGCCTCATTCAGTTCTGTGACTCCGGTTATTGTTTGGATTTCAACTAGGGAGGACTTGAAAATGTCGACGTACCTAAGCACTCGCTTGTCCACCAAGGGGCCAAGTGTGGCCTTTCCTTCTTCATCAAAACGTCGAACTAGCCCTTGCGGATCAAGAGACATAAACTTACAGCAACTCCGTAGTTTCTCGACGAGTTCGATGGTTACCTCTCCAGCGATTGGCCCGACATGGACAGCCACGGCTTTTGGCGGATGCTGAACCTCTTCCGCAGTGATGGGCGCCATTCTAGATTCAGATCTCAGTTCGCGATCGGCGAAGTCATCTGTGTATTTTAATTCAAATCGCGTGGTTTTGGTGTTCGCGACTGTTGTCACATTCGACAGGTCGACCCCTTCCTGTTCGAGCCACCACTTGTAAGCCTCGGGGAAATCGCTGCCGACCTTTGAGATGACGGAAACTCGAGCATCCAGCCGCCTGGCCGCAAGAGAGACATAGGCCACGGATCCGCCCAGAACCACGAAAGGAGTTTTGCGATGTGGAAGCAAAATTGAATCTATAGAGAAGTGTCCCACAGAAACAAGGTCGAACATGCGCTTATCAAACCTCGCCTAACATATTAGAGAGAATCTAGCTTACTTAAAACCGATAGAACGGTATTCGTTGTCTTTGTAATGAAAACTAACCTCCCTTATCCGCGTCTCTTGCCGAAGACTGCTATCCATGGGCTCCCGAAAACAGCTCTCTCTTCTGAAGTTATTTTGCGATAGTTCTGAAATTTGCCCTGGCTATATCTTGTGAATGGCACCAGAATTGAGTGGGGTTTCTGTGAGTACACGTCAAGTCTGTTTGACAAGTATGTTGACACTGCGTATCTTCTTTTGCTGCCGAAAAGTCCAAATTTTCCGACGAGCATTTCCCAGTTTTTCGGGTACATTTTCTTGAAATTCTGCATGAAATCAAGCACGGTGAAAGATTCTTGCGGTATTTTCTTTATTGTTTCTTCAATCTTTTCTTCTTCGACGATTGCTTTTGGTCTCACACTGTGCTACCGCCTCGAGCGTGTCGCATATCTGTTCCAATTTAGGAAAACAAGAGGCTAGAATTTTGATTGAAGTAGGAGAATTGCTTTTGCTAGGTCTCCACCGCTTTCTTCTAGGGCTTTTCGAGCTTCTTCCATACTCTTGCCAGTCTGGTCAGCAACTAGTTTTACGTCTTCTTCAGCTATTCCTGAGGGTTTACGCTCCGCTACTTTCTCGGTTATTTTTCCGCCAGTGATCTGGAAGATCTTCTGGCCCTGCATTTCTAGTATTGCCACTTCAGGAGCTTCAATGGTGATTTCTTTGTTGCTTGTTTTGATGACAACATTTTCAACATCGGCAACGGAGTCCATGCTCATACCCATGCGTTGCATCATTCGTTTTGCTTCACGAGGATTCACGCGTTTCTGCATGAGATCACCTTCACCCGATTGTTTGTATTATTCAAGACTCATATACTTAACCTTCATCTGCGCAACCATGTCTCACTTTGACCGCAACGCCACGTTTGAAAGCTATCATTTCCTCACCAGACAATTGTGCGCGTCCAACGGCCAGTACTCTGCCTTTGCTGTCAATCACGATTACCTCGTCTTTGCCTCGAATGCCAGCATCAGCCTTAACGACATGCGTAGCGAACACATCGCTACCTTCGGCAATGAACTTCGAAACGTCGTCTCGAACAGTCACAAAGCATTCTGCAGACCTGGCTTTCTTAGCGATATGATCTGCAGCGGTTATGCTCAGAGAAAAGTAACCATCCGTTGGACGCATGGTGGCGAGCCTTTTCCCATCGAGGTAGATATAACGGATTCTGCCCGTTCTCCTTGAAAATGAAATCTTCACTTTTTCTGGGAAAAGTTTCGTCCCGACGCCTTTGCCAAACTGGTAGTCAGCGGCCGCTCTTATCCGTCTCAAATCTTCATCCAAATACAAGCACCAGTAACAGCTTGCAGCTTTGTTCGACAACTATAAAGACGACCTTAATATTAAAAGCAGTCTGGGTGCAGGCATTTGCGATGCGAAGTGTGCGGATGCAGAATCAATGGAAAACCGTTCAATGTATTAATTGAAGGCGCAAGGCTGACAGTCTGCAGTGAATGTGCAAGGCATGGCAAAATCTGTTATGACCAACCCAAGCCAAAACCTGTTCTTTCAACCCCCAGAGCAACTCCTGTGACTTTCAAAGTGCGAACGAAACCTCAACCACCGCCGGTTGATACAAGCTTTGAACTGGTGGAGGATTTCGGGACAAAAGTGAGGAAGGCAAGAGAAAAACTTGGGTTTTCCCATGAAGAACTGGGAAAGAAGATAAATGAAAAAGTTTCGCTCCTTAGAAAGATCGAAACGGGCAAGATGACGCCTGATGACAAACTCACAGCGACACTGGAGCATGCGTTGAAGGTCAAACTCATTATGTCCGCAAAGGAGGAAAAGGTTCCCCAGTCAAAAGTGTCCAAGAAGTCAGGTCGCGAGCTGACTCTTGGAGACCTGATTCAGTTGGGAAAGAAGGGAGAAGAGAAGGAGATATCTGGACGAGAGCAGTCATAGTGCAGCGTCGAGAACGAGCCGAACCGTTGACTCTTGACGAGCTTGAAAATCTCGCAGAGGCGGGAGGTTACGAAGTTGTCGGCAGGATGGAGCAGGTCAGAGAGCGTGATGCTCGTTACCAGATTGGAGCTGGAAAAGTTGAGGAACTTGCAGAGATTGTGAAGAAGACTGGTGCTGAAAAGGTCATTTTCGACAATCTTTTGAAGCCTATCCAATCCTATAACCTTGCCAAAGCTACCAACGTGGAGGCGATTGATCGTTTTCAGCTTATTTTGGAGATTTTTACTAGGCGAGCAACTACTGCAGAGGCGCATCTTCAGATTCAGTTGGCTAGGCTGCAGTATGATCTTACACAGGCGAAAGAGAGAGTGAGGTTGGCAAAGAGGGGAGAACAACCCGGGTTCATGGGGCTGGGGGCCTATGAAGTTGACGTTTATTATGAAAGTGTGAAGAGGGAAGTTCATGCAATTCGTAGGAAGTTGAAGAAAATCAGGGCCAAACGTTTTCTGCATAGGGAGAGGAGGACTGAACTCGGGTTTGCATCTATTTCTCTTGCTGGATACACTAAGGCTGGAAAGAGTTCTCTGTTTAATGCTCTGGCGGAGGAAGCAGTTCCTGTTGACACGGCGTTGTTCACAACATTGTCAACGACGACTCGACTTGTAACGTTTTCGAAGAAGAAGTTCCTTTTGACAGATACTGTTGGTTTCATAGATCGGTTGCCGCTGACGTTGATGGAAGCTTTCCGTTCGACTCTTGAGGAAACGATTTTCTCGGATCTCATTTTGTTGATGGTTGACGCGAGCGAGACCGATTATGTTATTGAGAAGAAGCTTTCAACTTGTTTGGAGACAATTGAGCACATTGGGGCTGCAGGGATACCGACTATTACGGTTTTGAACAAGATCGACTTGATCTCCGAGGAAGAGATCCGTCGGAAAATGGGAAGTTTGAAGGACAAGGTTACGACTTTGGTGCCTATTTCAGCATTGGACGGCACGAACGTCGAAGAGTTGAAAAAGGAAATAGTGAAAGAATTAGGCAACTATGTCCGGGCATCGTTCACGGTTCCAGTTACCAAAGACATTATGTCCTTTATGGCTTGGCTCTTCAAGAACGCAGATGTCCAGACGGCGGATTACGGTGCAGATTCTGTGCGAGTTGTGTTTGAAGCAGACCCATCGTTTGCCGAGAGAGTGAGAAATCGCGTGGAGAAAGAATTCAACAGCAAGCTGGAAAGAGCCTAGGAGGCGACGTAAAATCCCCAGAGTTGTTGTTCTAAGGTGGGGGCATAGACCGCAGAGAGATGCAAGATTAACTACGCATGTGGCATTGGCTGCCAGGGCTTTAGGAGCGGCTGGAATCATCTTGTCAGAAGTGGAAGATGTTAAAATCAAGGAGTCAATCGAAAAAATCTGTAGAGATTGGGGTGGCAGGTTCTTTTTCAAGATGGGCATGCCGTGGAAACGAGTTGTTCGTGAATGGAAAGCGAAAGAAGGGTTAGTTGTCCATTTGACGACGTATGGAGAAAACGTTGAAACTAGTGGCGTATTGGAAAGGGTCAAGGCCTCGGGGAAAGATGTGTTGGTGATAGTGGGAAGTCAGAAGGTGCCGGGTGAGTTCTTTTCGGAGGATGTGTCAGATTTCAATGTGGCGATTGGTAATCAGCCTCATTCGGAATGTGCAAGTGTTGCGGTTTTTCTAGATCGCTATTTCGATGGTAAAGAATTGGGAAAGTCTTTTGAGAATGCACATGTCAGAATTGAGCCGCAACCGAGGGGAAAGAGGATTATTACGGGCAGATGATGTTGGATTTGGCTTCTTTTTCGTAAAGAGATTTAAATTTGAATCGTGTAATATGTATAACGTAGAGATTAGTTGTCGAAAAGGAGAAGCAAGGATACTGCAATGTTGTCAAATATTGATGATGCGACGTTGTCTAGGGTTGCGCAGGCTTTGGGTGAGGAGGATGCAATTAGGCTTATTGACATCCTCAAGAATGCAGCGGAGACTACTGATGACGAGATTGCGACTAAGACGGGCATCAGGTTGAATTCGGTTCGGAAGATTCTTTACAAGCTTTATGATCATTCGCTTGTCAGTTTGAGGCGGACGCGGGATCCGAAGACTGGTTGGTTTATTTTTCATTGGCGGTTGCAGTCAGATCAGTTGGAGGGGTTTATTCAGAGTCAGAAGCGTCGGGTGCTGGAGAAGTTGAATATTCGTCTTGAGTTTGAGAAGAATCATGATTTCTATTACTGTTATACGCCTGGGTGCAAGCGGATTCCGTTTGAGGATGCGGTGGAGCTGGTTTTCAAGTGTCCGACGTGTGGGAAGCCTTTGATGCATTTTGATAACGACAGGATTGTTGAGGCGTTGGGGAAGAAAGTTGATGTTTTGAGGAAGGAGCTTGGTGAGTGAACGGCTCCCGACTAGAGAGCAGGCTTTGTATTTTCTGAGGCAGAGTGGTTGTAAGCTGAATGTTATAAGGCATGGTGAGGCGGTTTCTGAGCTTGCTTCTGAAATTGCGGAAGCAGCGAGGACAAGAGGATACCCTGTTAACGTGGAGCTTGTTGAGATCGGCGGGTTACTGCATGATATCGGGCGGGGTAAGACACATAGTGTTCATCACGCTGTTGTCGGGGCGGAGATTGCTGAAACTTTGGGTTTGCCGAAGTCTGTGGTTTCGATCATTAGGAAGCATGTTGGCGGCGGGATAACTGCGCGGGACGCCAAGAAGCTTGGGTGGCCTAGGGATGTTTATGTTCCTCAGACGCTTGAGGAGAAGATCGTGTGCTATGCTGATAAGTTGATTGAGGGTTCGCGGCGTGTTCCGATTGAGAAGACTATTGACAAGTTTTCGCAGGAGCTACCGTCGGCTACTATTGAGAGGATTTGGAGGTTGCATGAGGAAATGTTGAGTTTGGTTGGCGACTGTGATTGTCTTCCGTGATTTTGCAGACGAAGATTTACGATCATCATCAGTTGCGGCAGGTTGAAAGCAACCTGAAGGCCATGCTGGAAGGATTAAACGCCAGCATTAGTGGCCTCACGACCACGCAACGCGGTTGGGTTGAAGTGTCGGTTTCCGGGGAAGATGAGAAAGTTGCCTTGAAGTATCTGTCGGACAACGTTGGGTTTTGTCCTTCGACGCTGGATGATGTTGCCAGGTTTTCCAGTTTCAAGGGGTTTTTGGTTGGTCCGTTCAAGGCGAAGGATGAGCTTAAGGTTGATTTAGGCATCGCGTCGCCGATGGATGTGGATGTAGCGGTTCCTTTGCAGAGGTTGCAGGCGCAGCTCTGTGATGGTCGGAAGATTGCGTTGGGAAAGTTTGTTGAGATTTTTGGTTTTTGTGAACGTTTGCCTTTGCACGTCAGAGTTGTAAACGTGGATTTGGATGTGCGGCGTGTTGAGGTTGAGTTGTCGGAGCGGCAGCGGAGGCAGTATGTTGGTTGGGCGCGTTCGTTGCATGATAGGTTGTTGGTTTTAGGAGCTTCTATAGGCGAGGTTGAGGCTGCGGTGAAAGTTGCGGGGTTTGGTCGTGATGTGGTTGGTGTTGATTCGTTGGGGGTGTTTGAGCATGTGGTTGTGTGTAAGCTGGGGACTGATGCGGTGGGGCTTGTTCCGGGGGTTGGTAGGTTGCTTAGGCATGCGGTTTTGAGTGTTTTTAGTCCTCGGAGGGTTGTGGGGTTGTTGGGTTCTGGTTTTTTGGAGTAGGTTATTTTCTTTCTATGAGTTCGATTAGTGTTCCGTCTGGGTCTTCTATGAACGCTATTGTGGATCCGCCTGGACCGAGTGTGTACGGTTCGTCTGTGATTGTTACTTTGTTTTGGCGTATTATTGCTATGGTTTTTTGCATGTTTTCAACTTCGAATGCCAAATGGTCGAACAGTCGGTTTTCGTAGTCGGCTTGTATGAATTCTTTTTGTTTGCGGTAAAATGTGAGTTCGAGTGTGGAGCCTTTGGCTTTGGGGTCTTGTAGGAAGGCGATTTCGGCGTTGTTTTGGGGGATTTCGCGTCGGCCGAGGAGTTTGAGGCCCATGAGTTTGGTGTAGAAGTCTATTGACTTGTTCATGTTGCTTGTTCGGATGCTTGTGTGGACAAATATCACGCTGGTTCACCTGAACGATGCTTTGGTTGCCATGATATATAGAATAGTCGGTTAACATCGCAAACACTGCATAGCGGTTCTCTGGGCTTTCGGTGTTTCAGCTAAGAAGCGTAGGCCTTCATTATGGACTGTTCAACATGGACTATGGCTGAAAAACAACCAGAAACACCCTACCCCCCTCCCCCTACCTTTTTTCTTTACACAGTACCGTGGATGAGCCTCAGTGAAGGCGTGAGAAAGGGGTTTCCGGTGCTGTTTTGCAGGTTTTAACATAGTTTTTGGCAGAAAACAAGGCGCTTTAGTGGACATAGTTGTTCATGAATTTTGAGAGGGCGATTTAGCTTTTCCTCTTTTTATATTTCGTGTATTTTTGTTCATAAGGCATGCGCAGGTCATTAAAAGAAAATACGAAGATCTGTTTGGGGCTCGTTTAAGAAGTTTGAAAAAGCGTTTGAGGTTGAAGATCTGCCGTGGACAACAATGGCTAACTTCGCTTTTGGTCAGCCTCTTGAAGTCTCAGGATATGCTTTGCCAAGGTTGCAAAGGTCAGAGGGCGATAGTGGATCTCGTCCTCTAAATTGACTAGGAAACTCTCGATGTTAGAAATCTGCAGGAACTCAAACTGGTTCAACCATTTTTTGAAATCCAAGTATGACGAATAGTCTTTGTGAATGGATAAGAATACTCCGTTGGAGTCTATGCCTATTCCGCGTTCAAGCATGAAGACTTCGTCATAGTTTTCTCTCAGGCTTTTTCTTGCGGGGTCTCTTGCTTTCGCAGTTTGATCTGGCGTCAAAGATTCTTTCAGTTTGACAAACGTGACAGCCAATAATGTGTAACCAAGTTTGGTGAAGTCTGGAACAATGGTGTATTCCTTGATCATTCCTTCCTTCTCCAACTTTGCCATAGTTCTTGTCACAGTAGGCTGAGAAACACTGAGGGCCTTAGCCAGCTGCCTATCACTTCTGCGGCTGTTTTTCATCAATTCAGAAATGAGTCGCATCTCAGTATTCGTCAGCTTCCGCTTCTTAACATTCATGAAAGAGCCCCTGCATCGATATGAGGCTTAGAACAAAAACATTAATCCTATTCTCGACGCGCATGCTCCTTTTCTGTGATCAAAAGGCTGTGTGCTAGACAACGCATCGCGCGCTCAGTCGTGGTTTCCTCGCTTCTTGGCAGAAGTGATTATCGAGAGAGTCAGTGTTGCATACCAAATGCACACTCGAACTGGCATGTTCAAGAAACTCCAAGTCAGGAATTGAGGCAAGACTGAAAGCAGGAAAAGACCAGAAAACAAAAGCTGAGCATTCCCGCTAAGTCGATAGCGGCTCGATTGTGCATCAGAGAGCTTTCCTTGATTCTCGGCAACAAGTATGTGTGCCAAGATAGCAGAGATTCCCATGAGAACTGCCATGTCGACCGCATAGAGAGTAGAAGTGAATGAGAACAAGGCAAAATCAGCGTTGAGAGTGTTCAGCAAATAGGGTTCAATGGCGACAAAGAACAGCAGGATGATATTTAGGAAAATCGTTTTTGGTTTGCTGGTATTGATTTGGGACATGAGATCGTGGTGACCCCACCATATGACGATTAGAATCACAAAGCTCAGGCCAAATATGAACAGTCCTGCTATGACTTCTGACTCGTTCTGAGGGTTTCTCACCGTCAAGCTAAGCGCGCCAACTGCAAGAGCAAACCCAAAAATCGTGTCTGTCAACTTATCAAGTGGTGGAGTTCTAACCATTTTTCCGCTCTAACCAGATACCCCACATCGATAGAAATGCTTTGCCAATATTTATTCTGGTTTGTCCACGCGCGGAAACAGGGCGCGCTAGTAGTCGCGCATGCTAGAACATTCTATTGGGCTTCTTCTTCAGAGTCTTTTTCCATTCTTCGAACAGACTCCAGTATATACTGCCGACATTCTCGTGTTGCGAGTTCCCCTCGGCAATGTACCTCTCGATGAAGTCGTTTAGTTCCAAAGAGTTTCTACACTTCCTGACATCCTTAATATCCAGCAACAACATCACCTCTCCTTAATTTCTTGTTACGTCTTGGCTAAACTAGAAAGGGTGAAGAAATGCCAGTATTAAGTAACATAGCCATTTTCTTATATAATTCTAGAAACTCCAAGCCGGCTTCTGTTCTCTGATACGTCACTTTTCCTGCATAAACACCCGACCGTATGAGATTGCCTAACGTCATAAGATTCAAGTATTGCCCTGATTGTACAGTGCTCATGTTGCAAATGGACATGATGTTCGACTTTCCTACCGGTATTCGCAGCTGCCTAAGAATCTCCGCTATGATCTGTAATCTGCTGCGGTTTCCGTCCGATTCCTTCCTCACATTCAGCATGTTGTAATACACCTCAGAAAAAAGCAAGCTAGCCCTAAGGCAAATAATGTTGCGATAAGTTGGTTAGCGCGCCTTCTTGCAATATATGTTGTCAGCCTAGCTTATAAGGGATGATAGAGCAAAAGTCGCCTTTTGCATTCTCTTCAGTTCATCCGTGCTTCTGAAGCGCGCGCCAAAGAGACGCTGACGTGATATCTTGCAATTTGGGAACTTGGCTTTTATTTGTCATAACAAGATCGAATATTTCAGAGAACTGACAAGACAAGGATGAAGGCAGCCGTGGTCAAGAAAATCGTGTGCGACAAGTGTGGTTGCGAATTGAGACTTTCTGAATTGGTACAACTATTGGGATTCGATCTCTGCATGGACTGCTGCAGACGAATCGTTGGTGACAGAATAGAACGCTGAAGTCCAAATCGTTGCACGCAGGTCACATGTTACGAATTTTGAAATATGCTAGAATAGATGATAACGCATTGCCATGCATTCTTGGCTTTTGGAATAAGACTTTCCCCTACAAACAGACACCGAACTTATAACATAGAACTTCCCCTCGCATCCGCCTGATCGATCGAAAAAATAGAATCTGGAAAACCAGATTGCGTTAAGTTGATTCAATGAACGACTATAGTGGTTGAACAATGATATCGTAACAGAGAGACTTGAGGGAACCAAGAAACCTTACAGAGAGATAAACTGTTTGCGCGCGAAGTTCGCGCCTGTATGACAAGGATTTTATCTTACTTGAAATCACCTGAATATACGATGCTGAAATGGATGTTCTATTTTTCGTCTGCACACTGGGCGTTATTGCTGTAATACCTATTCATTTCTCATCGGTTGAGCATCTGCGACTCGAAGAAAAATATGGAAGAGATAGGGGCAGAAGAATCGGGGAGATCTACAGTCTCATCTCAGGATGGGGTTTCTTCCTCTTTTGGGCCGGGCTTTGGTTTTCGCCTCAACCCAGATTTGTTGCTCCGGTTTTTCCGAATCTAGCTGTTACAGTTCCCTTCGCCAGCTTCACGATCCAGATTACTCACCTAATGATCTTCATTCCCTTCTTCTTCATTGGTGCCTGGCTCGGAATTGAGGGTGTGAAAGAAACTACTATAAGAGTTGCTGAAACGCACAGGACAGAGAAAATCATTACTTCAGGGGTCTATTCCATTGCTAGACATCCACAATATCTGGGTGGATTGTTGGCGCATGTAGGCATTTCCTTTCTATTATCAGCCGCGTATTCTCTGCTCTCCACTCCACTAATGGCTTTACTCGTATACCTTATCTCAAGAAAAGAAGAGAAAGAGTTGATCAAGGAATTTGGGAAAGAATATGAGGACTATAGGAAAAAAGTTTCAATGTTCTCACCGTGAAGCAGAGGAGCGCTCTCTCATGAATATTGTCTTTTAGCACGCAGCACTTGAATAGTATGACATCAATTCCATACTACTTCTTCAACTGTTTTTCCTTGTGCTTTCTTCTTTTCTCTTCTCTTTCTTTCTTAGTCATCGGTTTCTTCTTAGTACTACCCGTGCTCAACACAATCACCATACTCAAGTAATCAGAATAGGCAATTAAGTTTTTGCGCACGCCGAGAACTAGGAGGTTTGAAAGAGGTAGGCTCGTCGTGCGCACTAGGTGCACGTTGCTTACTCAGAGTCCAAGCTTCTCAAAACTTGTTGAAGCCCACTATTTCTTCAACAGGCTTCTTCTTTCTTGGCTGCGGTTTCTCCGCGGGATATCCAAATGAAACAAGGGCTACAATTTTCCAGCTTTCAGAGATGCTCAGTAACCTCTTAACTTTTTCTTCATTGAAGTCCCCAATCCAGCAAGAACCCACACCCATAGCCCAAGCAGCAACAACCATGTTTTGCAGAGCAATAGTGGTGCTGACCATTGACCATTTCCCTGCGATTCGATCCTTGTGGGCACATCCCACAATTGTGACTGGGGCGTCCTTGATGAATCTGTTAAACAAGCCTTTCGACAATTCCTTCTTGATCTCGGAATCAGTCAAAACAATGAAGTGCCATGGCTGTTTGTTTGCCGCTGACGGCGCCTGTCTACCAGCCTCAAGAATCTGGTCTAGAACATCTCTTGGAATCTCCTTCGGCTCATAGCGTCTGACGCTTCTTCTACTAAGGACGACATCTAGGAGGGGCATCAACTCAACTCCAATATGACATATGTAATATTTCATAATGAAAACCAATGCATGCCTAAAAGCATTTCTCCTCTTCATCCAGGAAAAGAAGGACCCTGAGAAGTGTCGCGCGTGTGCACTCGCAGTGCACGTCAATGAGGTTTTTCTTTGGATTTTTTCTTATTTGTTTTCTATTATAAGGATTTTTCAAAAGATAATGGACGTGTAGAACTGAATCGAAGATTTCTACACAAGCCATAAAACTGAAACAAGATGAATACTGGATTATAGTGGCTTGGGTCGATTGATGTGTTATGAGAAGACTCGCATTTGTTGCTCTTGTTTTCTTGTTGCTTGGTTCCTTTTCGCTTATGTGCGGAAGATATGTTGAGCGTGTGAGAGCTTCATCCGCTATTTTGTATGACGACGTGAGTGATGGCTATGTCGATAGTGATAGTCGTGTCTATTCGATTTTTCCTCAAATGAGTTTGGGAGACTGGAACACCAATGCTTACGCAGCATGCTTTGTCAAGTTCAATTTGTCCGGCGTCTCAGGAACCTTATCTTCTGCGATACTGAACCTTTATGTGGCAAGGAGCCTTCACGACAACATCACAGATGCGGATGACCCCTTAACCAATATCGGTCTCGGAGATTGCCAGGTCATTCACATAACCGATTATGGTACTCTTGACGCTTCAGACCTGTTTGCGTCGTCGATCGGCAATGACCCTGGCGTATTGATCGGCAACAGTGTCACACCAAACATAGGCTACGTTTCAATAGATGTCGAGACTGCGATGCAAGACGACATCAACAACGGAAGACCATGGAGCACGTTCATGCTGAAGATGAGCACAAACACCGACAGCGACGACCGAAACGACTACTGGGTCTTCTGGACAACTGAATACGGGGACATAAACAAACAGCCATATGTGGAGTATGAATTGACTCCGGCGCCACCCACATACCAAGGGGACCTGATTCTCTCAGGAAACAACGTAACTGTAATCGACGGGGACTTCAACTTTAACGGAAGCATAATGGTTGAAGAAAATGCGACGTTGATCCTGAGAAACGGCGTTGTAAATTTCACGCAAACCAGGGATAGACAGTTTAACGTCACTCTAAGAAACCCCCTAAACGGAAACCCACGGTTAACGGCGTCAAACATGGCTCTGACTTCCAAACACGAGTTACCATTATACCTCAAACAGAACAGCACGACAGACAGCTCAGATTCTGTACTCCAAAAAACTTCAACGTTCCAGCACGATAACTCAATCATGAATGTTCATAATTCAACGATAGAATACACACTGTGGTCCTACGTCTCATCCACAATAAACGTCCTAAACTCGACGATAGGATCCACGATGACCTACGATTCTTCTACATTGTCTTTTTCCAACTCAACAGTCGGCAGTCTGAATATCGCACCTTATTCGGTAAATTGTACGATTTCCAAGCTGAAGCCAGGTCTTTTCAGTCACTGGAATTTCATATCCAACTGCACAGTTGACATTCTGCCTGCAGGCACCGTTCCTAATGTTACATTGATTGATACAATTGTCAGCTCTTGGAGATTTGGCTTCTATGGAGCCTCAACGGCAACTGTCGCGGATTCAACCATCGGTGACTTCAGTGCCTTTGGCACTACTTTTCTACGTGTATACGATTCCTCAATCATGTCTGGCCTGTATGCCCGGCACAACGCAGTCATTTTGCTCATCAACTCAACTTACCACTACATATCGGGAATAGATGACTCAGCCACTGTCCGTATCGCATGGCACGTCAACGTCCATGTCGTTGACTCAAACGCGGACGATGTTCCGTCAGCAAATGTGACTGTTAGCTATCAAAATGCAACACTAGCAGAGTCTGAGATGACTGGTTTAGACGGGTGGGCAAAATTGGCTCTGGTCGAGAGAATGATGAACGACACAGGAGAGTACCCGACTGGAAACTGTACGATCAAAGCAACATACGAAGATCACTTAAACAGTACAACGGTCAACGTAACAGAAAACATGCAAATCATCTTATCGTTGCCATTTGTAGTACCCGAGTTCCCATCGTTGCTTGTTCTGCCGCTATGTATGTTGACAATCCTAGTGGCAGCCTTAGTCTACAGGAGAAAACATACCGTCTAATTGAACTAACGTGCGCCAAATCAATTCGCATCAAATAGTCTCTGTATTCGTGTTAGCGCCTTTTCCTTCTCCGGATTCCTGATATCTATCATCTCGACGGCGTGGTGTTCACGCCGCGCGCGGAGAGAGTAGCACGCAAGTTGAAAAGGGAAAGAGTGATTGTTTGTCTAAATTGTAAGAGATTTGATCGGTGCAATGATATTGGCAATTTTGAAGAGTGTGCTAGCTTTGAAAAGACTGGGTGTGAAGCTTGGCGTGATGAGACTTTAGCCGCGTTTGTGGGTTGCCAAGAATTTTCTTATTGATCTATCATAGGTCTTCTCGACCTCTGGCGGAAAGTAGCAGGCTGGAAGTTCATTGTTAGCTCTATGATTTCTCAGACATTCACAACATCTACCTTTCAAATCACACGAATACGTGCAAGAACAGTCTTTCAAGTTAGTTTGAAGGTTTGGGCATTCACTCAATTTTTTCATTACCTCGTTGTACATAGCCAGCCGACCTCTATGTATTTAGTATTTACAGAAAAAATTCATGGATTTTCTAATTTCTAAACTCTAACCAAGAAAAATCTTGGAAATTCTCTTTCTCTCCTCAGCTTAGAAATTTAGAATTTAGAAACTAAACTGCGTTACCTTGATTTGAAGAGTGAGTATAGTGGTTGGGTAGTGGTATCGTAACAAAGAGGTTGGAAAGAGGTTAGTCGTAGTGCGCCCCGAGAAGGGGCAAGCCATAAGAATCGTAATGACTCAGTCATACCAGAAGAGAAGAATCGTTCTCAAGAAAAGGGGCGAGTCTTTTTTCTTTGTGAGAAGTAGATGGTTACATGCGGAAGAAAGGAGAAACATCAGTACAAGATCGAACACGTCCTCAACCTCGGAAGAAGAAGGAAAGAGAAAAGAAGCGTAAGGATAAAAAGGTTGCCAGACTTGAAAGGCAACAGTCCAGATAGGCGGCCCTGGGATTGAATAACTGCTGTCGGCTTCGCGCGCGCTAAAGAAAACACTGAGATGAAAATTTATGGGGTTCAGAAAATATTTGGAAAAGATCGAAAAGAAAGGGGTTCTTCAAAAAGTAGATGTCGAGGTATCAAAGAAACTAGAGATCTCTGGAATCTTGAAGGAAATTGAGCCAATCCCAATAATATTCAATAATATCAAGGAATCTGAATTTCGGGTTGCTGGCAATATGTTCTGCACCAAAGACGTAATTGCTGAATATTTCGGTGTGACTCCAGCAGATCTTATACCAATACTTTCTAAGGCTATCTCTGAACGCTCAGAACCAGAGAAAGTTACTAAAGCTCCTTGTCAAGAAGTTATCGAATCAAGTGTAGATTTAGACAAATTACCAATTCTATTCCATTGCGAAAAAGACGGTGGAAACTATATTAGCTCTGCTGTTGTCATTACCAGAGATCCTGATTACGGTCAAAACGTGGATTTTCACCGTGCAATGCAGCTTTCTAAAGATAAATTTGCGATAAGAGTGGTTAGAGGTCGTCATTTTCACCAATTCTTGGAAAGAAACGGCGAATTAGATGTAGCGTTTTGCATAGGGAATACGCCTAACGTTCTAATTGCTGGAGCAACTTCCGTAGATATTGGAATTGATGAGTTGCGTATCGCAAACGCATTAGAGCCCTTCAAAGTTGTTAAAGCGTATTCAAATGATCTCTTAATTCCTGCTGAAGCAGAATTTGTTTTGGAAGGACGTGCCTATTTGAAAGAAAGACAAGCTGAAGGTCCTTTTGTCGATTTAACGGAAACGTACGATATGATTCGAGAAGAACCCGTTTTTGAAGTTAAGAAAATCACTCATAGAAAGGATGCAATATGGCAAGCTTTGTTGCCAGGCGCACTTGAACACAAAATATTAATGGGAATGCCTCGGGAACCCACAATTTTCAATAAAGTAAATGAAAGAGGTGTAAAGTGCCTAGATGTAAACGTAAGTCCTGGTGGATGTTCTTGGTTACATGCAATCATTCAAATTGACAAAAAATCAGAAGAAGATGGCAAAAAGGCAATAGAAGGCGGTTTCGCCGGACATGGAAGTTGCAAACACGTTTTTGTGGTAGACAAAGATATCGACATTTACAAATCTCTATCTGTAGAATGGGCAATGGCAACTCGCTTTCAAGGAGATGTCCGAATGATTATTAAAGACAAAGAACAAGGAAGCAGTCTAGATCCTAGTGCTGAACCTGGAACAAACATGACTACGAAAATCGGGTTTGACTTAACCAAACCACTCGTGGCCAAAGGAAAGAGTTTTGATGCCGTAAAATTTCCAAAAGTAGATTCCAAGAAATATCTTTATCAAAAGGATTGAATGCGTATGAAATTAACACCAGAAGAGCAAGACATGCTGGATGGCAAGCATGGAAAAGCAGCTCAGAAATCCATGGAAATATTGACCACATTGGGTGAGATTTTTGATGCCGAATGCATGGTTGATGTTTATGGTGTTCAGATAGCTGGGGTTTCCTACGCCAACCTTGGCGAAGCAGGGCTGGAATTCCTAAGCGAAATGGCTGAAGATGGAAAGGTTAAAGTTTTAACGACCTTAAATCCTGCAGGAATAGATCGCGAAAACTGGCAAGTATTAGGAATAAACGAAGAATTTACCAAGAATCAGATTCGCGTTATTGATGCCTTTGCTAAAATGGGGATAATTACTACATGTTCGTGCACGCCATATTTTATTGGGAATGTTCCACATTTTGGACAACATATTGCATGGGCCGAAAGTAGTGCTGTGTGTTATGCAAACTCGGTTATTGGTGCTCGAACTAATCGTGAGGGAGGACCAAGTGCATTGGCTTCAGCTTTAACTGGAAAAACACCAAAATACGGTTATCATTTAGACGAAAATCGCCATGGTCAAGTTTCAATAAAGGTAAACGCTCAAGTCAAAGGTACTAACGAATTTGGCGTGTTAGGAAAAACAATTGGTGATAAATTAATTAAACTAAGAAAAAACATACCATTCATTACAGGAATCCCTTCTGCCACTGTTGAAGAGCTTAAGTCGTTTTGTGCATCTATTGCTACTTATGGTGGAACAGCATTATTCCACATGGAAGGTATCACTCCTGAGTTTGATAGATATCCGAAACCAAGTGGTAATGTTTCTGAGATTAGTCAAGAGGACCTAGAAAAAGCCAGATTTGAACTTGTTGATGACGGTCTTGAAATAGATTTTGTTAGTATTGGTTGTCCTCACGCTTCAATTAATGAAATAGAAAAAATCGCGAGTTTGTTGAAGGGAAAGAAAGTTAAGAAGGAGTTTTGGATTACTACAGCTCGACCTATAAAGAGACTCGCCGATGAAGCAGGTTATTCTAAAATAATTGAAGATGCTGGAGCAAAATTCGCAGCGGACACATGCTGCGTTGTAGCTCCAATAAAAGGACGCTTCAAGGGCATGATGGTAGATTCTGCTAAAGCATGTTATTATGGCCGTGCAACGAACAAGTTCAAAGTAAAAATTGGAACAATCGAAGAATGTGTCGAGGAGGCGACAAAATGAAGCTAAAAGGGCGAAAAATCTACAAAGGCATTGCAGAAGGAGAAGCGATTGTAACTAAAGATGGAATTTCATTCTATGGGGGCGTTGATCCTGATACTGGCAAGGTTGTTGAGGTTGGGCACGAACTTGAAGGGCAATCAATAACTGGAAAGATTTTGGTATTTCCAACTGGCAAAGGTTCTACAGTTGGATCCTATACATTGTATAGGATGAAGAAAAACAACACGGCTCCAGCAGCAATAGTAAACGAGCAGATCGATACAATCATAGCAGTAGGTTGTATAATTAGCGAAATTCCGTGCGTGGACAAGATTGATGTTAATGAAATTAAGACTGGACAAAAAATGGTTGTCAATGGTTCAGAAGGGACTGTTGAGGTGAAATAGGTGGGTACTGGGAAGGGTTATGGAAAGACTATCCTTTTCGGAGAGCATTTTGTGGTCTATGGGCTGCCATCAATCGTATCGGCGTTAGGGGCCTATACAACCGCTGATGTTAAGGTGGTTAAAGGAAACGGATGGACTGTCAACGATCAGAGACCTGCCACTCCCGGTTACAAAGAACAGAAATACATTGAGGCGATGCAGTCAATTGCCAACATAATCAATCATTTGAAGGTGGATATTGAGAATCAAAGACTTGAAATATCTTTTGCTGGTGATTTGATTGCTGCAAGCGGAGTTGGTGCTTCTGCTGCCCAATGCACTTCTTTGGCTCGCGCTTTGAGTGAGACCTTTAATCTTAATTTGGATGACGAAAAGATAAATGAGGCCGCCTATGAAGGAGAGAAAGCATACCATGGAACACCTTCGGGTATAGATAATACAGCAGCCACTTATGGCGGTTTGATTTGGTTTGTAAGAAACTTGGGTGTGGGAAAGAATACAATGGATCTCCTGCAATCGCCAAGAAAGATGCTAATAATAATGGCAAATTCAGGAATAACAACCTCAACAACAGAAGTAGTCGCTGATGTCCGGCGGTTAAGAGAAGAAAATCCTGAAAAAATCGAAAAGATTTTTGGTGAATATAAGAAATTGGTAGAAGCAGCAAAAAAGGCTCTGCTTAAAGGAGATATCGCTACTATCGGTAATTTGATGAATCAAAATCACAAAATGTTACAGCAGATTACGGTATCAGGAGAAATCAATGATGAATTAGTAGAAATAGCTTTGGAAAATGGGGCGATTGGCGCCAAATTGACAGGAACTGGTCGAGGTGGCTTGGTAATAGGTTTAGCTGAAAATGAGGACATACAAGAAAAAATTGTCAACGTCATAGAAGAAAAAGGATATAGTGCTTGGAGAACAACGATAGGATGAGAAAGTAATCAAGTTAGCTAGAGCATTTGGCTTCAAAGAACATTTAATTATCAAAAAAACAACAAACTAATCATCTATTCAAAACACGTTTCAGTGAACTATTCCTCTGGCGCTAGTCTGTGTTAACCCGTATCGTGAAACATATACATGGAGATGTAGATCGCGTTTCTGCGGAGATGATTTCTGATTTGGTCCAGATCTGCGCAGACAATATACTAAGAGAAACTATGATTATCGATCTACACATTTGTGAAGATGAAGATGCATTACATCTTTTCGAAAAGACAAGACTGGAGGACCTGCATAAGCTCTATCCTAAAACAGAGATGATTTCCAGAATGGAACCGTCTGTCACTGGACAATATTTCTTATCGTCATTTTCTTCACTAGATTTTGGTGTTCCACAGATAGTAATTGTCAATGATATCTCTAAAAAAAGATATTCTCGTAAAGGTCTCACCGGTCTAATAGCCCACGAGGTCGGACACCTAAAGGATTGGTTCGAAAGAGGTGTTTTGACTTCTTTTGTGACAAGCGTCGGACCCGATTTTGTCCACTTTCATGAGACCTTGGAACTACTCGGTGATCAAGAAATCAGAGATGTCATATTCAAGACCGCAATGGCCTCAGAAGAGCACTTGGCGTCTGAATACGCAATATCTAATGGTTACCATTCGGAAATATTTGAGTATTTGATAAGTAACATCGAGACAAACATTAGATTCCAGGAATTAGCTAATGAACCTATTTTGAAAGAGCTAAAGGAGATGAGAAAGAAAATTAACATCAAGAAGGTATATCAGCATCAACTAGCCGGAACAACAACTTATCTGCCAGCCATAGCAGAAGTTTGTAGCTTATTGGAGAATCAACTGTCACTAAAACTTGAAAAGGATTGTGTAAACAAGGCATTCACAAAATTGACCCAAACTACCACTACTAGATTCCTGAGGAGAAGTGTTCTCAGCCTATACCAAAAATCAATCGAACAGCCTACAATTTTTCACAGTAGAGAACTAATATGCGAATCAGTTTCTGCATTGTGGCAAGACATGCGATCATTTTGTGAAGATGAATTGTTCGATTGACGATCTCTTCGTCGCGCGCACGCGATGTGATCAACTATTAGCGCGCGCTTGTCATAATGGTCTCTGTTTCAATTGTGATTTGGAGAAACTGAGGAACAAGAAGCAGAAATACCGATGGAACGAGAAATAAAAAATTAAAGCGCTACATTCGCGCGCTATAGTGGTTGAATAGTGGTATCGTAACAGAGAGGATGGATAGAACAAAGAGGCTTGAGAGAGGTTGGCTCGTCGTGTGCACTCGCAGTGCACGTCAGTTTTTCTTTTCATTTTTTCTTATGTTGAATGTATTATAAGGATTTTTCAAAAGATATTGGACCTGCAGAATTGAATCGAAGATTCCTCCGAAAATAATAATAGCTAAGAAAAAGGCATCACTAATGATACATTATGAAAGAATTGAAGGCTTTGGACTATAGACTTCTGTCGGAACTCATTAGGAACAGCCGCAGAAGCGACAGGGAATTGGCTAAAGTCTTGCATGTTTCTCAACCCACAGTGACTAGAAGGAGAGCTCTTATTGAGAAAGAATTGATTGACGGCTACACAGCTATTCCGAGATGGGAAAAACTTGGGTATGAGCTATTCGCTATCACGTTCGTGAAGATTAAATCAGTTATCGCTTCGAAAGAAAAGTATAGTGATACGCGGAAAAAGGCACTAGAATGGCTGGTGAAACAACAATGCGTCATTATGTCTGGCGCATGTCGAGGAATGGGAGTTGACTCCTTTATGATTTCGATTCATAAGTCTTACAAGGATTACGACGAATTCTTACGCAGCCATAGACTCGAGTTGGGAGAATTTGTAGAAGACGTTCAGTCAATTCTCGTGAACCTTGGCGGGAAAGAGATTCTGAAGGCTCTCGGCTTCACATGTCTATTCGAAGCAGAATAACGGATATGTCTCACGCAGTCGTGGCGCATATACAAAACAAGACAAATAATCAAGCGTGAGCTCTCCATTCGAACAAGAATTCTCAGTACCAAACTTGTACCACAGAATTTCCCTTCGCAATCACTCGTATGTGGATAACCAAATTAAAC
>Ga0315289_10002133_pt1 | contig 30561 bp, 33 predicted proteins | sample YL17G11_40_MG_FD_203452 | JGI IMG/M metagenome (GOLD analysis project Ga0315289, IMG submission 203452) | Sediment microbial communities from Yellowstone Lake, YNP, Wyoming, USA - YL17G11_40 | ecosystem: Environmental > Aquatic > Freshwater > Lake > Sediment | place: USA: Wyoming | collected... | reverse complement strand
CCAGCATCTTGGAGGTGGGAGCGGTCGTGGGCAGAGGGAGAGATCCCTTTTCGGGAAGGGAGGCGATCTGGATCGGCTCCTTGGCCTTCGCCCGGAGTTTCTCCGTGTCCTGGGAGAGGGCCTGGGCCTGTGTGCTCAGGGAGCTGGCCATCTCCAGCATCTTGGAGGTGGGAGCGGTCGTGGGCAGAGGGAGAGATCCCTTTTCGGGAAGGGAGGCGATCTGGATCGGCTCCTTGGCCTTCGCCCGGAGTTTCTCCGTGTCCTGGGAGAGGGCCTGGGCGCTCTTTGCGAGTGAGGCTGCTGACGCCGCGAAATCCTCTCCCGTCAGCGAGGGCGACTCCCGGAAATAGGCTCGGCTCGGCGTAGCTTCCCCTTGCTTCTGGGAGGGAGGTTTCGTCGAGGAGGTCGCCTTTTTGGGAGTGGAGGCGCATCCCCCAAAAAAGAGGAGCGAAATGATGGACAGCAAGAATCCGAACCGGCAAACCCACATTTTAGATTTCGCTTTCATAGACATCTCCTATCGATCCTCATCTGAGAGACCAGTCCGGAGTAAAATAATCGGAGCCCTCCGGGGTCAAGCGTCTTTGCCCGGAACCATCCTCGCGCATCAAGTATATTCCCGATTTCCCGTGTCGAGTAGAGCTGTACATGATATAGCGGCCATCCGGAGACCAAGCCGGACTCTCGTTATCACCTTCCCCTTGAGTCAAGGCCCTGAGCCCACCACCGTCTGGATTCATCACACAGATTTCAAAATGGCCATTCTGCCGGGAAACGAACGCAATCTTGTCTCCCCGCGGCGACCATGCGGGAGAGGTATTGTAATTGCCTTTGAAGGTCAGCCTTCGGATATTGGTTCCCTCCGCGTCCATCACATAGATCTGTGGGCTTCCCCCCTGGTCCGAAACAAACGCCAGCTGGCGTCCTTTGGGCGACCAAGAAGGAGAAACGGAGATCGCATTCGCGTTGGTAAGCCGGCGTAGTCCTGTCCCATCGAGATGCATGACATATATGTCGGTAGTCCCATTCTTGCTCAACGCGAGTGCGATGGACTTGCCATCAGGAGCCCAGGCCGGGGAGATGTTAAGGCCGGGAAGGGAGGAAATCTTGGTCCTCCTGCCGCAGGTGACATCGAGAAGGTAGAGATCCGGGTTGTTATCCCGATAGGAGACGTAGGCCAAGAACCTTCCATCTGGAGACCAACGTGGGGTCAGGTTCAGAGAATCGTTTCGGGTCATGAGCATGATATTGCCGCCATCTAAATCCATCACATAGATTTCCTTGGCCCCCGTTTTATTCGAGGCGAAGGCAATCTTGGTCCTTGCAATCCCTCTCTCGCCGGTAAGGTAGTAGATGATGTCGTCGGATAGGCGATGGACAGCAGACCTCAGGGTTTTCGCATCTACAAGATAGCGATTGTAAAAGATCTGTCCCTGCGTGGAAACATCGAAGAGCTTCGCCTCCAGCGATATCTTATTTTCATTCTTTACTAATTCCGCCACCAGCATCACTTGAATATCAAGTCTGGATAGCCTGGAAGAATACTCCTTCTCCTGCCCGAACTTTACGGAAGTGCTATCGAAGGGAAGGGAAGCAGGATCCACCAGGCCAATTGTGTCGTTGAATTCAAGATCCGAGCGCAGGGTCTTGTAGGCGAGAGAGGTCAGGCTTTCCCCCTTGGGACCTCCAATTTGGGCAGAAAAGCCGGCTATTGCCACATGGATCTTTTTCGCCTCTGGCCGGGATATACCAAGATAGACATCCGCCGCTCGAGTTTCCAAAAACCATCCTTCCAGCCCCAAGGTGGACACCATGAAGAGCGTAAAACAGAGAAGACAGAAGCCCACCTTTCGATCCTTGCTGAAAATCTTAGAAAAACTCATTAACCCCTTCCCCCCTCTAATTCAAAGCTAAAGTGGACACCGAGGAAATCATCCAAGAAGCGCTGAGGCAGAGGAGGAAGCGGGCTCGATCTGGAGATGGCCCTGACTGCCGATTGATCCAGAAAGCTCGCCCCGGAAGGAGTTTCCACCCGTATGTCCTTGACCTGTCCGTTGCGCAGGATGCGAAAGGCGACCACCGTCCTCCGCTTCTCTCCCAACTTCTCTCCCCCATGAGGGGGGGCCCAGTTGTTGCTGATCTTGTTCTGGATAATCACCAGATAATAGGTAAATTGAAAATCGGGATTGTCCACGCTCACCCCGGGCAGGGCCGAGGCCACCCCCAGAACCGCCCCCTCTTTCCCCGATTTTACCCCCATTCCTGTCTCGCCCTCCGAGCCAGCCCCCTTGGCAGCAGAGGAGACGGAGCCCGCAGGCGCCTTGCTCGCAGGACCCCCGGCGCCTGGAACTCCCTCCCCCTGAGGGTAAGTCATCCCCGCCCCTGGTGCCACCGAGGGGAGGGGAGGCAAGGTGAAGGTCGAGGGGGGCGCAGGCGCAGCCCGCTGGGCCTTACGCGGGGCCGGTGTCGGAACAGACTCCGCTGGCCTCGACTGTGCTGGAGGGCTCTCCTTCAATGCCGGCCGCAGCCTCGGTTGGGTGACGGGGGTCCTCGCCTCGCTCGCCTTGACTTCTTTCGCCTTGGCCGGCTTCGCCGGCTCAGGCGCAGGGGCTTTCGGCTTCTCCGCCGCCCTCGGGGCAGGCGAGGCAGGGACTGAGGGGATGGACCCCGTCCCCTTCGGCAATCCGGGCAGCTCGACCAAGCTCACCATGAAGGCCTTAGGGGCCGTGTAATAGCTCTTATGACTCCAGGAAGGAAAAAACAGGATCAGGGAGATCGCCGCCATATGAACCCCGGATGAGAAAAGGAAGCTCGCCCAGAGGGGAGCGCCACAATCCCGTCTTTCTAAGAGGGGACGGCTCATTGCTGCCCAGGTACAATCGGCTCGGTCATCATCCCCAGCTTATCGATGCCGGCCTTCTTTGCCGCGTCCATCACCTTGACCACCATCCCATAGGGGACCTCTTGGTCTGCCTTGATGAAGATGGAGGCGCTGGCGCTCCTCCCTTTCAAGCCGGCCAGCACCTTCTCCAGGCGAGGCAGGGTGATCGGCTGATCATCGAGATAGATGGTCTGGTCCTTGGTGATGGCCACGACCAGCCTCTCCTCCGGTTCGATGTTCTTGGACTCGGTGCGAGGAACATTGACATCAATCCCCCGGATCAACATGGGAGCCGTGATGAGAAAGATGATCAGCAAGACCAGGACCACATCCACAAAGGGAGTGATGTTGATCTCGGAAAGGGCCGATCCTCCTCGTCTGTCTCCGTAATCCATCATTTTCTTTGATAGATAAGACGTTCCAGTAAGTTCAAAAACTCCAAAGAGAAGAATTCCATATTGGTGCTCATCCCCTTGACGTGGTTGAGGAAGTAGTTGTAGGCGATCACCGCAGGAACAGCGGCCCCGAGCCCGGCGGCCGTAGCCACCAATGCCTCAGAGATCCCGGGGGCAACGGCGGCGATATTGGCCGAGCCCGCGGCCCCGATCCCGTGAAAGGCCCCGATGATCCCCCACACCGTCCCGAAGAGGCCGATGAACGGGGTGACCGCGCCGGTGGTGGCCAGAAAGATCAAGTGCTTCTCCAATTGGGAAAGCTCGCGAATGCTGGCTTGCCGGAGGGTGCGGTTCATCCCCTCGAAGAAATCAGCCAGGTGCGGATCGCCCCGGAGGGACTCGATCCCCGGGTTCTCCTTGAGAAAGGGGGTCAGCTTCCGGTAGGCCTCCCCAAGCATGGAGGCGAGAGGGCTATGGCGAAACCTCCGGGACGCCTCATGGGCCAGGAAGAGGCTTTCCGATTCCTTGAAGGCGGCGAGAAACTTCGCCGAATCCGCCTCTGCTTTCCTGAAGAGGCGCCACTTCATGATGATGATGGTCCAGCAGCCAATAGAGAAAGCCGTCAGAATCAAGAGAACCCCTTTGGCCACCGGCCCAGAGTGCATGACGAGGGCCGACATATCCATACCTGTCTCCCATTAGTCGCTTACGCCCGGATGAGGTTTTTCCCCCTCTTTCCCTCGATGATCTCCCGGATCGCCATGATGTGCTGACGGTCGTATATGCGCCATCCACGCCAGTCCTTGGCCACGGCAGGTATGACCCCCCTCTTCTCCCAGCCATACAGGGTCTGTTTGGCGATATCGAACATCCTGCACACTTCCTGCGTTGAAAAAGTATCTGCTTCTTCTAATTGGATGACCATAGGCCCTCCGCGGAAAGGGGTCAGACTCTAAAGGTATAGTTAATATATTTGTTATATCGAATATACTTAATATACTATTTTGGTCCCTTGTCAAGGATTTTTTGAAATAGGTGGCGCAGTTGAAAAAGCAGGGGGCAGACAATTGCATACGAAGTATGAACAGGATTAATATAAATTACCATAAAATAAGGATTAATTGTGATTGAATTGGCAAGGAGAGAGACAGGGAAGAGTAAAAGGAAAGCCGGTGCCCTTTCCGCATCGACCATAAAGGATTCTCCCAGAAAAGGCGCTCCGCCCCATCGGCTTCCCCTTTGAATCCCCTACACCAGGGCCAGAGGGAGCTTCAGAGGCCGGCGACGCCTTTTTTACGACCGCTCCGCCAGGTATTCCTCCAGGCGATCCAGGGCGGGCGCGATCACCTCGTGGTCTGCGGCGAAGCAGAGGCGGATGCAGCCCTCCCCGCCCAGGCCAAAGGCGCAGCCCGGGGCCACCCCCACCGCCTTCTTGAGCAAGAGGTCCTTGGCGAACTCAAAGGAGTCTTTCAGCCCTTCTACCCGGGGAAACACATAGAAGGCTCCCTCGGGCTTCTTGACCTCCAGGCCCTTCATCCGGATCAGTCGTGAATACATTAAATCCCGCTGACTCCGATATCTCTCCACCATGCCCTTCACGAATGCTTCCCCTTCGGCCAAGGCAGTGATGGCCGCCCGCTGGGACACCGAAGAGGGATGAGAGACCACGAACTCTTGCAGCTTGACCATCTGGTCAATCGCCTCTTTCGAGCCGAGGCAGTAGCCCACCCTCCACCCCGTCATGCAGTAACTCTTGGAGAAGCTGTGGGCGATCATCACCCCCTCCCTCTGCGGGGCCACCTTGACAATCGAGGGGGCAGCCGGGCCATTGTATACGATGCGTTCATAGACCTCGTCGGAGAGCAGGGTGATCCCCCGCTGATAGGCCAGTTCCGCCAGGGCCTTCTGTTCCTCCACCGTGGCCACCCATCCCAGGGGATTGGAGGGACTGGAAAGGATCAGGAGCCTGGTCTTCTCATCGATGGAGGCTTTGACCCGATCGAGATCGAGCAGATAGCGGTCTCTCCCTTCCACCAGCGGCACCTCCACCGGAATCCCTCCTACCATCTGCACGATGGACTTGGAGTTGGGCCAGGCCGGGGACAGGATGATCGCCTTCTCCCCTCGGCCCAAGAGGGTGAAGATGGAGAGCATGAGGGCGGTCACCCCGCTGCCGGTGACGATGACCTCCGTCTCGGGGTCATAAACAAGCCCCTGCAGTTCCAGGGCCTTCTGAGAGATCGCCTGTCGCAGCTCCAGATAACCGGCGTTGGGGGTGTAAAAGGTGTAGTTCTCCTGGATGGCCCTCTGGGCGGCCTTTTTGATGAAATCGGGGGTAGGGATGTTGGACTCCCCAAAATAGAGCTTGTAAACTCCGGGGACCTTATCGGCCAGGACCGCGAGCTCGCGTATGCGCGAGATATCCACCGCCAACGCCTGGGGAGAGAGTCTCATGGATGTTGATCCTCCTTCTAATGTGAGAGCACTGCGGAAAGGGCGATCCGACGAAGCCTTTTAAATGATGCCCTCTGCCTTCAGCCTTTCGAGTTCGGGATCGGAGAGGCCCAAGAGCCGGGAGAGGATCTGATGGGTATGTTCTCCCAACTCCGGTAGGGAGCCGGAGAGGGGCTCCTGGCTCCGAGAGAGTTTGATCGGGTTTCCCACCACCTGGAAGGATCCCTTTCGCTCATCCTGCACCTCGGTGATCATCTCCCGGGCCTTTACCTGAGGGTCTCGCACCACTTGGTCAATGGAGTAAACCGGGCAGAAGATGATATTGGTCGCCTTGAGGGCCTCTTCCCATTCGGCATTCGTCCGGGAGGCCATGACCTCGGAGAAGATAGGATAGAAGGCCTGATAGTTCTGGTTGCGGGCCTGCATGTTCATGAAGCGCGGGTCGGAGAGCAGGTCCTCCCGCTGGGCAACGCGGCAGAGGGCCTCCCATTGACTTTCCTCCAGGACCAGCATGGCCAGGCGGGAATCCTTGGTCTTAAAGACCTGAAAGGGTGTCGCCTGTAGGGCCCGGGTGCCCAGGGGCTTGGGGGCTTCTCCGGTGGCCAGGTATTCGGAAATCGGATTGTTGCACAGGGCGACTTGGCAATCGAGCATGGAGATATCCACCATCTGACCCTGTCCGCTTTCCTCCCTCTCCTTGAGGGCGGCCAGGATACCAATGACCAGGTAGAGGGAGGCCGCCAGATCCCCAATGAAGGCCCCCACCTTCACCGGGTCCCCTCCTTCCTCACCGGTGACGCTCATGGTCCCTCCCATGGCCTGTGCCACCAGGTCATAGGCAGGGCGGTCCGCGTAAGGCCCGGTCTGTCCGAATCCCGAGATGGCCCCGTAGATCAGCCGGGGATTGCGGCGCACGAGCTCTGGATAGCTCAGGCCCAGCTTGGCCATGGTTCCAGAGCGAAAGCTCTCGATCAGGATGTCGGCCTGCTCCACTAGCCTCCGAAAGATCCCCTTTCCCTTCTCCGCCTTCAGATTCAGGGTAATCGCCTCTTTTCCCCGATTCATGTTCACGAAATAGGCAGCAAGCTCTCCCTGATAGTAGGGGGGGACATAGCGGGTCACATCCCCCGCCCCCGGGATTTCGATCTTGATCACCTCCGCCCCCAGATCCCGCAGGAGGAGGCCTGCGTAAGGGCCGGCGATGGCCCAGGTCAAATCCAGCACCTTAATCCCTCTCATGGGTCCAGCCATTCTCTTGAATCCTCTCCCTATTTTCGATTTTCGATTGCCGATTTCCGATTGCCGGCTTCTCCTTACTCCCTCGCGCCTCATGCCTCACGCCTGCCGCCTCGTGCCTCACGCCTCGTGCCTCGCGCCTCTCTCAGGGTCAGTAGAGGACCTTCTCTTCCTCCAGGGATCTGACCTCCTCCTCGCTCATCCCCAGGAGCTGGCAGAAGACATACTGGTTATGCTCTCCCAGCAGAGGGGCGGGCCGGCGAATGTTGCCCGGGGTCCGGGAGAACTTCCAGGGCAGCCCATAGAGGACCTCCCCCTTCATCTTGGGATGGTCCACCATGACCTTGGCCCCCCTCTCCTCAAAATGGGAATTCTTCAAGACATCCCCGATACCGTAGGAGGGAAAGGCCGCGATGCCAGCCGCCTGCAAGGCGCTCATCGCCTCTTCGGGAGTGCGGCTAGCGCTCCATTCCTCGATCTTGCGGTTCAGCTCCTCCTGATGCTGGAGCCGGCTTTCCCGACTGGAAAATCGCTCCTCCTGACACCACGGGGGACTCCCTATCACCTTGCAGAGATCCCCCCATTCCCCCTCGGTCTCGATGGCGATGGTGATCCATGCATCCTCCCCCTGGCAGCGGAAACAGCCGTGGGGGGCCATATGGGGATGGCGATTGCCCTGAGGCCCAGCCACCCTTCCATTCATCGTGTAGTCGAGGATGAATTCCGGGATCAGGGCGGATGTAGCCTCCCACTGGGCGAGATCGACATACTGCCCCCTTCCCGTCCTCTCTCGATGCCGCAGGGCGGCCATGATACCGAAGACACCCAGCAGTCCGGAGGCGGGGTCCGTATAGGCCAACGGCCACCCCAGAACCCTCTCACCCGGGTATCCGATCAGGCTGTCCAACCCCGCCAACGCCCCCAGGGAAGGACCATAGGTCATAATATCCCTCCAGGGGCCGGTCTGGCCCGCGGCGCTGAGGGAGACCATAATGAGATCGGGCTTGATCTCGCGGAGGGCAGGATAATCCAGACCCAGATTCCGGAGGGCCTTGGGGGAGAAATTCTCGATGACCACATCGCAGATCTTGACCACCCTCTTCACCAGCTCGGCCGCCTTCGGCTGGGTCAGGTCCAGGGTGACGGAAAGCTTATTGCGATTCAGGGAATGGAAGAACAGGGCCCCATCCGGGTCCGGCTTGCCCTCCGCAAAGGGGGGGAATATGCGGATAAAGTCGGGCCGCTTTCGCGACTCGACCTTGATCACCTCGGCGCCCATATCTCCCAGAAGCTGGCCCACGACCGGTCCTGCCCACACCCAGCCAAAATCGAGGACCCGAAGGCCCTCCAGGGGCATCCCCTTTTCCTTTTCTTTCCTCTCAAGGTTTTCGCCTGGATTGTGCATATTCATCTGACAATTCCCTCCTCGCGCCACCGGGCGAGATCCTGCGGGCTATGGCCCAACAGGCCGCAGAAGATCTCCTCATTATGCTCGCCCAGAAGGGGCGCCCTCCTCCGCAACTCCCACGGAGTCTCCGAGAGCTTATAGGGTGGACCGGGACAAGTGATCTCGCCCGCCTCGGGGTGCTTCATCTTCATAAAATAGTCTCGTTCTTTTAGGTGCGGGCATTCCACCACCTCCCGAACATCTTGAATCGGAGAGAAGGGGACATTCTTCTCCTGACAGGCCTGAAAAATCTCTGCCTTGGTGCGGGAGGCGAACCAGGATTCGATCAAGCCATCCAGCTCATCCGCGTGCTGGCTCCTTTTCACCCGGTTTTCGAATCGGGGATCCTTCGCCCACTCCGGATTCCCCATCAGCTCCACCAGCCTTTGCCACTGCGCTTCCTCAGGGGCGGTGGCGCTGATGAAACCATCCTGGCAGCGAAGGACCGCCCAGGGATATACTGGCAGATTACTTCGATGTCCCAGGCGCACGACCTCCTCGTTGCCATATAGGTATCTGGAATACCAGACGCCGTTGAAGAGCATGGCCCAGCAGTCCGCCTCGGAGATGTCCAGGTATTGCCCCTCCCCGGATGTCTCCCGCTCCCACAGGGCCACCATGGTGGAGGCTGCTGCATTGAGGGCCCCGAAAAAATGGGACTGTGAGCCCGGAGGGGTCAAGGGTTCTCGGCTAAGAGATCCAATCCCCTTGGCCACTCCGGCGCCATGGCATACATTGAGGCTCTGGGCTTTGTAGTGCGCATAGGGGCCGGTCTGGCCAAATGGAGTGATGGAGGTCATGATGAGGCGTGGATTGATCTCCTTGAGCTCAGGGTAGTCCAGGCCCCATTTGGTCATGGAGCCCGGGCCCCAGTTCTCCACCAGGATGTCCGCCCACTTCACCAGCTCCCGAAAGATCCTGGCTCCCTCCGAGGCCCGGGGATCGAGGGTGATGCCCCGCTTGTTGATATTGAGGTAGAGGAAGAGGCCGCTCTTCTCCGAGTGAGGGGTATCCTGAGGAAAGGGCCCGTAGCGGCGGGCTGGATCGCCATCAGGGGGGACTTCCACTTTGATTACCTCGGCGCCCAGATCGCCCATCAACTTGCAGCAGTAGGCCGTAGAGATGAACTGGCCGTACTCTAAAACCTTGATTCCCTCCAGAGCACCCTTCGCCATAGAAGCCCTCCTTCCCTTGGAGACTTGGGCCAATCAAATACGGCCACACCTCTTCCCTGTCAAGATGGAAAAAGACGCCGTGGAAAAAGGCGGGCCGGTTAACTGCAATCGGAATAGCCGCAGGAGCGGCAGGTGAAGCACCCCTCTTCGAAATGGAGGGCCGAGCTGCCGCACTCCGGGCAGGCCCCTTTGAAGTTATTCTTGGCATGCTTCGCCGCCTGGCTCGCCGGCTTGTGCTCCCCGGAGCCGTGCCCCCGCTCGTGGTGCCCTCCTGTCGGGTTGATGGAGGCGGAAGGGGCCGAGGATCGGTGCGAAGCGGGCTCTTTCGCCGCCGCCCCGGAGGGCTCTTTGGCTGCGGTCGCCGGGTACGCCCCATTCGCCGCGTTCGCGGAATTCCCCGGAGGCGGGGCGTAGGTGTAGGGCAGGGCCAATTGCCGGGCATGGAGGTAATATTCCAGGGCCTTGCCGATGGCATCCGCACAGGAGAGCAATTCCTGCTCCCCAAACCCATGGGGGATATGGCAACGGATCCCCTTCAGTTGTTTGACCATGAGATCGGGGTCGATCCCCGCTCGCAGGCCCTGAGAGACCAGCCGCGCGGTCGCCTCGGTCTGGGCCGCAGCGCACCCCCCTGCCTTTCCCAGGCTGGCAAAGACCTCGAAGGGGCCCTGCTCATCAGCATTGATGGTCACATAGAGCTTCCCGCACCCGGTGGTCATCTCGATCGTCTTCCCCTGAAGCTCCTGAGGCCGCTTGCGGGGGGCAATCTTCGATGGGGTGGGCGCCCCTCTCTCCGTCCCCTTGGTGATCACCTGAACCTCCCGGCTCCTATCCCGGTAGATGGTCACCCCCTTGCACCCCAGCTGATAGGCGAGCCGATAGACCTTCTCCACCTCCTCCACCTTGGCGGACTGGGGGAAATTGACGGTCTTGGAGACCGCATTATCGGTATGCCCCTGGAAAGCAGCCTGCATCCGGATATGCCATTCCGGAGAGATATCGTGGGCGGTGACGAAGAGGCGCTGCACCTCCGGGGGGACTTCCTTCAGCCCGTGCACGCTCCCGCTCTGGGAGATCTTGCCCATCAACTCCGGGGAGTAGAAGCCTCGCTTCCTGGCCATCTCCTCGAACAGGGGGTTCACCTCGGTGAGGGTCTGGTTGTCCAGGACATGCTTTTGAAAGGCCACCGCGAATAAGGGCTCGATGCCCGAGCTGGTGCCGGCAATCATGGAGATGGTCCCGGTGGGGGCGATGGTGGTGAGGGTCGCATTGCGCAGGCGAAGGCCTTTTCCGCCCGGCCGAACATAAATGCTCTCCTTGAAATTGGGAAATACCCCCCGCTCCTTGGCCAGGTCCACCGAGGCCTTGCGAGCCTCCGCGTGGATAAAGGCCACGACCTTCTCCCCCAGGGCGATCGCCTCCTTGCTATCGTAGGGAATACCCAGCCGGATCAGCAGATCGGCAAATCCCATCACCCCCAGGCCGATCTTCCGATTATCTTTGGTCATCTCCTCGATCTTGGGCAGAGGATAGCGATTGGCATCGATCACATTATCCAGGAAGTGGACCGCGGAGTGGACGCACCGGGCCAGATGCCCATAGTCGATCTTTCCCTGCTTCACCATCCGGGAGAGGTTGATGGAACCCAGGTTGCAGGACTCATAGGGCAAAAGCGGTTGTTCGCCGCAGGGATTGGTGCTCTCGATGGGCCCTAACTTCGGGGTGGGATTTGCCGCGTCCAGGCGGTCAAGGAAGACGATCCCTGGTTCCCCGTTCTTCCAGGCCATCTGCAGGATCAGGTCGAAGACCTCCCGGGCGATTAGCTTCCCTCGCGGCTTGCCAGACCGGGGATCGATCAGGTCGTACTCTCCGTCCTTCTCCAAGGCCCGCATGAAGGCGTCAGTGAGGCCCACCGAGATATTGAAGTTGGTGATCGCCTCCTCCTTCTCCTTGCAGACGATGAATTCTAAGATATCCGGATGATCTACCCGCAGGATCCCCATATTTGCCCCTCGCCGGGTCCCGCCCTGCTTCACCGCCTCGGTGGCGGCATTGAAGACCTTGAGGAAGGAGATGGGGCCGGAGGCCTGCCCCTGGGTGGTGGCCACCCGATCCCCTTTGGGCCGAAGGTGGGAGAAGGAGAACCCAGTCCCGCCCCCAGATTTGTGGATCAGGGCGGTGTGCTTGATGGCGTCGAAGATGCCCTCGATGGAGTCCTCCACCGGCAGCACGAAGCAGGCCGAGAGCTGCTGCAGATCCCGGCCTGCATTCATCAGGGTGGGGCTGTTGGGCAGAAAATCCAGGCTGGCCATCAGCTCATAGAACTCGCGCTCGGTCGCGGCAATCTGAGCTGCCTTCTTGCCGTAGAGGAAGTCCACGGAGGCGATGTTCCTGGCCACCCGCAGAAGCATATCCGCCGGGCTCTCCGTGGATTTTCCCTTCTCATCCTTCTTCAGGTAGCGCCGCTCCAACACTACCATCGCGTTCTTGGAGAAGGCCGGGGCCGGCAATGCCTCCTTTGCCTTGGGTCGCTCCGCCTTTTTCTGCTTGGCAGTAATCGCTTTCATGACGACATCCTTTCCAATTAGTATGAGTGCGAAAGCTGAACTCTTTTCATGCCTGCTGCTTACTTGCCGGGGCCACGATGTAGAGGTAGCGCAGGGTGGCCTTTCCGGTATTCTTCACATCGTGTATCGCCTCGGGTGGGACATAGAGCAGATGCCCCTCCTCTGCGGCAAGGGACGGGAAATTCTTGAACCATAATTCCCCCTGCCCCTCGAGGATGATCAGGACCTCTTCGTGCTGGCCAGTAGTGTGCTCGCCTGCAGACTCCCCCGGCTTCAGCACCACCCGTCCAGAGCGCATGCCAGAGGTGCTGGGCGGACCTTCGAGGAGCAAACGATACTCGTCGCCCTCGGTGAAGCCGATGCGGAGAGGCTTCAGGTCAGAGGATTGTCCCCCTTGGTCATTGTAAGAGGTTAAATTCATCGTTGTTCCACGCGCCTGCGGAAGAGTTTCATAAATTTAGGTGTCCCTCTTGGCGCTCTTTGCCAGTTATTAGCCAGTGAAACACTTGGTTCCTGACCGGTTAGAACACTTGGAGTTGTGCCATCGGCTTCTCTACCGTCCTTGGAGCCATTCCCTCAGCATAAACAGTTGCTACAACTTTCTCCTGAAGCAGGTGGCTTTTTTCGAAGAAGATCTTATCGTTCACAAAATAATCCAACGTCATAGCACGAAGTGTGTCACCCGGATATATGACAGTATCCAGTTGTTTATCCGTAACTCGGAAGAGGCTAATAGCCCGCGTTGAGCGCGCTTGGACATACAACGAATGATCATGGGGCCGCACCGCTAACGGAGAAGGGAATTCCAAATCCACGTAGTACCTATTGACCGGCGTGGTCCCTCGATTCGAAAGGAAAACAAGGAGCCTGTAGTCATGCCGTGTACTCTGTATCCTAACCTCTTCATAAGCAATTTCGACGTCCAGGCCATCGGCAGGATAAGCTGCAGCAACCGTCTGCCAAGTAGGAAGGACCAATCGGAGGCGGTCGAGCACTTCTTCATTCTTTTCGAACGGCTTTGGGTTTAGTTGCAACTGGGCCCGCATGCCCTCCAGAGCGATGCCTTTCTCGGCGAAGGCTACGACGTGAATTTTCCGGCCCAGCACCTGCCGGAGGAAGGCAGCGATCGCCACTTCCTGTTCAACCCAAACAGAGGCACGAATCAGATTCCTCGGTGGTGATACCACCCCACGGGCGTGCAAAACGACTATGAGCCCGTCGCACCTGTTCAACGCTCCCAAGATGTGGGTTGTAAGACCTTCAACGGTTGTTTGCATTTCGGCAAAGTAGGGATCGAAAGGGGTCAAATCGCGAACAAGAGCTTCGATCTGGGTCCCGAGATTTATTTCGCCCTCAGTTTGCTGACCACAGCTGATGAAAACAATTGGCTTTGGGTTCCCCATCTTAATGGGCCTTTCGTGCATATCACTGTCGGCCGGGTAAAACGGGGAGGACATATATCGTCGACGACCAAGTAATCACTTCTCTCTTACCCTCACCATCACGGCACTGATCTGGTCGATGCAGATTACTGCATCATGAAATTCCCGTCCTGCCAGGGCTGATAGGTGGGTCACCGAGTCCCCAACCTTGAACACGCTACCACTCACCTCTTCGCCGCAATGCAATTTCAGCCCTATCTCCTGCCTGAGCGCTCTATCCAGGATGCTTTTGATTGTTATCCGGAAGCGGGAAAGGGGACGGCTTTATTTTTCGCCTCTCGGCCGCTTCTTCGTCGGAACCCGCCCGAATTCCCGTCAATCACGAATCCCCGCTCGCGAGAGGAGGTTCTCACGGAAATCTTCAAACTCAGGAGTCTTTTCATTGGTAACCTGTTCGATATGATAGAACTTATCCATGGTCGGGGACTCTCGTTTGGCAAGTTCTATGTTGAGATCCGAAACGCCTACCATCGTCCAGCACTCAACGTAGCCTTCCTTCCTCGCCTTCTGGTGGCTCTTTTCAGCCTCACCAATGCGGTTATGGATGTTAGAGTAATCCTTCCCTCCCTTAATCTCTATTGCCACCAGGTTCCGAAATTTCCCTGACGGTAGCTCCTCGCGTATGCAGATGTCCGGATCGCTTGCGAATTCCACTCTGACCACACGCCCCGCGGCATTTTGGATTTCTATCGAGCGATCAGTCGATGATATGATGGCGGGTGATACCGTGGACCGTACGAGTTCAAACACTCTCCGCGTGGCCCGATTGCCCAAAATGTTCAAAGTGCCGCCCCGAAGCTGCGGCCCCAAGGTAATTAGAGTAAGATCATGCACCGATTCTTTAGAGATACGGCCTATGCTCTGTATTAGGAGCTCTGCGCTCCCGGACAGAGCGTGGCAAAGACCCGGCAGATTGGTCTCGTTGTCACTCGACAGCCGGCCTTTTTCCTCCATCGCCTTGAAGGGCGCAAACCCGTATTGGTCGCCATAAAACTCCTTCTGGGAAAAGCCGAGCAGAAGCCGATAATATCCCAATAGCTTAGGGCCTTCGCGCAACACGTAGGGGACCGCAAAGACGATCTCCCCGCGCAACCCCCACCTTGCCATCTTTTGAAGCGAAGCATTGGAGGCGTAGTCACCAAGTTCCTTGTCGAGCCTTGAGATCTCAAGTTTGGCCACCGTCGATAGCAGCGCGCCAAGGAGATAGGTTTTTCGGATTTCCTTCAGCCGATGATAGAACGCTATTTGAAGATCGGGCTTGGGGATCTTGAATTGCTTCACGTAGCGATCTCCTCGTCATGAGTGAAGAGGAAGCGCTCTGTTCTTCGTATTCGCTCCAATGCAAGGCTGACATATTTGGGATTCAGTTCAATTCCCACGTAATTCCGGCGCTGTTGTTCGCACACTACCCCAACGGTGCCTGATCCAAGGAAGGGGTCGAGGACCCAATCTCCGGGCCGCGATCCTGCCAGAATGCAGGGCTCGACCAGCTTCGGCGGAAACGTTGCGAAGTGAGCCCCCAGAAAGGGCTCCGTGGGAATCGACCAAACTGAGCGCCGGTTGCGACCGCCGGACTCACGGACATTCTCGTGGTTATAGTAGTATTTGAGAGACTTCGAGAATAGAAACAGATACTCATGCGATCTTGTTGGTCGGTCCCTGACGCTCTCCGGCATACAATTCGGTTTCTCCCAGATGATATCGCTACGAAGGAACCAATCCGCCTCTTGAAGAGCAAATGCCAGGCGCCAGGGAATGCCCACCAGATCCTTCGGCTTGAGTCCATTGGGAGTCTTGGCCCGATAGGACATTGCTCGGACTGGATTCTTCTTGTCAGGGGCCCTGTAAGCACGATTTCCGCTTGTATAGCAGTCGCCGATGTTGAGCCATAGCGTCCCGTCTTCACTCAGAACACGGCGAACCTGTTCGAAAACTGCCACCAAATGACGGACATAATCAGAGGGCTCTTCCTCCGCGCCTATCTGCCCTTTTGTGCCGTAGTCCCTCAAGCCCCAGTACGGGGGGGGAAGTGACGCAACACCTGAAGAAGTTCGATGGAAGCCGTTTCAGCAGAACTTCGGCATCTCCTTGAAAAATCGTGGATTGCGCGAGTAGGGTGCTGTAATTGGTTTCTGATTCACAGATGAACTTCACTTTAACTTACCTTCTTCAGAATAGAAAGTTGCTGTTGTATAGGGGCCCCGGAGTCATATCAAACTTGGCTCTATCCGTTCTGTCTCGCGTTCGCCCGTAGGCCTTCGAATCAATTCGAGAACTGCTAAAAAACGGGACCCGCTCACTTTTCCCTAACCCTCACTATCACGGCGCTGATCTGGTCGAGGCGGATGGCCGCACCACAAAACTCCCTGCCTGATAGCTCGGCTAAGTGAAGCACCCGGTCCCCGACTTTGATCACCGTTCAAGCCGGTCAGAATGACCGCCTTTGATAACTTTTCAGCTCTCCTGGCGACAAGTCTTCTGGGCGTACCAACCTGTAATGTTTTTCAGCGGTTACTCGAATTCCCAAGGGAGGGGGTCCCCAAGGGAGGGGGTCAGGCCTACAGGGCCTGTTGCCCAAATCCCTTGAATTTACAAGGAGTTATGGTATAATCACCTTCCAAGGAGGTGATGGACATGATGGGAATGCAGGCCCCACCGCAGGGCAAGCTCTACTACACCCACTTCAACCTGGACCAGCGTATTCGTCCCAGTCACCCCTTACGCAGGATCGACCAGCTCATCGATTTCGACTTCATCTATCAGGAGGTGGGGGACAAGTATGGCTTCAACGGCAATATCTCCGTCCCTCCTCCCGTCATCCTCAAGCTCATGCTCTTGCTGGTCTTCTACAACGTCCGCTCGGAACGGGAGTTGATGGAGACCCTCCCCGAGCGATTGGACTGGCTCTGGTTCTTGGGCTATGATCTGGATTCGGAGATTCCGGACCACAGCGTCTTATCCAAAGCCCGGAAACGCTGGGGCCCAGAGGCCTTCCGCAGCTTCTTCGAAAGGATCGTGGTGCAATGCGTCGAGGCCGGCCTGGTGGACGGCAAGAAGATCTTCCTGGATGCGAGCTTAGTGGAGGCCGATGCCTCCAATAGCTCCGTCATCGACCTGAAGAGCCTGAAAGGTCAACTCCACCAGCGCTATCAGGAGCTGGAGGCCCGTCTGGAAGAGAAGAGCGAGAGTGCGAATCCTTCCCGGACCTACGAGAAGAAGAACGGCCGTTATATCTCCGCCACCGACCCGGATGCCTCCCTGGTCAACCGAGGCCAGCCCAAGCTCTCCTACCAGGTCCATCGAGCGGTAGATTCCAGAAGCGAGATCATCACCGCCACCCAGGCGACCCCCGGCGAGGTCAACGAAGCTCACCTTCTGCTTCCTCTCTGGGAAAGCCATCATTTGACCACCGGCCTGGAAGCCGCTACCGTGGTAGCCGACAGCAAGTACGGGACCATCGAGAACTTCCTGGCCTGTTCCGATTGGGGAATTCAAGCCCATATGCGCGACCTGCGGGAGGCATCGGTCAAGCGCGAGGCAAAACGAGGCCTCTTCCCCGAAGAGAGGTTCTCTTACGATCCAGGGAGGGATCGGTACCTCTGCCCGGCGGGGAATGAGCTGAAACCGAAAAGCCTGCACCTCCCAAGACAGAGCCGAGATTACGCCGCACCCCGGAAGGTCTGCGCCGCTTGTTCCTTACGAGAGCAATGCACCAAGAACCGCTCCGGCCGAACGATCAAACGCCACCTCCGACAAGCGGATCTGGATCGCATGCGGGAAGCGGCTCGCTCCGCCCCCGCGAGGCGCGATCTCCAAACCCGGAAGCACCTGATGGAACGTTCCTTTGCTCGATCCAAGCGCTATGCCTTCGACCGGGCGCGCTGGCGCGGGCTCTGGAGAATGCAGATCCAGGATTATCTCATCTGTGCCATCCAGAACATCCAGGTGCTGATCCGCCAGGCCGGCCAACCGAGGAAATGGGCTGCGGCGAGGGCCTCGGCGCTGAAACGATCCTTCATCCAGCCCCTATCCCCACTGATAGTGTCGATCCAGGGCCTGATATCTCGGTTCACTCCCCTTCCCAGCATATCCTTTTCCAAGAACTTGGTGCCTTGTCATTCTTGAGGACAAACCCGGATATGGGCTCCTCAAGTTGGTTTGAGCAACAGGCCCTACACTCTTGACAGACTTGCCTCCGCGCTTCTCCAAAACTTTACAGTATGGTCCTCTCTGGCCCCTAATCCCCGGCCCCCGACCCCTGTCTATCTCAATCGTCCCCCGGCGCCTCCCAGAAGAGATCCAGGCTGTAGGCCGCCTCTTGCCGGGTAGCGAAGGGGCCATCGAGCACATCCACGGAAAAGCCCCTCTTCAGGATATGCTCGACCTCCTCGGTCGAGGCCGCGTAATGATAGGTCAGGATATCGCTGTCCAGGGTTTCATCATCCGCCGTTAGCTTATCGAAGGGCCACTTGAGGAAGGCCCGGCCCGGTGCAGCGATGTACCAATATTTGTCGGCGAACTCCGATAACGGAAGAGTGCCCGAGGACTTGCCGGTGAGGCCCTCGATCTTCTTGGCCGCACAGTATCCCAGATTGGCATTATGCTCTGGCAGCTCCAATGGCGGCTTCTCCGATTTGGAAAACACGAAATAGTAGTTCTAACTCATGGGAAGAAATAATGGCTTCATGAGCGTCCTTCTTCATCCCCGCCTATACTCCTCGGCATGCTCCTTGTGCTTGTACCAATTCCCCAAATAAGCCCTGGCCAGCTCCTTGGATCGGATCACCAGGACATTCTCCGCATTCTTTTCCTCCGCGGCCTGGGTGAAGTTGAAGGAGCCGGTGATCACAATGCTGCGGTCGATGATCATGATCTTATTGTGGGCGATGGCATGCTTGCGATCGATATAGGTGGGAATCCCCACATTCGCCAAGAAGGTGGCAGAGGAATATCGCTGCGTCCTCTGGCTCTTGTCCAGGATGACCTCCTCCCTGACGCCCCGCTTATGGGCATCCAATAAGGCCTTGGCAATGGGAGCCGAGGAGAAGGAATAGGCCTGGACCAGGATCTCGGATTGGGCCCGACCGATCTCCTTCACGATGGCCTCGGTGCACCCGCCGTGGGGGCTGAAGTAAACCTCCGCCGGGGCCTTGTCCAGGGAGAGATCGAGGGCCTGCGACAGGGTGAGGCAGGCCGCGAGGGTGACAAATAATAAAAGTGAGGTGACGACGAGGCTCCTGCGCATAGGTTCCTTTCTGCGGTCGGTTCCAATGGAGATGTTCTTTTCCGGCCCGGCGGCGGCAGGCCTGGGTCAGGCCGAAGAGGGCACTATTTATTTCTCGCTCTGATGATCACGGCAGAGATCCCATCGATGCGAATCACGGCATCGTAAAAATCCCTTCCGGAAAGCCCTGACAGGTGAACCACCTGGTCTCCCACCTTGCTCAGGGTCCCGCTCATCTCTTCACCGGACTGCAGTCGCAAGGTGATCCCCTGCCCCGCGTGCCTCTCCAGGACATCCTTGATCGTATCGGACTTTTGAATCTGAAGCTTATCCTCCCCAGCAAACAGCGGGGAGGCGGCCATCATGCAAACCATGAGGATCAGCCCAGCGACGATTGCTTTTCTTGCCTTCATCTTCCCTGCCCTCCTCTTGGGGAAAGGGTTCACCTCAGAAGTAATGCTCCATCAGGCGACCAACCCATTCCGGCACCCGCGCCTGGTCACGCTGGTCGAAGGCCGGGAAATAGGGCTTGAGGTCCAGGACCGGGGTCCCATCGATGGCATCCAGCCCTCTGACCCTGACCACATTCCCCTCAATCGAGAGCAGCTCGGCCGCGGTGATGCCGAGGGGATTGGGCCGATGTCTCGCGCGCTGGGCGAAGATGCCTATCTCGGACATGTCCGCACGCCCCTGAGGCCGCCGGACCAGGTGATGGGCCGGATCGAAGGTGGCCTGATGCATGAAAAAGAGGACGATCACATGGGAAAACCCATCCAGGCCTCGCAGTCCCGGCGCATAGGATGGATCCAGGTGGATTTCAGAGACCACGCTGCCCCAACCTTCGTCCAGGACCTCGACCACCGGGGATTTGATGTTGCCGATGGGCTTCAGGTCCATTTCAATTCCCTTCGCCGAGATCACAGGGTGCCGGACGCCGGCGGGTATTCATTTCCACCCGCCCTGGACCTGCTTGCCGATGCTGTAGGCCTTCGCCAACCGCTCGCCCACGGTCCAGTAGCTATTGTCCGCCCGGGAGAAGAGGAAGGGCCGAATCTTCTCCATATCGGGCTTGCCGTCGGTCAGATAGCGCTCCTCGGTGTAGGCCCCCACCACCTCGCCAAGGAACAGATGGTGGGTGGGCAGGGTGACGGTCTGGATGAGCTGGCACTCCAGGCAGAGGGGACACGCTTTGATCAGGGGGGCGGTCTCCAACTCGCCGTAGAAGACCTCGAACAGGCCGGACTTGTCAACCTCCTTCCCCGAGACCAGGCCACAGTAATCGGTCTCCTTTACCAGGTCGACGCCGGGCAGGTTCACGCTGAAGGTCTTCTGTTCCTGCACGCCCACCGCCGTGTGGCGAACCTTGTTGAGGGCCACTGCAACAATGGGCGGGTCCAGGTTTACCCGGGAGACCCAGGCAACGGCCAGGAAGTTAGGTCGGCCCTGGACGAGGGCGCCCACCAGGGAAACCGGCATGGGATACAAGAAGGCATTGGTCTTGATGTGGATCTTGTTCATCTTTTCACCTCTAGGGAGTGGCGCTTTCCGGATTGGTGCTCAGCCGTCACCATCGCCTGCTGCCCAGAAAACGCTGAGAGATAGGGACATCTTATTATTTCTTGGAGGGCTTTCCCGGGCCGGGACCCATCCCACCGATATCGGATACCTCTCCCTCGCAGAAGTAACAGAAATCCTTCTTGCCGGCCTTGCTCGCCTTCCTTGCCTGATGTTCCTCCACCTTACGGCCGCAGGTCGGGCAGGTCGTCTCGCCCGCCTTCTTCTCCTTATCGGCTCCACCCTTTCCGCACTTCATGGGACCCTCCTTTCTTTCATCAAGCCTGCACCGAAGCCGCCTAATTCTCCACCACCAGCCCCTTGACCTCCTTCACGAAATCCGACGCATCCTCAAACCTGCGATAGACCGAGGCGAAGCGGACATAGGCCACCTGATCCAACTCTTGCAGGCGTTCCATGATCAACTCCCCGATCTTCGTAGAGTCCACCTCTCGCTTCATGCGATCCGAGAGCACCTTTTCGATCTCGGAGACGATCTCCTCGATCTGCTGGGTGCTGATCGGCCGCTTCTGACAGGCCTTGCGGATGCCGGAAAGGACCTTTTGCCGATCGAAGGGCTCTCGCCGGCCGTCCTGCTTGATGACGATTAGAGGGTGGGTCTCGACTCGCTCATAAGAGGTGAAGCGGCCCTGGCACTTCAGACACTCACGGCGCCGCCGGATGGCCGTTCCCTCCTCGGTGGAGCGGGAGTCGATGACCCGGTCTTCATCATGGCCACAGAAGGGACACTTCATGGAGCGGGTGTGAAGCCCTTTTCAGGCATAAGAGGAGAGGTGGATAAAACACTATATTTAGTAACTACAAACCCATTTTGCACAATATATGGTGTTTGTCAAGGACAATTCGGAAAAAAGAGGCGAGGGGCTCAGGGGCTGGGTGGGAAGCGGGTAATCGGATCTTTCAAGGGATGGGCGTTCCCTTCCTCGGGCGTAGGGGTGGGCGTCAGAACGAATCTTTTACAGCCTGGGCAGGGTGATCTCCTTCTGGGCCTGGTAGCGCCCCTTCTTATCGGCATAGGAGGCCTCGCAGGGATCGTCTCCCTGGAAGAACAGGATCTGGGCGATGCCCTCCTCCGCATAGATCTTGGCCGGCCAGGGGCCGGTGTTGGAGATCTCCAGGGTGGCATATCCCTCCCAGGCGGGCTCAAAGGGGGTCACATTGACGATGATCCCACACCGGGCGTAGGTGGACTTCCCCAGGCAGAGGGTCAGCACATCCCGGGGGATCTTGAAATATTCGAGGGACCGGCCCAGGATGAAGGAGTGGGGCGGGATCAGACAGAAATCCCCCTCCAGGTCCAGGAAGGCATCGGGCTCGATCGCCTTGGGGTCCAGCAGCGAGGGGCCCCCGGGGCGGAGGACCTTGAAGTGCCGGGAGACGCGCATATCATAGCCATAGGAGGAGAGGCCGTACGAGATGACCCCGGCCCGGGCCTGTCCCTCGGCAAAGGGCACGATCATCTCCGCCTCCTTCGCCATCTGGCGGATCCACCGGTCAGATTTGAGGCCCATCATTTCCCTCCTGAAAGTATTGGAACCTTTCCTTTTTATATTCCTTGATGGTCTCCAGGACCAGGCAGTCGGAAAGCCCGGTGGCCTCGATCAGAGACTTCAAAATGGCATCGGCCTCCTCTTTCGTTTGGGCATGGAACATGGCATATAGAGGATAAGGCCAGTGGGGATAGGTATACCTTTGATAGCAATGGGATACCGCCTCCACGGCCGCCATTCGCCTGCCCAACTCTGCCACCAGGTCGTCGGCCACCCTCCAGAGGGTCAGGAAATTAAAGAGGAAGCCAGCGCGCTGGTGGTGCAAGGTGGCGGCAAAGCGCCGCATGACCCCCTCCTGCAGAAACCTCCGGGCCAGATTAAGAAGCTCTCCTTCCTCCATCCTCGCCTGATTCGCCAAGGACTGAAAGGGGCGAGGCACCAGGGGGAGGTCGGCTTGCAGGGCCCGCACCGTCCGGATCTCTAAAGGAGATAAGGGCTCGATCGCAGCGGCGGAGGCCTCCGACCTCGCCCACACTGGGCCTTCCAGGGCCCCCTCCTCATTCTCCTCGGAGAACTTGAGGCGAACCCCGATCTTGAAGATGGCCAGGGCCGGGAGATAAAGGGAATCCTTCGCCTTGACCTCCGCGGCCAGGCGGGCCGTCTCCGTCTCCAAATCCTTGGATCCAGGCAGGGTCAGGGTGAACCAGAGGTTATAGCGGTGGCGGCGGGCATAGTTGTGGCTGATCCCTGGATGCTCATTCAGACGGCGCGCCGCCCTATCCAGCGCCGCTGGCTCGACCTCGAAGGCGGCGAGGGTGCTCTGATAGCCGAGGCGCGAAGAGTCGAAGATGGCCCCGATCTGGCGGAGGAGCCCCTCCGCCTTGAGTCGCTGCAGGCGGCTTAGCATCTCTTCCTCGGAGAGCCCCAAAGAGAGTCCCAGGCCCTCATAGGGCCGCTCGGTCAAGGGGAGGTGAGACTGCACGAGATCCAGGAGCCGGCGATCGAGTCTATCCACCTGTAAGCTTCCTTTCCGCCTTCTTCAGCTTCTTGATAATGGTGAGCTGGTAGGGGCAACGCGATTCGCACTCCCCGCACTGCTCGCACTGAGCTGCCTTGGCCTTTAGGGAGTGGTATTGCTCTTTCGCCCATTGGGCCGCATCATAGCGATCGAAGTAGCCCTCCAGGCGAAAGATGCTGGGGATGTCGATGCCGACCCGGCAGGGCAGGCAATATCCGCACTGGCGACAGAATTCCCTCCCCAGCTCCTTGGCCTCGGCCAGGAGCCTCCTCATCTCCGATGGCGAGAGAGGCCGGTAGGCAGACCCCACGGCGGCGGCCTCCTCCGCCTCTGCCGGGCTGCCCAAGCCGGGGATCACCACATCCACCTCCTGGGCCAGGGTGAAGCGCAGGGCCCGGGAGGCCTCCTTGAGCATCCCCCCGGCCAGGGGTTTCATGGCGATGATCCCCACATTGAGCCTCCGCGCCAGGGGGAGCAGGGCCTTCTCCGGCTCGAAGATATAATGATCCACAATATTCACCGGGACCTGCACGGTGTCGAACTCCCCGGTCTCAATCGCCTTGCACAGGATATCGGGCCGATGTCCGGTGATCCCAATCCAATCAATCTTCCTGGCCTCCCTTGCCTCCTTCATCCCGGCCAGAGCCCCCCGGGGCGCCAGGACCCTCTCCAGGGCCTCCTCCTGATCCACCTGGTGAATCTGATAGAGGTCGATCTTTTTGACGCGCAGGTTCTTGAGGCTCCGCTCGATATCGGAAAGGACCCCGGAGCGATCCCTCTGGTAGGTCTTGGTGGCCAGATAGACGGAATGGCGGCCCCGGTTCAAGACCGAGCCAATCTTTTCCTCTGAGGTCCCATAGGCGCGGGCCGTGTCGAAGAAATTGATCCCCAGATCGATTGCCCTCTGGACGGTCCGCTCCGCCTCGCCCCGGGGTTTCTTATCGATGGGGATCCCCCCGAACCCGATCTGCGTCACCTCCAGTCCGGTCCGGCCCAACCTTCTCTTTTCCACGGCGGACTCTCCTTCGCTTGACTGACTGCTGACTTCTGCTGGCTGCTCTTTTATCTCCCAGGTTTTCGAACTGTCAAGGAAAAACTTGCAGGATGCACCCAGCGCACGTTCCCTAAAACAGAGTTAGACGCCTGAAAAAATGAAAAAGCCCTCTTGGTATCAGGGGTTTCGGTGAGTATAATGGCTCACCTGCAAGGTGAAATCCCATCAAGCCAAGGAGGGCTCATGCGCATGATACGACAAACCGTCTTGGACTTCAAGATCGAAAGCACCAAAGAGCAACTCACCGCCCATGGCGGATTAGCCCTCCTAGCGGAATACAACCACGGGATGGGATTGCAACAGCTATCCGACCGGCATCTGCCCGGCCCCGGCAGCAACCGGGGCTATGCCCCTTCGGTGTTTGTAGACAGTCTGGTGTTGCTGTTGCAGGCAGGTGGTCAGAGCCTGGAGGACCTGCGGGAGTTGGAGCAGGAGACTGCCCTGATGCAGCTGGTGGGTCGGGAGGGGATCCCCGATCCCGACACGGTGGGAGATTGGCTCCGCCGGATGGGCGATCCCCAGACCGGGCAAGCGGGACTGATCGGCTTAGGTCAGGTCCGAGACCTCCTCAACCAGCGCATCCTGCGCCGCGATGGGATTGCGGAATACACCCTGGATGCGGATGCGATGCAGATCGAAGGAGAAAAGCAACAAGCCGAGTGGACCTACCAAGGCGTCAAAGGGTACATGCCCCTGCTGGGCTTTCTCTTCGAGACCCCGCTCTGTCTTGCGGAGGAGTTTCGGGAGGGGAACGTGGCTCCCCAGGCAGGACAGCTGAGCTTCTACCGAGAGTGCCAGGCTCGCCTGCCTCCAGGCAAGCGCATTGCCTACTATCGAGCCGATTCGGCCTCCTATCAGGCGGATCTGATCAACGCCTTGGAGGCGGATGAAGTCTATTGGGCCATCACCGCCGATCAGGATCGGGCGGTCAAGGAGGCGATCCGAACTATATCCGAGGCGGACTGGAAGGAGCCCACCCTCGGCTGTGGCTATGAGATCGCCGGGACGGTGCACACCATGGCCCGCACCGATCATGCCTTTCGGCTGATCGTCAAACGGGAGCTACGGCGGCAGCCGGATCTGTTTGGAGAACAAGACCGGTATGTCTATCATGGGGTAGCCAGCAACTGGCCCATCGAGCAGAAGAGTGCCGCAGAGGTCTTGGCCTGGCACAATCAGCGGGGTCAGGCGGAGAACTTCCTGAAAGAGCTCAAGGGTGGCCTGGGGCTGGATCGCATGCCCTGCGGACAGAGCTTTGCCAATGCCGTCTTCTTCCGCCTCGGGGTGATCGCCTACAATCTCTTCCTGGGCTTCAAGCGCCTCTCCTGCCCCCAGGCCTGGTGGCATCACACGATTGCCACCCTTCGCTGGAAGCTGATCCAGATCGCTGGCCGGATCGTGCACCATGCGGGGCAGGTGATCTTGAGGCTGGCTGTGGATGGGGAGAAGCTACTGCTCTTGCGGTCCATCCGGAAGCGGTGCTTTGAGCTGGCGGTCCTGACCTGAGGCTCGGCCACTGGAAGATGCCTGGCGTACCTGGTGGAGGAGAGGTGTGTCTGCATCCGGTCCGAACGGGCAAAGGGTTCTCTTGGGGGGACTGAACCAAGTCCTCCAGACTCCTTGAGGACGACTTAAAGGGGCACTTCGGGCTTTCAAAAGGCCTCGTAGCTCCTCAGGATGGCTTAGGGGAACTTCTATCGCTGTTCTTGGGACGTTAAAGGGGATTGACTTGAAGGGGCCACCTTGATAGATTCTGTGCCCGGTTCGCCCCCACGGCTGAAAGAGAGTTGATCATTCCATAATTGACGGGCGGACAGAACAGGGGGTTGAGTAGGAAAAATGAGGAAGTTGATGCGAATATTGACCATCTTGCCTGCTCTTGTGCTGCTCTGGGTCCCCCTTTTCCCCTGCTACGCGGGAGAGGAGAGGGCAACCGACCGCCTGGTCATCCTCTACACCGGGGAGACCCATGGCAATGTGGAGCCCTGCGGCTGACTACGGAGCAAGCTGGGCGGGCTGGCCCGGCGAGCGACCAAGATAAAAGAAATCCAGCAAAAGGAGGGCAAGGTCCTCCTCCTGGAGACTGGGGATGCCTTTGGCCCCTTCCTGCCCATCGAAAGAAAAAAGGCCAGGCTGATGGTGCAGGCCATGGGAAAGCTGGGATACGATGCCTACAACCTCGGGGCGAGGGAGCTTTCCTACGGCCAGAATTTCATCAAGGGCCAGACCGAGGAATGGAAGGTCCCCCTGTTATGTGCCAATCTGACCAGGGCGGAGGATGGGAAGCCCTTCACCACGCCCTACATCATCAAAGATTTGGGGGGGATCAAGGTGGGGGTCCTGGGTCTCATGTCCAGCCTCTACCATCCCCCGAAGTCCAAACCCGAGGACAAAGAGCTATTGGTGGGGGATTGTGTTGGAGTGGCCAAAGAGATCGTTCCCAAGCTGCGCCAGGAGGTCGATCTCATCGTCGTGCTCGGACATATCACCATGGAGGAGGCGACGGAGCTGGCAGACAAGGTCCCCGGCATCCATCTGATCGTCCTGGCCTGGGCCATGGGGATCATCGATCCGCCGGTGCAGGTCAGGGAGACCTTCATTCTCTCCGCCGGGACCAAGGGGACCCACTTGGGGGAGTTCTACCTTCACCTAAACCAGGAGAAGAAGGTCATCTCCCATCATTCCCGCTTGACCCCACTCGATCGCAAGATCCCTGAAGATCAAGAGATGAGGGGGCTGATCAACAGCTACGGCCTCGCCCCTCCCCAAGAGGAGCCCTCACCCGCCCAGCCTTCTGACAGACTCCCAACCATTTGAGACCCCTGCGCGGTGCCCTCCCCTGCGCTCGCCGCGAGGTCTCGCTCTCTAACAAACTCCCCAACGCGATGCAGGACCCCAAGGTGGGCCGGGGCCCTCAACCTCCCCTTCCTTTTGCCGGGAGGATCAGATCCCGGATGACCTGGCCCGAGGACCCGGAGGTGGGCAGCCGCTTTCCATCCAAGACCATCTCCACCCCTCCCGCATTCCCCAGGGTCAAGCGAAATTGCCTCCGGGCGGAGAGGGAGAAACTCTGCCCCCTCAAGAGCAGGATCTCCCGGACAGGGCCATCATCCGCCTGGATCACCAGCCAGGTCATCTCTACCGCGTAAAGCGAGAGGGTATGCCCCTTCCCCTGGGCAGGAGGCACGGCGGGCTGCTCGACCGCAGGAGGAGGTGAGGACTCCCCTTTGACCTCTCCGGGAGGAGAGGAGGAGGTCCGAGGGGCCGTCTCCGGCGCAGGGGGAAAGGCCCCCTTGGGCGCCCGATGGGGGATCACATAAATGGAAAGGAAAAAGAGGGCAGAAATTAGGAGGAGGAGAAGGATCAAGATCAAAGGGCGCCCCCATTTTTTCCAGGCGGGGGGAGAGACTCGGGGAATCGGCCCAAAGGTAGCCATCAGCGGCTTGCTGATCTGCCTTTGAAACTCCTCTACCAGCCCGTCCGCATCCAGCTCTAAATAATGGGCATACCTCCGCAAAAAACCCATCAGATAAGAGGGATCGGGCAGGGAATCAAAGCTTTCCTCTTCCAAGGATTGCAGGAATTCCAGCTTGATCTGGGTCCGGGAGGATGCCTCTTCCCGGGAGATCCCCATTGCCTCCCTCTTCTCCCTCAAGGCCTTTCCGATCATGGCTCCCTACCTCGGCTTTCCGGTCGCAGAAGGGGTGGGCCCCCTCCCAGAGATGCCCCCTTGGCCTCCTCTACCCCTCCACCTTCGCCCCGGCCCACGCCTCATAAATTCCCACGAACTGGGAATAATCGACCGAGGGCCCCATCTCCTTGGCGGCCACCTCCCAAAGCTGATGCACCAGATTGCCCAGGAACATCGGGGTCTGGTAATCATCTCCCAGGCTGGCGAAGATATTCAGGTCCTTCTTCATCAGCCCCAGCAGAAACCCGGCGTCGAACTTACGAGAGAGGACGAATTGGGGGAAGGCCCGCTCGGTGGCATAACTACGCCCGCTGGAGACCTGCACTGCCTCCAGGACCCTGCCCGGCGATAAGCCCGCTTTCTTGGCCATCACCAGGGCCTCGGAGAGGGCTGCAAAGGAGGCCGCGGCCAGGAAATTATTAATCGCCTTAGTGATGTGGCCCGATCCGATCTCCCCCAGATAGAGGAGATTCTTGCCCATGGCAGAAAGGATCGGCCGGCAGCGCTCGAAGACCTCCCGCTTTCCCCCCACCATAATGGTCAAGGTGGCCTCCTCGGCCCCCTTCACCCCCCCGCTCACCGGGGCATCTAACATCTCGATCCCTCGCTCCTCTAAGATCTTGCCTATCTTCAGGGTGCTGGAGGGATAGGAGGTCCCCATATCGATGACCACCGAGCCTGGCTCCAGGCCGTGGATTGCCCCCTCCTTTCCCAACAGCACCTCCTCCACCTCCGGGGAATTGGAGACCATGACGATGAGGACCTTCGCGCCGAGGGCCAGGTCCCTCGGGGTTTGAGAGACCGGGGCCCCCATCTCCGCCAACTCCTTGGTCTTCTCCCGGGTGCGATTATAAACGGCCACCGGAAGGCCTGCCCGGACGAGGTTCTTGGCCATCGGCTTTCCCATTGCTCCCAGGCCAACAAATCCAATCTTCATCTCCTTCATCCCTTATACCCCCTCTTCTCTGGTCTCAGGTGTCCTGCTGGCTCACCACCTCTCGATCTCCTGGCGAAGCACCCTCAGGTTCTCCTCCGGGGCATCGACCGGGATCGCACAGCCGGGGCCCAGCATCCACTTCTTGCCGAAACCCTGCTCCTTTGCCTTTTCCACCTCATTCTTCAGATCCTCTAAGGATCCATGGCGGAGGGTGGTATCTTCAGTGATGCCTCCGATCACAGCCTTCCCGGTAAGACTCAATATCTCTCTTAGGGAGGGATTGGTCGGATCAGTGGCTGCCCAATTGAAGGCCTGCACCGGATAATCCAGGAGCCCTTGGAGCATGTTGTGGCGCCCACAGACATGGAAGATGTTAAACCAGCCCTCCGCGGCCCCGGACAGGACCTGAAGATCGTAGGGCCTGCCAAACTCCAGGTACTGGGCAAAGCTGAGGAGGTCGCGGCTGGCCCACTCGGTGGTGGCTAAAAAGATTCCGTCCGCGCCCGCCTGAAGACAAGCGCGTGCGTAAAGGGAGAAGGTCGAGGCAATCTCCCGCAGGGCGTGGTGGACCGCCTCCTGGTGCTCCCCCAGGTCCCGGAGGAGTTGGCCAGGGGATTCCACCAGATCCCCCGCGATGGAGAGGGGGGTAAAGAGGGTCTGCACCATGGGCACCTCGGGTCCCAGTCCCTCGCGGATGCGGGCCAGGGCCTCCAGTTGTTGGCCCAGGGCGCCCTCCTCCGGCAAGAGGGCCTTGATCCTCTCCCAGTCGTGGGGGTCCTTGATGGGGTGAGCGATCCTCTCCGGCTTGAGGTCCTGCTCTTTCCGAAACCTCACCTTCAAACCCCACCCCTCTCCATGATAGGAGGCCCGCGGGTTGACCTTCACAAAGTCCCAATCGAATCGCCGCTGAAAGGCCAGCATCGCCTCAGCCAGCCCAGAGGCGGAGTCCTCCTTTCCATAGAAGTGCCGCCAGAAGCTCACTGGGGGGCGGTCGCAGGCCTCCCCCCTCAGGGTCGCCCTGACCCTCTCCTGCTTGTCCATATCAATCCTCCCAGGCTGATCTGCCCGAGGGCTTGGCCACTTTCATCCTGATCACATAAATCAAGGGGATGCTGATGACGGTCACTGCCATCTTGACCAGGTACTGACCTCCCACCAGCGGGAAGACGGGCATGATCCCATAAAAGGCGATCGAGATGAAGAGGATGCTGTCCACCAGGGTGGAGACCGCATTGCTGATGAGCACCCTGGCCCATTTTCCCTGGCCCACCCTTTGCTTCCACCAAGCAAAGACCTCCGTATCGACCAGGGAGCTGACGGAATAGGCCAATAAGCTGGCAAAGACGATGCGGGGCGTGGCACCCAGTACGCCGGCGAAGGCCCGCTGATCTGGGTAAAAGGACGCTGGTGGCATCCAGATGGCGAGCTGGCAATAGGCGGCCAACAAGAGGTTGGCCGCAATGGCCGAATAAATGACCCGCCTGGCCCCTCTCTTTCCTAAATGCTCATTGATCAGGTCGATGAGGGTGAAGGTGAGGGCATAGATGAATACGGCAGCCGGGACCACGATCACCCCGAGAGAAACGGGCTTGGAGGCCGTCACATTGGCAATGAGCTCGCAGGCGATGTAAAGCCCAATCAGAAATACCACCGCGGAATTTCCAGTCTCGGGAGTGAGGATGAGAATCCCACCGGATCCGTTGGCCAAAAAGCCTTGCACATTTTTGAGATTGTGTCAAGGCGGCTTTTGTGCTAAGAAAAGAAGCTCGACCCGAGAGCGGCCTGGACAAGCGGGCCTGGCGCAGCATTGGGTCTTGCCCGCCCCATCATCGCCCCGGCAATGGGCGAATGGACACGATCCCCGGGACCTTTTCGGTTAGAACTTGGAGGAGTCATGTCGCACCTGCACATCCCCGATGGCGTGCTGCCTGTCTGGTTATGGCTGATGGGGCTTGCCCTCATGATCCTCCTACTC
>Ga0315289_10002132_pt1 | contig 30569 bp, 28 predicted proteins | sample YL17G11_40_MG_FD_203452 | JGI IMG/M metagenome (GOLD analysis project Ga0315289, IMG submission 203452) | Sediment microbial communities from Yellowstone Lake, YNP, Wyoming, USA - YL17G11_40 | ecosystem: Environmental > Aquatic > Freshwater > Lake > Sediment | place: USA: Wyoming | collected... | reverse complement strand
TCCCCGTGCGCCGCGAGAGACAGAGCACCGCGCCGATCTCTAGTTTCTCGTAATCCAGATCATTCGGCCATTCCCTGTTCTCCTCAGGTCAGCTGTCCATGGTTGCTTCGATCAAGCGGGCGGCCCACCGATTAACCTCAATGTCAAGGGAGGAGGGGGAAATTGATTGAGCAGCAACGCTTGGAAAGGGAAACGGCTGCGAGATAGCGACCGTTTTTTCTTTCCGGGGAAGTTTATTTCCAGCAACGCTTTGCCGCCCCCGCTGTCACTCTCGTAACGGGGTTGTTTCTTTCTTCCAGAGAGAAGACTATCGTTTACTCAGGTGTCCGCAACTCCGGCCTGAGCGCCAGGACTTCTTTCATAGAAGCCAGCCGGTACGGGAATTGTGGATTCAAGGCCACACGCTTCAACTCGTCGCCAATACCCAGCCGCATCAGGTAGTAGCGCGTAAACTGCGGACGCGTCATGCCCTGCCGCTGGTCTTCGTCCACCTTATCGAAAAGATACTAAAGCATGAATATGAATTCTTTCGGAAGCTGAAACAAGGAGACTCGGTGGTTATCCACTCCGGGCCGTTCGCCGAGTACAACGCCATTTTCAAAATAGGCCTGCTGGGCAAGGACCGGTTGCGGGTGCTGCTCAATAGACTCGGCGGGGGAAGCTGCCTGTGGAGTTGGATGAGACCAAGATATGTAATCTAGTTTTATTTGACTTATTTGTGGTTATTTGATACACTCTCTCTTCATTATATACTTGTTGAAGGCTGGGAATTTCTTAGCCCAGTGGTTGAAAATTCTTGATCTTGAGTTTATTTCTCGGGATTATTGGTTGAGTATTTCAAATTGTTATTGTCGGTCCATTACAGCAAATACAAGAGATGAAGTGAAATTCTGGTGCATTATTCCGCTTGCACCCTTAAAAACTAAGAATTTCTGAAATCCTTTTATCGGGAAGTGAATGTAAGAGATGAAAGCCTCTCCTGACGAACCTATTCGCATCGTCATCATCGATAGCCATACTTTGGTAAGGGCTGGTCTACGACTCATCGTTGACAAACGCCGAGGTATGAAGGTAGTGGGTGAAGCCGGTGAAGCCAACGAGGGGTTGGAGATTGTTGCCAGTCAGAAACCGGATATCATCCTGCTTAAATTAGATCCATTCCGCTCCATTGGTCTGGAGATCATCCGAAAGTTGCCTAAAGCTTCAAGTGGCTCACGGGTCATCCTGCTCGCCCGACTTGACGAAACCCAGGCCCTTATTAATGCCGTCCAGGAGGGGGCTTTAGGGATCGTTTTGATGACCCAAACCCCGGAAATCCTCATCAAGGCCATCCAGAAAGTCCATGCCGGTGAAGTCTGGATTGAACGGTCAATGATTGCGAACCTGCTTTCCGGACTGACAAATGCCCAACGGCCCATAACACAAGACCCACAGACCGAGTGCATCGCCCAGCTCAGCCCGCGTGAACGCCAGGTAATCCAGCAGATCGGACGGGGGCTGAAGAACTACCAGATTGCTAAGCAGCTCTGCCTCAGCGAGACGACCGTTCGTCACCACCTGACTTCCATATATGGTAAATTGGGAGTTTCAGACCGGCTGGAGCTGCTGGTTTTCGCCCACCGCTACAGCTTGGATTAGCCCCCACGTTATCTGCATTTCAAGAAATATCGATCCAGGCGGAGTTTTCCTCTCCACCTGGATCGATTTGTCAAATCGTATGGTACATTTGTGCCTTCTTATATAGTCATGATATGCCAAAATTCGCCGAGAAAAATGGGCCACAATGCGCAAAAGAAATACCGGATTCGACGATTTATTCCACCTGGATATGGGCTATAGTTTGGATACCACTGTTTCCAACCGAATTGAATCAGTTTGATACCAGAAGGCATAGAGGTCATATGGACCACTACGATAGCAATAGTTCTGTCTCTGAAAGGCGTAGCAAACCAAGAATGGAATGTGCTTACCCTGCCACAGTCCGTGGTTATTCATTGGATGGAAAGAAATTTGAAGAGAATGCCACTGTTCTTAACCTGAGCGCAGGTGGCGTATACATGTTAATAAACCGTTTTATTAACAAAGGGCAGGATTTGTCGGTAAAAATCGCTTTCCCCACTGGTTCTCTTGAATGGGGAAGCTCCAAACTGGCTACGAACGGTGTCGTTGTTAGAACAGAAGCTCTTTCCGAAGAAGTTTTAGGCATTGCTATCAAATTCCAACGCCGTCGATTCCTTTGATCCTATGCAAACGCAGCAACTTATTAGCTATCATCAATTCCGTTGTAACAGAATAAAAATGACACTTCATTGGTATGTCCTCCGCAGCAAACCGTGCAAAGAAGAATTTCTTGCCGAACAAATGGAGTTGCGTCAGATAGAGATTTTCAACCCTCGGATCCGCGTGCAAACGGTAAACCCGCGGGCGAGAAAGATCAAGCCCTACTTTCCAGGATATGTGTTTGTGCATTTGGATTTGGAGCAGGCCGGCACCTTTTCCATGCAGTACATCCCGGGGACTGCTGGCCTGGATACCTTCGGTGGGGAAGCGGCCTATGTGCCGGATGGATTGATCCATGCCATCCAGCAGAGAGTTGACGAAATTAATAATGCGGGGGGCGAGTTGTTTGATGTATTGAAAATGGGCGAAACGGTCGTGATCCATTCCGGACCGTTCGCAGGTTATGAAGCCATCTTCGATGCACGCCTGCACGGCTCGGAACGCGTACGCGTGCTGTTGAAACTGCTCCGGAATCGGCAGATGCCGATGGAACTCCCGGTGGCGTACGTCCGCCCGAAAAAAAAGCTCCGCGCTGCGGCCGGGCAAGGCCGCTGACGGCAAGCTGGTAATAGTGTAAGAACATTCTGACTTCCTTGGGGAATGTCGGAAGGGCGGAGCGCGCCACACCGGAGTTATGATATTATCTGAAACGAGAAGTTCATGTCCAAAAGAGCAATAGGTCTCACGCTGATCGCCCTCGGCGCAGTTGGAATGGTCGTTTCTCTGGCTGTTGATGCATTGGGGATCGGCAATCGGGCAGGCATCGGCTGGAAGCAATTGCTGGGTACCGCTGCCGGGATGCTCGTGGTGCTCTACGGAATGTGGTCGGCATTACATGAATGAAGTCGGAGGAAATAGTTTTTTCTTCCATATTAATGGTCACTTTGAATTTCAAATGTAAAGATGTTTGGAAAGGCGGCTTATCTTGAACGGATTCAATGAGAGCGAAACCTCTATATCTACAGTCGACATCAAGGAATATTTTTATCTGTTCTGGTCCTGGGCCTGGTTGATCCTCCTGGCCGGCCTGCTGGCCGGCGCGGCAGCTTACGTGGTCTCCATCCGCACCACGCCCATCTACCAGACCTCGACCCGCCTGCTGGTGAGCGCCCCGTCCGCGATTTACGGCGTGGATCCCTCCGCCCTCGTCACCATCCAGACGATGACCAGCACCTACTCTGAAATGCTGCTCGACCGGCCGGTGCTGCAGGGGGTGATCGACCAGCTTGAGCTGCAAACCACGCCGGAGGATCTTAAGAAGACCATTTCGGTGGATATCGTACCCAATACGCAGCTGCTGGTGGTCACGGTCGAGGGTCCGAACCCGACGCGGGCTTTCGATGTTGCCAACGCGATCGCTTCGGTCTTTGCCGCCCGCATCCGTGAGCTTCAATCACAGCGCTATGCCGCCAGCCGCGAGGGCCTGGCCAAACAGGTCGCTGACATGGACCAGCAGATCACAATCACAAGCAACCAGATCGAATCCACTTCCGATCCGTCAGCGCTGCAGCAGCTGCAGGCCCGCCTGACCCAATATCGGACCATCTATTCCAGCCTGGTGACCAGCTACGAACAGGTGCGCCTGGCCGAAGAACAGACCAGTACCAACGTGGTCGTTTCAGAGCCGGCCGCGGTCCCGACAGTGCCGGTCAGCCCCAAGACAACCCGCAACACGTTACTGGCCGTCCTGGCGGGCATGCTGCTGGCGGCAGGAATGGTGTTTGCGGTTGACAGGCTTGACGACACCATCAAGAATCCGGATGAGATCCGGAAAAAGTTTGACCTGCCCATCCTGGGAATCATCGCTTCACATGAGGCGCCTGAAGATAAGCCCATCGCGCTGGCCGAGCCGCGCTCACCGACGGCTGAAGCCTTCCGGGCGCTGCGCACCAACATCACCTTCTCGGCTGTTGATAAACCTCTGCACCGGATCATGGTTACCAGTCCAACGCCGCAGGAGGGAAAGACCACCGTCACGGCCAACATGGCTGTGGTCTTTGCCCAGGCTGAAAGAAAAGTGGTGTTGATCGACGCCGACCTTCGCCGGCCGCACATCCATCGCAAATTCGGACTGTTCAACCGCACAGGCCTGACTGATCTGTTCGTCCAACCGTGGGAGCATCTGTCGGGCGTGATCCAGTTCAACGCCGTTTCGGGCCTGGGGGTCATCACCTCCGGGCCCCTGCCGCCCAACCCGGCTGAGTTGCTCAGCTCGCAGAAAATGTCTCAAATCTTCGATCGATTGGGCCAAAATTTTGACCTGATTTTGGTCGACACGCCTCCCCTGCTGACCGTGACGGATGCCGCCGCCCTGGCAACGGGAATGGATGGGGTGATCCTGGTGGTCAAACCGGGTGTCACAAAATTGACCGCCATACAGCAGGGGATCGAGCAGCTGCGCGCGGTGGGGGCGCGCGTGCTGGGTGTGGTGCTGAACGAGGTCAACCCGGGCTCGCGCAAGTATGGGTACTATTACAACCGCTACTCGAAGTATTCACATTACTATGAGAGAGAGGGCATTAAACAAAAAAGGACGAAAGAAAAAAGTAAATCAGCGCCTGAGAGGGTAGCTTAAGAGTATATCGGGTCTTATCATAAGAAGCCCAATAATTTTTAAGCAATACGATCCAACTGTATCATTTATCCGTTTCTCAGATGCTGAAGCGAGACTAGCTGCAGGCCTGGCTCAAAGTGGGCGGGATCGAGACGGGAATTCATTTTTCACTACCAGAAATATCGTTTACCAGTAAGAGTAAGCTATGAAGAAGAGGTCTTCTACATTCATCCTGGTTGGCATCCTGCTGGTCGGAATAGTGGCCTTGGGCGTCTATCTATTCAACCTATACCACCAGCCGCTGGGTCAGCACCTAGCCCTCATACCGCGGGTGACGACCACCGCCCCTTTTGGCTTGGAAGGGGCTACTCCCTCCACAGGTCAGACCGCCACAGAACCAGTGGTCGCGGCCGATTCCGCCAGCAGCAAGGTCTGTGGCCAGAGCGGGGCTTTTACCCTCCTCATCATCGGCTCGGACGCTGCCGATCTGCGCGGCCCGCCTGGCTCGGACCTCACCCGACTCGCCCGGATCGATTTTTCCCGCAAGAAGGTCAGCACCTTTGCCCTACCCCGCGACCTATGGGTGAATGTTCGCAACCTGGGATTCCAGAATCCATTCATCATTGACACTACCCTAGGCAAAGTTTATTTTGAAGCCCACGCTCGCTCGGTCAAGGTTGAAGAGCCCGATAAAATGACCGACGGCGTCCAGGCCACGGCCCAGATGATCCTCGACAACTTCGAAGTGACCAGCGACCACTACTTGGTGATCGACCTGAGCCAGCTGCCCGTATTGATCGATGCCATCGGTGGGCTGCCGATCGATATCCCCGAGCGGACCACTGATCCCTGGATTGGCATGGTCATCGAGGCCGGTCCGCAGACCCTGACCGGCGAACAGCTCAAGGCCTATGCCCGCGCCATCCCCGATTCGGACTTCGCCCGCATCCAGCGCAATAACGTCATCCTCCACGCTCTGCGCCTGAAGCTCCTCGATCCGTCCGTGTGGATCAAACTGCCCACGCTGTACGACCAGTTCAAGCAGATGATCGTCACAGACCTCAGCCCGCAGCAAATCTTCAGCCTGTTCTGCCTGCTTAAAGAGGTCCCCAAGGAAGAGATTGTCATGGAACAGGTAGAGCCCGAATGGACCTCGCCCGGCCCGTCGGATTCGCTCCTGTGGGATAAAGCCAAAGTTGCTTCGGCTCTCAAGCAGCTGGATCTGCTTCCGTAGCGAAGCCGAAATAAGATGCCGCCGCCCTGGCAACGGGAATGGATGGGGTCATTCTGGTGGTCAAACCGGGTGACACAAAATTGACCGCCATACAGCAGGGGCTCGAGCAGCTGCGGGCGGTGGGGGCGCGCGTGCTGGGCGTGGTGCTGAACGAGGTCAATCCGGGCAGTCGCAAGTATGGGTACTATTACAACCGCTATTACTCGAAGTATTCGCGATACTATGAGGGGGACGCCCCCAAACAAAGAGGGACGAAAGAAAAAGGTAAATCAGCGCTCGAAATGAAAGATTAGGAAAAGATCGGATATTATTATTTGGTGCCATACCTTCTTTAAGCCATATTCGCACAGGTTCGAAAAAGAATCTCACAAAATGTTGAAAGGGGTTTGGGGAAAAACGTTCGTTATCGTTATTATTACCATTAGCTCTTAAGTCAACAATTAACATGAATTCCGCTTGCTATTTCTGGACATCTTCTTTATGGAAAAAGAATCGCAATGGTAACATTTAATCCTTTTAATAACAACAATCTCAAGATTCTATTCCTATTCACGATAGTTTTCATCGGCAGTTTGTTGATTGGTATCCTATCCGGTCTGTTCTCCCCACTTTGGGTCCTGGCAGGAATTGCAGCCTTAGCTTTCTTCTTTGTTTGGATAAATAGACCTGAGATAGCTCTGTTGGGAATCCTGATTGCCACCTCGAGTATTATCTTTGAAGATCAATTGCCTCTACTTTCCATAGGCATTGGAAGTTTGCATATCTCAGATATTCTGCTTCTAGGTTCGTTAGGGCTTATTGCTTTACGTCGGTTAATCGAGCCGAAGTTTAGGATCGTGCGGACGCCACTCGACTGGCCGCTTCTAGCTTTTTTAGGTTTGGCGTTGTTGTCAACCGCAGTCGCAATTAATAACTCATCTTTGAACTTTAACTTGGGCCTGAGAGAGTATCGTGTTGTCAGTTATTACCTGACCTTCTTCGTTGTTACCAATCTCTTGCGCGAAGAGAAACAGCTTCGCTTCCTGGTGAGAGGCATTTTTACTATAGCAACTATTGTTGCTGCGGCGATGGTAGCCCAATCTATAATTGGCCGATCGCTACCTTTCTTGCCCGGGCGAATTGAAACCCTGCAAACCCAAGGTGTTGCCTATGCCGACATAACCAGGATACTCCCCCCTGGTCAATCTATCGTATTGGTTGCGTTTATCACCATTACCATTGTATTGGTTTTCGATCGAACCAGACAGATTAATATATTATTTCTTCTCCAGTGGGGCTTGTTGGGACTGGCGGTTTTAGTAAGTTTCACCCGCAGTTTCTGGGTGCAAGCAGGCCTTGCAATATTGATCTTAGCATGGGTGGCCAAAGGTCGGCAATGGCGAAGACTCGCAGGGTTGGGTTTGGTTGTGCTACTTTTGGTAACCATCACACTGTTGCTTGCTTTCGACCAACCAGACTCGCGTCTCGCCCGGTTGCTTTCAGCGTCTGCTGAAAGGCTGGCAACATTAGGCCGTGGCGAAACGCTAAATGAAGGCAGCTTGCTATGGAGGTATATTGAGAATGAATATGCTCTTCCTCAAATCCTCTCACACCCATTACTAGGCCTGGGTCTTGGTGCCAGGTATCGTCCATATGAACCGAGAATCGATATTATGGCATGGAATTGGGATGCGAGAAGGTATATCCACAATGCTCATTTCTGGATAATGATGAAAGCCGGATTACTTGCTTATATTTGCTTTCTCTGGTTATCTGCTACCTTTCTAATTCGAAGTTTCAAGCGCTGGAGATTCATATCCAATCCACAGTTGAAGGCGCATGTGCTCAGCTTTGCCCTCACCTATCTTGGAGTTTTGATCGGTGCAATCGTTAATCCCATCTTTTTGCAGTGGTATTGGACGCCACTCATTGGACTGATGATGGGGTATAACGAGGTCGTTATTCGTAAAACTATTCGTGAAAGTCTGAATTAATGAACGAAGAACTAATAGTCCCGCAATCGGAACGGTCAGATCGAGAATCACAAATAGAAGAGAAGCCACACGGCTCTCTTTTCTCTAGTTTCATAGGAGGGGTTATCTTCCTAAATTTAGGTTCTCTTTCAAGAACTGTGTTTACCCTATTGGCCACTATTCTTGTGGTCCGGCGTCTTTCTGCAGAGGAATTTGGCGTCTTTATTCTACTTGGTGTGATCGCTACTTTTCTGACACAACTCACTGGCTTTGGTTTGGATCTTTCCACGACAAAATTTATTGCCGGGTCAAATGACGAACTCTATAAAAGCCAACTTGTAGATTCTGTCGTTTTATTTCGACTATTGACAATTGTAATAATAGGGCTTGTAAGCCTCTTTACTAGAAATCTGCTCGTTTCTTTTTTCAGCTCATCCCTGTCCCTTAACTTTGCAATTTTTATCCCCCTTCTGTACTTTCTGACCAGTTCAAGACCCTTATTGAATTCTATACTGCAGGGGTATGAACAATTCGGGAAGATTAGTATAGGCGATTTTATTGCATCTATTTTAAACTTTATACTCATTTTAGTATTCGTATTCATGCTTGGACAAGGCATTTTTGGATTGATCTACGCAAGATTGATCTCGGAATCGCTGTCGTTGACTTTCCTATTCTTTTCTATACCAACAAAAAAAAGTCTTGCGATTAACTTAATAATAATAAAGAAGATTTTGATCTTTGGTTTTCCTTTGCAACTAAACGACATCCTAACCTTTGGCTATCGGCGGGCTGACAGTCTGATTATCGGCGTGTTTCTCGGACCCGCCGCAATCGCGTACTATGAAGTAGCTCGAAGAATCCCGGATAGCCTTGCTACTTTTTATGCGGCTTTCAAATCTGTATATTATCCCCTTATGTCAAAGCTCTTTGCGCTTGGTGAGAAAGAAAAAGCGGAGAAAATATTGAACAATTCGATACGTTGGATTTCCCTGGTTTTCACCTTTGGCGCGCTGATCTCGCTTGTGTTTGGTAAAGAAGTGATCGGTTTTATTTTTTCTGAGAAGTATCTTCCCAGTGTCCCAGTTTTTGTTCTTTTAATGCTTGGATTAACTTTTACATTTCTGCAATACACATTAGGCTATTCTCTGGTTGCCATTGGCGATTCGAACAAGCCAGTAATTGTCAACGCCGCACTGGCCACCGTTAGTCTCATCACTAATGTTCTCCTTATACCTGTTCTTGGTGTACTTGGCGCAGCAATCGCAAATGTAGCGGGCAATGCGATCGCGGTTCCATTTAATATGCTGTTCCTTGCGAAAAGAAAAATCAGCGTGCAATTCTGGGGTTTTATGAAACCTATCCTGATTCTCGGAATTTGTTCGTTGGTTTTATTGTTCCATAAAGCAGACACTATATTGGGAAAGACTCTAATCATTGGTCTATTCTTGCTAATTTCGATAATTTGGTCCGTCATAACTAGAGAAGATGTGGATATTGCCAAGAGAGAGTTGAGGATATCAATTAATGCATTGAAAAGGTCATGCCTGCTGAGAGGAAAGCACAGCGATACGTAACCGATAAAAAAAACAGAAATTCATTTCAAAAACAATGGCAGGCAGATATGCTTAATGGAAATGACAATACTATATCGCAAACAACCACAATGGAAACCAAATTAAACTCCGTGGCTGATGGCAATCGAAAAGATTCGCCTGTATTTATTTTGTCGCCAGCGCCGAGATCTGGCACCAATTACCTAGCTCATATCCTTTTGCTAAATCCTGATTTCCAACTCCCAAATTTACTGTGGGAAGATTATATGCTGATGTACTCTCATTTGCTAGAACAATACACCAGCCAAACATCAAAGAGGTGGTCAAAGAAAATTCGAGAGAATGATGATTATCAGAAGAGTTTATTGGAACATTTAGGCGGAGGAATTCTGTCTTTTCTTTATAAGCAGGTTGAAAATAACAAACGTCTTTTGTGCAAGACACCTAGAGCACACAATATCTCTAATTTCTTTTTATTGTTTCCACAGGCAAAACTGCTTATCTTAATCAGAGATGGAAGAGATGTTGTGGAGTCGGCAGTGAGGACCTGGCCTAAAAGAATCCTGGCTTTTGAACGGTCAGCCTATACCTGGGCAAGAGGTGCTCGTCAGGTTATTGAATTTATGCAGGGTTCCGGTCGTGATTTGCGAGGTAAATCGTGGAAGATCATCAAATACGAAGATCTCATCCAGAACCCCGAAACTATTCTGATAAATTTGCTGGACTTTTTAGATATTCATGCGGATACTTTCGATATGGCCCAGTTTAAAAAGATGCCCCTGTGGGGTTCTTCTATCTATCATGGACCAAAAAGTGAAGTCCATTGGGAACCGGTTGACAAGCCAAGGGATTTCAAACCGATCGGGAAATGGGGAAATTGGGATTACTGGCACAAGAGTACATTTAAGATGATCGCTGGCCAGGAGCTTGTTCGGCTAGGATATGTGTATAGCAATGATTGGTAGTGAATAATCAATGATTTCTGCTCAACGAATTTGATAGAGTCGATATGAGAATTCTGTATATTACAGATTACTTACCATTTCCCTTGATCTCAGGGGATCGAATTCGTGTTTATAACATTATCCGGCGTATTTCTCGGGGAAACGAATTATCTTTGTTAGTTCTTTTTGGGGCACCTGACATGTCGGAGAGTATTTTGCACCTGCGGGAATTTTGCGAGCAGGTGGAGGTTATTAATCACAAGTGGCCCGATCCAATATCTTGCCTTCCTGATTTGCTTCGATATTTTATCGGTGGTAAACCTATCGAGTTGCGCCTGCTTTATTCAAAGGAAATGGCTGATAAGATCCATGAGTTAACATCAGAAAGTAATTTCGACATTGTCCATATTGAGAATTCTCGTTTGGCTCTTTACAGAGAAAATATTAATCCGAACTCTCACAGTTTGTCTGTCCTTGCGTTCCAAAATATTGCTTATGATCAATATGCTCGAATTTCGCTTATTGAAAAAAACATCATTGCAAAGTTACGCGCCCGGTTGTTTAGCTGGCAGCTTCGGAGCTGGGAACCGAGTTATGCCGGAAAGTTTACACGTTGTTTGACCGTTTCTGATGTAGATCGGAAAATCTTACTGGCAAGAAATACTGATCTGCAGCTTGAAGTCATCCCAAACGGAATAGACACGAAGAAATACCAATTCCTTAATGCAGAACAAAATTCATTAAATTTGCTGTTTATCGGTTCTATGAGCTATGCTCCATGTGTCGATGGTGCAGTTTATTTTTGCACTCAAGTTCTTCCTCATGTCCAGCAAGCGATCAAGTATGTCGATGTTTGGATTGTAGGCGCTAATCCTGCTCCGGAAGTGATTGGATTGGCGAGTGACAGAGTCCATGTAACCGGTTATATTGAAGATATTCTGCCTTACTACAAGCAAGCGGCTGTTAGTGTTGTACCCTTACGAGCAGGAGGTGGTACCCGCCTTAAGATTCTTGAGGCGATGGCCCTTGGTCGGCCGGTGGTTTCTACAACCATTGGTTGTGAAGGGCTCGAGGTTGTAGACGGCGAACACCTTCTGATAGCGGATGCCCCTTATCAATTTGCGGTGAAGACTGTTCAGCTATTAACAGACAAAGTATTGTATTGTCATATTGCTGATAATGCCAGGCGATTGATTACGAGAAAATATGACTGGGATGTGATCGCTCAGCGACAGCTGGATGTTTATTCTGACGCCATATGTAATTGATTCAGACGGTTGTTTGTCAGGCATGCAAAGAGATAGACAGTCAATAAAGGATCACCTCACGCATCATAAATTGTAAATTTTCAATATATCAGACTGATGGAGAGAAAAACAAATTATCACTCGCTATTCTGTCATTGGATTGGGTAAATTGGGCGCCAGCATGGCGGCAGCCATAGCCTGTCGGGGTTTTAATGTCATTGGTGTGGATATCAACAAGCACGCTGTAGACCTGGTAAACGCGGGTCATGCTCCAATACAAGAGACGGGTCTAGAGGAGCTAATTCAAAAGAATCGCACACGACTGTGCGCTACCTTGAGCCATAAGGAGGCTGTTCTCAAGTCTGACCTGAGTTTTGTGATCGTTCCCACGCCGAGTGACGACCGGGGTGCATTCTCGCTCCAATATGCAAAGTGGGCATTTCGGGAACTTGGGCGGGCCCTCAAGGGAAAGGAAGCTTATCATAATATAGTCCTAACCAGCACTGTTTTACCAGGTTCAACGCGTTATGGTCTGCTCCCTATTTTGGAAAAGGAATCAGAGAAGGTATGCGGGCGCGATTTTGGCCTGTGCTACAGCCCGGAATTTATTGCATTAGGAAGTATTATCCAAAACTTTTTAAATCCTGATTTCAATTTGGTAGGAGAGTATGATGAGCGCGCTGGCAGTCAGCTTGAAACCTGCTATGCTGATATCATGGAAAATGAACCCCCTTGCCAGCGCATGACTTTGGAAAATGCCGAACTGACGAAAATCGCCTTGAACACTTTTATCACTACAAAGATAACTTTCGCGAATATGTTGTCAGATCTGTGTATGCGCCTGCCTGGTGGGGATGTGGATATAGTAACCAATGCTATAGGGCTAGATACCCGTGTTGGTCGTAAATACCTGAAAGGTGCTCTGGGTTATGGAGGACCATGTTTTCCTCGCGATAATGTCGCTCTTAGTTTTTTTGCACGCGCCTTGGATTATGAAGCAAGCCTGGCTGAAACAACAGATCAATTTAATCGTTCTCTCTCAAGTAAAGTTGGAAAATTGGTATGTTCTATTATCCCAAAAGGCGCAACTGTGGCTGTATTGGGCTTAGCATATAAACCATTTTCGCATGTGGTTGAGGAGTCTCAAGGTGTTTTCTTGGCTCTTGAATTAGCATCTGTTGGCATGCGGGTAGTGGCTTATGACCCATTGGCAAGTGATACTGCTCGCGATGAATTGACCGATAAGGCCGTTATCCTGGAAGATATAGCGACCTGTATAAACCAAGCTGACGTAGTTGTCATTAGCAATCCAGATCCTAAATTTAGCTCCCTTGGGCTGGATGACTTTCCAGTAAAAACACCCCCAGTTGTAGTGTTTGATTGCTGGCGCATCCTGCGGAAAAAACTGGAGGCTGCGCCTCATATCCGCTATGTTCCGCTTGGCATTGGGGTTGATAATGAGGTCAATCGCAACCGCCTAAAAAAATTGTGGAGCGAAGGCGAATAATCTAAATACAGTGCTCTTGGTGAAATGAAAAGGAATGTAACCATGAACTATACAATAACACCCAAACAAGCGCAGGAGTGTATAAAAAGAATCCGCGAGTGCATCCGGAATTATTTTCGCCAAAACAACCTAACTTATGCGATTTTTGGTAAATCTGAGGGTCTAGATAGCTCAGTGATCGCTGGATTGTTCGCTGATCTTGAAGGAGTGAAGCCGATCGGAGTGTTGATGCCTTGTGAGTCCAAGCCGGAGGTTGAACACATCGCTAGGTTAGTACTAGAACACTTCAGAATTCCCTGGATAAAAGTGGACTTGACATATGAATATCATTCCCTTATGGCACGATTTTACTCTTCTGGCTCGGTAGATGATCAATTAGCCCGGATCTTTCATGACCATGGCGATGATCAACTGCTTCCCCGCTTATCTCAGATAAAAGCACGAGCATCAGGCAATATCAAGGTTCGTTTACGCATGATCACGCTTTACCATATTGCTCAATTATCCGGTGGTCTGGTCGTTTCAACTGATAATCTTTCTGAATTATGGATGGGATTCTGGTCTATAAACGGTGATGTGGGTGATTTCTCACCAATTCAGCATGTATGGAAAGGGCTTGAAGAATACGCGATTGCCGAAGCGTTAGGCATACCACAAGAATCGATCCGGGCTGTACCGACTGATGGACTGGATATCATCCCTGGCGGGACCGATGAAGATCAGCTAGGCCTTCCTTACTGCGAATTGGATAGGGTGATTATCCGTTTATTGCAAAACAAGTTTGATGGAACAAGTCGGTTTATACAACCTCAAGATAAGGAGCTGTTTAAGAGAATTGCCGCAGAAGTAGAACTTTCATTCGAAAAGGTAACACACGTTGCTATGCAAATGATTAACACAAATTATAAAAGGAAATGGCCATGGGTTCTGAATAGAAAAGAGATCGGTTTAGAGGATATTAATGATTTGAAGGTAGTCGAATGATTTTATATATTAGTTTTATTGCAGCTTCAGGGATAATCCTCCCCAAATCTGTAGTCATTTAAGCCCAGGGTTCATGGAGAAAACATTCATTATGATCACCTTTTTTGCCTGTCCAAAACCATTCCATAGTCATATCAATGTAATCCAAAGGAATGCAATTAAAAGTTGGACGCTCCTTCAACCCAGGCCCGAGATAATTCTTCTGGGAAATGAGGAAGGAGTTGCAGAAGTTTGCAATGAATTTCATCTTAATCATAATACCAATATCAAAAGGAATGAGTACGGAACGCCTTTGATTAATTCGGTATTTCAAGTTGGTCAGGAAAAGGCCAGTTACCCCATAGTCTGCTATGTGAATTGTGACATAATGTTGATGAATGATTTTATTCAAGTAGTGAAGATTGTATCCACACAAATGGCCAAGTTTCTAATTTTAGGTCAGAGGTGGGATATTGATATCAAACAAGCCTGGGATTTCTCCTCGAATAATTGGGAAAAGGATTTAAACGCCCTGTTGGCACAAACCGGTAAACTGCATGCCCAAAATGCCATGGATTTTTTTATTTTTCCAAGAGGTATGTATACAGACATTCCACCTTTTGCGATTGGGCGCTTAACTTGGGATAATTGGCTGGTCTGGCGAGCCAGAATGAACAATATACCTATTATCGATGCTACAAATTCCGTCGTAATCGCGCATCAAAATCATGAATATTTTCCTGGTACTTTCAAAAAATCTGGTCTCAAAGAAATTGATTCGGGATTTCGTGGTAAAAGTTCAAAAAGAAAAAAAGTCTATGATGATATATTTATTGATTTAGGACCTGAGGCGCGGCAAAACCTTGCCTTGGTGCCTGTTGAACAAAACCTGAATATAAAGGCCGCGACCTGGGTAATCGATCTTCAAGGAGAGCTTAAGCGCCGGCGATTTGATCTAAAATTCTCTTTTATTTATTACCAATTAAAATGTATCTTCCCTTTATACTGGCCTGCATTTGGTCGTTTGATGCGGTGGATTCTAAATGCTAGAAGGGTTTTTCTTAGATGGATACATTATGCATACTATTAGAGATAATTTACTTCGCTGGGTACCATAAGGATTTGTGGTGTGACTAGAACTTTTGCAAACATAATTCTTAATAGAGGATGAAATGGGTTTTCCGCTGGTCAGTGTCGTTATCGCTACTTGGAATCGCAGGGAAGACGTTCTGGTAACCGTCGAGTCCGTATATGATCAGGCTTACAAGAACGTAGAGGTCGTTGTCGTTGACAATGGTTCGACCGATGGCACAGTGCAAGCACTGCACAAGCTATACCCGGCCGTGAGAGTCGTCGCGCTCGACCGTAACCTTGGCGCGGCCGGCGGACGCAACGCAGGAATTGACATTGCCCGCGGCGATATTATCTTCTGCCTGGACAGCGATGCCAGCCCCGGGCAAAACACATTGTGTAACCTGGTGTACAAATTCCAATCGGAGCCAAAGTTGGGAGTAATCAACAGCAAGATTGTGAATGCTGACAGCCACCAAATCGACCACTTCGCAGGCTGGGTCTATTCAGAAAAAGATAGGGAGGACCAAGATAAAGAATTCCTCAGTTACAGCTTCTCTGAGGGAGGCTGTGCGATACGCAAAGAGGTTTTCGACAAGGTGGGCATGTTTTGGGAGTCGTTATTCTTCGGCGGTGAAGGGCTGGATTACAGCATGCGAGTTTGGGACGCCGGCTACAAGATAGTATACTTCCCCCAAGCCGTCATCTATCATCGCGTTTCGCAACAGAGGCGCGTGGCCGGCGCTCAGCGCGACTGTCTATCCTTGAAAGAAACGCTGTACGTCTATCTCGTGCGCTATCCTTGGTGGATGCTGATTGTTTTCGCGCCCTTGAAAATAGGTGCTACATTGGTCAGAGCCACCAGAAAAAGGTATCTGCGACAAATGCTTGGAGCTTTACTGGATGTTGTGCGGCAGTTGCCCAGCCTGTGGACTCAAAGACGCCCTATCAGTAATCAGACCGCTCGTCACTATCTCAGATTACAGCGGGAGCATGGTCCTCTGGCTTGGGATCTGGTCTCTTGGTTGAAATACAAGACCTGAGTGACTGGTAGTTGTGGGCATAAGAACGGATTACGTCGAGTTTAATATGGATAATCCAATTTTCCTCGTGGGCCTCCCTCGCTCGGGGAGTACTTTTTGGTTGAATCTGATTACATTGAATCCCAAAATATTCAAAATAGGGGAGATGTTTTTCTTATCTCCGCCATGGCGAAAAGACTTCAGATATTTCCTGAGAACAAGCGTAGGAGATTTGTCAAAGGAAAATAATATTAGAAAAATGATCAATCTCATGTTCTCAGGACAAAAAATACCTGGTATTTCAGCTTCTTTTTGGCAATACTATGTGAAATCTTATGATGAAGAACTTAAAGAACGTGTATTTAAAAGGATCTGCGAATCAGAGAAATCCCTTCAAAGCATCTTTAAAGCCATCATTGAAGAAATCCCTGGCTATTTTGGCTTTGATCGATGTTGCGTAAAATTTCCCGTTTTTGTAAATTATGTCCCCAATCTGTGGGAGTGGTACCCAAATAGTAAGGTAATCCATATCATTAGGGATCCAAGAGCAGTTGCTATATCCAGAGCTAATTTCAGAGGAGAAAGAAAATTCAAAAATAGAAAAATGATGATCTTATTTACAGCTCTACAGTATGTTTGGACATCAAGGCTGCATTGCAAATATAACGAACACGAGAACTATGCCCTTTTTCGATACGAAGACTTGTTGGCTGAGCCAAAAGATACCATTCGAAAAATTTGCGATTTTGCTGAACTTGATTTTGTTCCAGAGATGCTTGAACCCAAAGAAGGTCAAGCATCGAGTGTGACGGGAGAAAAAGCGACCGGATTTAATAAAATAACGGCTTCACATTGGAAACAGGTTATCACCCCTCTAGAAAAAAAGGTGATTACTTTACTCACAGCCAGCAGTATGGAAAGGTTCGGATACGATCCAGACCACCATCCAATTTATCTTGAAAATTGAAAAACAAAAAATCAGGTTTGAAGGCATTTGTTTGGAGAAAGATGATGATCGGCGTTTTTTGCCATGAAAACGAAAGGAAAACTGCCCAGGAATTTTTTGAATTGTTCAAGACACCTTGGGAATTTTTCAATTCTACAAATCCCTATGAGGTGATTGTTTCCACCCGACAGGAGATCCCAGAAAGCAACATTAGGTTAATGCTTCTTTACTCTTCAAAGCTGACACGTTGAGGGGAAATCGAGTACCTTTACATGGCAGTCATAATTCGTATTGATGTTGATAGACCATTTGGAAAGAGAAGCATACTTCACCAGGCAGCAAGCAGAGTTGCCTCTGAGTTGTATTTTCCGAAGCTTCCAGGATTGAACTACCTTGGTGATCTGCAGGGAATATTATCATTGCTAGATGAGAAAAAAGTACCTTCGTATGTATTTTTTCGGCGCTGTACATGGCCTTCATCCGCAGTCATAAGATTAATGGAGGCAGGCAAGCATGTGTTTGGGTTGCACCTAGAAAATTCCAGGTCGCAGAAAACCTTCGGGGCAGAATTGTGCAGCTTTGAGCAACACATCGGGAGGGAAATAAGCGTGTTTTCAAAGCACGGATCTGGGCGACATCATTATGGCCTATATCATTACGCTCCTTACGAGCCGGAGAAGCTGCGAGTTTGGGGAAGGGAGCTGGGGATGAAGGCGTTCTTTGGCAATCTTGAGGATCCAACCATAAAGCCGTATGTGTTCGCCGACAAATTGCAGGTATTCCCTTCAGCATTTTGGCTTGAACCGCATTGGCGGGATACAAAACGGTTCACAATCGAATGGCTGTGTGAAGAATCCCGTTCCCGGGACATTGTTTTGTTGTTGCATTCTGATAACGTCACTGCTGATACTCAAATAATGACCGAATTATTGTATCTACTTGATAGATGTAGATTTTCTCTCATTGTTGAACGATGAATTGTAAAATGTACAAAGCAACCCATTACAATAATCCCCTATCTTGCATACATAGGAAAATAATCATTGTATAAAATTTGCATGGTGGCTTTCACTCATTATTCCACAGATTCCCGGGTACGGCGGGAGGCAGAAGCTTTGGTGGATCGTGGGGACCAGGTAGATATGATCGGATTGCGGAAAAATGGGGAAGAAAAGGTCCGCAAGTTAAATGGCGTTCGTGTCTACCAGATCTCTATTGGACGGTATCGCGGGTCTAACACTTTTTCATATTTTGTTAGCTATCTCTTTTTCTTCATCGCCGCCTCAATCCGGCTCATCTCATTACACGCAAAAAACTCCTACCAGGTGATTCAGGTACATACCATGCCGGATTTCATGGTATTTGTGGCTCTTATACCGAAAATTCTGGGGGTAAAAATTCTCTTAGATGTACACGACCTGATGCCAGAACTTTCCTGTTCAAAGTTCAAACTTAAAGACACTGATTGGCTGATACGCTTCATCACATGGATAGAGCGATGCAGCATCCGTTTCGCTCATGCTGCTATTGCCGTCCATCAACCCCATCTTGATGTTCTTGTCCATCATGGAAACCCAGGCAATAAATTCATAATTCTACTGAATCTCCCCGATCCGAAGATATTTTCAAGGGGATATGTTAAGTGTAGCGAGAATCATCGAGGGTTTGAACTGATCTATCACGGAATGTTGGCAGAGCGAAATGGATTGGGAATCGCAATACAAGCCGTGGCTAAACTGCAGAAAGAAATTCCTGATCTTCAATTAAAAATCATTGGAGACGGCGACGCTTTGCCCAACCTCCTTAAGATGATAGAGAGTGAAAGTTTGCAGGCTTGGGTTAAGATCCATCCCGTAATACCTCTAGAAGAGCTTGTTCCCATTGTTGCAGAGGCAGATGTTGGCATTGTACCGATCCTCTACGATGAATTCACCAGGTATATGCTACCTGTCAAACTGCTCGAGTATGCAGCTTTGGGGATACCCGTTATTTGTTCAAGGACTGAAACGATCCAAGCCTATTTTGATGATTCAATGGTCGCATATTTCACTCCAGGAGATGTAGATGAGCTTGTCGAGCGCATACGGGATCTCTATTATCACCCAGAAAAGAGAGAAGAAATTCGGGCTAATGCAGACCGGTTCAATCAAGCGTATAGCTGGGCACAGCAGAAACAAGATTATTTTAATCTTATCGATCATTTGGTTTCCAGAAAATCACTCTAATTGGGATTCGAGGAGAATAAAACAATGAAATCCACTATCCTGGTTGTTGGATTGGGAGAAGTTGGGAACCCCTTATATGAGATCATAAAGGAGCATCACGAAGCTATCGGTGTGGACATTGACCCGGTTGAATTACATGGCGAATGTGAGGTTATGCATATATGTTATCCATATGGTGTTCATGATTTTTTTGGTCAAAGTGTTGCATATATCGAAAAATATAAGCCGCACTTGACAATAATTAACAGCACAGTGGCTCCCGGCACTACCAGAACGATCTACAGTAAAACCGGCGCTTCGGTAGTCTTTAGTCCAATACGGGGTAAACACTTCAAGATGAAGCAAGATATGCTTCATTATGCCAAATTCATTGGGGGAGTTGACGAAGAGAGCAGCCAAAAGGCCGCGGAACATTTTCAATCAATAGGCATGAAAACGAGAATTCTTTCCAGCCCTGAAGCTGCGGAACTGGCAAAACTGACTGAGACAACCTACTTTGGAATAATAATAGCCTGGGCGCAGGAGGTGGAAAGGTACTGTGATCAGTTTGGAGTAAATTATGACCAGCTGGTTTCATTTTATGATGAAATTGCATTCTTTCCACCAGTAAAATATACACCCGGCGTAATCGGCGGTCACTGCGTAATGGCGAATATAAAGATTCTGAAGACTGTTTTTCAATCAGATATCCTTGATGCAATTGAGAATTCCAATCAATTAAAAATCCAAAGAAAGGAAACCGATAGTTAGTAATTTCGCGCAAAACGTTGACTGGTATGGAATGAATAGTTTTTAGAATAAATCTCTATTGAATGAATTAGATTGAATATTATGGTTCTAAAGGCTATCAAACCTCGTCAACGATCTAGAAATTCAAGTCTAAACTACGGTTTGGAAGAAGTTAAATTTATCCACTCTCTAAAAGACTTGACTATTTTTTTTCAGAAAATGTCTTCTTATTTTCCACGATTGACAGGCTTCTATAATCTTAATAAACTCTTCCCTCCAAGTCTACAAATTGAACCGACTAATATATGCAATGCGCGCTGTCTATGTTGCCCCACCTGGACCAGTCCCAGGCCAAAAGGTTACATGGAATATTCATTATTCGAAAAAATCATAAATGACGCAGCACAAATTGGCGTCAGAAGAATCCGCCTCTTTCTCCATGGCGAGCCAATGCTCCATCCTAAAATAATTGATATGCTTGGTTATATTAAATCCAAAGGCCTGGCTCTAAATCTAACAACCAATGGTATTCGGTTTAACAAAGAAATAATCAAAGCCATCCTCTCATCAGGAGTGAACTCTGCGGACCACATCACCTTTTCCATACTCGGTTATTCCAAACATGTTCATGAGATGATCATGCCAGGGGTAAATCATGAAAAGGTAATGAAGAATATTTCTGATTTCCTTGAAGAACGCAAAGAACATCGAATGAATGGACCGGTGATCGAAACCATTTTTTATGCCATGCCCGATAATGAATTTGAAGAGACCCAATATTTTGACTATTGGCGCGGAAAGGTGGATCATGCCAGATTGGGAGGGCGAATTTCTGAATCCTTTGCGGAATATAACCAACAAGAGAAAAAGATCACACCGAGAATGCAAACCTGTACCAATATATGGGAACGATTGACAGTTCTTTGGAATGGGGATGTAACCCTATGCTGCCAGGATGTAAATGGAGATTGGATCATAGGAAATTTGAAGAATCAATCCATCCAGGAAGTTTGGAACTCCGAACAATTATTGTCAATAAAGAGAATCCATAAGGAAAAACGCTTTAGGAATTTCCCTTTTTGTTACCAGTGTGACATGTAAATGTGGCAGAAACCAAATGCATCTTCTGAGTGAGGTACGTAATTGAGGAACAAAAGGAATGTCAATCTTGAACCTGATATCCATAACCAAGAGTGCCAGATCCATAGCGTCGTGAAGATTTCCGAGCCAGCATCCGAGAATGAGGCTTCGCGTCTATATATAAAAATGCATTTGAAACTTGCGCTTAAAAGAACTTTAAGTCCGCGCTTCAAGAGAACACTTAAAACAAGATTGAATGATTTTATGATTTGGTGGAGAAAGATGACTGGTAGTACGGAAATTAACGAAAATCCAGCCTTGAGTTCATCATCCCGGGATTTAAGAGCAGGAGATATGGTTCGCATTTGCTCAAAGAAGGAAATTCAATCAACACTCAATTTATTTAATGAATTGAAGGGGTGTGGGTACTTTCCTGAGATGTGGCAGTATTGTGGTACGACGCAGCGGGTGCTCAAACCGGTGGAGCGGTTTGTGGATGAGCGAGATTACCAGGTTAAGAAAGCACGTGGTGTTGTTCTATTGGAAGGAGTCATCTGCCAGGGAACTGAGCTCTATGGGCGGTGTGACCGGGCCTGTTTTTACTTCTGGCGGGAAGAATGGCTGGAAAAGATTGATTGAACACTTAAAGCTAAAGGCGAAGGTTTATGATAGTTGTTCCAGAGTTCATGATTATTCAAGACTTATCCGATGAGCGCTGGCTTTCTTGCATCAAGAAATCCCCCCAGGCCAATCTCTTCCATCACCCGGTTTGGATGAACCTTTTGGCTGAGTGTTACGGGTATCATCCATTCATCATTGCGATTCTTGATGAAAATGGAGAGATTCTCGCTGGCCTTCCAATAATGGAGATCTCCTCCATAATAAACGCCAGGCGTTGGGTGTCTTTACCATTTACGGATCATTGCAAACCGCTTTACCGAGACAAGGAGTGCCTTGACCTCCTGGCGAAAGGATTTACCCAACTTATTAATAAAAAACACATCACCAGGGTTGAACTGCGCTGGGAAATTCCGTTGAATGTGACCATGTACCCGTCTGCACAATATACCCTGCATAGCCTGAAACTTGAAGATGACTTTGAACGGGTCGCAAGCCGTTTTGAAAGGGTACACCGACAAAATGTCAGGCAAGCGGAGAAGAATGGAATTCGGGTAAAGTGGGGAGAAAATCTTGAAGATGTAAGGGAATTTTACAACCTGCAATTAGCAACTCGCCACCGGCATGGGGTCCCCAGCCAACCCTGGCGCTATTTTAAGTTAGTTACCATGCATTTGATTGAAAAAGGATATGGCTCTGTCCTACTGGCTTATCAGGGTGAACAATGCATCGCTGGAATAGTTCTTTTGCACTGGCAGAATACTCTTATTTGTAAATATGCTGCCTCCAGGGAAGAGAACATGAAACTAAGAGCTAACAACTTGCTCTTCTATATGGCCATCCGCTGGGGATGCGAGAATGGTTTTAAGTTGTTCGATATGGGTCGCACCAATTTAGATAACCCTGGCCTGGGCAGATTTAAGAAAGGATGGGGGGCCGATGAAATGCCGCTCAATTATTTCACTATTTCTCGAACACCACGGCAGCCAGTCCCCGGCAATCTAATGAAGATCGTGAAACCAATAATTCAAAGGTCGCCGCGATGGGTCTGCCAATTTGCGGGTGAATTGTTTTACAAGTATTTCGGGTAGGATCAATTAAATGGGATATAAAATGGTGGCTAAATGAAATTGAAGGAGTGGTTTTCTGTGCGAGGGCCCGTTTATACTCGCCAGCGGGCCAGGAGTTTGCTGACCAGATATCGGTTCTTCCCCTCAAAGGCCATGAACCGGATCGACGCTTGCTTGAATGGCTTGGTCGATCAAGACTGTGCTCCCACTTTTTCTACACCCGGAATAGTGGTAAAGCGTTATCCACAATTTATCCGTCGTCTTCAGGAAGCTGGAGCAGAAATTGCTGTTCACGGTTACCAGCATGTGGATTTAAGTGCTTATCCTGTGACCAATGCTTGCAAACAATTGGCTAAAGCTGTCGAGGCCTTCAACAGGAATGGAATAGATGTTCATGGGTTTCGCTGCCCTTATCTAGGATGCACCCATGAATTGCTGGATGCGCTCCCAAAAGGATTGTTCGGGTACAGCAGCAATAAAGCCATATATTGGAATTTATTACAGGGCATTGATGATGGTTACATAAATCTCGTTCGTGATACACTGCGTAATTTATACCACGCAGTGGCTTCCACGGATGCAATTTCAGTGCCCTATACTCGGCCCAATATGCTGGAAATTCCGGTGAGCTTGCCAGACGACATGGAATTATTAGATGGACTAAACTTAACTCCCGTGGAAGTTGCACATACTTGGTGCCAGGTTCTCAAACAAACTCACCAAAGGGGTGAATTATTCAACTTGATATTCCATCCCGAGCTGGCCGGGCTCTGCGAACATCCGATTTTTGAGGTTTTGAGTTGCGCGAAGTCATTGCAACCTTTTGTCTGGGTTGCCCGGTTGTGTGACATCAGTGAATGGTGGTCCGAGAAATCCAGTTTCAAGGTGGAAACTACGTTGACTTCAATCGGCCTGCGGCTTGTCTTTATCTGTTCGCCGGCGGCCACGATCCTCGTCAAAGGATTCGATCTTCGTGACTCTGGAAGCGCCTGGGATGGATCCTATCAGCGTTTGCAGGCTAAAATTCTGGAGATGCCAGCCTCTCCACGCCCATTCCTGGGTCTTTCGGCTAAAGTATCTCAGAAAGTCATTACATTCTTGATGGAACAAGGATACATTCTGGACATAACTGAAACCGCCACTGGATGCGGAATTTATCTGGATGAAGCCATCCTGGCAGGTCTAATCAGCGCAACTGCTCTCATCAATTACATTGAGGCGTGTTCCTGTCCACTCGTCCGGTATTGGCGCTGGCCAAATGGGGCGAAAAGCGCGCTGAGTATTACTGGGGATCTGGATGCGCTATCTTTATTAGACTACCTATCGAGATTGTACAAAACCTAATACGATCGATTAAATTCGTTTTGCTGGATCGTTCCCTAGGCCTCACACCCATCAATCATTTGGGTCTGCCTGAGGCCTAGAACTCATACGCTCCAATTTCAAATCCCCCACCATTAGGGCGAGGATTTCCATCATAATCATTTGTTATTGGAACCGCCACACCTGCATCGATCACCGGGGAATTTGCCTGTGGGTGATAATCAGAGATGGCAGGGTTGGTAAAAAGAGGATCAATATTCCACTTATCATGGGCGGGAGGGGGATTGGCACATACGTAATTACCAACCCTCATGCAATCCGCATTTGAGCCATCACTATTGAATGCCTGATTATAATCAATTGATTGACCGGTAGTATCACCCGTGACAGTGATTGTATGGTAGGGTTGATTATAAAAGATATTATTGTTAACAATCGAATAAGGAGCATTGTCCAAACCAATTGCATTGGGCCAGAATTGGTGAAAGGTGAGATTATTTATCCATAGATTGTTGTAGATATATAAGTGATGAGCATTTCCTGAACCACCGGTATTAACTCCCGTATATGCCACGATAATATTGTTTCTAATTGTAAGATTATTAGCACCACCAGAAAGCATGAAACCATGTCCATTTTCGTTCTGGGCTTGACTTTGCAGATTCTCACAATAATTCTGTTCAAAAATGATGTTCTGTGCCATTTCATTAGAAGTGCCAGTCCAGGTTTGAAAACAATCAATATGAGGATTGTCATTGTAATCATTCAACATGTTATAAATATTATTCGGGTCATTAGGATCAAGGTTCACTCCAGGTGCGCCATATTTAATATCATGAATATAATTTTTCCTGATAATATGTCCTTGTCCAAAAAACCTCATGCCGTCAGCGTCCAGCCAAGTTACTGTTGCACTTAATATATTTCCAGGATGATGCTGAATAGTAGCCCATATTTCATTCCCCTCAATTAAATTGTTCCGTCCTGCTACTTCTATTCCAGACATACCATTTCTGAAAAGACGATTGTTCCTAACAATAACATTGCTTGGCAACAAGAAGTTGCCAGATTTACTTAACTTTATTCCACTCCACACACAACCATGAATATAATTATCTTCAATAATATTATAACTGCCTTCCACAAAAATTCCAGTTCCGCCTCTATAATCTGGCTCGGTACTATTTTTAACTCTGCCATCATGAGGGTCTTCAATATCAAAACCATCAATGGTGATGTAGTTTGCAGAAACAATAAAGCCTTGGGTAAAAACAGTGCCTATTGCCTGGTATGTGATTTGCTGTCCTGCACTTCCCCCCTTGATTATCCGAACTTTCTTGTATACACTTGAATTTCCGCCATAGTTGCCAGCATTAACGTTGACAGTATCACCAGCAACCATAGTATCAGCAGCTTTCTGGATCGTCCCCCAGGGTTGGCTCTGTGTGCCAGGATTGCTATCATTACCTGTTGGAGATACATAATATGTCATTGACGCGGGCGGAGGAGTAGGAGGTACGCTCGTCGCAGTGGGAGTGGGGATAAGAAATATGCTCGTCGCAGTGGGAGTGGGGGTAGAAGGTACGCTCGTCGCAGTGCGCGTGGGGGTAGGAGGTACACGTGTCGCAGTGGGAGTGGGGGTAGAAGGTACGCTCGTCTTGGTTGGCGTGGGGGTAGAAGGTACGCTCGACTTGGTTGGCGTGGGAGTAGGAGGTACGCTCGTTTTGGTTGGCGTGGGGGTAGAGCGTACACTCGTCGCAGTGGGCGTGGGTGTAGAAGATACGCTCGTCGCAGTGGGCGTGGGGGTAGGAGGTAGGCTCGTCTTGGTTGGCGTGGGGGTAGAGCGTACACTTGTCGCAGTGGGCGTGGGTGTAGAAGATACGCTCGTCGCAGTGGGCGTGGGTGGGAGGCTGGTTGATGTGGCAGCACTCTGATAAGTCAAGTAGATAGCTTCGTAATCTATCTTTGCATCTCCGCTCGCGTCACTGGAAAGCAGCCTCACACGGATCTCGCCTGAAGCATCCACGAATTGATAGGGATTGGCGGCCGCAAAAGTTAACATTGTCCAGGTATTTGCTGTTGCATTTATGCTGGTTCCCAGGAGAGTCCAATCCTGGTTCGCCCAGTTATAAATAAACCAGGACCATTGCTGGCCGCTGCTGGCCGTAGCCATGAAATTTATATTCAATAGCATAGTTTTCAGAGCGGTTTTCTTGTTATTTGTGTAGAGTGTAAAGACCTGGATGCCTTCATAAACCACCCCGGGTGTGGTGAAGAGCACATAAGCTTCGGCATTGTTGTCCTTTCCCGATTGGTCATTCACAGCCATGGCTTTCACCGGCTGCCCGCTGGTACTCCCGGACATAGTGGTGTAGGATATGGGTGTCAGATTCTGGTCAGAAGACAGGGCATTCACAGATTGGACTGCGTAGGTCAAACGGGAACTCCTGGCGTTTACGGTGGAGTAACCCTCAAGTATAAGAGTGATTACAAAGAACAAACAGGTGAACTGGTAAATTGCCTTTTTCATATTCATATTGTCCCTATCAAAACAAAACGGTTTGGAAGAATCAACTCCAAGCCGTTTCACTGAAGATAATCTTTGGCGACTTGGCAGTCATAGCAGACTTGCTGCTTTAGACCCATAGTTTTGCGCCCCCGGTTTTCACCGGGTTTGCCTTTATCGAGATTGATTTTAAGTTACTAGCTTACCACAGGTTTGCCTTTTTCAACTGCTTTATCCGTATTACTATATCTACAATAACACAATTTCGCTGCGTAGAACTATCATTTCTGTTAATTACTTATTTGGTAGTTAGCTTACGCTAATTCAATCCTGACGATGGGATGCTACAAAAACCAGGCAATGATACAATCTACCCTAGCACATCTGAGGTAAAGAATCGCCTTGTTTCGGGGCTTTAGTGGGGATGCAAGATAGATAATAACAAATCACCAAAAATTATCATGAAATATAGGAGCAAAACATTATGAAAATCCCCTTTGTTGACCTTCGTGCAATGCACGAGGAAGTTCGTCCCGAGATCGAAGCCGCCTTCAAAGACGTCTTTGATCATTCATCGTTCGTCGGAGGTTCGTATGTAGATACCTTCGAGAAAGACTTCGCTTCGTTTTGTGGCGTAAGACAGGCGGTCGCCTGTGCCAGCGGTACCGATGCGGTCAAGCTGGCTCTGATGGCTGCCGGAGTATGTGCAGGCGATGCGGTCATCACTGCTTCGCACACCTTTATTGCCACCGTTGAAGCCATCACACTGATAGGCGCACATCCGATCTTTATCGAAATCGATTCTGACACCTATCACCTTTCCACGGCAGCCCTGGAGAGATTTTTGCAGGAGGAATCCCGCCTGGGCCCGGATGGACATTGGGTGGACGGTAATAGTGGCCTGCCGGTCACTGCGGTCCTGCCAGTACACCTGTACGGCCTGATGGCGGATATGAAACCGATCCTTGAGCTGGCCGGGAAGTACAACCTCAAGGTGGTGGAAGATTGCGCTCAAGCCCACGGCGCCAGCTACGTGCTGGATGGGAAAACGATGAAGGCGGGGAGCCTGGGTGAGGCGGGCGCCTTCAGCTTCTACCCCGCCAAGAACCTGGGCGCGATGGGTGAAGGCGGCGCGGTCACCACACAGGATGAACAAGCCGCCCAGCGTATGCGCCTGTGGCGCGACCATGGCTCCAGCCAGAAATACGTCCACATCTCTCCGGATGGGTGGAACGGCCGCCTCGATGCCCTGCAGTGCGCCATATTGAATATCAAACTTAAGAAGCTGGACGAATGGAACGATCGCCGCCGCCAGGTTGCCAAATGGTATGGGGAGCGTCTGGGTGGGAATGAAAAGATCGTCCTCCCGTCTGTTCCCACCGGAAGAGAGCACATCTATCACCTTTACGTGGTGCGAGTGCGAGACCGCGACCGAGTGATGAAGGAATTGGGCGCGCGCGGCATTAGCTGCGGCTTGCACTATCCCATCCCACTGCATTTGCAGGCTGCTTATCGCGATCTTGGCTATCGCAAAGGCGACTTCCCGGTGACGGAAAAGGTAACCGAATCGATCCTTTCTCTGCCCATATTCCCGCATATGACCAAAGACATGCTGGATTTCGTTTGTTCCGAAATAGAGAAGCTCTTGGAAGGCAGGATGGAGGCGGTTCGCACAGCTTAAGTGGGATCACCATGGGGGATTTGCGCGCGGTTTCAAATTCATCGCTACCAAATTAAGTCAAAAGAAGACAGGATGGCTTTTGTTATGAATGCTCCAGAGTTTTGCCGGATTGCCCCGGATGTTAAATTAGGAAAGGATGTCAAGATCTACGGTTTCGTCAACCTGTATGGCTGCTCCATAGGTGATGAGACCAAGATCGGTGCCTTCGTTGAGATCCAGGCTGGAGCGGTAGTTGGGAAAAGGGTCAAAATCTCCAGCCACACATTCATCTGTGAGGGCGTCACCATCGAAGACAATGTCTTCATCGGACACGGAGTCATGTTCATTAATGACCGCTATCCGCGCTCGACGAACCCGGACGGATCGAGCCAGATCGGCGAGGATTGGGTCTGTGTCCCGACGTTAATCTGCCGGGGAGCTTCGCTCGGCAGCAATGCCACCATCCTGTGCGGTGTGAAGGTTGGCGAGGGCGCGATCGTGGGCGCGGGAAGTGTTGTAACGAAAGATGTGCCCCCTTACACGATCGTGGCCGGCAACCCGGCCAGGGTATTGCGCAAGGTAGAGTCGATTCTTGTTGAAAGAACTTAAGTCACACCCCCAGGAGACCTGTTATGAAAACAATGACCATGGATGGTACGGAGTTTCTATTGTCAGACTTTAGGAATCCTGCAGTCGCGAACAGTTATCTGCTCTTCAAGCGCCTGATGGACGTGCTGATCGCCCTGGGGTTGATCGTGCTGTTTGGGCCATTGATGTTGTTGATCATGGCCGGCATTCGCATCTCCTCGCCGGGGCCTATTTTTTACTGGCAAACGCGGATTGGGAAAAAAGGCAAACCGTTTTCCATGCTCAAATTCCGTTCGATGCAGGTCAAAAATGATCCGGATTTGCACCGAGCGTACGTGCAAAAGTTGATCCACGAAAATATACAGCCCGGCGCTAGCAGCAAATCCAACCTCAAGATGCTGGGCGACCCGCGCATCACCGGCTTGGGCAAGTACTTGCGCAAGTTCAGTTTGGATGAACTGCCGCAGTTTTTCAATGTATTGAGAGGCGAGATGTCGATGGTCGGTCCGCGGCCCTCCTTGCCCTACGAATACGAGGTTTACAAAGAATGGCATAAACAGCGCTTGATGGTGCTGCCCGGTATCACTGGTCTATGGCAGGCGATGGCGCGTAACACTGTCTCGTTTGATGATATGGTGCGGATCGATATAGAGTACATCCAGTCCATGAACCTGTGGCTGGATCTCAAAATCATGTTTCTCACACCGATCGTAATGATCCGAGGGAAAGGAGCAGGATAAGATGAGCGAACCAAGAATTCACAACCCTATCCGCGTGGGCATCATTGGTCTGGGATATTGGGGACCAAAGCTGGCACGCAATTTCCACGGACTGGATGGGACCTGCATAGTAGCGATGGCCGCTGATTTGCGCCAGGACCGCTTTGCCGATTTGAAAGAACTCTGTCCGGGTGCAGCTGTTACAAATGATTACAGAGACCTATTGAATGGTACCCTGGATGCAGTCGTCATTGCCACACCGGTCAGCACGCACTACCGCCTTGCGAAAGAAGCGCTGCTGGCCGGCAAACACGTGCTGGTGGAGAAACCGATGGCCGGAAATGTGATCCAGGGCGAGGAGCTAGTGGCAATTGCGAAAAAAAAACAACCTGCGCCTTATGGTTAGCCATACCTTCCTGTACAACCCGGCGGTTGAGACGGTTCGGCGTGTGATCCTGGCGGGCGAGCTCGGCGAAATCTACTATCTGAATGCCACGCGGGTCAACCTGGGCCTGCTGCAGCCCGATATCAATGTCATGTGGGATCTCGCTCCACATGATCTCTCGATCTTCAATTTCATCCTCGACCAGGATCCAATCAAGGTAAGTGCTATCGGGGGAGTGTATATAAACAAATCGGGCGGGCTCCCGGAAGTGGTGTACGTGACACTGCGTTACCGTAATGATTTGATCGCGAATCTGCGGGTAAGCTGGCTGGACCCCGTAAAAATACGTCGGCTCACGGTTGTGGGCAGCAAGAAGATGCTGGTCTACGA
>Ga0315289_10002131_pt1 | contig 30579 bp, 49 predicted proteins | sample YL17G11_40_MG_FD_203452 | JGI IMG/M metagenome (GOLD analysis project Ga0315289, IMG submission 203452) | Sediment microbial communities from Yellowstone Lake, YNP, Wyoming, USA - YL17G11_40 | ecosystem: Environmental > Aquatic > Freshwater > Lake > Sediment | place: USA: Wyoming | collected... | reverse complement strand
TCAAGTTCTCTTTATGGGGCAACCGATGCGCCTATGATTGGCGGGCAGGTGGCATTGCAGCGTTTCGGATTTACCATGACAGAAGATAATTCACGTTCAGCTGATTATGGCCTTTTCTTTTATCCGGATTTCATGCATATGGTTACTCAGCGTGAAGTTCAGGTTAAGGTAAGTGATCTTCATTCTCAAAAGAAATTTGGATTTGTACTGAGTGTGGATTTAATTTTCGGTGCAAAACTTGGAATAGGCGGAAATGTGAAACACATTAAGGTTTATAATACATAAAAATGGAAGTAATGTTTGATAGCCTTAATATTTATGATAGTCTTGAGGTGCTTTCCGAGAGGACACCTCAAGAACTTATCAAGAGCATTAAAAAAATACGGACACCTATAAAAATTATTAATATTGTTGCCGCAAATAATCGTTATATTGCTTTTATTGTAGGTGACATAAGAAAAATTAAGAAAAACAAAAAAGGAGAATTGAATAATGGCAGCTAAACACGTAAACGCATATAAAACAATAGGAAATCTTTTTTCTAACGAAGAAGGTGTAGTAAAACTTACTTATGAATTTACAGAAGACGGAGGCGCTACAACTGACACATACCGATTGGCTTTTGTTGACCGAAAAATATTGGTTACAAATGCGGTAGTGCAAGTTGAAACAGCGTGCGCGGGTGCGACAGCCGTTGTAACTATTGGCGCTGAAGTAGCCGACGCGGACGGGTTTCTTGATGCAGCAAGCGGTATCGTGGCTAATTTGGTTGATGATTTCACGGAAAAAGAAGCGACGGGACAAAAACTTGTTATTGGGGCCGATGATTATATTACATTGGCTATTGCCACCGCCGCTTTGACCGCTGGAAAAATAAATCTTTTCTTGTCCTATAGAAATGCAGCGTAAACACTTTATTAATGGGCGGAATTAAATAAACAATTCCGCTCACTATTGGTAAATATTATGGTATTGCCAGCTAATATAAACACTCTTGAAAAGAAAAAATTTCTCGAAGACGGCGAAGGAAATGTTACCGTAAGAACAACGGCAAAAGGTGAATTCAAACTTACCGGATTAAATGTAGGCGGTCGCATTACTGAAGTTGAAATAAACGATAGCACCTGGACGCCTTTGCCCGAAGATGCGCTGGAAAATAGAAACGCCATTTCTATTCAAAACCGGTCTGGCATAGAAATAAAACTTAATTATGATGATAGCGTTGAATCTTATTCTGGTATTATTGTTGATAATGGTTCAGAGCGTTTTTATGATATTACTGACACAATACCAATTTACGCAAAATCGCAAAGTGGAACGGTTATAATTAATGTCGAGGAAATCGCTTAATAATGTCTATTATTCAATCAGCATTATCCCAAGAGGCGCTTGGTGTAAAAACCGTTGTATTAGATATTGATTGCGATTCATCTGTAGCAGTTAATGATTTGGTGTATCAAGATTTAATTGTTTCGGAAGAAGTATATAAATCAACTAATAATACACATTTGCCTAAAATATTCGGCATTTGCATTCAAAAGTATACATCAACTCGTTGCAGGGTCTTGTGTATGGGGGTAGTTTCTGGATATACTGATCTTATAAAAGGTAAATTTATTTTCTGGGGAACTTCTGGCGAAATAACCTCCACTAAACCTAGTGATGGTTTTTTACATATTTTGGGATTCGCCATTTCCGCAACTAAAATTTATTTTTCACCTAATAATATTAGAGTTTTACAAAGTTAATAATTATTTTTTCTAAAGGAAGGTTTTATGGCTCCGAAAAGAATTTCATCAAGTAAGTTGGCTGACCAGTCTGTGGTTGAGCCTAAACTAGTTAAAACGCTTACTGAAATAGAATACGAGCAGCTCGAACGTTATCGTGCTTTGGAAGAACTGCAAAAAAGCAGACAAGATTGTATTAAATACCAAACTGATATAATAGAGCTAAAAAAAATAAATTATGATTTGGCAATAAAAGCGTTGTCTGTTGATAAATTTGTTATCAGTGAAAATAAAAAACAAATTGATAATGAAACAATCAAAGTAATGGCTAAAAAGAATATTATTCATGATGTTATTCGCAAGAGATTAAGCCTTAATGGAAAGTTTGGTTACAATCCTGATACGCTAGAAATCGTAGAATAATCCAAAGCATAAAAAATTTAACTCATGGATGAGAAAATTATGTCGGGTTATTTGCAAGATTCTTATTTACAAAACAATTATTTGGGAGAAACTATCATGACAGACTATTCGAAAATCATTTTTGTAAACGCCGATGGTGATTATCAAGAAACAGCGGCAACAGATTCTTTAAAGTATGCTAGTTTTAAAACCGCCGATTTCGAACTAACCAACACTTTACTTGGTAAATTGGTTAATGCCATTTCAACAAGTGCCGGTGAGGGCGATGTTGGTAAATTTGTTGTATTAGATGCCGGCGGTCAAATTGATGCGTCGATGGTTAATGACGGTGATATATCGCACGATTCAACAGATGGAGCGGCTGCATCAACGGCTCACACATCATTTCCATTGTTAGCAGGTGGACGCGATTTTACAGCAATTCAGCAATATAACGAACATAAAACATTTACAACCGACGAAGACATGATTGATAAAAAATACGTTGACGATGCTTGCGCGGCTCTTGGAACCCAAGCTGAATGGCAAGATTCTTGTCTCGACGAACTTTTAACCCCTCCGTCGACAGCGGCGTCTAAAGTTATCCAAGATTTGACATTTACAGCGAAAGTCGCTGGTGAAGCGGGAAATTTAATAACAATTGATTACACCGATACAGTAAGCCAGGGAAATGAAGTTGCGACTAGAGTCGGCAATGCTTATTCAGTTGCAATCGAAGCCGGTGTTTCGACTGCTACTCAAATTAAGGCCGCTTGCGATACTTTTGATGAACTTATCAATTGTGTTATTTCGGGAACAGGCGGAAATGCCCAATCTGATATTGCGCCAACATATTTACTTGGCGGAACTCCGGTAACTGGTGCGCGTTATTTAATTAACGGAACTGGCGCAGGTGGTTGGTCGGGAAAAAACAATCAAATAGCCGAATACAATGGCTCTGGTTGGGATTATTTTGTTCCGACAACGGGAACATATACCAGTGTTGACGATGTAACAGACGCAATATTTTATTACAGCGGCTCCGCGTGGGTAAAGAAGTATTATGAGGCAACCACAGCGTCATTGGGCTGCAAAAAATCAGGAATAGATATTGAATCCGATCTTATGGCTCTTGGCGGATTGGCTCTTTCTACAAATAGTCTTTATGTGGATGTTGATGGGAGCACAATAGAACGTAACGGAAGCACCGGAAAACTTCAGGTAAAAGCCGATGGTATCAATGATACCCATTTGGATTTTGGAACTGGCTCGAATCAGATTAGTGCCACAGACCTTCCAATAGCCGATTCGGCTGGTAATTTTGATGCTTCTGATGTTGAAGCTGCTTTAGCTGAACTGGCAACTACAGCCGGTAGTAAGAAGTATCAAGTTGGTACAAATGCAGTTTCGAAAGGGGACATTGTTTATCTTTCTGCTAATAATAAGATTCAGAAAATGCCCATTAACGCTCAACACGAAGCGTTGGGTATTGCATTAGAAGCCGGTATTGCTGATGCTTATGTCAGAGTACAGGGCTTTGATGTAGTTGTAGCCAGTGTTCTAAGTTCGGCCGCGTTGGATGATAAGGTTTATTGGGATGGTTCGGCTCTTACTCAAACAATACCAAGCGGAAGCGGCGCATATGTTTGGCAAGCTGGTCTTCCGGTAAACGCAACTGATTTAGCAGTAAAAGTGCTATTTATTAAAAAGAACGCTTAATTAATCCATGACTAAACTCCTTCATTTTGCGGAGGAAGCTAATTTCTAGCTTCCTTCTTTTTTTTTTGTTATATTAAATCTATGACAATTACATCAAAGAAAGTCTTAATGGTCGAAGAAGATGGCATTGAGCTCTCCGACGCTACCGAACTTAATTATCATGGTTCTACAATGCCCTTTTCTGACCCTGATTTTACATCAGATAATATCGAAGCTGCAATAAAAGAGATTAGGGCCTCCTCGCCAACAATTACGCAATATTATATTTCATCGAGCGTGCCATTTTCTACTTCAATAAGAAATGATTATGAGGCAATAACGGGATTTTCTCTCACTTCTATTGTCGCTGGAAAATATGCTTTTATTTTTTCCGCATCTGTATTTTATACAACAGTACCAAAAGCGCATTATTGGGCATTATATAAAAATGGAATAATTGTTTCCGACTCAAAAAGGCAACAGGACACGGCTCATTCCAATCAAACCATGGTAGATACCACGACGGGATTAATTGATTGCGATGATAACGATGTCGTTGATATACGCTATAAATGTAACGACACCGGAACAATTACGGTTAACGAAAGAACGCTTATTGCGATAAGAGTGGGTGATTAATATGGCAAATTATATTTATGAAAAATCCACAGTTGCAATTGATAAATTGGAGAATGAAATAAAAGAATCCGAAATTACAATTGCATTAGATTATATTAATTTTCTTTCTCCCAATTCTTTAACTGTTTATTTTAAAGCGGCTCTCTCTTCTGGAGAAGAAGACATTCTTGACAATATTGTTTCTAATCATGACGGGATACTTTTAAATTATCCTACATTAGTAACATTAGACGAATTAAAAGATGATGATAATGTTCAAATTGTTCAACCAAAAACAACAAAACTTGGTTGGCGTTTTCAGCCAAGGATGATGTCTTTTATTACTTCGAAATACAAATCAGAATATTCTAAAAAAGAAAATGGCGAAAATGTTGGCGATTTAACATTAAAATTTTATAATTCAGGTAATGAAGAGCTCGTTAAAGGCGAACAAGAATCCGATCAAGATTTTCAAACGAGATTAACAAATAATTGTGTAAAAACATATGCCGATTGGCATGCGCAATATACACAGGACTTAATAGGAGCTATTTTAATTTGTAAAACCATTCCAGAAAATTCAACTTACGCCTGGGCTGTAATAGCCCCCGATCTTCCGGCAGAATATGGCGGAAATGCCGCTTATTTAGAGGGCGGTTTTGATTTATCATTTTTGCATCAAACAAGAGAATTTTGGTTTAATGGGAGAGGGGCTAAAACTTTAAAGATAGATAATTCCCCATACAAAACTAATAAAATAAGATTTATTATAAAACATGATGTTGGCGTACAAATTCCATTACAACTTTTAATAGAACATTTTATTCAATAAGGAGTTGGCGATAAATGTATAAAGAATTTCAATACAAATTAATTTCTGAAAATATATGGTTAATAATATATCCTTCTAAAAATATCAAAATTAAAAAATCCTTTACCTCCGAAAGTCAAGTTAAGGCTTTTATTGATGAAATTATTACATGGGGAAATAATCAATGATGAGATTTTTATTTGTTAAAAGCAACAAACCGATGTCAAAATTAATAATGTGGGTTTTGAATGAACCAGTAAGCCATTTTGCAATTTATTTTCCCTCGCATAAATCTGTTTTTCATTCATCGACAAGTGGCGTTAGAGCCATTCTAGATAAAGATTTTTTCCAGCAATATGAAATTGTTTTTGAACTGACATGCGACAACGGACTTTCGGTTGATGGCATTTTCTCAAAAATATCAAAATGTTATATGGGTAAAGCATACGACTATGGCGCTTTTTTGTTTTTCCTGCCTATTATTTTGGCCAAAAAAATGTTTAAATATTCATATAAAAGAAATTTGTGGAGTAAGCGCAATAAGTATTTATGCACCGAACTTGTTGAGGTTATAAAGTTAAATTTATCGCTTGATATAGAATGGCCCGAAAGACTTGATACGATTACCCCATATCAATTATATTTGATTATGTCTCAGTCAAAAAAGTTGCAATAATTGTAAAATTATTTTAGAGTAAGAAAATGTTACAAAATCAGCGGATAATATTTTCAGATAATGGTGTCGAAAGTGATTTATCTTTAAATCTTAATAATTTTCGAACGGGCAATGTAATTTTGCCATATGTAGTTAATCAAGATTATTTATATATTGGCACCGATTTACCATTTAACCATAAATATATTGATATATTAACCGTTAATGATGTCGCAGCAACGGTAAATATAGAAATTTGGTATTCAAACGCTTGGATTGCCGCGGTGGATATAATTGATGAAACTTCAGTTAGCGGAAAGGCGTTAGCTCAATCGGGAATAATCCAATGGAAAACAAATAGACTAAAAGGATGGTCGAAGGAACAGGATAGCGAAGACGTTGGAGATATTGCAACGGTTGGAATTTATAATATGTATTGGATCAGAATGAAATGGAACGCCAGCCTTAAAGCCACAACCACATTAAAATATATCGGGTATAAATTTTCTAATGACTCTGCATTATACGGTTATTATCCAGATTTAAATAACGATCAAATCAAAGCTTCATTTGCAACTGGGAAAACAGATTGGAATGAACAGCATTTTATAGCCGCCGAACAAATTATTAGAGATTTAAAAACAAGAAATCTAATAATATCATCACATCAAATATTAGATTATGAGCATTTTCTAGAACCGGCAATTCACAAAGTTGCAGAAATGATTTATTGCGGTCTGGGAAAGGCTTACGAAGAAAATAGAAAATTAGCAAAAACATATTATGATAATGCTTTAAAATTGAACTTTTTCAATGTAGACCGTAACGCTGATGCAAATCTTTCAGAGAGTGAGCGCTCTGTGTCTACATCATGGTTGTCTAGGTGAGTACGAAAATATCTGATATTTATGATGCTTTGGAAAGCATTGTTTCCGCTGCTTTAGGTTCGGAATATAAACGTCTATCAAATCCATACGATTTATCTGACAATGCAGAGCCGATATTAAGACGCGGTTATGGGATAATTGTTGCTGACGGAGATAATACACAACGCTTTATTTGCGGAAAGAGATCGTATAACAGACGATTTAACGTAGCTATAATCAATCAAATAACCACTACCGATCATAATATTTCTGCAAAAAAAACTATAGATAAAGGTTTACTCGAAGATTCTGCAAAAGTATTTATTGCCCTTGAGGCCGATATAACTTTAAGTGAAACATGTGCAAAAGCGGTTCAAATTTCAGACGGAGGGTTTGAATACGCTGAAGGCGATAGGAACAAGTATTTAGCGATTTTAATTAATGTGGAATGTGAATACATCGAATAAGAGAGGATGATAAAATGACTGTAATTCAAACTAAAAATTCAGTTCTGGCTATAAAACCAGAAACCACCGAGGGAACACCTGTTGCTCCAACGGCGGCGGGTGATTACATTGCGCTTCAAGATGATTTTACCATGGAGCCGGCTTTTGACCAGTTGGAAAATGCAGAATTAAAAGCCAGCATAGGAAAATCAAAATCAATAATTGGGGCCGAAAATCCAACCGCGTCGCTCTCGCACTATCTTAGACATAGCGGAGTGGAGGGTCAAGCGCCCAACTATAAAGAATTATTACAAGCGGCTTTTGGCGGCAAAGATGTTGAGGCGGTAGAATATAATACCATTGCCGCGTCTACTATTTCTCTTGTAAAAGTTGACACTGGAGAAGGGGCCAATTTTATCAGAGGTCAAGCGCTTTTGGTAAAAGACGGAACCAATGGCTATTCAATTAGACCTGTTCACAGCATTTCGGGCGATAATTTGACACTTGGTTTTGATTTGGAAAACGCGCCAGCCGTAGGAATTAATCTTGGAAAGGCTGCCACATATTATCCGGCCAATTCAGGTCATCAAAGTTTGAGCTTGTGGCATTATGCTGGCAACGGCGGCGCAATACAATTAATTGCTGGTGCAAAAGTAACAGAATTCGGTCTCGAATTTAGTGCCGGTGAAATGATAAACGGAAGCTATAGCCTTGAGGGTTTGTCTTATTATTTTGATCCAATCGAAATTTTGGCAGCGGATAGATATCTTGATTTTACAGATGATGATGGCACTTTTGCGGCAATCATAACCGCTAAAATATATAAAGACCCACATGATTTGGCTTCGGCTTTAGAAGCGGCGATGAACGCAACCGGAACAACCGAAACCCATACTGTTACATACAGTGATACTACTGGAAAATTTACAATTGCGACATCAACCAGCACCGTCTTAAGTCTGTTGTGGAACACCGGCACTAATACAGCCAATACAGTTGGCGATAAAATAGGATTTAGTATTGCGGCCAATGATACCGGAGCTACCACATATACTTCAGACAATGCGATAAGTTTTGCCGCCCCACAAACGCCGACATATGACACAGCTGATCCATTAGCCGCGAAAGACAATACTGTATTGCTGGGCGATCATGACGATGCGACATGTTTTGCCGCCGGTACGGTTAGTTTTTCACTGGGCAATGAGCGCGCTGTAATTCCTAGTATATGCGCCGAATCTGGAAGAGGCGGTTCTATTATTGCAAGTCGTGAAGTAACAGTATCGGTTATGGCTATTGTCGATAAATATTGCGCTGATAAATTTAAACGCCTTAGAACAAATGCAGATACGAGATTTGCTTATGTTTTCGGAACTAAATCGGGCAATAATTGGGTGCCTGGAAAATGTGGTTGTTTATATATTCCAACGGCAACAATTGCAAGTTTCAATTTAACCGATCAAGATGGTTTATTTGCTGTTGAACTGGAATTGAAGGCATATGTTGATTCGGCGGGAAATGGTGAAGTTTATTTAAGTTTTGTTTAATCGAAAATAAGGATAGAACATGAAAACCTTTGAATATAAACCAATGGGTGAAGAGGGGGAACCTTCTTCATTTGAGGGACACGTAAAAATCGAAATTCCGACATATAAAGAAAGGCTTTCCATTGTAAGAACATTTAATATCGATGACGCCAAATCGGGCGATATAGATAAAGCGTTACAAATAATAAGCTTGGTAGAGAAATACACACTTGAAGTCAAGTTAAGTCATAAGGAATTAAAGGAAAGCATAAATAATCTTGATGAATTATCTTATTATAAAGAAGGCACTGCAATAATAAACGATATTGGGAAAACAATTCTTAATGGAATTAGCTTAAATAACCCCTTGTAACGGCCCTTAAAGCACAAGTAAGGGCCAGTTATAAAGGTTTGAAACTTGAAAATGAAGCGTTGGGAATGGTTAGTGAATATTTTTCCAGACAACGGTTAGCGCAAATTGGTTTTTATGATGATTTATCTACTCTTGACTCTTTTTCAGCCGAATGTTTTTTGATAATAAGTAACGAAATAGACAAACTGAATAAAGAAGGATCTAAACGGAAACAACATGCCTAATTCAGTGACATTGGAAATTTTCGTCGAAACCAAAAAAGCCACTGGAGCTATAGAAAATTTCTCAAATAAAGCAACAAAGCATATTGAAGGCATACAAAATACCTTTTCGGTATTAAAAACCATAGCAGTTGCAGCCGTTGGTTATCTTGCGACAAGAAAAGTCATAAACTTTTTTGCAGAAAGTATACAAGCCGCTTCCGAAGCCGAAGACGCAATGAATGAATTTTCAACAGCGGTTAGGCTTTCTGGAAAAGCAATTGATATAAAAGCGTTTGCAGATTTTGCTTCCGGTTTGCAAAGGGTCACGAAATATAGTGATGATTTGATTATAAAAAATGCAGCGCTCTTACAAAACCTAGGACAACTAGATCAAGAGGGATTGCAACGCGCAACAAAAGCGGCAATGGATTTAGCCGCGGCTCTTAGTATAGATCTTACTACGGCTACAGAATTAGTTGGTAAAGCATCTCAAGGACAGATTGGGACCTTTAGTCGTTACGGATTGGTTATTAAGAAAGGCGCAAATAGCGCCGAAACATTTTCAAATGTTTTATCAAAAATAGAAACTCAATTTAGCGGAGCGGCTGCCGCTCAAGTTAATACTTATTCCGGCGCTGTGGCTCAATTGTCTAATATGTATAGTGATACGCTTGAAGAAATCGGCAATTTGATAATAAAAAATCCAATTGTCATCGAGGGGATAAAACTATTAAGCAGTGTTTTGGGTGATCTTAATGATTATTTAAGAAAAAATAATCAATCTATGAACGAACTTATTTCTGATGGTATTTTTGGATTAATCAAAACAATTCCAATATTGGCGAGATCGTTTAGTTTCTTAATAACGGTTTTAGACACAACCGTTGATTATATTGCGAAAACATTAGTTGCTGTAGAGCAAGGAATTGACAAACTAACAACTCCGCTTTCATCATTTAAAAAAGAAATGAGCAAGATCGTAAACGGTTTTATACAATTTTATTATGGTGCAAAATCTGATTTATTAGAAACTCAACAAGAAATAGTCCAACAAACAGAAATCGACACGCAAGATTTAGGGGAAAGCTATGATGTTTGGGCTGATGACGCAACAAGTTCGATGGGTGAATTTGCGATAAAGCTTGAAGAGTTTGCTTTGTATTCAGAAAAGAAAATAGAAGATTTCGAAAAAGTAGTTTCTAAAGCTGCAAAAAATGTTTCTAAATTTAAAAATGAAGTTAATAAATCTTTTGCGGATTTAAAAATAAAAGATTTTGGAAAAATATTTGCAGATATAAAAATACCATCTTTTGGCAATATAACAACATCGATTCAAACAGGATTTAAAGGCGGCATTGAATTATTGAAAGAAGGTTGGACAAATGTTTCTAATTTAACAGTTAGAAATTTATGGGAAGGATTCAAAAGCGGTAGTGTATTTATTTATAATGCGCTATCTTCAGCCTGGCAGGGATTGAAAACTGGCTTGCAATTTTTTGGAGATATATTAGCCGGACAACCATTTACGGTTTTGGCCAATGCTATAAAAGACATAGGCACTCTTCCCGAACAATTCTTAAGTGCCATAGAAAATTTTGATACAATTTTAGACGGTCTCTTGGAGTCTTTGCCAACCGCCATTTCTACTCTTTTGGAAAAAGCGCCAGAAATTTTTGAAGAAATAATAAAAAAATTGCCAGAGGTTATCGCTTTAATAATTAAAGCAATTCCAAGAATCGTGGATATGTTTGTAAAATACGCGCCAAGATTGGCGGAGGCGCTTCTAAACGGTCTCAAAGGCTTGGCGAAAGTGTTGGCCGATTCAGTTGGGCCATTAACTAAAGTTATTATGCAAATGCTAATTAATCTTGTGAAAAATTTAAGCCCCATTCTGAAAGAACTCATTCGCGGATTGTTGGAGGGTCTAAAGGCTATAATGCAAGAACTTCCGGCTTTAATAATTTCAATTTTCCAAGAACTTCCCACCTGGATTCAGCTGATAATTCGCGGGATAATAGACGGAATTATAATAATTGCAAAAAATTTAGCTCCGATAATTATGGCTTTGGCAGAGGGTATTTGTCAGGCAATACCTGAAATTATAGCGGCATTGATTGATGAATTTGTTATACAAGGCGGCGCTGAAACAATAGCCATTGAGCTTGTTAAAGCCGTGCCTAAAATAGCCGTGGCTTTGGTGAGTGGAGTGATGAGGGGATTATATGAGGGATTTGACACGCTTGGCACGACATTATGGCGTGCTTTTATGAAATCAATTGATGAATTAACCGGACGATTAAAAATAAAAAAGCCAGATTGGTTTAATAGATTAAAAATAAAAACTCCAGAATGGTTTGATAAATTAAAAATAGAAACACCCGAATGGCTTAAAGATTTAAAGAATGTTGGAGGTGGAGGCGGAGGCGGAGGCAAGGGGCCCATAACGGGAATTAAAGGAAGTTTCTTCCAGGCGGGCGGCATAATTCCAAAGGGATATCCAAACGATACATTTCCGGCTTCATTGACATCTGGAGAATTGGTTGTTCCGACATCGACAACAGATAATTTATTTTCTTTAATAAACGCCCTTTCCGAAACAATGAAAGCATCTGCAACAAGACAAACTCAAAAAGATCAAAATATAGTTATAAATTTAACTGTAGGCGAAAAACAACTCGCCGAAGTTTTGTTTAATCTCAACAGACAGGGATTTAGGACGGCTTAACAAATGGGTAGTGTTCTTTTATGTAGAGATAATTTTTTATCACCTGATATAGTGTCAAATTCATTTGTATCAAGTGAACAAACCGCTTTTCCGGTTTCTAATATCTATAACGCTCAACGAAGATCAAAGGTATGGAGATCAAACGGATTTTGGGACATTACCGACAGTAACAAAACAATTATTTTCAGAGAAACAATTGGAGTAGATTTAACAGTCACGCTTACCGTTGATGAATATAATTCTGATACTACATTTTTTGCGGAACTAAAAACACAAATGGAAGCGGTGGGGGCTTCTACATATACAATTTCAAGAGACACAACAACAAATAAAATTAAAATATCATCAAATGGAGTTGGTGGGGGCGGAATTTTTCAAATAATATGGACATCGTGCGGAGCATTGGCTTCTACACTTGGGTTTTTAACAACTGAAAATGATATCGGAGCTTTACTTTATATTGCGGACGCGCTAAATATTGGTACAAGTGAATGGATAAAATGGGATATGGGCATTTCGACAAATCCGACTGCTTTTATTCTTATTGGAGCCAGAAATAAACCAATAGCAATAACTCCCAGTGCCACACTTAAAATTCAGGGAAACGAAACTGATATTTGGACAAATCCGAGTTATGAGGAAACTTTAACTTATAACGATTCTGCAATTGCTGTTTTTTCGGATGACGGTTTGCACAGCGAACCGCTTAGATATTGGCGATTGTCGATTGAAGACATTAATAATCCTCAGGGATTTGTCGAAATAGGTTCGTTATTTTTAGGAGACTATCTTAATCCAACACGCGGAGCCGCTCAATTTCCGTTTAAAGCTTCATATGTTGACAAGTCGCAAACTATATTTTCTGAAGGCGGCCAAACATTTTCAGATATAAGAGAAAAGAGCGAAGAGTTTTCTATTGATTGGTTTGGACTAACAACAATTGAGAAAGAAGATATAGATCAATTCTTTGACAGTTTCGGGATGTCGATACCATTCTTTGTTATTTTCGATAAAGACGCGGTTTTTAGTTCTAATTTTAATTATTATATTAGATACTGCAAATTTTCTAATGAGCCAACTTACAATCTCAAAGCGCCAAATGTTTATGAGTGTACAATGAATCTGAGAGAGGAACTATAAAAATGGGATGGAAAGTTTGGGCAGAGGTTTGGAAAACGGGAGAACTTAGCAATGCAAATAAGTTCCAATCTATAAAATTTAATAAAAATCTAATTCTTAGAGCCTTACGAACTTGGATAGTTGTATATAACGACCCTATATTTACGAATTTAAACGCCAAAATATACAGTAATGAAATTATAAACACAATGAACGCGCCCAAAAAGCTTTTATATACATCTTCCAAGAGTTTGTCGAAATCTCAAATAATAACATTAGAAAATGGCATAAAAGAAATATATTTTGAATTTAATTATGTTCCTATAAATGGAGATGACACATATAATATTGTCATAAATGGCACCGATTATGTTTATGGTTTGGGCTCTCACCTTGGTTGGGTTAAAGCATGGCCAGATCCGATTTACAGAGAAGGTTACACCCCCACTTATGAAAATTTATTAGTTGCGCCATATCAAGTTTATGCAATCGGGGGTGAATTTTGACCTACGCGGCCAATTTATTAGTTGAGGGAATAACCAGTCAATATTTGGCAGTGATAAAACCACGTCGATTAGCGGGATCATGGTCTTTGATATCCGGAACAAAATATTATCAATTATTCGATTATGGGGAAATAACCAAATTAGAAGCGAACGCAACAGAAAAAACAAAAGCCACAAGTTCGGCGCTTTCTGATGGAATTTGGTATTATGATTCTTTAGAAGAAAAATTATATTTTGATGACGGTTATAATCCGGCCACAAAAAATATAGTCCTGACATATGAAATATACACCGGTACGTTTGACGCGCATTGGTACAGAAATCCGCTCGATTCTACAGGCAGAATAGTATATTATGAACCAATAATAATATCATCTCCAAAAATAAACGCCTCTGCATCAGAGAGTCTTTTCGGGTATTTACCCGTTCAGTCTTCAAATATCACGCTTTCAAATGCTGTTCACGTTTTAGAAAAACATTTATATGATTCGAGTTTTTATTTATGTGATGTTGTTATATATCATTACCTCGACAAGCTTACCATCGCCAACACAAAAAAGGTTTTCAGCGGGTTATGCACAAAAATTAGTTATGATGACAAACAAATAATGCTTTCTCTATACGACAGACTTGGCATATTTGATAAAGAATATAGAAATGTAACCGGAAATAGTTTTTATGCGTATTCTGAATTTTCAGACTTAGATCCGGCATATGAGGGAAGACCGATAAGGAATGTATATGGAATTGTTGAAGGTTTTCCTCCGGTAAATATTGATTATGTTGCTGACGTTGACACTCCTACCGTAAATGACAACCGAAGATATATTTGCATTGCTGATGAAACTAATTTGGGTAGTGTTCAATCTAGTGTTCCGGCGTCACCATCGTCTACAACCACAAGAACATATCTCAATAGTGCAAATGGTTTCAGGGTTGGGGACAGTGTTTGGTTTGATAAGGCAAGCGACGAATATAAAATAATTACAAATGTAAACAAAACAGGCAATAATTATATTGAACACCCCGCGCTATCTGTGGCTTGCGCCGTTGGAAATATTGCAAAAAGAAGTTTTATTGGAAATATTACTATTTATAAGGAAGACGTAGTTTATAGACCTCTTTTTGGAAGAGATTACACAGAATACACAGACGCAACAAACAAAGTAGTCGGCTTTGATCTTTCTACAAGTTTAGAAACAAATTTAGGCATGCCCTCCGCTCTTTCTGCATCGGACGCAATATATTGTCGCATATACGGCCATAAAAACACTGTCACTTTAGGCGCGGCTCCTTTTGGATTGGACAGCGGCGAAACGGGAAATTTAACCCAAGCGATTGTTGTTCTTTTTGATATGTTAAAAACATATACAAGCATTGCTGAAGACGACATCGACTTGACAACATTTTCTAGTTTGCAATCTTCAATTGCTGATGAAATAGGTTTTGCGGTTCCGGAATTTTCAAGAAATGATTTTCCCATCATGAAGGATGTCGTAAATAATATTTTAAAAACATTGCTTTTAAAAATATTCCCAAATAATGATTTGAAATGGACTATAAAACAAACGGCCCCATTGGGCTCGGTTGATAAATCTATAGAAGACGACGAAATCTTACTTAACAGTTTTAAATATGAATTTGATTATAACGATATTATATCAGACGCGATTCTTGAATATGCCGGTCGTGAATACAGCGAAAAACATCAGGCCTCACGAGATTATAGCCGAGTAACAAAAACATCGGCTGTAACCAAATATCTTCATAAAATAGACAGGCAAAAGACATTTAAATCACTACATTTTAAATTGTCCGAAGCCCAAACGCTTGTTGATAGATTGAATTATGCGCTTTCCGAAAGACAGGGCATATGTAAATTGTCGACTAAAAATAGATTTTTTGATATTCTTTTAGGGGATAATGTTAAAATATCAAGATCGAGGATGCCGGGTTTTGAATATGACGGCAATATACTTCGCGAACGCGAATTTGCCATTATATCAACCGCCAAATCTTTAGATGATATTGAATTGGAGCTTATAGATCAAAAAGGCATAGAGGATAATTTGTTATCCTGGTGAGGGATTAATTATGACAGTCAGAGAATACAGTTTTGTCGTTGGGCCGGAAACGTCTACGCTTCCAACCGTGGGAACGCCCACACAAGAAAGCGACATCGTAACAAAGGGATATGTAGACAAGCATTATTTACAAGGTCAAGCGGCTGTTGCAAATATAACGGCTCTTAAGGTCATTACCGCGTCATCGAGATTTGACAAAAATGTTATATTTGTTGAAAACACAACCACGCTTTATTCTTTCGATGCGGAAAGTTCCGCATCTGGAGACGATCATTTCGTTATTGTACCGGATATCGGCACCGGAAGATGGTTAAGGGTAACGGAAAAGTTTAACACACAATCTTTGTTCAAAAACTTATCGGATCCTAGCAATCCTTCGGCTGGTTATCATTATTTATACGCAAAATCAGACGGGTTTTATTTTAAAAACTCTTCAGGCGTAGTGGGTAAAGTAGGTTCGGGAGGGGGCGGGAGTTCGATTGTTTGGACTGCGCCAGATGGTAGCGCTCCGGCAAAGACAGAGGAACATAATGAAACTGTTTTTTTATTCGAAAAAGACATGGATCAAAATCTTATTGCATATATTAAAGTTCCGCAATCTTATAGCGCGGGCGTTCAGATTGTAATGTATGTAGGCATTTATTCATCTTCAGCCGCAAATAATATTCACATGAGATCAACCTCATATCTTATTAGAAAAAATACAGATGCGATAGATTCTACTACAAATTCAAGAGTATCTACAAATACCGAAATTACAAATACACTTGCAAAACAATATCGAGAAATAAGTTTAGATTTAACTGATAGCAATGGAAAAATCAATTCGGTTAGCGTTACCGCCGGCGACGTTATAAAGGTAGTTATAGACAGAAATGAAACTGGCGAATCTTCTTCAGATACAGCCGACACTCGTTTTGTTCCAAACGCAACAGAAGTCAAATTTGCATAGGAGTAATATTTATGACAGACACAACCACGGAAATTAGCAGAGCAAAGCTTGCGCATCCAGATTTAAATTATTCTGGAGGGGAAGATTTGCACGAAAAAGTAGCAACAATTTATACAACCTTAGGTGATTGGCTGAATAGCAGATTTTTTTCCAAAGATGATTTAGCCAATGAGGCAAGCCAAGATTTTGAACACAATTTTAAGACAGTTTTTTCCGATCTTTATACAGTTTTATATTTAAGAAATTCGGAAACGGGGGCGTTAACTAGACTTTCCGAAGAAACCACGCCAAAAAGATCGGCATTTTTAATCGCGGCAAAATCCGGCTCCGAAACAACGCATATTACAGTAACCAACAATACCGGCGAAATTCAAGACATCGCTTTGGCGGTTTCGCAGGGAAGATCGCAAAAAACAGGAATAGGTTTGTTGTGGCATGGCCCCGCTGGTCATGCGCCATTAATTGTAGAAGAAAATTCACAAGAAATCTGGTTCTTTGAAAAAGACAAATCTCAAAAAGCTATTTGCTGGCTTAAAATTCCAAAGAGTTATATTATTGGCACGCAAATAAAAATGTTAATAGTACAATATTCGCCGTCTTCAAGCGGAACGCAATTGTTGGAGGCTGTAACATATTTAATTCGCAAAAATACAGATGCAATAACCGAAAATACAAATTATATAGCATCTGGAAATTCCGCATTATCTAATAGCATCGCCAATCAATATCGAGAAGCGGAATTGATTCTTAGTGATGCTAGCGGAAAAATAAATAGTATAGTTATAAAACCAGGTGATTTATTGAGATTAGAATTAATAAGAGGGACGGATACAGATGCCGCCGATATTCGTTTCGTTCCTCAGTCAACAGAAATTTATTTTTCATAAGGAGTTTTATTATGATAAAGTTTTTAATTTTTTTATTATCGTTTTTTTATTCGTTATCTGCTTGGGGGCAATTGAAAGAAACAGATAGACAAGAATTATTGTATAACAATATTCTTGGAAATTATAACCCAGGATTTGAAAACGGACTTGCTAAGTGGACAAAATCAGGAAGTTCTACATTAACGAAAGAAACGGCAAATCCTGGAGTTGGAACAACTTCCGCGATTTGGGACGCAACAGCTAATGGTGAATATCTAAGAGGAACTCTTGTTACAATTCCAAATATTTTAAAAAATAAAATTTGTTACGCGAAAATGCACTATAAAGATGGCGACGCCAATCTTGCCTTTCAGGTAGTAGATGGATCAACAAATATATTAGCAACGATAACTTTAAGCGCCTCTTCTTCGTGGACAGAAAGAACTTTACAATTTCCATGTCCTGAAAGCAGCACATTAGCGCCAAGGCTTTTGGCTTCGGCTGATGCGGCGGCTGTGACTGTAGACGGTTTTTATTGGGGACTGGAAAAAATAGTTCAGGGAATACCAACTACTGAATGGACTTCATATACACCTTCAAATTATTTAGGTTTTGGAAGCATTACATCCATTAAATTAGAATGGAAACGAATCGGCCCATCTTTGTTTGTTCGCGGTTTTTTTACAACCGGAACCGTTTCAGGAGATGAGGCGCAACTTGAACTCCCCAATAGTTTTGTTATTGGAGGAAATGCCACAGGTGACACGGTCAATGTCGGAACATTTTATGAAGACAGAAATACCGCTCAGGTGAAGAATTTAATAGCAACCGCCGGTGATACATATCTAAATTTTAGTTTAGGAGATGCAGCTAATAGCGCCTTAGATCCCAAATTAGGTAACGCATGCGCGGTAAGCACTACCAGAATAAGCGTTTTTGCGGGGCCTATTCCAATAACCGCCTGGGCCGGTTCTACTGTTGGACTTTCAAATTCGGCGGTTGAGTATTACGCAACGAGCGGAACTTGGGACGCCGACAGTTCAACCACGGCGTACGGGCCAAATGGTGCAACAATGACAGGGGCATTGGCGGCGGCAAGAACCAAAACAATTACCACGGCAACACGAATTCTTCCAACGGATAAACTTTCATTAGAAATAGATGTTGGAAGCGGTTACGGTTTTAATGAAATCTGGTCTGAAATTTTACAGGGCGCAAGCAGCGGAGTAACTATCAGAGCAACGGGATCTAGTACAATTCAAGTAATTTTTAGACGCTATTATTCTGGGACAAGCGATTGGACAAACGGTTGGAGATGGAGGGTTGTAAAATCATCGAATCCATTATCGATAGGTTCTTTGACTTCTATAAAATACCAACAGAAATTTTTAGCTTCTGATATTACAACACAAGGCATATATGCAGATACAGTAGCAGGTAATGGGGCTTTTAAATTTACGTTAGAAGCGGGTAAAACTTATAGAATTACATTTCACATGCATTGTATACTTACTACTGGTGGTGATGTGATAATAACACTGCATGACAATATAACTCCATTTGCATATGTTAGACACCACGATGCTAATGCAGCTACTATAGCGGAAACCTCAGATGTTACTATTCTTAGAACAATGACTAGTACTAGTTTACGTTTGTATATAGATGATAACGGAGAAGCAATAACAGGAAATGGAACATATACGGGAACATGGATAATTGTAGAAGAACTTCCGTATCACATAACCACGACTGGTTGGTAATGATGAAAGAAAGGGATTGTCCGTATTGTTGGCAATACAAGCAAGAAATTAAATTGCTAAAGAAAGAAATTAATTTATTAAATGTTAAAATAAAAGAAATGGAACAATATAAGGAAGAAGAAAATAAAAATGATTAAATTTATTTTGATAGTTTTCTGCTTAATATCTTGCGGCCCATTTAAAAAAGACAACGAAATCCAAGATCCAATTACTCCAAATAAAGATTTAATAGACATAAAATTAGATCGGTATATTGAATTAAGTAATGACATAGTTGATAAATATGGTTTTCCAGTTAAGGGTGATGGAATTCTTTTTGCATGTTTAAGACATTATGCAGGTGCGGAAGTAGACTGGAAGGCCGCGGAAAAAGAACCTGGAAGAATGGAAAGACACCCAGACTTAGAACTTTTTGAAGATTCGGCGACAGCTTATTCAAAAGATATGCTAGTTGGCGAATTGCTTTGCATTTGGAAAGATCGGGATTTGGAATTTTTAGAAAGAAGAATTTCTTATCTTGAAGATCACGATTGGGATATGTGCGGAAGAGATCGGGCCAAAACTCAAGAAGCTTGGTTAACCAGATGTAAAGTATCAACCAATCTTAAAGCTACACTTTATGAAATGCAATATCAGCTTGGCGGCAAAGATAACGTTATGAAAAATATTTGGCAAGTTTGGAATCCGCTGAGTGAATCATTTCCAACTCATTTAACCATGCTTCAATTTTACTTGCGCGGCGTAATGCAAGGCGCCATTAACGATTTACAATTAGATTTTATGAAAGAAAAATCTAAAGACACGCCGGACAATGCCTTATATTCAGCTATTTATCACAGCTTTAAAGACGGGGATATGTCGCAAGCTAGCGCAAGTTTGCTAAAGGAAAATTATTTTCCTAATAGCTCACTTCCAACCTCAGACAATTATTGTACGCATTATCTTTTTCAACGTGATTTAATAAAAGATGGAAAGCCAAATCCGGATTGGTTGCCATGTCCCAAAGAAAAAGAAACTTATCATGGAACTGATTTTATTTTTGCGGCTTATTTAATTTTAAGAAATTTGGATAAATAACAATGGATTTAAACATTCCAACAATTGTCGAAAACTTGATAGTGTTTCTTGCGGGAAGCGCCACACTTTGGGTTTTTTCCAAGACATATAAGAACTCAAAAGATATAAGATTCGCATACGAAAGGATTCGCAACTTGGAAGGTTTAATTAACAACAAAAAAGGAGATAATCATGGAAAATGAAAAAAGAGGTATTGAAAACATTTTAGATTGGATAATTTACTTGGATAAGTTGACTTTAGAGTTTGAAAAAGCAAAAGAAGACGCCGTAATTGATAAAACTGAAATTATAAAAATGTTTGCCGTTACAATTCCAGAAGTTGTAAGAGCGGTTTCTGGATCTTGGAACATTCTGCCGGAAGCAAAAGATTTAGATCAGCAAGAAAAAGATCAAATTATTACGGCAATACTTCCCATTATCATGCGATTAACAAGGGTATTCGTATAATGCCAGCTTGGGTTCAGATAATTTTAATAGGCGTTTCCCTTGCACGCGAAATATTAAAATATTTTAATGAACAGGAAATTTCGAAAAGAGAAAAAAGAGAAAAGGTAATTAATTTCAAAGAATCGCTAAAAACCGCAAGGATGTTAGGAGACACTCGGTATGTGGAAGGTCTATTTGACAATCTTAGGATTCGCGATAATAACGGCGTGTCAAACGACTGAAATAACTCCATGGCGGCCTGAGATATGGCTTTGTTCTTCAAAAACAAATGGCATTTTGCGTGCTGGTCAAAATATTTCTTGCGAAGATGCCAAATTCAACGAATTTATTTGTTTAAGCGAAAAAGATTTGTCGATATTATATAACCATTGTCTCGACGAATAATTTTATGGGATTTAAATTTTCCGATGAATCGAAAATAAAATTAGAACAATGTGATAGGCGATTGCAACTTTTGTTTAATGTTGTTATTAATTTCATCGATATTAAAATTCTCACCGGTCACCGCACCGAAGCCGATCAGACAAAAGCCTTTGTGAAAAATTTAACCACAAAACGGTTTCCAGAATCGAAACATAATTCTATTCCGAGTCTTGCCATCGACATCGCGCCGTGTCCTGTCAATTGGCACGATACGGAACGGTTTTATTATCTAGCCGGTTTTGTTTTGGGCGTGTCCAAAATGTTGCAAATCCCCTTGGCCTGGGGCGGCGACTGGGACAGAGACAATAATTTCAAAGATCAGACTTTCAATGATCTAGTACACTTCGAGATTCTTTCATAATTTATTAAAAACAGACTCCAATAAATTCAATCGGTTATATAATAATACTAAAGTTATTTAATAAAATGCCGTATATATAGATATAGGGCACGCGCACACACAATGCGAGTTGAAACAAGAAAGGAGACGGACATGCAAAAGAAACACTGGTATCAAGCCAATCAAGAAGATATTGGCGATTTTGTTGATGATGTTTGCGAAGATTTTTTGAAGCGATTCGACACTGCTTGTGGTCGCGAACAGCGCGATACGGGGCCGTCAGATGATGCGCAATGGATTAATCATTTCTTTCCGTTAGAATTTGTAGAAAACTCGGTTGCGTTCGAGTTATGGACTAATCATATATCAATGTTTATAGAAGACGAACTTATAGCGCGGGGAGTGTAGCCACAAAAAAGGGGGGATTTCAAAATGAGATATTATTTTACCGGTGGTGAATTCAGCGGAAGATACTCTGAGATTCTAAGAAAGGTATTGGGCAGTCTTAGTGCCAAAGAAGTTCTTTATGAAAGTTTTGAAGACAATTACCAGGGCGATGTTGACGTTGATGTTCTCCTAGAAGACGGAAGAGTATTTTCATATCGGTATTCTTATGGATCATGCTCTGGTTGTGACACATGGGAAGCGGATGGTCTTTCTGACGATAAAATAGCAGAATCAATGACAAGAGAAGCAACATTTTTTGATAACGAAGAGCGATATAAAGCATGGGCAAAAAAGACAAGGAAGCAGAGGCGCGAGTAAATGCCAAGACCACAACACAAAAATGGCAAATCGGAAGTATTGTCATTTTCTATGCCGGAAAAAGAAAAAAGAATTTTCGATGAAAACGCAATAAGCTTTGGGGGTACAAGCAGATTCGTAAAGTTCTTATTGCGTTTTTGGCTCGATTATAAAAATAAGATAAAATAATCATTCTGCTTTTTTCTCTAAATCAAATCTCCAGTAAACAATTTCTGGTTTTCTATATTTTTCCAAGTCCAAATTTTGCAGCTCTGGAATTATCTTATAATCAATATTACCAGCCCGCTTCTGCCTGGAAATTTTAACCAGTCCAAATTTGACGCGGGGCTCTTTGATCTTTTCTAATATTTGTTTTTTTAGTGCCTGCTCTTCTTCCGCTATTTTATCTAGCAACTTCTTTTTAAAAATCCATTGATCGATTAAAAATTGCGCCTCTTGATCTTGAATGAAAACATAATCTTTTTCGGTTAATTCTGGGGCGGTTTGTTTTTGAACAAGCTGCCAAAACTCACGTTCTTTTTCAACCAGAAGATGAATGTAATCATTATCTGGCTCGCACTTTACCAGCGTGTAACTGTCAAGTTCGTCATTATAAGCGAAGAAATCGACACACTTTGCGCCGGTCACTAATAACTGATGTTGCACCTGCGGGTAATATCTTTCTGGTATTTTTCCAGAATCTCTTATTTCTTGCAGTTCTTTTTTCCCAACATATTTTATTTCGAGTATTATATTTTTTTCTGCATCGTAACCGTCAAGACTAGCCCTAAGAAAGGGCATTTTTGCGTATTCAACTAACGCTGGCGGCATTGGTTTATCGTTTAAAATCTCATAAAGCAATCTTGCTCTTTTTTCGATTGTATGCCCTTTATCCAGGATAAATTGATTCTTTTTTTCTTGACATTCGCGGCCTAGCTTTTCCTCCCAGAGCTGAAAGGGGGTTTTGTATGTATATATACCCATGATAACCGGAGCGTCGGAAGCGCCTAGGCCAGCACGACGCCACATTAGCCATTGAGACGTACCCTGTTGCATGTTTTGATACCTCATAATAATAATAAAAAAAAACACATACTCACACTTTTTTTGTTTACAATATTTGTACAAAATTGTAAAGTCATTTTTGCATAACAAAAAAGGGGCAATCATGAGGTCTGAAAAAGCATTAATTAACGAGTTAAAACGGGCGGTTATAGGCGGTTTCGTAACCCCCGCAGGAATAGCTTACAAATTAGGTTATAAATCATCTAATATCGTGTACAAATGGATTGATTCAGGTCATATTCCCAGCAAAAATATTGCATTATTAAAGGAGATTTTAAATGGTGAACATGCTACTAAATCAAGTTAGAAGAGGCGTTATAAAAAAACCGTATCTGATATTATTATATGGAGTTGATGGCGTAGGCAAAACACAATTTGCAGCAACAGCGCCACGGCCCATATTTTTGGAGCGCGAAAACGGATCTAATAAATATAACATCGACAGACTTCCAGCAATTGCATCCTGGCAAGAAGCTATGAATTGTATTGATGCGCTCATAATCGAAAAACACGATTATAAAACCTTTGTTATCGATTCTTTAGATTGGTTGGAGCCTTTACTGTTCAAGAAAATCTGTGATGAATCAAATACTAGTTCGATAGAACGCGCCATGGGCGGCTACAATAAAGGCTATAAACGCGCAAAAGAAATGTGGCAAGTGTTAATAGAAAAAATGAATTTATTGCGTGACGAAAGACAAATGAATATAATTCTTATTTGCCACGCCGATGTTGTAGATTTTTCAGACCCGCAAATTCAGGAAACTTATCATCGCTATCAGTTAAAAATTCAAAAAGAATCCGCTCCAATTTTCAGAGAATGGGTAGACGCCCTGATGTTCGCAAATTACGAAACCTTGGCCAAAGAAAAAGAGGGCAAATTAAAAACATTTGCCGATGGAAGCAGATATCTATACACACAACGTCAACCTGGTTACGATGCCAAAAACAGGCTTGATCTTCCGTTTCAAATTCCTTTGCATTGGGGCGAATTTGTGAAGGCCGCAGAATCTGGAAAACCGGAAGCTATAGAGACCACACAAAAAAGAATAGAAAATCTAATAGAGCAAGTGACAAATCGGGAGCTTAGAGAAAAGGCAATTGAATCGCTCGAGCGAAATAGAAACGATATTAACTATCTTTTATCAATCGAAAAACGGTTGAATCAACTTTTGGAAGGAGAATAAATCATGAGTCTTATCAACGATGGAGATTATACCGGAAAATTAAAAGATGCGGGCTTTTCGGTATCAAAACAGGGGAATTTATTACTTAATCTTATTTTTAAACTCAAAGAAAACGATCATGAACTAATATGGTCTGGAAGTTTTGTTTCGGAAAATTCAAGAGCATATGTTGTGAAGACACTTATTACGTGCGGTTATACGGAAAACGATTTAAATGAGACTGTCTTGAGAGGGAGGGCATTACTTGATCTATTTGAAAAAGAAAAAGAAGTAAAATTAGTAGTGCAAAACGAAACCAATGAAAAAGGCAATACATATTCCGTAATAAAATATATCAACGATCTGGATGGTTTCGGAAAGATTATGCTCGACCAGGCTGATGCAATAAAGCAACTTGCAGGATATAATCTAAAGGCTGATTTTTTGTTAGCCAAAAGCGGCAGACAAACAACGGCGAAAAACAAAAAAGAAATCCCGACTGATGAATTACCCTTTTAAGCGAGGATGCAACATGGCCTTGGAACTTTCGGAATTAAGAGAAGAGAACTGGTCTTATAGACTTGAAGAAAACATTTGCTTACTGGAAATAAAATTAAATAGATTGGTTGAACTTTCAAATAGCGTCACAGAGTTTTTGGTAATGGCCGAGGCCAACCATATTGACACAAAACCCGCAGCGAAATTTTGCGATTGGATCGCTGGAAAAATTCTTGAGATCGAAACGGAACTGGAAATTTTGCGCGATGATTTATCCTCAGGAATAGGAAACGGATAAGGAGATTCAAAATGATTAACGATTTTAACATACCGATTCCAGATCCCGAAAAAACCATTGGAGATAGATTCGTATTTCCGATAATTAAAAACGATATAATCTTATATTTGGAATTTTTTAAATCAGAAGTAAACGGGATCAAAACATGGAGACACACGAAGGGGCCGGCAAATTTCGAACTCCTATATGAGGATAAAAATATTATATGATTGTCATGGGAATCGATCCAGGCTCAAAAGGCGGTATAGCCATATTGAACGCCGGAACTATAATTTTCACCTGCGCAATGCCATTAATTGCCAAAACTGATATAGATGTTTGCGCAATCATCAGCGCAATTAAAACTTATAAAGCGGAATTTATCGTCATAGAACACAGCCAGGCGTTTCCTAAGATGGGCAAATCACAAACCTTTAAATTTGGGGAAAACTTTGGAGCGGTCAAAGCCGCTGCGGATTTATCGGGGGTTCCGTTTACACTCGTAAAACCAAGGGAATGGCAGAAAAAAGCACACATCGGAACACCTCCTAAATTACCGCCCAAAGACAGAAGTTTATTGGTTTTCAGGCGGCTTTATCCGCAGGAAACTACAAAACACGATGGAATTATAGATGCGGTTTTGATTGCTAAAGATTTTAACTAGCGGACACAAGCAAATGTATTTCAGAGGACGCGAACAAATGAATTTCGCCCTTCAGGACAGACAAAAATTATGTCCTGTTTGCGGCAAAGTATTTTTAATTTCCAAATATCAGTCTACAAAAAAGAGATGTTCGAAATGTTCTCACAGCCGATATGAAAATAAATATTCACAGGAAAAGGATAGCAAAGCATGATAAGTAATTTTTGGCAAGGATACATAGTTGGAACTTTGGTTGCTATTTTGTTTGTGGGTATTCCATCGGCTTTTTTTATTGGGAAATTCACAACCATTACAGAATCTATGAGATGGCAAATTCTAGCCACCGAATATCAAAAATCCTCAGACGAGTTAATACGACAAGTAGAGAGTTTTCGGGCTTCAGATATTTGCGTAAAGCCAGAAGAAAAAAAGCAATTAAAAATGGTGAAAAAATGAAAACAATATCAAAACAATGGTTGGAAGAAAAAAAAGCTTGTACAGGTGGTGTCGTTTGGTTTGAACAACAAACTGAAACTGATGCTATAAAAATTATAAAATCATGGATTGGTAAAAAAGAATATCTCGATTGGGCTAATTGGTTAATTGTTCGAATCATGAATTACAAACAATGTGCAGGCTACGCTGTATTTGCCGCTGAACAAGTCATAGATATTTTTGAAGATAAATATCCGAATGATAAACGCCCATGTCAAGCAATTGAAGCGGCGAAAAAGTGTATAGATAATCCATCACAAGAAAATAGAATAGCGGCTTATGCGGCGGCTGATGAGGCGGCTGGTGCGGCTAATGCGGCGGCTTATGAGGTGGCTGGTGCGGCTAATGCGGCGGCTTATGAGGTGGCTGGTGCGGCTAATGCGGCGGCTTATGCGGCGGCTAATGCGGCGGCTTATGAGGTGGCTGGTGCGGCTAATGCGGCGGCTTATGAGGTGGCTGGTGCGGCTTATGCGGTGGCTGGTGCGGCTAATGCGGCGGCTTATGCGGCGGCTTATGCGGCGGCTTATGCTGATACATCCACTGCTAAAACTGAAATGCGAATTAGGATTTTGAAATTCGGATTGAAAGAATTGGAGGGCGGGATGAGGAAAGCTTATTACCTAGCAGAACATAATGAGGAAAGCGATTGGCGTTGGGAATTTGATATGCTCAAAGGACCAAATAATTTTAAGTGTTGCTTAACCGATCCTGAAGATCGAATGTGGTGCAGAGATGGTAAAAAAGTGGTTGATGAATTGAACAGATTACATGATGAAAACGAGAAGTCTAAACTGGAGCTGTTAAAATTATCAGACGCATATGAAGAGAGATTGGTCGAGATCGAGAAGTTGAAAAAACAAATCTCCGATTGTACAAACTTTAGAACAAGCAGCTAAAGATTTTGAATATTATTTTTAGATAAATTGGGGGTAAAAATGAGTGATCGAGAGGAAATAGAGAGGCTTGTAACTGAAAACAATAAGCTAAAGACATATATTATTGAGCTAAAGTCATTTATTCGTCTGGTTTGGGACTATTTACCAACTAAAATTAAAGAACGTATAAGGGAACTGGAGGACGGGGAATGAATGAAATAGACACAATGAGATATAAATTGGCAAAAAAAGCGGGCCACGGATTATTAGATGTTCATAATTACATTAATTTTTTAGAACAACAAAATGCTAAATTTAAATTATGTCTTTTGAAGTATGCCTCTCCAGATAATTGGAAGAATTCCGACACAGAATTGGCAAATATATTTTGTGTGGATATTGGATTTGCTGAGGCCGCTGATTGTTTGAAAGAATTGGAGGGCGAATGAGTGAATTATTTGACAATGGCGAATTAGAACCATTACCGCCACGAGTACATCTTGTTGATAATTGGGAGATCAGTAAAATTTTAAATAAAATAAATTTACTTGAGAAAGAAAACGAGAAGCTGAGAAAGGTTGTTGAAGCGACGAAAGAACATTTGTTCGGAGAATCTTCGTATGAAACTTCAATATCTGCATTAGAACAAGCACTGAAAGAATTGGAAGATAAATGATAATCTCTAAACAATGGCTGGAAGATCAAAAAGCATGCGCGGAAGGTATTGCATGGTTTGAATCTCAAACTGAAACGGATGCAACGGAAATAATTAAATCTTGGGTTGAAAAAAAAGAACACCTCAATTGGGCCAATTGGTTGATGGTGCGAACTATGGATTATAGGCAACGTGTGAAAATCCATCACAAGAAAAAAAGAACACATCAATTGGGCCAATCAAAGTTTAACGATTATTTGGTTACAAAATGTTAATTATTAAAACCATAGACGGAAAATGCAATCAACACGGCACGCAAGAATTTATTATCATCCCGAAACTTGATTGTAGCTTCTGTCCGCTATGCTTAGAATCGGGAAGATATAGCGAGGTTGTTATGGATGAATTTAGAAAAATAGGTAAAAGAAATGGCATGGAACGAAAATAAAAATCCATACGGGAAAATGGATCCCGATTTAGCAAAACCGAAAAGATATATCTGTGTCAATTGCGGCAAAGAAGTGAAATATCCTATATCAACCGGTTGCCCGAAATGCGGAAAAGCTGAGTTCAGAAAGAAAACCTATGAGCAAAATATTATATGAAGTTCGTATCACAACAGACGATATCGATATCAATAAGGAACAAATTATCTATGTTCTTGCAGATGATATAGTTGACGCGGTTCATAGAATAGACAAGGAATATCCCAATACAACAATAAAAATCACTAAGATTCAAGATACACATGCGACATTGATTATTATTTAATTAAGAGAGGGGAAAACAATATGAATTTTCCATTTGTTAGAATTGCGGTTCTCTGCATAATGCTTTATTGTCTCTATAATAAACAACCCAATAATGTTGTGTATTGGTTAATAATTCTCTGCACAATTCAAATGATATCCGCTTTATTTGCCCATGTTATGGAAAATCTTAGAGAAAAAATCAGATAATAAACAGCTTGACTTTTTGTTATTGTCACGACAATATCGATAATGCATTATAATCGTATGCGAGCCTGACGGGCAAAGTACAGATCATACTGAGGCGTCTAGTCCACGACTCAGCTCTAAGGCTCGCGCCTCAATAACGGACTTCTTGTGAGGTACCCAAGAGAATATGAATACCTGTGATTTTCTTCAATACGCTACGACAAAGAATTTCCAGATACAAGACAATCCCGCTATTTTCGACGGGAGAATTCATAGGTTTTCACGCGATAGCAAAACCAACCGCAAAAACGCTTGGTATATAGGCTTTCCCGAGAGCGGCATTGCCGAATTTGGGGACTGGAAAAGCGGCGAAAGACATGTTTATAAACCAGCCGGCAACGGAAAGACATCACTAACCGCGCATGAGAAAAAAGTTCTTTACAACAAGATCGCATATTCGAAACGGGAATGGCAAAAAGAAAAAGAAGCCGCCCAACAAGAAGCTGCCAAAAACGCCAATACAATATGGACATGGGCCGATGCCAGAGCTACGCCTTACTTAGAGAAAAAAGGTATAACCGGAGGAAAACTATACGGCCTTAAATCTTGCCTGGAGCCAGGGGGACGTGTCTTGATCGTGCCAATGTATGACATCAATTCCACAGACGATCTAGTTGTGGGTGCTCAGAAGATATATCCGGATAGCACAAAGCTTTTTCTGGAGGGGCAGAAAGTCAAAGATACCTTCTTCAAAATCGACGGAACCGGAGACATAATATATGTATGCGAAGGCATAGCTACAGCGATATCGATTCACGAGGCCACGGGAACTGCGGTTTATGTCGCTTTTTCCTGCAATAATCTTTATAATATATGCAAAAAATTAATTGATATATTGCCAAACAAAAAGATCATAGTTGCCTGTGATAACGACCACAAGACTAAAGACAACCCCGGAATTGCCTCGGGAGAGAAGATATCGGCTGAGTTAGGGCTAGAGTTTACCTTTCCTGTTTTCAAGAGCACAGACGGCGATTGTGTCCTCACAGATTTCAACGATTTGCATTGTCTGGAAGGACTGAGTGCGGTTAAAGAGGCTTTGATAAATAATATTAATAAACGGGATAAAATTCCTATACCCGAGTTAGAATCCAAACGTATCTTGGCTCATTTCTATCGAGAGATAACCGAGAAGTTAAATAACAACGAACTGTCTCAACAATTTCTTGTAACAGAGCCAGAATTAGGGGTCAGAAAAATATTGGCCGTTCAGGATAAAAACAATGTTGTGTCGTATGTGTCTGAAGATGCCGTTGCCAGTTTGGTTCTAAAATATTCTGAAGAAATCCCGAAATATCAATTTACGCATTGGCACGCTAAAAACGCCGGTCAGTATTGGCTTTTCACGGCGCCACCTGTCCCCGAGCCGCCCCTCGTAAAGATGAAAAGCGACAAGGGATTGTGTTTTCATCGCTTGCCATTTGATCCTGAAAGCTTTGGGGAAAGTCCTTTGTTTGACGAAATATTAAGCCGGTGTTCGGATGCTATGGCTTTAACGGCTTTTGTGGGATCGCTTTTTGTGCCGGAAGCAAACCG
>Ga0315289_10002130_pt1 | contig 30595 bp, 26 predicted proteins | sample YL17G11_40_MG_FD_203452 | JGI IMG/M metagenome (GOLD analysis project Ga0315289, IMG submission 203452) | Sediment microbial communities from Yellowstone Lake, YNP, Wyoming, USA - YL17G11_40 | ecosystem: Environmental > Aquatic > Freshwater > Lake > Sediment | place: USA: Wyoming | collected... | reverse complement strand
CTGCGACAATTCGATGACCCCAGGGATGGGATGGTTGAAGACATCTCTCCCAACGACATCAGCAGCCGTGATGAGCATTAACGGGATCAAAAAACAGGCTCCCACTCCAGCAACCCAGCGATTAATCTTCTGTAGCTTTTCTCTCAAGGCGTCCAACCGTCCCACCTTCGTCACCCCTTCCAGTACAAACGCCTTAATAAGTTGCCATTATCTCTCGCCCGCTGCGCCCTGTACACCCTGCGGTGCAGGGCTGCGCTCGAGCCCGCAAAGATCACTAAGAAGATATCCTTGGTTTGATTTCCTGAGAGGGAAAATCAGACCATCGCCTCGCTTTTCAGAACACGCCCATGTCAGCTTGAGTCGAATCGGCCGCTCAAGGATTCGACTCAAAAACTCCAGCCCTTTGTGATCTCTGTGCGCTCTGTGAGAGACACAGTGGCATTTGATTGCGGCTCTGCGGCTCTGCGATCTCTGCGAGAGAGAAAACCATTTTCCACCGTTCCCGTTCTCCGACTCAGCATTAATGTCAAATCACTTAGTGCGTTGGCATTCGTTGCTTTATTTCCACTCCGGTGGGAAGGCAACGCAACGGGCCCCCCTCTTCTCACACTCTTCGTTGTAAGCCTTCACAACCTCTTTCCCCGGGAGCCCTTTTGCCTCGAGGTCAGCCACCCACTTTCGAGTAACCTCTCTGAACTGATCAAACCAACGCTCCGCTTCATCCGAAGGCGGCGTGTGCAACTTCACTCCTTTCTCAACAATCTCTTTCATCATCACCTGATAGTCTTCTCGTGTGAGGCCTCCTGTGGTTTGGAACGGATTTCGACCCACGGCTTCGATAATGCGTTTTTGATCTTCCGGCAACTTCTCCCATGTCTTCTCATACATCACCACGCCTTCAGTCACGCATCCAAAAGTGCTGACCACCCCGTATTTAGCTACTTCATAAAGTTTATAAGCGAGGATCAACGGGGGACAGGTGACCAAGCCATCCACCGTACCCGTCTCGATAGCCATATAGACATCGCCAAGGGGGATAAACACTGGCTCCGCACCCAAGGCCTTAATGTAATGGGTCTGGTGTCCCCCGGGACTCCGAATTTTGATCCCTTTGATATCCGCAAGAGAGTGAACCGGTTTTTTTGTCCAGAGAAATGACTGAATGCAGCCATTCAACTCGATGATCTTGACCCCCTTAAATTCCCGGTGAAGGACTCTCTCATACATCGCATTGCCGATGTCCGTACCCACATCCTTCCCATCCACCCAGACCGCAAGGGAAAGGACATCCGAAAGAGGAAACCGACCGGGTGTCCAGGTGGCTGTGAAGTAGCCCATATCCGAAAGGCCCTTGGCTGCAATGTCGTAATGCTCCGTTCCCTTTCCCAGGGCTGCCCCGGCGTACAAGGTGCTGGTGATCTTTCCCTGGCTTCGCTTTTTCATTTCCTCAAGCATCGGTTCCCAAACCGTTTTCACCTCTCTGCTCAGAGGCGGGTGCCAGGTGCTAAACTTTAATTGGGTCTGGACCGCCCGAGTGCACCCGAGCCCCATCCCTAAAGCTACCCCCCCGATGACCGAATCTCTCATGAATTTCCGCCGACTCATTCCTTCACACATTTCTTAGTCCCTCCACACGGATTCTTCATTATCTATTTTAACAAATATCTTCGACAAATGAATCAAGAGGATTGACGGGGTGGTTTTCCCCATCTCACCCATGTGTAATCCAGCTTGACATTAGAAAGCGATCGGAAGATGTTTCCTTTGATCCGAGGGTTTGTTTTTTCGAGGCTCTGGACCAAGTCCTTCATTTCTCTTCGTTTTGTCTTTCCGGAACTCGGGCAGCCACTGGGTGAAATGGGTAACCTTTTTTCCTGAGCGAATTTCTCAATTTGTCTTTCCTCGAGAAGCACCATCGGTCGGATAATCGCCAATTTTCCTTTGAAAAGAGTCTGAACAGGGAGCATGGTGCTGATTTCTGCGCTATACAAGATGTTCAGAAGGAAGGTTTCGATGACGTCATCCTTGTGGTGTCCGAGGGCGATCTTCTGACAGTGGAAGCGATGGGCAAGGTGGAAAATGCGTTTCCTTCTCTCCCAGGCGCAGAGGAAGCAAGGATTTTCCCGATTCTCAGGACTGTGGGCCAACCGTCCGATTTCTGTTTCTTCGATGTGGTAGGTTAGGGATTTTTGCTCAAAGAAGTCCTTTAACACCTCCAATCGACCTGAATGAAAACCAAGGTCGATGTGAACAGGGATCAATTCGTAGCGAATCGGGACTCGCCTAGCCCGCTCGTGAAGGAGAGTGAGCATGGTCAAGCTGTCTTTACCTCCAGACACCGCGACAAGGATACGGTCCCCCTCCTGGATCAAATCATAACGGTGGATCGCTTTCCCCATCAGACTGCGAATTTCTCTTTCCCGGTAGACCATTTTACACTGTTAGGAGTCAGGAGTAAGTAGTAAGGGGTTATGTTTTACACCTTACACCTTACACCTTGCTCCTCCCTTTCTTACGCCTTACGCCTTTCAAAGGACATATATCACATTGGGGTATCTTTTTGCACGCGCTTTTCGCGACGTGGACGAGGAGGGCATGGTATTCGTTGAACAGCTTTTCATCCGGGGGGAGATGTCTCATGAAGAGCTTTTGGACCTCTTCATAGGAAGCTCTGTCTGAGATCATTCCATGCCTCGAAAGAACACGTCGGGTGTATGCATCCACGACAAACATCGGCTTTTGCAGTGCGTAGAGAAGGATACTGTCGGCGGTTTCTTGTCCGATCCCCTTCACTTCCAGGAGTCTCTTTCTCAATCCTTCAAAGGGTTCTTTCTTCATTCTCTCGATCTTGCCTTCGAATTCTTCAAACAGAAAGTCCACGAAGGCCTTCAATCGTTCGGCTTTGATCCGGTAGAATCCCGAAGATCGAATCAGCGAAGCGAGATCCGATGTCTTGAGCCGATAAATTCCTTCAGGCGTCAGGACCCTTTTCGTTTTGAGCTTCTGGATCGCTTTCTCCACATTCTTCCAAGAGGTGTTCTGAGTGAGAATGGCTCCCACCATCACTTCAAAAGGCGACTCCCCGGGCCACCAGTGCCGCGGCCCAAATGCCTTCAGGAGTTTATCGAAGATTTCCATGAGCAAGTTTGTCATCTGTTCCTTGAATCCTCTCTCTTGGCCCCAGAACCCTTGACCCCTTGGACCCTCTATTTCAATCTCTTCCTGAATCTGAGGGAACTCAAGAGGATCATTGCTCCACCCAGTCCAGCAAGGGCAACCATCTGGGGCCAGAGAATCTCTAACCCAATCCCCTTGAGAAAGACTCCGCGAATAATGACCAGGAAATACCGGAGCGGAATGGCGTAGGTCAAGGGCTGGATCCATTCCGGCATATTGTCGATGGGAAAGGCAAACCCCGAAAGGATGAAGGCGGGCATCGTGAAGAAGAACGTCGAAATCTCCGCCTGCTGTTGAGTGGACGAAATGGTCGAGATGAAGAGGCCAATGGCCACCGAACTCAGAAGAAAAAGGACCGCCCCGCAGAGCAGGACAAGGGGATTTCCCCTGAGAGGGATTTCAAACCAGAAGACGCCGATCAGAGCAATCATGACGACGTCCAAGAGCCCGATCAAGGCAAATGGAAGGGTTTTCCCCACCATCAACTCCCACGGCCGGATGGGAGTCACCATGATCTGTTCGAGTGTTCCGATCTCCTTCTCTCGGACGATGGCCATAGCCGTCAAAATCACGGGGATGAGAAAGGCGATGGACGCAATGACTCCCGGAACGTAAAAAAGTCGACTCTCGAGGTTCGGATTAAACCATATCCGGTGTTCCAGTTCTACTCCTGCCTCCTCAAACCCGATCCTTCCCTCCCGATTCAGGCGATGAATCATCACCGAGGTGGAATGATCGCCCAAGATCTTGCTCACGTATCCCAGGGCAATCATCGCAGCGTTGGACTCCGTTCCATCGACAAGAATCTGAACTGTTGCCGTATCTCCCTTTTTCAGTTTTCTTGAAAAATCGGGCGGAATCTCCAGACTCAGGACGACGTCTCCATTCAGGATCAGACGCTCGGTGTCTTGCTGACGTTGTGGATAGAAAAGGATATCGAAATACTTCGATTGACGAAAACGGCTGATCACGTCTCTCGAATCGACGCTCTGATCGAGATCACGAACCGCCGTTCGGATGTGCTTCACATCGAGGTTGGCCGCATATCCGAAGATGATCAGCTGGACGATGGGAGGTATGATTAAGGTCATTCTCATCCGCTTGTCCCGGAGAGTCTGGATGAGTTCCTTCACGAAGACACGATGGATGCGGCTAAGGATCATCTATCTCAATTCCTTTCTGAAAAGCCGGGTGGCGATGACAATTCCCGCCAGCGCCATTCCAATGAGCACCAGCGTTTCCTGCCAGACAAAGGAGACACCGACCCCCTTGAGGAAAAGATCCTTCAGGATCGTGACATAGTAGCGCGGCGCAATCCCATAGGTGATGACCTGGAGCCAGGTCGGCATATTGGGGATCGCGAATGTGAATCCAGACAGGAGCATGGACGGAAGAAATCCGGCAATCATGGCCAACTGAGTGGCCAGAAGCTGGGTTCTGGCCACGGTGGAAATCGTTAACCCAAGAGCCAAGGCAGCGACCAGATAGATCGAAGAAAGGAGAAAGAGGAGAACGAAGCTTCCTCGGAAAGGGACCTGGAAAACCCACCTCGCCATGAGAACGGTGACACTCAGGTCAAGAAGCCCAAGGAAAAAGTAGGGGAACAATTTTCCGATCATCACCTCGCTCTTACGGACCGGTGTGGAGATGAGGAGCTCCATGGTTCCCCTCTCCCATTCCCGCACAATCACCTGAGCTGTGAGGAGGATTCCGACGATCGACATAATCACGGCAACCAGTCCAGGGATGAAGTAGTTCTTGGACTCAAGGTCCTCATTGAACCACACCCTCGCTCTTCCTTCGATGGGAGGATCAGGGCGACGCTGTCCCATCTGCTCCACTTTCAGGAACGTCTTCTCCTGCGTGTACTGACGGGCAATGGACTGGGCATAGCCCAGGACGATGTGGGCTGCATTTGAATCCGTTCCATCGAGGAGGATCTGAACAGAGGCTTTCTTTCCTCCCCTCACCCGATCTGAGAAATCCCAGGGGAGGACAAGCCCCATCTTGATCTCACCTTCATCGACGAGCCTCCTCATTTGCGACTCACTCTCGACGAAGGCGTGAAGGGAGAAATAAGGCGAAGCACTGAACCGATGGACAAAAGACAAACTCTCCTGGCTTCGGTCACGGTCGAGCACAGCCATGGGAACCTTCTTGACATCGAGGGTGACCGCATATCCAAAGAGGATCATGAGGAGCGCGGGCATCAGGATCACCAAAGCGAGGCTTATCGGATCGCGAAAGATATGGAGGAATTCTTTCTGGACGATGGCACGGGTTCGGGAGAAATTCAACGCTCTTCTTCCCTCTCGATGAGTGAAACGAACACGTCTTCCAAGGAAGGCCTTATCCGTCCCATTCTCTTCAAATGAATTCCATGTTTCTGAAAGAGAACCGCAACCTCCCGTTCGGTGTCCGACCCCTCTCGGCCGATGACATGGAGAGAATTTCCGAAGATGGCCGCTTCCGAGATCCAGGTCTCTTTCTTCAGGAGATCCAGGCTTGGCATCAACGGCTCACACTCGACTTCCAAGACACCCTGACGGATCGTCCCCGTTTTCAGCTCTGAAGGCGTCCCCATGGCAATGATCCTGCCCCTGTAAATCAGAGCCAGCCGGTCGCAGTATTCGGCCTCATCCATGTAGTGGGTCGTCACGAAAGCTGTAACACCTTTCTCCCCCATCTGACGGATCAGGCTCCAGAAATTCCTCCGGGAAACGGGGTCGACACCCGAGGTCGGCTCATCCAAGAACAGGATCGAGGGTTCGTGGAGAATCGAACACCCTAAGGCCAAGCGTTGCTTCAAACCCACTGCCAGCGTGTGGGTAAGTCGCTCCCTGAGGTCTCTAAGCCCAGCGATCCCAAGAACTTCTTCTTCTCTCTCTGCCTGATGGGGCCCAGAAAGGCCGTAAATGCCCCCAAAAAAGCGTAGGTTCTCCGTCACTGTCAGGTCTTCGTAAAGAGAAAACTTTTGAGACATGTAACCAATGACCTGTTTGATTTTTTCGGGTTCTCTCATGAGGTCGAACTCTGCGACCTTCCCTTTGCCAGAGGTGGGCATCAAGAGGCCACAGAGCATGCGAATGGTTGTTGATTTTCCTGCACCGTTGGGCCCCAAAAATCCGAAAATCTCCCCGCGCGCAACCTGAAATTGGATGTGATCGACTGCCACAAAAGCTCCGAATTTCTTCACCAGGTCTTCTACTTCAACTGCATAAGAGTTCACGCCACTCTCTTTCGGCGCGGAATTTTCCTTGTCCACGATCATTGTCGGTTGACCCAGGTGTCCCTCGTCATTAGTCATGATCTCTCGCCCGCTACGCCCTGTACACCATGCGGTGCAGGGCTACGCTCGAGCCCACAGAGGTCACTGAGAAGATATCCTTGGTCTGATTTCCTGAAAGGGGAAATCAGACGCAAGCCTCGCTTTTCAGAACATGATCATGCTAGCTTGAGTCGAATCGTCCTCTCAACGATTCGACTCAAAGACTCCAGCCCTCCGTGATCTCTGTGCGCCCTGTGAGAGACACAGTGGCATTTGATTGCGGCTATGCCGCGCTGCGATCTCTGCGAGAAAGAAAAGCATTTCCCACCGTTCCCATTCTCCGAGTAAGCCATGATGTCAAATCATTTAGTGCGTTCGCATTAATTGATCATTGCCAATGGACCATGACTCATTGGCGATCGCTACGTCCTTTTTTTCCTCCACCGTCGCAATAAACGCATCTTCCAAACTGGGCTTTACGGTAATGAGGTCAAGGACCTCAATCCCGTGAGATGTGAGTTCCTTCCGAATCATTTTTTCACTTTCCTGGGCGTCGTCTGCAAGCACATGGATTCGATCACCCGAGAGGACGAGGCTTCTGAAAGATCCCATCTCCTCCAGGATCTTGATTCCTCTCTGATTGCTGTTTGTTCGGAGCTCAAGAACGATCCCTTTTACGCGGGCTTTCACCGCAGCGGGCGTCTCAGAGATCAGAAGCTCACCTTGATCCATGAGGCCAATACGGCTGCAGCGCTCTGCCTCGTCCAGGTAAGAAGTCGAAAACAAGATGGTGACTCCCTCCTTGAGGAGGTCATAGAGGATCATCCAGAAATCCCTTCTCGAGACAGGATCTACTCCCGTGGTTGGCTCGTCCAGGAGAAGAAGCGCAGGGGTGTGGATCAGGGCGCAGATGAGCCCCAGTTTCTGCTTCATTCCACCTGACAGGTCCTGAGCCCGTCGTTTCACAAAGGGTTCAAGATTCGCAAATTGGAGGAGACGTTCAATTCGCTCTCCCCTGCCCTTTCGCGGGACAAGGTAGAGGTCTGCGTAGAAATGGATATTCTCGAGGACGCTTAAATCCCCATACAATCCGAACCGTTGAGGAAGGTAGCCCACCTTCTCTTTGATTCTCTCAGTCTCTCTATGAATATCGTACCCCGCCACTACCGCTTCCCCTTCGTCTGGAGGGAGAATGCCACACAGCATCCGAAGGGTGGTGGTCTTGCCAGAGCCATCCGGTCCCACCAGGCCAAAGATCTCGCCGGACGTAACTTCCAGATTCAACCGACGGACGGCCTGAAGCAATCCAAAAGATTTGGTCAGCTGGGTTGTTTGAATGGATAACATTTTTCTGGGGTGTCAGGGTTCCAGGGGTCTAGCGTTCTAGGGAGGAAAAGGGTTCTAGAGTTCAGGGACCGGGGGCAAGAGTTCTTCGTTCATTGGGGCCCTTCCAAGAGATCTAAGGTTTCTTGATTTGACCCCTTGATCCCTCGGATCCCTTAGCTTTTCCCAAGGTAATCCTCCCGTCAGCCGGCATCCCGGGTTTCAATTCTCGATCAGGGTTTGAGAGGTTGATCTTAATCCGGTAGACGAGCGTCACCCTCTCTTTCTCGGTCTGAATGCTCTTCGGAGTGAACTCTGCTTGAGAAGAGATAAAAGAAATCTTTCCCATATATTCCTTGGGAGGGTTAAAATCTGTGGTCACGATGACCTCCTGGCCCCATGTGATTTTGCCGAGGTCAGTTTCCTCGACATAGGCTTTCAACCAAACGTGATCAATGTCAGCCAGAGTCAGGATGGGAGTCCCGGGATTCACGACCTCCCCCATCTCGCCCGACTTGACGAGAACAACTCCTGAGATTGGGGAATAAAGAACGGTGTAGCCGAGTTGGGTCTCAGTCAGCTTCGCGGAAGCACGCGCCTGCTCAACCTGGGCTTTCGCGTCCTCGATATCTTCCCTTCTGGGTCCTTGTTTGACCAGCTCGTAATTTTCTTCGGCCCTCTGCAGAGACGCGGTAGCAATCTTGAATCCCGCCTCGGCGTTGTCGAAGAGTTCCTTTGGAATCACACGTCTCTCATAGAGGGCCTTCATTCGCTCGAAAGCATTCCGTTTATTTTCTAGGTCATACTGAGCTTGGTGGACGACCGCCTCTGCTTCTCTTATCTCTTCAGGCCGTGAGCCACCCAACAACTTGTTCAACCTGGCCTGTGCTGACTGTAGGGCGGCCTGGGCAACGCCGAGACGGTTACGGAGGTCTTCGTCATCTAATCTGGCGAGAACCTTTCCGCTCTCTACCCAGTCCCCTTCCTGCACTCCAAGGTCCATAATCCTTCCGGCAATCTTGAATCCAACATCAACTTCCGTAGCCTCAATGTTTCCAGAAACTTTGAGATACAGGTTGTTGACGTCTTCGTCCAACGTGAAGTGATAATAAACGTACCCGCCAATCGCCAAAAGAATAGGAATGATGATGAGGAGTTTCTTCATGGTATCACGGGCAAGTCCGCTGGATGCCCCGAAGGGAGGGCGGTAAGAGACTCCAGCACTGGAGTCAAAGTCGACCCTGCAATCATATCTGCATTTCCCGGAAGCACCGCCCCGTGTCTGCCTGTCGGCAGACAGGGGCGGGTAGCTTCAATTTTCTCACACGTTCGATACCCTGCATTATAAATATCATTCGGTAAGGTGTCAAAGAATTTTGTCCAATCTTCTTTCTCCTCTGCATGAAGGGCTCTCTTATGCCATAAATGGCTGTGTGCACATCATCGGCCAACTCTGTCTTTCCTCTTGAATTCACAGGCGATAATGGGTAAGATGAGGACAAGATGTTGAGATTCAATGACATTTTGGAGCAGCACCTCGCTTACAATCCCAATGCGGATATCGATCTCCTCAGAAAGGCGTACGTCTTCTCTGCGAAGGTCCACCTGGGACAGGTCCGTCTCTCTGGAGAGCCTTACCTCATTCATCCCATGGAGGTCGCCGGACTCATCATTCAACTCAAGCTCGACACCGCCAGCGTTGCGACTGGACTCCTCCATGACGCCGTCGAAGACACGTTGGCGAGCCTCGAAGAGATCAGAGACGGTTTCGGTGACGAAATCGCCCAACTCGTTGACGGACTCACCAAGATCAGCAAAATGCCCATCCGTTCCTCGGAAGATAACCAAGCGGAGAATTTCCGTAAGATGATTCTTGCTATGGTGAAAGATATTCGGGTGATTCTCATCAAGCTTGTCGACCGCCTCCACAACATGCGAACCCTCCAGTACCATTCCCCCGAGAAACAGAAGGAGATTGCCCAGGAAACGATCGACATCTACGCACCGCTAGCTCATCGACTCGGAATTGATTGGATCAAAGTCGAGCTCGAGGACCTGGCCTTCCGTTACCTTCAGTCCGATCTCTATGAGGAGATCAAACGGAAGATGGCCAAACTGGAGAAAGAGCGGGATCGTTACATCGACATGGTGAAACGGACCTTCATGAAGAAGCTCTATGAGAATCACATCTCGGGAGAGATCACAGGTCGATTGAAAAAGACTTACAGCATCTACCGAAAGATGCAGGATCAGAACATTGATCTCGATCAAGTCTACGACATCGTGGCCTTCAGGGTTGTCGTCAACTCGATCAAGGAATGTTATGACGTCTTGGGGATTATCCACTCTTTATGGAAACCCATTCCAGGAAAATTCAAAGACTATGTCGGTCTCCCTAAGGAAAACCTGTATCAATCCCTCCACACCACGGTCATTGGACCTTATGGAGAACGGATCGAGATCCAGATCCGAACCCATGAGATGCACAAGATTGCCGAGGAGGGAATTGCGGCCCATTGGAAGTACAAAGAGGGAGAAGTCCTCGAAGAGGTGGACGACAAACGCTTTACCTGGCTCAGGCAACTTCTCGAGTGGCAGCACGATCTAAAGAATGACGCCGAGTTCATTGAAAGTGTGAAGGTGGACCTCTTCCCGAACGAGGTTTACATCTTCACCCCCAAGGGCGACGTGAGACAGTTCCCTGCGGGTTCGACTCCGGTTGACTTTGCTTACAGTGTCCATTCCGAGGTGGGTCACCATTGTGCGGGCGCCAAGGTAAACGGCAGACTTGTCCCACTTAAATACGAACTTCGAAGCGGAGATACCGTGGAGATCGTGACTTCGCCGAATCAGAGGCCGAGCAAGGACTGGTTGAAGGTCGTCAAGACGTCGCGAGCAAAGGCGAAGATCCGTCAATGGTTTGCCGCAGAGGAAAGGGAAAAATCGATCGACCTTGGGAAGGAACTTCTCGAGAAAGAACTCCATAAGTACGATCTCCACACAGCCAAACTCCTGAAGTCGGGTGATTTGGGCAGGGTCGCCAGTGATTTCAGTTTCCAAGGGGTTGACGACCTCATCGCAGCCATCGGCTATGGCAAACTCACCGTCAATCAAATCCTCGGAAAGGTCGTGCCTCAGGAAAAACTGGAACAGAAGGAAGGCATTCCGAAGGGTGAGGGAAAAGGTGCCCTGAAAGGGTTTCTCCAAAAGATCACCCACCGATCCAGAGATGCCCTCCTCATCAAGGGGATTGACAATGTGATGGTCCGGTTTGCCGGGTGCTGCAATCCACTCCCCGGGGACAAGGTCGTGGGTTTCATTACTCGAGGAAGGGGCGTCACCGTCCACACGGAAGACTGCAAAAACACACTGGACAGTGACCCCAACCGACGGGTCGATGTGGAGTGGAACGCTAACAAGGAATACAGCTACCCTGTGCGGATTCGTGTCTATTCAGACGACAAGAAAGGAATACTTGCTCAGATCAGTAGCTCGATCTCAGCCAATGAGGCCAATATCACGAATGCTACGCTCGAGACTACGGATGAGAAAAAGGCAGTCGGAACCTTTGAAGTTGAGATTCGAGATCTCAATCATCTCAAGAAGATCATCCGCGATCTTGAAAAAGTGAAGGGAGTGAATCGGGTAGAACGGGTAAGGGAGTAGATGCAGGCAATTACGCCGCTTTGGTCACCCATCCTGATCGAAGGCATCGAGTACAGATTTTGATGCGCATCGTCTTTCCGCCCTGGGTTGCCTTTACCTTTTGAAGATTTGGATGCCACGTCTTCCGGGTCTTGTTATTGGCATGGCTGACGTTATGTCCGAAGACAGGCCCCTTGCCGCAAATGTCGCACACCTTTGCCATAGCTTTCACCTCAAACAATATTTTTATCTACTAACATAATAATCTGACTGTTTCAAGCCGGCGGCGGATCGATAAACCTCTCCCTTCCTCGACGCGCATTCCGTCGGTGACTGCCTGATCCCACTTGACCAAATTCATACCGAGAGATCCATTGCTCTCCCAAGCGCATGGGCAGGATGAGGGCAAGGAGACACAAAACAAGAACCAGGGCAAACGACGCCGAAAGCCCTACGACCTGCATAGGTGTGACAGGAATCTTTCGCATCCCTGCCATGAAAACTTTGTAGACAGGACCCGCTTCCACAGCAACCACGGCTGCGATGAAGGCCAGGCTGAGTGTCATGTAGATGACCCCTCCGAAGCTGGTTACAGATTGAGTCGGATTTTCAGAGTGAAAATCCGGATAGAGTGCACCCAGGCCAATCCCCATGGAAACGATGCCGGGGACCATGAAAAACGTCGTGACCACAGACGTGACCATCATGAACGAGTTCACGTGAAGAAGAAGATTGGTGACAATCACCAGAATCTCGGACAGCAACAGGAGTGGAAAGAGATAGACCGCGAATTTAGCCCATAGGAGCGTCCGGATAGAGATCGGTGATGATTTTACAATCCAGAAAGCATCGCCCTCCATGCTCACAGCCGGGAAGACAAACCGCGCCGACACGGCGGACAGAACAAACGCAGCCAGTCCCATGTTGAGGAATGAGATGAGGTTCTGAACATATTCCACCTTCCCCTGGCTCTTCTCCAGAGGGAGGACTGAGAAGTTGTAGAGATAGATGATAATCAGCGCGACGATGAGAAAGATCTGGGACCACTGCGTCTGGTCACGGAAGAAGGTTTTGATCTCTTTCATGGCCAACGCTCTCACCGGACCGGGAATGAAATTCGGGACGAGACCCACCCTGAATCTCGTTGTCCCGAGAGATCGTAGAAATCTCGAAGGCACAGTTTGTACTCTCGACAATCCTCTGAAATAGAGTGCTCCCGCCACCCACGTCGTCAGAAAGATGAAGGTCATGGCACCCGTCCAGGAAAGGGCAGAGCTGAGAAAGACCGTTTCCATCCTTCCAGAAAGGGCTCCCTTCAGACTATCGAAGAACCAGGTCGAGGGGAGCAGTGGAGAGTGAGAGGACTCTAACGTCTGAAGATAGAACATGAGGGCCGTGAACGATTCGGGATTGGCGAACCTCTCGGGCCTCATCATTCGGAAGGAAATGATCAGGATGAGAAACACGAGAAATCCCAGCAACAGAAAGACGCTTCGAATACGGCCGGCCGGCAGACACGCGGCCGCCACGATGACAACTAAGACACTGAGACTCGACGCGATCATGCAGAACGGCAGGAGATTGATTCCCAGGATGGCATAGTAGACGACCCCTTTCTGGTAAACCAAGCCGTAGGACAGAAAAATGGGAAGACTATACACGAGAACCATCCAAGAACTGTCCACGGTGCTCTCGATCCAGCGAGCGAGAAAGATCTTTGAACTCGAGACCGGCATGGCGTGAACGAGGCCAAGATCCTTGCTGAGATAGAGTTTCGATAGGGAGGTGAGTATGCCACTGAACAGGAGAAGTGAGAAAAAGGTGATCAATGCCATAGAGAGAAGTTTATAGGCGAGAATGTCCCCAAAGTCCTCAAAACTCTGGAAGTAGGTTAACAGGCGATAGAAGATCCAAAAGATCCCTACCCAGAAGGCGGATCCCATCGTCCCAAAAAGGATGATTCTAAGCGTCCGTCGTTTCCCCGTCCGAGAAACGATTCGATTCTTGAAAGACCAAAGACGGGGTCTGAGGAGGATGAGAATCTCTCTCATACAGTCGGCTCTGCCTCGGTAAGGATCATAAAGATCTCTTCAAGATCTCCCTCTTCAATTTGAGCCCGATGCTTCAACTCCTGAAGAGTGCCTATGGCAATCAACACCCCTTTGTGAATGACCCCGATTCGGTCACAGACATCTTCAGCAATCCCCAGGGTATGGGTCGACATGAAAATGGTCGTCCCCTTCTGGGCAAGATCCCGGAGGAGTTTCTTCACCATCCGGATTCCTGCAGGGTCAAGCCCCACCATCGGCTCGTCGATGACCAGGACCTCAGGATCGTGCAAGAGTGTCGAAGCCATGAGGAGCCTTTGTTTCATGCCATGAGAGTATGACTCAATCAATTCATCGGCCCAATCCCAAAGGGAAAATTGTTTCAGAACCCTCTCTGATTTTGCATTGAACATCCCATCCCCGTGGCCATAGAGATCAGCCGTAAACCTCAGGAACTCCATGCCGGTCAACTTCTCATACAAGAAGGGTCGATCCGGGATGAAACCGATTTGCCTCTTGGCTTTCTCCGGTTCCTGGGCCATGTTGATCCCGCCAATGACCACGGAACCCTCGGTAGGAGCAAGGACGCCACCGATCATCCGAAGAGTCGTCGTCTTGCCTGCACCGTTCGGCCCGATAAAACCGAAGACTTCTCCTCTCTTCACGGAGAGACTGAGTCGGTTGACGGCAGTCAAGTCACCATAGCGTTTGCTCAGATGATGAAGCTCGATCATTTTCACCTCTCACCGGAAGGAAGCTTTGAGAATCTCCAATTTCACTCTGCCAATGGCCCCCATTAAATCGACCTGCCTTTCCATCCCTCTCACTAACCGGATATGCGTCACATCTGCAGGCATCTGATTCATGACCGCATCCGCCGTCATCCAACTCCCCACATACAGGATATTCCAAGCATGATAGTAGAAGCGTCCCTCTTGATACACCAGCCCTGCTTCAACCTGGGCAGGAATTCCAGCGGCTCTGGCGAGTGCTGCCAAGAGCACCGCATGCTCGTTGCAGTCACCCATCCGTCTCTGCAACGTCTCAAGGGCGTTGGGAACGGAGAGAACGGGCCTTTTTTGTATGTTGTGGTTCACCCAGCCGACCAGTTTATTCGCCTTTACTCTGATGGAGTCACTGGGCGAAACGATCTCTCTGGTCTTGGAGAGTATCTCGGGATGGTCAGCCTGAATGAAGGGCGTTGATTCCAAGTAAGTTTTCCCATCCTCAAAGATTCTCCTCTCTGTCTCGAGCGAATTAGATCGTAAGGGAGATTCTTTACGAATCGTTAAGACTTTGTCTCTATAAGACTGCCGCCCCCCGTCCAGAAATAAGCCTTCTGTTTCGATGTGGTCCAGCCTGACTCTCAGTTCCATCAATTGGTGCACTTCATCGAGCGTTCTATTGACGGGAATCGAAGCGATTTCTCCTAGGTCAGCCCCTGCCGAAACAGGAAGTTTGGCCAGGGCCTCGTCCCGGGTCACCTGCTCAAGCCTGATCCCCAGAAATCCTTCCTCTTTGAGCACGGTCCCGTCCTTGCCGATCCACGCAAACTGGGGTGCCCCCATGAAATCAAGGGAGACTTTCAGCGCATTTTCCTGACGTCCCAGGACAGAAATCGCTTCTTCACCCAGGATGGCAATTTTGAGAGGACGAGAAGCTTGAGTTGCAGGGTCAAAGACATGAAGAGTTCGACTGAATCCCGGTTTCAGATTCTTGGTATTCAGGATCTCGAGAAGTCCGACGGGAAGAAACGTTTCACTTTCGAGAGGAAGTTGAACTCGTCGTTCTGAACCGGACGGACCCGCCATGAGAATCAGTGTCTTTCCATCAGAGATCCCCCTGGCTTTGAACTGAAACAGGTTTGACTGCAAGTCGAAATTGAAGGAAGAGAGGGTAAGATCCTGCTGAAACATTCCCTCGGTTCTATAACGTATGTCTTGGATCATTCCCATCATGTTGATCTGCATGAAGACAAACTCGACCACCCGAAATCCTTCATTGGATCTGGAGAATTGCCGTTGCGAATAACCTATCTTCTGGTCGTGCTGTGAGATGGACATCCAGGTCTCACGGTCCACCCAAGTCTGGGTCGCTAAGAGATAGTCTCTCGTCCGTCCCGTGTCTCCTCTCTGGAAGACACCAAGACGAATGAGAAGAAGACTCACAAAACCAATGACGAACATCAAACCGATGATCCATGAGGGTTTGACCTTGCGACTGACCGTTGCTTTCCAACCTAAGGGTGAAGTAGCCATTTCACGTCCTGTTTGAACACAATATATAAAGGATAGCAAATTCCTTGCCAAAGCGAAGAAGACCCACTGGAGGCATAACTCTCTAAAAACTCTGATCTATTTAGGCTTAAGTCACTTTTCAAGAAAGGAGAAAACGGTAAAGTGAACATTTTTTTCCCAGCATAACGGTTTGGCGCTCAGAAGACGGACAAACCTTCAAAACGCAATATGCTCATTCCTCAGACCTCCTTCGGACTCAGCTTCTAGACCAAGGTCATCTTAACGCGGTTCCTCTTACCCATATTCGCCCTCCCTTAAACTTCAAAGTGAAGAAGTGCCGGATCGTTGGGGCCAACCTTTGCATCGCTGCATCCTGCGAAGCGAACTCCTCTAAACATCCAAGTTTTTTCAGATGCGGAGGTTGTCTAAAAAAACAATTCCAAAAAAAGCTTGACAAAAAATATTATTTGATATAAACGTCATATTGTATAGATCAATTTTTATGAACTCGAAACATTTCAACTAGTTATGTCTTTGAAAATTCAAGAATGCAACTCTGTCTCGCTAGCGGGATCTATTTTGCCCTCGTCTTGCCTGTTAAACTCTTCACGGATGGGTTCTTATTCACTACGACCATCCTCTAAGTTGCACCAAGGTGTCCTATGGCGGAAGTTCAGCTTCCCATCAGCAATAATTCACCCGTCATTTCTCGCCATGGCGATCCAACCCCGATGTATTTCAAACTCCAGATGATACTCAAAAGGGAGATCGAGGGAAGGAAGTGGAGACCGGGACGTGCCATCCCTACAGAAAGAACCTTAGCCCAGATTTATCAAGTCAGCCTTGGCACAGTCAAACGGGCACTCCTCAACTTGGCAAATGAGGGCTATGTCAACCGAATCCAAGGAAGGGGGACCTTTGTCCTCGGTTCCGCCCTAAGAAGCGAGTCTTTGCGATACTATCGACTCCTTCGAAGCTTCAAAGACAAAGAAGCGGAACTCAAGGTGAAATTGCTTAACATAAACAAAGTTTCTTGTTCGACGCCAATCGACCGCTACCTTGGGATACACCAAGGTCAGAAACTGTACAAGATCAAACGTCTCTTTTTACACGGGGAAAAGCCAGTCGTATACACCGCGTCCTATTTGCCACAGAAATTGTTTCCTGATCTTGACAAATGGTCCACGAGCCGCTTCGAGAAGACCCCCCTCTATCTCGCTCTGGAACAACACTATCATCTTCCGACCATTCTCAACCATGAGTTATTCGGTACCCTGTTAGCCGAGGGCGAGGCTGCTCAGGCACTTCGTGTCAAGGTGGGCAGCGAAGTGCTTTACATTGAGATGACATCATTCACCTACCGCCAGAAACCATACGAATACCGGGAAACATACTGTCTGACTCATGAGTATAAGGTTTTTCGCGAGACCCACCGGCGATTCAGGCCGGCGGGAGGTGCTCGACCGATTTAGCCAGAGAAAGGAGGACATCCATGTCCAAAACACCAATTCGAGAGGGTCTAGATGCCGAAACCATCAGGCAATATGAAGCGGAGTACGTGTTCCATCCATGGATAGCTCAAAAGGGGTTCAAGCCGTTTGTTGCCCATCGGGCAAAGGGCAACTACATTTATGACCATGAGGGTAAAAAATATCTGGATTTCACCTCGCAGTACGTCTTCAACAATCTGGGTCACTGCGATGACCGGGTTGTAGCTGCTATTGCCAAGCAGGCAGCTACCCTGGACAGCGTTAACTCTCAGTTTGCTACGGAGCCTAAAGCTCGCTTGAGTAAGTTGCTGGCAGAAATTACCCCGGGAGACATCAAACAATCCTTTTTCTCCACCGGGGGTACAGAGGCCAATGAGGGAGCCATTAAACTAGCCCGATGGGCTACCAAAAAACAGAAAATAATCGCCCGATATCGTGCCTATCATGGTTCCACTTTTGGCTCCATGTCCCTCTCGGCTGATTTCCGCAATTGGAGTAGTGGATCGGGTATCCCGGAAATCGTTCATTGCTTGCCACCTTACTGCTATCGTTGCTCTTTTGGCGCCACCTATCCAGCGTGTGACATTCAATGTGTCAAACATGTTGAGGAGGTCCTCCGAATGGAGGGTGGAGCACGACGGGTCGCTGCAGTCATTGCCGAGCCTATTTTCGGACCTGGCGGCGTCATTGTCCCTCCAGACGAATACTGGCCAGAACTACGCCGTATCTGCGATAAATACGAAGTGATCCTCATCGCCGACGAAGTGATGACAGGGTTCGGTCGCACAGGGAAATGGTTTGCTGTGGATCACTGGGGGGTTGTCCCCGACATTCTGACCGGTGCCAAAGGAATCAGCACGGGCTCTGTGCCGCTAGGGATGACTTGTATGCGCCCGTGGGTGGCTCAAAAGTTTGAAGGTGAAGCGTACCTCCACGGGCATACCTATTCAGGCCATGCCTTGGCCATGGCAGCCGCCGTCGCAACGATCGAGGCTTACCAGTCTGACCAGCTCATCGAAAAGGCGTCTCAGACCGGCAAATATTTAATGAAGAAACTCCTTGAGCTTCAGAATAAACACCCAAGCGTGGGTGATGTGCGTGGAAAAGGCCTTTTCTGTGGTTTGGAGTTGGTGAAGAACCGCAAAACAAAGGAGCCAATCCATGAGGCACTGATGGAACCCCCACGGCCAGCCACGGCCAAAATGAAGATCCTGGCCAAAACAATGGAGGAAGGAGTCTACATCATGGCCGGCGCCGCAAGCGTCCTGATGATTTGTCCACCTCTAGGGATTAGCAAAGATGAAATAGATTTTGGAGTCAGCGTCATCGATAAAGCCTTGTCTATTTCAGACGCAGAATATGTGGAGTGAAGCCTGATGGACCAGAAGAAAGAAGCCCATGGCAACCCAGCTTATGTCCCCCCCCTCGGTCGGGCGTCCAAAGTTGTTGTCACAGGGCTGACCAAGAAATTTGGCGACTTGTTAGTCTTGGACAACATCTCTTTCCATGTCGGCGAAGGGGAATTTCTGGCCATTGTGGGGCCCACGGGATGTGGCAAAACCACATTTCTTAATGTCCTTTCCAAACTCACTCCGGCGACCAGCGGCAATATCTTCATCGATGGTGATGAAGCAAATCCCAGGCGTCACAATCTTGCTTTCGTCTTTCAAGAGCCCTCCTCGATGCCTTGGCTAACGGTCCGAGAAAATGTCGCTTTTGGGATGAAGGTGAAGGGGGTGCATTCCCGAGAACGAGAGACACGGACCCAAGCTATTCTCGATTTGGTGGGACTAACCAGTTGCTGCAATTTGTTACCCAATCAAATTTCGGCAAGCATGGAACAGCGAGTCTCCGTGGCCCGGGCTTTTGCCACGAACCCCGACTTGTTGCTCATGGATGAGCCCTATGGCCAGTTGGACGTTAAATTGCGCTACTATCTGGAGGACGAACTGGTCCGGCTGTGGCAGGAGACCAAGAGAACGGTCATCTTTGTCACACACAATATCGAGGAAGCGGTCTATTTGGCTGACCGAATCCTTATCTTAACCAACAAGCCAACCACGATCAGAAAGGAGGTGATGGTCAATCTTACCAGGCCGAGACATTTCTTGGATGAACGATTTATGGAGATTAGAAAGGAAGTGACCGATTTAATTAGGTGGTGGTGACAGCCCCGGCATGTCATCGGATATAAGGCTCCGAGCCGGGTCAAGCGGAGCTGAGTCAAAGGGTCAAGTTGAGAGTCCCGTGAAGGAGGGAAAAATGAATAAGGAAAAGCGAATCATCAGAATGTTTGTCGTCGTGGCAGTGATGGTTTTCTTGGTTTGGAGTCCGGCCTCGAGTCAAACCCAAAAGATTATGGACCTCAAGGTCAGTCACCAGCCCGAATTCGAATCCTTTTTGACTTGGCAAGGGATCCAGGAGGGTCTGGACCAGAAGTACGGTTTCAAAATGGAAATGATCTACTTCGATTCCGGCATGCCCCAAATTGAAGCCCTGCCCGCCAAACAGTGGGTTGTCGGAGCCATCGGTGCGGTCCCAATGACGATGGCCGCTCTGCGCTATCAGGCCTACATGGTTGGCATGACCCATGACGATGGCTTCAACAACATGGTCATGGTCCGACCCGATAGCCCCATCCTCAAGGTCAAGGGGGCCAACCCCAAGTTCCCGCAAATGTATGGTACAGCCGAGTCTGTCAAGGGCAAGACCATCCTCGCCACCACAGTCTCTTCCGGACATTACACCCTGAGCAGCTGGCTCAAGCAGTTGGGTCTGAAGGATAGCGATGTCAAGATTTTGAACATGGAACAGGGGCAAGCGGTAGCCGCCTTTGAATCGGGCAAGGGTGACGCAGTAGCCCTGTGGGCTCCCTTCAGTATGAGTGGCTACCAGAAAGGTTGGAAGAAGGTGGCGAATGGTCCTGATTGCGGCGCCATCATTCCTCTCGTCATCATTACGAGCAAAGAGTTTGGTGACAAAAATCCCGAGGTCGTTGCCCGCTTCATGAAGTTCTATTTTGACCAGGTCACGCGCCAGAAGAAAGAAACCGTAGCCCAAGCGCCGCAATACAAGAAGTTCCTCAAAGACTGGTGTGGCATCGAACTCGCGGATGAATTGGTCAAGATGGACATCGAACTGCACCCCATGCTGGATCTGAAGCAGAATCTTGCCATTTTTGACGCCTCGAAGGGTAAGAGTCAGGCCTTCGGCTACATGGACCTCATTTCCGATTTTTTTACCGCCAACAAGCGGTTCACTGCTGAGGAACGTAAGAAGGTTTTGGCAACCCCGTTTGTAACCGACAAGTTTCTTAAGTTGGCCACAAAAATGTAACCTCAAATTATTGGGGCCGGCTAGAACTCTAGAGTTCTAGCCGGCCCCAACCGGAGATCACCCATGGGGAAAGAATCGAAGACCAACGATTTCTTTGTGTTTAGAGTTCTACCTCTTCTAAGTGTAGCCGTTTTCTTTGTCGGCTGGCAGCTGCTGGTGGACTTACATATTATTCCGAGTGTGTTTTTGGCATCGCCCTCTGAAGTCATCCGCCTTCTGGTCGTGAAACTGACTCACGCAGAACCGGATGGGGCCGTACTGTTAACCCACACATTGGTCAGTGTCCAGGAAGCTCTTTATGGCTACCTACTCGGGTTGATCATCGGTATCCCCCTGGGTTTACTCATGGGTTGGTTTGTGGTCGCGGAAGGACTTGCCCGGCCCATATTTGAAATGATTCGGCCGATTCCACCTGTCGCCTGGATTCCCCTCACAATTTTTTGGTTCGGCATCGGCCTCGCTGGCAAAGTATTCATTATCTGGGCGTGCGCCGTCGTGCCTTGTGTCATCAATTCATACACTGGCGTCCGCATGAGCAACCCAACACTGATTCAAATGGCTCGCACTTACGGGGCCTCGGACTGGCAGATTTTCCGTTATATTTGTGTCCCCTCGGCTTTGCCGATGGTCTTCGGGGGGCTCCAAATCGCTTTGGCCATGGCCTGGACAACTCTGGTTGCGGCTGAACTCATCGCTGCAGATGCAGGCTTGGGCTTTCTGATTACGATGGGCCGGCGGTTGCTCCGGCCTGACATGATCGTGTTGGGGATGCTCATGGTGGGTCTGACCGGTTTGGTGATCGGCCTCTTGATCGACTGGATAGAGCGACGACTTTCTGCAGGCTTTGAAAGGGGAGGAGTATCAAGTTGAGCACGTCATTCGATTCAGTTGCACTTTCACGGACAACCGGGGTTGGCCACCGGGTGGCATGCCTTTTGAGAGTGGTTTTGCTAAACCGTTTTTTTCTTTACGGCATTTCACTGACCGGGTTCCTTTTCTTTTGGGACTGGGCAGCCATTCATAGCTCCATTGCCAAGTTCCTGCCTCGACCGATAGAAGTCTACCACCAACTCATTCACATGACAGGAGATACCCTGGCTGGAAAGACATTATGGGGGCATCTCTGGGCCAGTCTTCGCCGGGTACTCATCGGTTTTTGTATCGCCTCAGCGATTGGCGTCCCTTTGGGTCTGTTCATGGCGTTGAACCGGTACGTCAGGAGCATCGTCAAGCCGGTTTTTGACATCTTCAAACCCATGCCCCCCATCTCTTGGATCTCCTTATCTATCCTTTGGTTTGGCATAGGAGAAGAATCCAAAATTTTTATCATTACGATCGGAGCTTTTGTGCCGGCCTTGATCAACTCTTTCAACGGCATCCGCCTGTTGGACCCGAGCCTGTACGACGTCGTGAGAATGTCAGGCGGGAACAGACGTCATGAGATCTTCGAGGTCGCTCTTCCGGCGTCGTTCCCAGCCGTCTTTGCCGGCCTGCAGATCGCCCTAAGCAATGCCTGGGGTTGCCTGCTGGCCGGAGAGTTGGTGAGTGCCAGGGCTGGGATGGGATTCCTGATCATCCTTGGAATGACCGTTTCCAAGCCAGCCATGATCATTGGTGGCATGGTGGTTATCGCACTGACCGCTTGGTTGATGACCGTCGTTCTAAGCCGGGTGGAAAGAATAATCTGCCCATGGAAAAGGGAGCTTCAATTGTGATTGCGGATCACCCCAAGATTGTTTGCCAAAAAGTGAGTAAAGTTTTTACGCAGCGACAAGGGCAGGTTAGAATTCACGTCTTGGAAGGCATCGATCTGGAAGTTCGGCGCAATGAGTTTCTTGTCATTGTTGGCCCTGGCCAGTGTGGCAAGACAACACTCTTACGCATCATTGCGGGGTTGGAGAAACCCACCAGCGGCCAGGTTCTGTTGGATGGCTCGGAGGTGACAGGTCCCGGCCCTGATCGGGGATTGGTCTTTCAAAAATATATGCTTTTCCCCTGGAAAACTGTCCAAGGCAACGTGGAGCTGGGATTGAAGGTGCGCGGTGTGCCCAAAAGAGAGCGCCGTGACATTGCCACCCACTACATCGAATTAGTTGGACTCAACGGGTTCGAAAAAGCCTATCCTCATCAACTCAGCGGCGGGATGAAGCAGCGGGTCGGCATTGCAAGGGCTTATGCGAATAATCCTGAAGTTCTCTTGCTTGATGAACCTTTCGGCCAACTGGACGCTCAGACACGGTATCTCATGGAGCAGGAGGTCGCGCGCGTCTGGGCAGCGGAGAAGCGCAGCGTAATTTTTGTGACCAACAGTATCGACGAAGCGGTCTATTTAGCCGACCGAATTGTCACTCTTGAAGGAAAACTGCCCGGGCGAATGAAATCCAGCTATCGCGTCGATCTGCCTCGACCCAGGGAACACACCGAGAAACCATTCTTGGAACTCCGGCACAAGATCACCGAAGAAACAGAACTTCTTTTGTGAAAGGGCGGATCTGGGGATTGGACCGTATTTCCCCAAGAAGCCTCAGGGAGAGATTATGAGGCGTGACTACCCGATCATCGAGGCCGACATATTGGTTATTGGCGGGGGGAGCGCAGGCAGCATGGCGGCCATCCATGCGAAAGAACTAGACCCTGCCCGCAAGGTCGTCATTTTTGAGAAAGGTGATTTGAAGTATTCTGGCTCCATTCCTCGAGGTATGGACGCCCTCAATATTGTCGCCATCCCTGGTCTGACCACGCCCAAGCTTTACGTCGAATCCAACCGGATCGCTTGTGAAGGCATCTTGGACGAACCCCCTTCCCTTCGAATGGCCGAGCGCAGCTGGGGCCTCTTGAAAAAACTGGAATCTTGGGGCGTTTGTTTCCCGGTTGACGAAAAGGGCCATTACGAGGTTCTCCAGGTTCATCCCAAGGGTCGTTTTTGCGTGACCATGAAGGAACCGGAGTTGAAGACCCTCCTCAGCCGCCGGATCGTTGATCTGGGAATTCGAGTCTTCAATCGGACCATGGCTTTACGCTTGTTGAAGGAAGGCACTCGGGTCACAGGTGCCGTAGGCATGAATGTGCGCACGGGAGAGTTGATCGTCTGCAAAGCCAAGGCGGTCATCCTCAGTGCGGGTGGCACTGCCCGCTTTGGCCTACCCAATAACGGTTACCTGTATGGTGTCTATGACTTTCCAGGAAACACCGGCGACGGTTACCGGCTGGCGTTCCGAGCCGGTGCAGAACTAAGCGGTTTTGAGTACACCCTCATCTATTACATTGTCAAAGATATAAACGCCCCACTGCTTTATATCACTCTGACTCGAGGAGCCCATCTGCTCAATGCCTTTGGAGACCATCGCGAGAAGGAACACCCCTCCATCAGATCCATGCTGGCCGAGCACCGTTTGGATTGTGGACCGATGCGAATCACCCTAGCCCATCTTCCAAAGGACAGGATCGCGGATATAGAAGCCCTCCTCTTCACAACAGAACGCCCAGTGCAAGAACGATTTTTTCAAGGGCGGGGGGTGGATTTTCGCACCGGCGAAATCGAGCTGTGGCCAACCGAATGCTTTCTCTGTGGCGGTCATGGCTTGACCGGTGTCCGGGTGAATGAACGGGCTGAAACCTCTGTTTCAGGGCTCTATGCTGCCGGCGATACGTCCCTTGTCGCACGGGGGCATTTGAGTGGAGCTTTTGTCTATGGGGAAATTGCTGCTGAAAGCGCAACCGAATACATCGCGACCCTATCGTCGACCGAGCCCAATTCTTCTCAGGTCTTGGCGGTCCAACAGGACCAACAGTCGAAACTCGCTCAAAGCACAAACCCTATCCCTGTCGAGGAATTTGAATACAAAGTGAGAAGAATAATTAATGACTACGTCACCCCACCCAAGAACGAGTATAAACTAGGCAGAGCTCTGTGGTGGATGGATCGATTTCAGAGGGAACTCAGAGAGCTGGTCCGGATCAAGAATCAGCATGATCTGTTCAAGGCCTACGAGATCGAAAACATAATTCATTGTGCCAAATTAAGCGCCCTAGCCTCACGCGAAAGAAAGGAGAGCCGATGGGGACCTTGGCATTACCGTTCTGACTATCCAAAGACGGACGACCAGAATTGGCTGAAACATGTCGTTCTATCCCCGGGTGATGATCCAGAAGAAGTGAGGGTCACGCATAAGGAGATACTTGGACTTAAGCAGGTGAACGGATGACGGATCTGAATCTATTAGGAAGCCTATCAGACAACATCGTGATTGACAAGACCAAGTGTACCTTTTGCGGTATTTGCATAGAAACCTGTATTCTGGACAACCTTCGCATGAAATTGGCCCCCTGCCGAGGGGCCTGTCCCTTGGGCGTGAACTGCCACGGCTACGTCCAGCTCATTGCCCGAGGTGAAGAGGACAAGGCATTAGAATTACTCAGAGAAACCAACCCTTTTCCTGGAATCCTGGGCCGAATCTGCGCTCAGCCTTGTGAAGCCGCCTGTCATCGGAAAGTGGTTGACGGTGAAGGAGTCGCCATCCGCGCGCTCAAGCGCTATTTGACCGAAATCGCCGGGGACACTCCCATCCCTAATAGTCCGCCTTCACGGAATTCGGGTCAGAGAGTTGCCATTATTGGCTCGGGTCCAACTGGGCTGATGGCCGCGCTCGATCTTCGGCTCAGGGGACATGAGGTAAATGTCTTTGAAGCAGAGGATGACCCTGGCGGCATGCTGCGTTGGGCTATCCCTGAATTCCGGCTCCCGTTGCCTATTTTAGAACAAGAGATCAACCGACTTAACGAAATGGGGGTCCAGTTTGAATGTGGAGTCGCCCTTGGCCGAGATCGCTCTTTGGCCGATCTGAAAACCCAATATGACGCAATTGCCATAGCTATCGGATGTGGCGAACCCATCCGCCTAAATCTTCAAGGTGAGGAATTACCAGGGATCTATTATGGCCTTCCCTTTTTAAGAGCCATGCGCGCCGGGAAGTCCCCAGCCGTCGGGAAGACGGTGATTGTCATTGGTGGGGGGAACGTGGCCCTTGACTCAGCTCAAACTGCCTTTCGGCTAGGTGCGAGTGATGTGACAATGGTATGCCTGGAATCACGCGAGGAGATGCCAGCATTTGCGTGGGCCTTGGAAGAGGCCCTGGCGGAAGGAGTAAAGATTGACTGTTCCTGGGGTCCGGTTCGATTCCTGTCCGAGAATGAACGCCTGAAAGCCGTTGAACTCCAGGTGTGTAAGAGCGTTTTCGATCACGACGGCGCATTCTGTCCGTCTTTCGAGTCTAGCCAGACACGGACTCTCGTAGCCGATACGATCATTCTCGCCGTAGGGCAACGGCGAGATGCTAATTCTCTTGAGAAAGCCGGTTTGACGGCAGAGGGATTAAGAGGCGTCGATCCCCTCACTCTGCAGACTTCTGACGAAATGATCTTTGTTGCTGGGGATGTCTACAGAGGGCCTACGTCGGTTGTACAGGCGATGGCAGATGGCCGTGCGGTGGCAGAGTCAGTTCATCGCTGGTTAATTGGCGAAGACCTGCGCTATGGCCGCAGCTACAGAGGGCCTGTTGAGACAGAGTTTGAGATTGACGTCCACACCGGAAGTAACCTCACTCGAAGGCAGATCCCGAGCCGACCCATCCGGGGTCAGGGAGATTTTTCAGAGGTGGAAATGGCTTTTGATAAGACTACTGCTCAACAAGAAGCAGGGCGTTGTTATTCTTGTGGTGAACCTTTTGGCAAATTTAGAACTTGCTGGTTCTGTCTTCCCTGTGAGATTGAGTGCCCTCACGAAGCGCTCCGAGTGGATATACCCTACTTGCTTAGATGAAGATGGCATACCAAATTCGCCTAAGACTCGAGCCTCTATCAGAACCTACCAAACCCCGACGCAAATTACCCGCTTCCATAAGTTATGACAGGAAAGAACGGAGATGCCAATTTTGCTAGTTCCTGTGAAACGGGACGGGGTCTTCTCTTGCGGGATTAATTCTTGCTGAAGCTCCCCTGCCCATGGGGCGGGGCTTCTGGGAAATGTAGATAGATTATAGGGTCGGCTTTGACTCCACTGCGGGAGTCCGTTACCGCCCTCCCCGCCCACCCCGCTAAGGCGGGGCATCCAGCCGACTTGCCCGTGACCAGGACTGAAAAAGTTCAAAGCGAATTGAAATTTGAAATCGAATTCATGTCATCTCACCCAGAAAACCTGATAAAAACAATCAAATAACATCTCCAACAGATCAGAATAAACTCTCAGCCTGCCTCGGTATGAATCTTGATATCAGGTTGATACGCCAATGGGTGAGGACGCTCGATTTCATCAAGGTCTCTTGTATTCGCAGGGCACAACTTCATCAGCCAACTTGGGTCAGTGCCTTTTTGTAGATATGGCAATGAAAGAGATATTCGCAGGATAGGGCGCTCCTTGACGATTGACCACCAAAGGCCAGAGAACTGGATCAGTAATCGCTCTTGCACCTGACTCTCTTGTAGACTTCGAAGAATTTGTGAAAAAAATCGTCAGTATTGTCAAAAATTGCGCCAATTTAGGACAAATTTTGTCACTTTTTCTCAAACTTTAATATACTGTAAGTTTATAATGTGTTGTAAATACAACATATTAGAATACTTTCATTATGTTGGCACGTCTATTGCAAAGTGTAGACAAATCTGGAAAGGAGGGCAAAAGAATGACTAAAGAGCGACATTACACACCGCCAATTGTTCTCCGAGTCCACTTCAATGAGCTCAGACACAGATGGAAGGCCAGGTTCGTTCTGGTAAATTTGTTTTACCTCGTAGTCATTGGGGCTTTAGGAACATCACTCATCCAGAACGAGAAAAAATTAGAATCTATCCCTTTTCAGCCTATAGAACCTATCTCTTTTCAGTCGAAAGAATTTGAGACGCTGAAAACAAAAGAGACGATCTACTCCATCCTAAGGGGCACGGGAGTCAGCTTGAATCAGGGTCTTGACATCGCGGAGGTGTTGACCACCCAGTCGAAATCGTCTGGAGTTCCCATTTCGTTGATTCTCGCCGTGATGAAGAAGGAAAGCCAATTTTCTCCTCACGCCGTCTCTTCTCAGAACGCGATGGGGCTCATGCAGGTCCACCCGGTGACCTGGAATGAGTATGTGAACAAGTTGAATCTGAATGTCTCTTCACAAGCTGCCTTTGATCCTGTTACCAATGTTTTCGTAGCAACGCATATCCTTCGCGATCTCTTTGATTCGTACAAGGAGACAGCCTCTTCGGACTCCGATCTTTGGGAGTCCGTGCTTTCAGCTTATTACGGGGGCAAGAACTCCATCGTGCAGGGCGGCATCAGCCCCTCCCACAAGAAATATGTGGCGGATGTGAATCGATTCAAAGACGAGTTCGCTCAGAGACTGATGGATTAGGTTTTACGAATAGAAAACAATAGGCTCACGAGAAGATTTCAATCCAGGCGTTTCCCCAGGACCTCACGTCCTGCTTTCCCTCCGCTGAGAATCTCTCCTTCCAGGCCCAGGAAGGGGAGATTCTCTTTTCCTGCGACATAGAGGTTCCTCGAAATTCGCGTGGGGATTATTCCTTTCCTCCAATGGACCTCAGCCTGGGTTTCATAAACAAAATGGGGATAGGACCAGTGGGAAACGAGTTCGCGGCCTCGGTCTGACTCTAGAAACTCGACGTGATGATCGAGAAATGGGATGAGCTGACCTAGGTGCCTCAGCACATTTTCTCGTTGTTCGTCCATCCAGTGATGATTCCAACCTTCTTTAACCTTATCCCATCGCAGGAGGCTTTCCACCGTTAAGGCTCTGTTTCCTTCCGGGGCCTTCGATCTATCACCCTCTGGACTGATAGAAAGATAGAGAAGATTTCCTCCATCGTAAGGTTTCTCAGGATCAGAGACGGAAACGAGGAAATCCCTCATCCCTACGGGAATTCCCTTCTCCCGAAGAGCCAAGAAAAAAGGATAGAGAACGTATCGAGGTTCAATGAGACTTCTCCAGTGATCAAGTTGCCTTCCTCCTTTTCCCTGAAAGTTGGGAAGACGATGGAGTGGGCAGTTGATGACGAGGACCTTCGATCGTAGGATTCTTCGATTCTCTTCGAGGTGGAGCGTAAACCCTTTCCTCCATTCCCGGGTGACCTTCCCCACACCCTCAATTTCTTCAACTTGCCCTCCAGTGCGGCGATATTCCTGCCATAGGCTCTTTTCCAGTTCATCAACATCGCTGTTAAGAACCCAGTCACCCTCTTCGCCGAAATCCAACAGGCGACTAGCCAGGGAAGTGGGGATTCCATCAGGAGAGAAATTACTCCAGGCCCTCAGTTGAAGTTCTACGGTGGACCTAAACTTCTGGGAAAAAGGAGACAGGTCCAGATGGGGTTCAGAGGAGAATAGTCTTTGAAAAAAGGAAGGGGGTCGATGGAAAAGGGAGAATGGGTCCCTGTGCTTTCCCAGTTCACCATAAAGATGGTGAATCTGAGGAACCTCTTCGGGAAACTCCCTCTTCCACTCCTTTTCGAGTCGGGAGCGGTCGCAAAAAAGATCGATCCGCGCTGTCGGAAGAATGACTTGAAAAGTTACCTCCCTCTGCGTCTCGAGGTGAGTAGGATCTAATTCCTTTCCTTTCTGAAATTCAAAAGGGACGGAGGAACTCAATAATTGGAATAGCCCTCTGAGGGTAGACAACCGCAGGAGTCTCTCTGAAAAATTTGCAAACGGAATGAAGTGATAGCCGTCTTTGAGAAAGAGAGGTTCGTAACCTTTTTCTTTCAGGAGTAGGACGGAATGTTTTTCTCTCGACAGCAGGATCCCAGCCATCAGGCTGGCTAAGCCAGACCCTAAGAGGATCGCATCGTACTCGTTAACCTGTTCTTGTTGTTCCCTCATGGTTTGGAATCTGTGGAATGATGGGATGAGGCAAACGGAGAGTTAGACCAACGCGATGGCTTCCTCAGGCTTATCCGCTTTGACAATCTCGCCGATGATAAACCCCTTCTCTCCGAGGGCCTGGAGTCGTGCCATGACGTTCTGGGCATCCTTTGAAGGAATCACCAGGATCATTCCGATACCGTTATTAAAGGTCTTGTACATTTCGTCTTCTGAGATGTTTCCCCTTGCCTGAAGGAACGGGAAGATGGGCGGCACATCCCATGTTCCCTTTCGGATGACCGCCTTGCATCCTTTGGGAAGAATTCTTGGAAGATTCCCTGTGATCCCCCCTCCCGTGATGTGTGCCATGCCATGAAGTGAGAAATCCTTGAGGAGATTCAAGATGGTCTTCACATAGATTCTTGTGGGTCGAAGAAGGGTCTCTCCCAATCTCTCTCCGATGTCAGTCACCCGTTTTCTAAGATCGAGTTTGTGACGTTCAAGAAGCACCTTCCTCACCAGTGAAAAACCGTTGCTGTGGAGTCCGCTTGAGGCAATGCCTATGAGTCTGTCTCCTATCCTGATACCGGACCCGTCGATGATTCGATCCTCTTCCAAGATTCCGACAGCGAATCCCGCGAGATCATATTCCCCCTTTTTGTAGAAACCAGGCATTTCAGCAGTCTCACCCCCGATGAGAGAGCATTCTGCCTCTAGGCACCCCTTTGCAATGCCTCCAACGACCTTCTTCGCGCGCTTCGGATCCAACTTCGACACAGCGAGATAATCCAATAGAAAGAGGGGCCTGGCTCCGATGACGATGATATCGTTGACGCACATGGCCACAAGGTCAATGCCCACGGTGTCATGACGATCCATGGCAAGTGCGATCTTAAGCTTTGTTCCCACGCCGTCCGTAGATGAAACAAGGACCGGTTTCTTGTACCGCTGGAGGTTCAGTGAGACACATCCTGCAAACCCCCCGAGTTTCGTGAGAACGTCGGGTCGGAACGTGCCTTCCACCATGGATTTGATCGACCGGACAAAATCATCTCCTTGGTCGACATCCACTCCGGCCTCTTTGTAGGAATACCTTTTCACCCGTTCTACTCCATCCGAATGAACCCCTCAAATTTCAGTTTAGGTTAAACGATGACCTGAGAAAAGTCAATTGTTCTTCTTGAAGATCTAGGGGGATTTTGTTATTCTCCTGA
>Ga0315289_10002129_pt1 | contig 30602 bp, 20 predicted proteins | sample YL17G11_40_MG_FD_203452 | JGI IMG/M metagenome (GOLD analysis project Ga0315289, IMG submission 203452) | Sediment microbial communities from Yellowstone Lake, YNP, Wyoming, USA - YL17G11_40 | ecosystem: Environmental > Aquatic > Freshwater > Lake > Sediment | place: USA: Wyoming | collected... | reverse complement strand
GGGGCGCCTCTGGACTTGAAAAATCAGAAGCACACACGCACCCGCGCCGCGCCGTCTTTTCCGTTGGTAAAAAAAAAGCTAAGGGTTAGCAGTCATTGGTAAGGGGTCGCTCACTCACTCACGCACCACACACTCAGGGATCGCCCGGATAAGAATTCGGGATGCAAAAAAAATAGGGAAAAGGTTAAAAAAATGGAAGGACGCACGCACTCAGTCACACTCAGGAACAGAGGAGAACAGACAGGCTCACAGATCAGCGCTCTCTCTAAGCAGCCCACGCCCACGCGGACGACCGGGGCACCGCCGTGCCCAGGGCCGCGGCCGCGGCGGGCGGGAGGAGGGGCGGCTGGCCCGCGCCGGCCGCCGCCCGGCGCGCACCACCACCAGGCGCGGTGTCAAATTCGGCGCCGGACGAGGAGGACGACTCGTAGCCCGATGACACGCACGACCCGCCGCTGGCGGGGGAGACGGAGCAGGCGACCAGCGCTGGGGCGAACTGGTGTGCCCGGCCGGGCAGGGCGGGCAGGGCGACCCGGCGGGGGACGACGACCTTTTTTGTCACGCCCGCCCCGTTTTTGAGCAGGGAGGAGCGGTGGCCGCCGGACGCGGAGCGCAGGGCCAGCGCCGCCCAGTCCGCCTCCAGGACGGAGGTGGGCGTGGACTCCCGCTCCGGGCCGTCCGCCGCGCAGGCCGGGGCGGAGGGCGGGAGGAGGGCGACAGGGAGGGGCTTGGCCGCCGAGGTCGGGATGGGGCGGGCAGCGGTCGGCGTGGGCACGCGGACCGGCGCCGCGGCCGGCGCGGCGACGGGCGCGATGGCCGCGCGCAGGGACTCCAGGACGGCGATGGCGACCTAAGGAAAAACAGGGGGGGGGGGGGGGGGTGAGGGGAGCAATGGGTGAGCACACAAAACGTGTTCCAGAACACAAGACGGCAAAAAAGAGTGAGGGGGCCTTTCTTTCTTCTTCGTCTTTTTCTTCTTTGGTTTCTCTCCTCTCACCTCATCCATCATCTTGGCGAAGACGGCCGCCGCCGCGCCCTGGCCCGCCCCGTGCAGGCCGATCAGGGCCGCCGCCGCCCCGACGGCTGACGGCCGGGCGGACGCCACGCCCGGGCCCGCCCGCCCCGTGGAGGCGGCTTCCACGGCGGCGTCGGCGACCGCGCCCGCGGCCGCCCGGGCGGCCGCCGCGGCCTTGGACCCGCCCGGCAGGGCCAGGGCGATGAGTGCGCCCGCAAAGTCGCAGGGGGTGGGGGACGAGGTCCGCCACTCCAGGTCCGCCAGCAGCGAGAGTTCGCCGGCCGTCACGGCGGAGGGGGCAAAGGGGCGGCAGGCCCACGGCATCTTGAGCTGAAAGAGGGAGGGCGGGGGAGGGCGGGAAATGAAGATGCGAGGGTGAAAAAAAAGAGGGGGTGAGGGCGTGCAAGTGGCGGTCGCGGCGCGGCTCCCCCCAATCATCGCACGTGCCGCCGCCCGCTCGCCCATCCCGCCCCTCAATTCAAGGCTCAGGGCTTCTAGTGCAACAGCAGAGGTATTGAATCTCCCATCCCGGGAGGGCGTGGGGATGCGGGCGGCCGGGCCAGGCGGCGGGAGGCGCGGAGGCACGGAGCAGGGAGGTCTCGGCGCTCGGCCCGATCGCACCCGTGCGGGGCCCCCCCCTCCCTCTTTTTTCACCTCTCTCTCTCGCCACCCCGTATCCATCCGCCGCCGCCCGCGCCCGCCGGTCCCCGCGCCCAATCCCCATTCTGGGCCAAGTGCATTCACTGCCCACCCCTTCTCCTTACCTGGATGCCAGATAGGTTGTTCGGCAGGCCGGCCTCATCGCGCTTGGCGGCGACAGACAGGGCGGCAACCGCGCGGAGGGACGCGGCCTCGACCGCGCACGCGCACCCCGCGCATGCAGGGCACGGGCCGGCGACTTTGCCACCCGCCGCGGCCCGGCCCCGCATCAGGAGGTCCGCACCGCGGGCAGCCGTGCTGGCGGCAAAGGAGTGGCGACGGGAGGCCTGGGTGAATTGGTGGGAGGGGAGGCGCGTGGGTTAAAAAAAAAACACATTTTTTTTTCGGCGGGAGCGCGCGTGCTGAACAAACAAAAAGGGGGGAAGTGGCTAGGGCCCGGCGCGACGGGTGCCGGACCTACCGCCTCCCATCCACACACCAGATGGCCTCACAATTCATCTAGCCACCCCCTTGCGGGACAATTGGGTGCCGGGCAAGGCGGAACGGGGGCTGAGAAGGGCGGGAGCGACGCTAACTTTTCGCGCTCGAGCGCGAATTGCGTCTCCCCGCCTCTTTTCTGTCTTTTGTTCTCTCACCTCATGCATCCACTGGACCGCTGCATTCGTGCACGCGCAGGGCGGGCCGGGTAATGGACCCGCCTCTGCCTCCGCGGCCAGGAGGTCGGTCAGGGAGGCGGCCGCATCGGCGGCGGTGGGGGCGAGGGGAGTGCAGAGCATTTTTTTTTGAGAGAGAGGTAAAAAAAGGTATGAAGCTCACTCCCTTCTCATCCCCTTAGCCCTTTGTGATGCTCTCTCTCTCTCTCCCTCTCTTTTTGGCGCCGACCCTCTGTGTGACCACACTAGGGGAAGGTAAGATTTGACTTCGCAGGCGTCCAGGAGACTTTGAAAAGAGATAGAGACAGGCGGAGCGGCGACGCCCCAGCCGATCACTACCATGCAACCTTCATGAGCTTGGGTGAAGAGAAAAGAAATGAGAGGGGGCAAAGCAAAACCCTCACACACACACTCGCGCCCCGTCTCCCCACACCCCCTGGGGCGGCGGAGCAAGGCCCGCAGCGCGCGCGTGCCTAGGCAAGGGCACACAGCTCACGCGCAGCCACTCGCCACTCCCCCCCCTTCTTTTGATTTCAGGCCCCCGAAAGGCGCACACTCTCTTTCCCATTCCATACCCATCCACCCACCCCTCTCCCATTCTCTCTCTCTTTCCCTCTCTCTCTCCCCTTTTTCTCACGCAAAGTGCACGGTCGGCTCGTTCGGGCGCGGGTACTCCACGCTCAGCACGTTGTACTCCGCGTACTCCTCCACGGCCGCCCGGATGGCGTCGTGGGAGAAGGAGCGGCCCAGGAGCGCGACCAGGTCGGCCCAGGCGTAGGTGGTTGTCCCGGACGCGCGTGCCGCGTCGCGCAGGGCATAGTAAACGGCCGACACTGGGTCGTTGGCCCGCCGGCCGGCCGCCCCCACCCCGCCGCCGGCGCCGCCGTCCAGGAGAGAGTGCTTGGACATGCGCATGAGGCGGAGGGCCTCGTCCACCTCGGCCTGGCCCACCTCGCCCGCGAACCGCAAGCGGGCGAGCGCGGTGGCCAGGCGTAAAATGGACAGCAGCGTCCGGGCGGTCGTGTAGGAGTGGGGGACCCGGGCCCGGGCCTCGTCGTCCCGCATCTCGGCATAGATGGCGGCGATGTATTCTAGAGGGGTTTAAAAAAAGGGACGTGACGGGGGGGAAGAGGGCGAGAAAAAAATGATGAGGTTTGTGAAACCTATTGCGCGCACGTGCGCGCGCACGTGGCCGCGCCCGAAACCTCTCTCCCCCGTCTCTCTCTCCATCACAACTCACCCGTCAGCTCCCGGGGTACGGTCGGCTCGAAGCTCTTGGCCCGGGCCAGGTAGCCCCGCAGGACTCGGGCCGGCAGCGGGGCGGCCTCGGCCTCCGCGGCCGCGGCCGCCGCGGCCGCCGCCCGGCCCCGCCCCCGCCGCCCAGCCGTCGCGGGGACGCCGTCCTCAGCCCCCGCGCCCGCCCCCGCCACGGGCGCGGCGCCCGTGTTGTGGACGCCCAGGACGTGCACCGCCAGGCGCCGGTCCAGCTCCGCGTCGGGCGAGTCCAGGATCAGCCACATGAGGTCGAAACGGGACAGGAGGGCGGCGGGGAGGGCGATGTTCTCTGCGGGCGAGCGCCGGACGTCGTACCGCCCCCACGCCGGGTTGGCGGCCGCCAGGACGGTCGTCCGCGTGTTGAGCGTCGTCAGGATGCCGGCCTTGGCGATGCTAACCGTCTGCTGTTCCATGACCTCGTGGATGGCCGTCCGGTCGCCCTCGTCCATCTTGTCAAACTCGTCGATGCAGCAGACGCCGCCATCTGCGAGCACCAGGGCGCCGCCCTCCAACACCGCCTCGCCCGTCGCCGGGTCCCGGGTGACCGCCGCGGTCAGGCCGACGCCCGACGACCCCTTCCCCGTCGTGTACAGGGCGCGGGGGGCCAGGTGGGCGACGTGCTTGAGGAGTTGCGACTTGGCGACGCCGGGGTCGCCCATCAAGCAGAGGTGGATGTTGCCGCGCAGCTTCATCCCGTCGCCCAGGACCCGCCCCGTCCCGCCGACCAGGGCGAGCAGCAGGGCCTTCTTGACGTCGTCGTGGCCGAAGATTTCCGGGGCGAGCGCGGCGGCCAGGCGGGAGTAGACGTCGGGCGTGGAGGCGACGCCGTCGACGGAGGCAGCCAAGGTCGCGTCCGCGGCCGCGTCATCGTACGACTCCTTCGCCTGGGCCACCGCCGTCGCCTCCAGGAAGGTGCGGGCCAGCAGGGCGGAGGCCCCGCCCGCGTTACGGGCCGACCCGCTCTGCCCCGGCCCGCCCCGGGCTTCCGGCAGGAACGCCCCCGTCACCTCCACCTCGTCCCCCGGCTTCACCAGGCGGGTCAGGTCGCCGCGCAGATGCACCGTCAGGCTCCGGGGCGTGCCGCCCGTCGGCACCTCCAGGGGCAGCTCCTGCAGGCGCAGCTCCTGAAAGCGCACGAATTTTGAGCCCCGGGTCTGGAGGCGGGGGGCCGAGGCGGCGGCGGGGGCGCCGCCCCCGCCGCCGCCACCCACCGCGCCCCCACCCCCCGCCCGCTTGGCCGCGCCCGCGGGGAGCGAGGTCAGCGGCATGAACGACCGGCCCAGCACCTCCTGGTAGGCCTCCACGCCCGTCGCGTCGTCCAGGTAGGTCGCCACGGAAAGCAGGGGCCGAACGTCCGTGACGTGCGTGGCCACACCCCGCACGCGGACGAGGGCCCCGATGTGGGGCGCGCCCACGGCCCGCAGGGGGGTGGCCTTGGCGTCGCTGCCCGGGCGCAGGCAGACCTGGTACCGGCGCAACAGTTCGGCGGGGATGCGGTTGGCCGGGTCAGCCGCGACGGGCGGGCCGCCGGCCGCGGCCTCGGCGGCCTGGCGCGCCGTGCGCTGGCGGGCGAGCACGTCGAACACGTCCTCTGCCAGGCCTCCCACGGTCGGCGGGGGCAGGGCCGCGTCCGCCGCGTCGGCCAGCAGGCGGGCGTACCGGCGGGCGTTGCGGGTGGCGTTGGCCGCCAGCTCGCCGTCGGGATAAAACTGTGTGGAGAGCGATGAAGATGCAGGTGAGAGAGAGAGGGGATGGGGACGGCGAGAGGTTTGCCAGGGGGCGCGGGGCGCGCGCGAATCTAAGTGTGGCCTCTCTCCTCTCCCCTCTCCCCGTCCCCACGCCCCATCACCCCTTTTTCATTCCACACTCTTTTTCGCCCTCTTACCCGGCTCAGATCATCCAGTTCGACGTCCAGGGAGGTGCGCTGGCGATTGGCGATGGCCTCCTACGCGGGGAGAGAGGGTGAGGAGAGGATGAGTGCGGGGCGAGCGTTTTTGCGTTTTTGAGTTGATGCGAGAGAGCGGCGGCCCGCGCTCCTGCCCCGTGCAGGCCTGGGTCACCCCAAAACCTCGACCACCCACGCCTGATGAGATATGAGACAAACAGGCCACCAATCGGAGTCGGAGGGCGGGTCAATCAGGCCCGCCCGCCCTCCCCACCCGGAGCAGACAAACAAGATGTCTCACCGCAGGCCCTCTCTCTTCCCGCTCTCTCTCCCATCACCCTCTCTCCATCCTGCCTTACCAGCTGCTTCATGTACTTCAGCTCATTGGTCTCTGGGTCCAGGTAGTTGACCAAGAAGGCTTGTAAGCGCTCTGCATGGGACGGAGGAAAGGAGGCGAGGATGAGAAGGAGGCGTGGGGCGGGGAAGATGGGAGCAAGGAGAGGGCCGTTTCGAAGGGAGAGAGAGCGGATGGAGCGGGTGGGCATTTGCGTGCGTGACGGGCCGACACACCGGGCGTGCTCAATTCCACGGATGCGCCCCACTCGGGCATGCGATGATGGCTGGACCCATCGCTGGTGGGCGACACGCGGGGCGCTGGGCACGGCCGGAGGCGGTGCGAGGCGGCCGGCCGCACTCGTTTCCTTTCGCGCGCCCTCCATAAAATAACGCTCTTCTCTCTCTTCAATCACGCACCGCGCTCGAGCGGGTAGTTCAGCATCTTGGCAGGGGCTGGAACGACCCCTCTGCTAGCGATGAGAGGAAGGGTGGGTGGTGTTGCGTTTGGGTGCTATGCTTGTGGCGCGTATGGAGGTGCGACGCACGCGGCTCTGCACGAAAAAGAAGAGTGGGCAGCAGGGTGTCATAAGCTTTTTTTCTTTCTGCTCTCCACCTTTTCGCACGTAAAGCAAACACCATGGTCGCCCCGCCCGAGCTCCTGAAGAGCAACCAGGTGCGCGCCAGCGCACCTTGTTCTACTTTCCACGAGCGAAAGAAAGATAAGGCGCGGCGCACAGAGGAAGATGGAAGAGAGAGAGCACAGGCTCTCTCGGTGTCTCCCTCCTGCAACCTCCTCTCCCCATCCATCATCACCATCCCCACGCCGCGCGCCCTCACCCGTCCTCTCTCGCCCCTCTTCTCCCCAGGCCTTCGGCGGCGTCCTGCGCCAGTACCGCCACGCCTCGCCCGCCACGGGCTGCCCCATGGAGTTCCGCGTCTTCTTCCCTCCCGCCGCGGGGGACGGGGCCGGGACAGTGCCCGGGGCGGGCGGCGACACGGCCGCCCCTGCCGCCGCCACTCCCCCCGTCCCGGCCCTCATCTTCCTGTCGGGGCTGACATGCACGCCCGCCAACGCGTCCGAGAAGGCTGCGACCGCTCTCGCCGCCGCGGCGGGCGCGGGGCTCGCCCTGGTGTTTCCGGACACCTCCCCGCGCGGGTTGGGGGTGGCCGGCGAGGAGGAGGCCTGGGACCTCGGCACGGGCGCGGGCTTTTACCTGGACGCCACGCAAGCGCCGTGGGTGAGCAGCGAGGGCGGCGGCGAACCGACCGGCTACCGTATGTTCACCTACGTCACGCGTGACCTGATCGGCGCCTTGAACGCCCTGGGCGGGTGCCTGGACACGACTCGCCTGGGCGTGACCGGGCACTCGATGGGCGGCCACGGCGCGCTGGTCGCGGGCCTGAAGCGCCCGGACCTCTTCGCCTCCGTCTCGGCGTTATCGCCCATCGCCCACCCGTCCGCCTGCCCCTGGGGCGTGAAAGCGTTCGGTGCTTACCTAGGTGGAAACGCAGGCGGAGGAGAGGGGTCCACTCCTTCCGCCTGGGCAGACTGGGACGCGACGGCCCTGGTGGCCGCCTACGCCGGCCCGCCCCGGGCATTCCTCATTGACGTGGGCACGGCCGACGAGTTCTTGGCCGCCGGCCAGCTGCGGTGCGCCGACTTTGCAGCAGCCGCGGCGACAGAAGCCGCAGGAGGTGTTGGTGGTGGGAGCGGTGGTGGTGTCGTGTCCGTCGAGTTGAGGGAACAGCCCGGCTACGACCACTCCTACTTCTTCATCGCCTCCTTCATCGCCGATCATGTGGCGCACCACGCAAAGGTGTTGGTGAGCGGAGGGAAATAAGAGCAGAGGAGAAAGGAAAGAAGAAGAGCGTTTTTTTTTTCCTCCTCCTAGAGAGAGTTGTCCATTCTCTTTCACACGCTTTCCTCCACACCCACCGCCGCTCCAGCACGCGCCCCGCGCACACCGCCACCACCACAACAGCTCCCGCAGACTCACACGCAGGGCCAGGGAAAGAAAACCCAACGCCTGCCCCGCTCTCTCTCACGCACACACCACTCTCATTTCTCTCTCCACCCCATCCCATTCCATCCATCCATCTCTTTCTCACTGACCGCCGCCACCCCCGCGCCCGCTAGGCCACACACCCACCACACGCATCAAACCTGCGCCTCTCCTTCACGCCCCACCCCCCGCCCGCGCGACGGCCGCGTTGATCGCTTGCAGGGCCCACCCGCCCTGCTCCGCGAGCGCGGGGTCTGGCGGGGGGGGTCCCCCACCCGACCGGCAGAAATCCACGAACGGCGCCAGGCCCGGGATCGCCTGGAACAGGGGTGCCGCGGAGGGGACGCCCGCCGCGACGTCGCCAAGCAGGGAGACGGCCGACCGGACGACGAGCGGCCCGGGCGGGGCGTGCGCGTCGTCGAGCCCGCCCGCCGCGGCCGCGCGCGCGGACGCGCCCACCGCGTCCACAAACGCCAGCAGGCCCGGCATGGCCGCCGCAAAGGCCGGGTCGGACGCGGCGGCGGGGCCGGACAGGCCGTTGATGAGCCCGGCATAGGCCTCCAAGACGCCGGAGCGGAGGGCGTCGACGTACTCGCTGGCCTCCTCATCGCCCGGCCCCGCGCGCGCGGCCGCGTCCGTGGCGAGGGCCTGCGCCGAGGCCAGCATGGGGAGCACGTGCGGCAGGAAGGGGGTGAAGGCGTCGCCGACCGCCAACGCCAAATCGCCCAGGGCGGACAGGATGGGCGGCTTCAGGTCCCGGCGGACGGCCGTGGACTGGAGGGCGCCCAGCAGGCGGGCGACGAGGGGGGACGCGTATGGCGCCAGCCCGCCCTCCACCGCCCGCCCCACGTCACCCAGCACGCCCACCGCCACGCCCGCCGCCGCCCAGTCGTCCGTGTTGGCGAGGGCGGCCTCCAGGACGGGCATGAAGTTTGGGAGGTAGGCCGCGAAAGCCGGGCCGGCCGCGTAGGTGAGCGCGCCCGCGGCCAGGAGCGCGTCCTCCAGGGCCGCCGCCCCGCCGCCGCCCGCGACGGCCAGCAGGGCGGCCATGATGGTGTCCGCGTGCGGGGCCACGGCCGCCCGGCCGGCCTCCCCGCTCGAGGCCAGGCGCTGGGTGACAACGGTCAGCACGCCGCACAGGGCGCCCTGCACCTCGGCCACCCGTTCAGAGGAGCCGCCCCCGCCCGCGGCCGCGGCGGGGGCGGCCCGGACGGCCGCCGCCAGGCGTTCCAGGGTGACCGGGATCAGGGCGGCGACCAAGGGGGCCGCATCGGCGGGCGCGGACCGGACGACCTCGTTGAGCGCCTCAAAGGCGGCCGTCGCGCCCCGGGCCGCGTCCGCGCCGCCATACGCGCCGCCGCCCGCGCCACTCGTAGTCCCCGCCGCCGCCGCCCGGGAGCCCGCGTCCAGCAGGGCCGCCATGATGTCCTTCATGTAGGGCGAGACGGGGGACGAGGAGGGAGAGGGCGCGCCGGGCTCGGAGGAGTCGCCGGCGCCGCCGCCCAAGTCCAGCCGGCTCTCGTCCCCACTCCCGGCCGCGGCCGCCGCAAACCCGGCCACCAGCTGGGAGATGGCGTAGCACGCCTTTTCGGCGATGTGCGGGGCGTCCCGGGTGGCCTGGAGTAGGGCCGCCACGACGGTGGGCAGGGCGCCCGGCGGGATGACGGGCGGCGCCCCGGGCGCGCCGTGCACAAACTCAAACACGCGCCCGAGCGCCCAGGCGGTCGTGTGGCGGACGGCGGGCGAGGCGTCGCCCAGCGCGCCGACCAGGACGGCCAGTCCGGACCGCACCAGGTCGGCCAGCCGCCCGGGGGAGGGGCCCTCCAGGATGGACCCGAACGCAAAGGTGGCGGCCTCACGGTGGCGCCAGGCCTCGGGCTCGGGCCCGCCGTCCGCCCGGCCTATGCCCGCCTGGACGAAGGGCATTACCAGGTCAACAATCGGGTCGCCCGCGGCCGCGGCCACGAGGCCCAGCGTCGTGCCCGCCGCCATCGCCAGGTTCCAGGCGCCCGCGTCCTCGTCCTGGCCCGCCTCCTGCTTGGTCAGCTGGTCCAGGAGGAGGGCCGCCAGCGGGTGCAGGGCCTGCGAGACGAAGCGGTGCTGGACGACGCCGTGGACGCCGCCCGCCGCGTCGTCCGCCCGGTCGGCCTCCTCCTCGGCCACCGTGCACCACAGCTCGAGCGCCTGCTTGGCGACCTCCTCGCTGTCCTCCCGCACCGCCCGCACCGTCAGCGCGAACAGTTCCGCCATGTAGGCGGGCAGGAGGTCGTAATGCGCGGCCGCGATCTTCACCAGGCATTCAAAGGCGGCCGCCCGCACGCGCGCGTCGGGCGCGGCCGCCCCCTCGCACACGCACTGCATCAGGTAGTTGCGCTCCGCCTCCGCCTCGAAGTTCGTGGCCGCGAATTCCAGGGCGTTGCCCAGGGCCGTCGTCGCGGCCAGGCGGACGCCCGCGTCGGGTTCGTCTTTGCGCATGCCCGCCACGACGGCGGTCAGGATGGCGTTGACGGTCTGAATGATGAACAATAACGAAAAAAAAAAAGGGATGATTCAAGGTTGAAAAATGGGGTGTGAGAGAAATGGGGATGGGATGGACGCGCCTCCTGCTCTCTCCGCGCCTCTCTCTCTCTCTCTCTCTCTCTCTCTCACCTCCTGCTCCAAGACGTCATCCTCCCGCCGCCCCATCTCCTCGCACACGTAGCCCAGGGCCTCCAGGGTGGCCGTGCGGAGCGGGGCGGGCGGGGCGGGGGCCCCAGGCGTGGCCGGAGGGGCCATCGTCGCCAGCAGGGACGGCACCAGCTCCGGCCACGCCCGGGCGGGCAGGTCGGTGGCAGCCACTTTGGCGATGACCAGGGCGGCCGTCTTGGCGGCGGGGGTGACCTGAGTTTGTTTGATGGAGAGGGAGGACGAGAAGAGCGGGGAAAAGGTGGGGATGGATGATGATGGGGGCGGGGCCGGTGCAGGCGGCCGTTTTTTCTTTCCTCTCCCTCCCTCCCCTTACCTGCGACCCCAGCGTGCTCAGCAGCAGGCGCCGCACTTCGGCCTTGACCCCGCCATCCAGGGCCAGCCACTGGGCGGCGAGCTCGGCCTGTGCGTGGGCGTGAGAGGAGAGAGAGAGGCGGGTGAGAAGGGGCGGGTGAGAGCGAGAAAGGGAGACGGTGATGAAGCGCCGATCTTCCATGCAACGGGCGCTCCCTCCCATCAAACAACCGCCTCACCCCTCCTCTCTCTCTCCTCTTCTATACCTTTTTGCTCTCCGACGGCGCGTCCAGCGCGTTCTTCAGGATCAGGCCCGCAATCTGGCGGGCCTCCGCGGGCTTGGACTCCGCCGCCAGCTCCGCGGCCAGCGCGTGCAGGAACGCTGGCGGGTTGGACGCCCGCAGCGAGGTCAGCTGGCCCTCCGCCGCCTGGCGCACGCCCGCGTCCGGAGACTGGGCGGCGACCAAAATGGGGGTCAGATCCATGGGGGGCGGGGGGGCGGCCATGGCGGAGGGTGTGTTGGAGGAGAGAAAGAAATAAAGACGAGCGCAACCAAGACGGAAACGAAACGAGGGATCGGTTGCTTGCTGTTGCTCACACGGGGGGGTGGAGCGCGCCCTAGCCTAGGGAGGGGGGTAATGGGCGTGGTTGTGTGTGTGTGTGTGGTGTGTGTGTGTGTGTGTGTGTGTGTGTGTGTGTGTGTGTGCGTGTGCGTGTGCGTGTGCGCGCGCTACAGCACGGAGTCAGCCGCACAGGCGCCTGCTCTTGAAGTGGCAAGAGTGGAGGAAACGAAAAGGAAAACACAACACCGCTGGACACACTCCCCATTCGTTTTGTCTGCCCTGCCCCTGCCTCCTATCTCATGACCGCCCCCCCAACCGCCCTGGCCCTGGCCCTGCGGGCCGAGCTACGCGGCCACACGTCGGACGTAAGCGCAGAGAGGAGGGAGAGTGGAGATGGCGCGCGCGTGCCTCCAGGTCCCTCTTCTTTTTGTCCCCGCGCCCGCGCTGCGCGCTCAACCTTTTTCCACTCGCCCTCCTCCCCCCCCTCTCTCTCTCACAGGTGCGCGCCCTCACCCCCTACGGCCCCACCGGCCTCGCCACCGCCTCCCGGGACAAGAGCGTCAAGCTGTGGACGACGCCCGCCGGCGGTGGGCGGGTGCTGACCGCGGCCGCCACCCTGTGCGGGCACACAGACTTTGTGACCGCGCTCGCGGCCTGTGCCTCCCCGCCCTCAACCCGCCCCCCGCCCTCAACCCGCCCTCTCCTCGTCTCCGGGTCCCGGGACGCGACCGCCATCGTGTGGGATGTGGACGCGGCCGAGCCGGCCGCCCGCCTGGCCGGGGGCCACGCCTGGGGCGTGTCGGCGGTGGCGGTCGGGCCGGCCGTGGGCGGGCGCGCGGCCACCGTCTTCACCGGGTCACTGGACGGGACCGTCAAGGCGTGGCGCGTGCCGCCGGCCTCCGCCACCGCCGCCGCCGCTGCCGGTGCCACCGCCAGTGCCGCCGCCGGTGCCGCCGCCGCCGCCCCTCCCCCGGTCGAGCTGGGCCGCCACGAGGGGCCCGTCCAGTGCCTGGTGGTGGTGGCGAGCCCGGACGGCACGGCGGCCGCCGTCATCTCGGGCTCGTCCGACAAGACCGCCCGCGTGTGGCGCGTGCCGGGGTGGGCGGCCGGGCGGGGCGGGGCGCCGCCCGCGGATGGCCCGCCCGCCCCGGGCGCGCCCCGCCCCGCCCCCCTCGCCACGCTCGCCGGCCATGGCGACACCGTCCGGGGCGTGGCCCTCCTCCCCCGCCTCGCGGCGGGCGACCCGGTCCGCGTCGCGACCGCCTCGCACGACGGGACCGTGCGGGTGTGGGCGCTCAGCGAGGCCGCGCTCGGCTTTGTTGGTGTCGAAAACGCCGACTCCACCGCCGCGCCAGCGACCCCGCCGCCCGTCACCCTCCTTGCCGAGCTGCACGGCCACACCGCCCTCGTGTACGGCGTCGCGGCCTCCCCCACCGGCCTGCTGGCCTCGGCCTCGGAAGACGAGAGCGTGCGGGTGTGGGATCCAGCCGCGCCCGGCGCCCCGCTGGTCGCGCTCCTGCCCCACCCGGGCTGTTGCTGGGCGGTCGCCTGGATTGGTGGGGAGGGGGGCGGCAGTGGTGGTGGTGGTGGCGGCGGGGCCGGCGGTCCGCCCGCCTCTCCGCCGCCCTCCTCATTCGACCTCGCGACGGGGTGCGGGGATGGCGTCGCCCGCCTGTGGACGGCCGACCCGGCCCGGGCGGCGCCGGCAGCGGAGGCTGAGGCATTCCAGGCCGCGCTGGCGGCCCGGGCGGCCGAGAAGGACGCGGCCGCTGCCGCGGCCGCGGGTGGTGGTGGTGCCGGTGCGGCCCCGGCCGGCCTGCCACCCGGCCTGCGCGTGGAGACCTCGGACGCCTTGCTCACCCCGGGCGACAAGGAGGGCGCGACCAAGATTGTGGGCGAGCCGGGCGGCGGGGCGGCGCTGTACGAGTGGAGCGGCGCGGGCGGGTGGGCCAAGGTCGGGGACGTCGTGCCTGGGCCCTCCGACGCCGCCGCCGCCGCCGCCGCCCCCGCCGCCGCTGCTGCTCCCGCCCGCAAGTGGCATGCGGGCAAGGCCTGGGATTACGTGTTCGACGTGGACGTCGCGGATGGGCAGCCCCCTCTGAAGCTGCCGTACAACGCAGGCGAAAACCCGTACGGCGCGGCTGACCGTTTTTTGGCGGGGCACGACCTCCCGCAGACGTACCGGGAGCAGGTCGTAAACCACATCCTCAGCTCGACCGCGACCGTGGCGGCTGGCTTCGCTGACCCCCTGGCCTCCAATGTGGACCCTTTCACGGGCGGCGGGGCGTACGTGCCGGGCAGCAGCAGCGGCGTGACAATGGGCGGTGGAGGAGGTGCGGGCGCGCCCCACCTGCCTGGCGGTGGTTCGGCTGACCCCTTCACGGGGGGCGGCGCGTACGTCCCCGGGACGGGGGCGGTGATGGGTGGCGCCGCGTCCGCTGCCGCCGCGCCTGCCGACGGTGGCGCTCCCTTCGAGCTGACGGGCGGCGGCGTGGACCCTTTCACCCGGTCGGCGCCCCCCGCCCAACCACCCCCGCCCCCGCCCCCGCCCCGCCCCGCGTTCACCCTCTTCGACGCGCCGCCGTCCCGGCCGGCCGCCCTGGCCGCCAAGCTGCGGGCCCTGCTGGCCGAGGCGGGTGCGGGAGCCCTGGCCGACACGTGCGGGTGCGACCTGGAGGCGCTCGCGGCGGCGGCGGCGGCCGCGGCGGCGGGCGGTGGTGTGGGTGCGACGCCCCCCCCTCCACCCGCCGCCCTGGCCGCCCTGGCCACCCTCCTCGCTTCCGCCCCACCCCTGGCCCTATTCCCCGTCCTGGACCTGGCCCGGTGCATGAGCCTGCACCCGGCAGGCGCGGCGGCCCTGGCGGAGGGCGGCGGGGCCGGGGGGTTCGGGCGGGCGCTGCGGGCTGCGGTGGAGGGGCCGGCCCCGCCGCCCGCTGCCGTGCTGGTGGCCGCCCGGGCGGCTGCTAACACGGCCCGCCACGGCCCCCTGCGCGCCTGGGCGGCCGCCCACGCGGGCGAGCTGTGCGATGCGCTGGCCGGGCCGGCGGGCGGGCCCGGGGCGGCGCCCGCAGCGAGGGCGGCCTGGGGCGCTGCGCTAGGGAACCTGGCCCTGGCGCTGGAAGAGGCGAGCGTTGGGAAAGGAGATGGACCGGATGGTGGGGCGGCCGCCCTGCAGATCGCCTCCGCCGCGGCCGCCCTGGCCAGCGGCGGCGGCGGGGCAGGGGACGATGCGGCCGTTGTTGCGGCCGCCCTGGGCGCAGTGACAGCGGCCGCGCGCGCGTCGCCCGCCGTGAGGGCGGCCGCGGGCGACCTGGGCCTGGCCGAGGCGGCCGCCGCGGGCAGGGCGGTCGGAGCGGGGGCGGCGGCGACTGGATTGGAGGCCGCCTTGAAAGGAGGGTGAGGGGAGAGACGAAAAATGGGTGTGGGGGCGGAGAAAGAGTGTACTTTTTTTTTTTTTCTCTGAAAAGGATTTTTGCACGACAACTCTCTCCCCAAACACACAGAAAACATAACGCACGAGAGAAATATGCAGCGAAAGAGACAGAGAGAGACAGCAAGGCTCTCTCTCCCCGCCCCCGCACTCCTCCTTTCAAGCGTCCTCCTGGGACCGGACCTTGGCGGCCCCGTTGGTCAGGTTGACGTTGAGCGCCTTGGCGCGCGCGACGATCAGGGCCCGCTTGCGGGCGCCCACGCCGTGGGCGACCTCCGCCGCGTACGTCCGGTTGTGCATGAGCAGGATCTCTAGCTCAGCAGGGTTGTGGATCACAAACTTCTTGAAGCCTAGAATGGACGAAAGAGGAGAGGGAGGAGCGAGTGAGTGATGAGGTTGGTGCTTGACAGAGAGGGAGGGGCGCGCCCGGGAGCGGCAGGGACAAGAGGTTTTTGCTGCTCCACTGAACATGCATCGATCTCGAGCCGTATCCGCAGTGGCACCAAAGAACCGGGCGCCAGGCGAGGGTGGGCGCAGCACCATCCTCTGACCGTAACAGAGGGCGTGTGCACGCGTGCGCGCGCGCGCACCCATGTTTCTTGTCCCCAAAAAGTCTCTTACCGGACGGCAGGGTGTGGCGCGTCTTCTTGTTGGACCCGTAGCCGATGTTGGCCATGATACGGCCGCAGCCACGGAACTTGCGGCGGACGCGGGAGTCGATACCCTTCGGGCGGCGCCAGGACTCGCTGTGGAGAGGAGAGTGGGAAAAGAAAGTGGGTGGTGCGTAAGTGGGGGTGTGCTTTGGTTGCCTTTCTCCCCGCGCGCGTGGTCGGCGGAGACGGAACAATGATTGCAACGCTTGTGAGGGTGTGGCCCGCGTGTCTAGCTACCCACTGGGGAGGGTGGGAAGGTGTGGAAAGGCGCAGGGGGAGCGCGCGGCGGGGGCGGACATCCTCTGCCCTCAGCCGATGAGCGTCGGCGGCGGCGCCGGGCCGGGCCGAGCTAAAAAAAAACGCGCCCAAGCGTGGGAATGTGATGGATCGCCACGCGCATGCGCTCAGTGTCGACAACATGCATGTCACCCACACGGTTGTGAGGTCGGGCGGGAGCAGAAAGCCCAGTCGTCGCCAGCGGTGAGACACGCCGCGAAAACTTGATCGCCCTCAGCGAGCACGCCAAATCGGCGCGGGGGGAAAAGGTCCGCGTTTCCGCGCGCCTGCCCCCTATCCATACCTGCCCCGCCTCGCCTGGCCTGATCTCGATCGCGATACCGGTCCGGGCATGGAAATGGAAGAAGGCAGGGAACGTCTGCCTTCTCCCTCAGGCAACGAGCTGCAAGCAGGCAGCGGCGGCTCCTGCTTTTCCGTTTCATCCCCTTCCTCCCACCGCTCCCTCATCCCAACTCACCCGACCCGCATCTGGGTGTCAGACTGATGGCGGATGAACCGCTTGGTCCGCTTCTTCACAATGCGCGGCTTGGTGAGCGGCTGGACCATGGCGGGCGTGTTTTAACAAAGGAAGGGTGCCCGGCGGCGAAAAAAGTGGAGAGTGGGGCAGCGTGCTCATCTGCCACTCACTACCTCAAGAAAATGATGATGTCTCTCTCCGTCCGCGCCACCCGCTTGGCGGTCGCCCAGACCCCTGCCCGTCGCCTGGCTACCGCTACCCTCCCTCGCCGTGCCCTGAGCGTGAGCGCGTCAGGTATGGATAATTGATGAAGAGGAGAATTGATGGAGAGATCCCCCCATCGGCAGGGTGATGTTTGTGTTCGGCCGCACTGTGTGAGCCGTCGGTGCCCACAGTCCCAGCATTTTTACCATCAGGCGCACGCGCTAGAGAACTGATATGCTCTGACAAGGCGATGCAGCCCAAAAATGCAACGGAAAGCCAAAGCAAAACGGCGTGTACTAAGCATCTTTCTCACCCCCCCCCTCAACCCCTCTTCTAAGCTGCGGCCGGCCGTGAGGCCGTCTCCACGGCGTCCGCGCCGGGCGCTGTCGGCCCCTACTCCCAGGCCATCAAGGCGGGGGGGCTGGTCTTCGTGTCGGGGCAGGTCGCCCTCGTCCCGGGCGCCCCGGCGGGCTCCCCGCTGGCTGCGCTGGGGGACCCGGCCGGCCAGGCGGAGCAGTGCCTCAACAATCTGGGCGCGATCCTGGCGGCCGCCGGGTCCGGCTTTGACAAGGTCGTCAAGACGACCGTCCTGCTGGCGGACATGGGCGACTTTGCGGCCGTCAACGGCGTGTACGCGAAATACTTCCCGGACTCCGCCGGCCCCAAGCCCGCGCGCGCGTGCTTTGCTGTGAAGGCGTTGCCGCTGGGCGCCCTGGTGGAGATCGAGGCGACGGCGGTGGCATGAGGCTGTGCGTGTTGGGGTGCGACGTTTCCCCCTGCGCGTGCGTGCGTGGACGGCGTGTAAATAAGAACTCGAAACCTGCTGCTGCTGCTGCTGCGTGACACACAAAAAAACGTCTCTCTTAACCCCTCTCATCATTTCTTCTTCTTCTCCTTGTCCCCTTGGTTCTTGACGACCAGCCCCACCGCCGCCCTCAACCCGGCCGCCAGCACGGTCTTGCCCACGGGCAGGGCGGCCTTCAAGGCGGAGCCGCCGACCGCGAAGGCGCCCCTGGCCGCCGCGGACGCGACCCCGCCCACTGCCGCGCCGGCCGGCCCCCTCGCCGCGTCCAGCACAGCTTTCGCCCCGGGCGGCGGCGCCGCCTCCGCCGCGTCCAGCGCTCCGTCCACCCGCCTCAAAGCCCACTCCACGGCAGAGCCCGTGAAGGGAGCGGCCGGGTCGACCGGGTCGGCGGCCTTGCGCGGGGCGGTGAGGGCGGCGAGGGAAGGCTGTGCGGGGAGGAGAGAGTGATGCGAGGTCGGGTGAGAAGAGGGGGCGGGGACAGCGCTCGTCGTTCCCCGCCGCCCCCCGCCGCCCCCCGCCGCGCCCCGATACGTCCACGTCCATCACCCCCAGCAAGTGCCCTATTCCTCGCGAGCTGCTGCATATGACCACGCCAATGTCCCTTACCCCGTCTCCGCCCGCCCGGTGCCGCAGGAGAAAGGCGGCGGAATGCTCGACGGGCGGCGGGCGGGGCGGCGGGGCGGGCGTGCGCGGCGGGCCTAGCGACCGGATGGCGATGGGCGGGAAGTCTTCTGCTACTGAAAGTGTGTTGTGATGAGCGCGTGTGTGAGATAAGTGGCTTTCGGGCGTGTGTGTGTGTGTGGGGGGGGCGGGCGGACACGGAGAGGCGAGCGGAAAGAGAAGGACGCACCGTCGCTCGCCCGCCCGCTGGGGCTGGGCTCAGCCACTGACGAGTCGTCAGTGGCTGCGGCTGCGGCGGCCCTAGTTGGTCGACCTCTTCGCCGGCCAAGTGGGAAGGCTGCCGGCCCACCCAGGCGGGGGGGGCGGAGGGTGGGATGCATACGTGGTGGTGGTGTGGCCCAGACGGAAAAGAGAAGTGAGGGAGCGCTGGGGGTGGGTCGGCACCCCTCCCATCCTTCATACTTTCGTTGAAGCCGTGCTTTTTTTCTGACGCGCAACTCCCTCTCATCCCCGTCAACGGAGGAGCCAGTCAGAGGCGCACACCACCACCACACCCCTCTTTCAATGGCCTTTGGCGGCGGCGGCGGCGGCTTCGCCTTTGGTGAGAAGAGAGCAAACAGAGCACGCTCTCCCGCTCGCCATCGGCCGTTTTCAACTTTCTCACAACGTAAACGCCGTGCATCCTTTCTCACACTCACCATTCTCGCCATCACCCGCACAGGTGGAGCCACCACGACGGGCGCCAACGCGTTTGGTGAGTTTGAGCGAGTGATTTGTTGCCGAGTGCGTGCTCTCTCTCCTCTTCATAATTCTCACCACCCCTCACATCGCTCCATCTCTCTCTCCCAGGCGCCCCTCCCCCCGCCTCCGGCGCCCCGACGCCCTCACTCTTTGGTGTGCCGCCACCCGCATCAGGCGCGCCGACGCCCACACCTGCTTTTGGGAGCGCGGCACCCGCAGCAGTGGCCCCCTTTGGCGGCGGCGGCGCGTTCTCCTTTGGCGGAGTCGGCGCAGGCGGCGCCGCCCCACCTGCGGCGACGCCTGGGGCCAGCCTCTTTGGTGCGGCGTCGGCTGCCCCGGCAGCGACGCCCCTGTTTGGAGCAGCACCAGCAGCGCCGCTGGCAGCGAGTGGCGCCCCGGCCGCCTTCCCCTCGTTCGGCGGCGCCCCCGCCGCCGCCACGCCGGGCGCTTTTTTTTCAGCAGCACCGCCCGCGCCCGGGTTGTTTGGGGCTGCTGCTGCCCCCGCCGCCGCGCCTGCTGCCGCGCCTGCTCCTGCCGCGCCGCTCGCGCCGGGCGGCTTCAGCTTCGGGGGCGCGCCCGCGGCAGCGGCGTTTGCCGCTCCGCCAGCCGCAACCTCGAACGCGCCACCGCCCGCGGTGCCGTCCCTGTTTGGCGCGCCACCACCGCCGCCCCCCCCCGCGAGCGCGGCACCAGGCGTGTCGCTCTTTGGCGCGCCCGCCACCGCGCCCGCCACCGCTGCGCCCGCGGCGACGCCCTTGTTCGGAGTCCCACCACCAGCTCCGGCGGCGCCGTCCCTGTTTGGCGCCGCGCCACCGGCCGCCGCCGCGCCTGCCGCCCTGCCGGCCACCAGCGCCGCCGCGCCTCTCTTTGGGGGGGCGCCCGCGACGACCTCCACGGCCGCTCCCGCCGCTGAGGCCGCCGCGCCTGCCTCCACCGCGCCTCCCACGGCCGGAGGCTTTGCCTTTGGTGGTGCGCCAGCCGCATCAGCAGCGCCCGCGGCGACGGCGACGACGGCGGCCGCCCCACCAGCCGCGCCCGCCACCACGGCCGCTCCACCCCCTGTCCCGCACCCGCCCTCTGAGGTCAAGGGCCGGGCCGTGGATGACGTCATCAACGCCTGGGCCGCCGAACTGGAGCGCCGGTCCCGCTCCTTCGCCCGGTGCGCGGGCGCGCTGGGCGAGTGGGACGGCGCCGTGCGCGGCGCGCGCGCGGCCCTTCTTGACGCGGAGGCCCGCGTCCGCGGGGCGGCGGCCTCCCAGGCAGCCCTGGACCGCAAGCTCGGCCTGATCGAGGCCCACCACAAGGAGATCCATGACGCCCTGGCCAGCATGGAGGGCGCGGCCGCCCGGGCGTACGCGGCGGACGCGCCCTCCCTGGACGCAGACGGGCGGGCGCGCGACGCGCTGTACGGGCGGGCGGCGGCGCTGGGCGCGGCCCTGGCCCGGTGCGGGGACGACCTGCGGTCCGCGATTGCGGATGTCAACGCGGGCGCCCTGGCCGCGGCGGGCGACGGAGAGGGCGCGCCGGGTGGGGCTGGTGGCCCCGGCGCCCTCGTGGCTGCCGGTGGGGACGTCGCATCCACCACCCCGCCCGGCGCCAGCCGCCCGGCCTCCCTGCCTCCCGCCGCCCAACTTGGCAAGCTGGTGCGGGTCCTGAACTCCCAGCTGCAGGCGTTGGCTGACCTGGACGAGCGATGCGACGTGCTGGAGGCGCGGCTCGGCGCGCTGCCGGGCGGCGGTGGTGGTGGGAGTGCGAGCGATGGGGGGCGGGGCGGGGGTGAGAACGGGCTGGACGGGGCGGGGATGCGGGATGGAGGGGTGGGGCTGTTCTGATGATGATGGGGGCGGCAGTGGAACGGGCGAGAGAGAGAGAGAGAGAGAGAGAGGGCGCGCGGGGCGTGCACGTTGTGGAGAGAGAAGTCCACAAAACAACCGTCCCCCATATTTCTCACGCCCCCGCCCCCCCGCGCCCCTATTCCCCTTACCTCACCCCCCCATTTCACACCGCCCCCAGCTGCCGCGCTGCCGCCTCGAACTCCGCGGCCGCAGCATCCGTCGCCACCTCCGCGCTCAGCAGCTCGCCCATGAGGGATGGCGCGAGCGTGAACGTGCAAAGGCCCTGCGTCGAGAGGAGGACCACGTCCTCGAGCGACTTGATGGACGCGACCAGGATGCGCGTCTTGGCGTCCAGGTTCTCGACGACCGCTTGCATGGCCCCCACCTCCAGCCGCCCGTCCCGCCCCGGGCCCGCGGCCGCGATGCGGGAGAGGTACGGCGCGGCATAGTCAGCGCCCACGCCCACAGCTGAGACCGCCTGGTGCGCCGCAAACAGCCCCGTCAGGGTGACGGCCGCGCCCGCGCCCTTGAGCAAGGCCGCCGCCTCCACGCCCGCCGCGGTGGCGGGGACTTTGACGACGATGCGGGGGTCGATGGCCGCCAGGTCCAGGCCGGCCGAGTAGAGCGCGGCGGCCGAGGCGCCCCAGGCCTGGAGGTGGAGCTCGCGGGCGCCCAGGTTCCACGCCTGCGCCGCCAGCACGGCCAGCACTTTTGGCGCGCACGCGGGCACGCCGTCGCGCAGGAGGATCGAGGGGTTCGTGGTCATGCCGTACAGGAGGCCCGTCTTCGCAAACTGGTCCCACTGGTGAGGGGTGCGGTGCGAGAAGTGATGGGGAATGATGACACGAATTAAGGCCGATGAAACCCCCACCCTCTCCATTTATTTCCCCATAACTGATACCTGGACGACACTGGCTGAATCAAGGAACAGGCGGAGCGAGCCACGGTTGGTGGCCGCGGGAATGGAGACGGATGATGGCTGGGGTGGGGAGCGGGGTGCGCCGCTGCCGCCTCCGAAGAGGGCGCGTGGCGTGTGTCTGGTGTTCCGACTGCGAGTGGTCCGGCAGGTGGAGATCCGCACAATCGGGGCCAGGGCGGGCATATTGCTGATGATGATGCGTGGATGTGTCGCGGGATACACGGGAGTGATGACAATTGCCGATGCCAGAAGCGAGAACGGCCGCGCGGGCGCTCTCCCTGCTTTTCTTCCTCTTTCCTGCGTACACAGGGAGGCAAAAGCTCCGCACATTCCCCCCCCCCCCCCTTCGGCCCCAGCATCGCCCCGCCCACCCTCTACACACGGGCGTGTGTGCCACGGTCGCTGTGAAGCTCTGTCAATTCTTCACACTTTTGTTCACGCATTTTTTTGTTTTTCGATGACATCTCCCCGCCCGCCCCGCCCCTCCTCTGGCGGAGGCGCTGCCCCACCGCCCCGCCGTCCGGACCCCCTCCTGCTGGAAGAGGATGAACACCTGTTTGACGTGGCCCGGTGCTGGGATGGGAGGTGGAGCAGGGGCGGCGGCGACGCGCTGCCAAGGTAAGAGAGGTGGGGGTGAGAAAAAAAAAAACGGGCGCACTCAACCAACCACTCTCATCTCTATCTCCGTCCATCCGTCTCACTCAAACACGCCGCACGCCACCCATCTCACTCACACACAGCCCGACCGGCCGCCTTTGGGTCGCCTCCCGGTCTCTCTACTTTGAGCCCGCGCCGGCCCTGGGCGGGAGCAGCAGCGGCCTGGCCTCCCCGGGCAGCAGCAGCAGCCGCACCACCGCCCCTCACCTGCCCCCCTACCCGCCGGGCACCCTGCTCCGCTTCCCTCTGCCCGCGGTGACCGCCCTCCGCTTCGGCGAGGACAGTGACTCAGATGATGGGGGGCCGGATGGGGAGGACGAGGCCGGCGGCCGGCGGCGGCGCGTGGGGTCACCCACGCCGCCCCCGCGCCCCCCGCCCCCGCCCACGACCGCCCGGTGCCGGGTGTGGGTGGATGAGGTCCTCACCCTCTGTCCCGGCGTGCCGGCGGTCCGGTCCAAGGGGGCGCGCCTGCTTGAGTGCATGCTGTCCGCCCGGGGAGCCGCCAAGCTGGCGCCCCGGCTGGGGCGCCTGCGCACGCTGGCCGCGGACGCGCGCCTGGGCGGGCGCGCCGCGACCGCGGCCGCGCGCGCGGCCGTGTCAACGCTCGTCTCTGACCAGCAAGACGCGGGCGCGGCGCGGGCGGCGGGCTCCCTGTTCGATGCGCCCGCCGTGAGGCTGACGCCGGGCGTGTCGACGGCGGGGCGGGTGGCCATCCTGCCGCCGCCGGCCCTGAGAGGGCGGCGTGCAGGCGGCGGCGGCGGCGGCGCTGCCGAGCCAACCACGGCGGCCGCCACCCCCGCCGGCCTCGTCCGCTTCCTCCCCGTCGGCCCGGGCCTGGGTGGCGGCGCCGCCTGCGCCGCGTCCGACGTGGCCCTCGCCATCCCGCGCTCCCACGCCCTGGAGCCGACCGGCCTGGAGCTGGTGCTGGGGCCGGGCGCGGTGCTGGGCGATGGTGAGTCGCCCGGGTCGCTGAGCGGGGGTGGGGGTGGGAGCGCGGCCTACCCGGGCGGCCACAGCGGCAGCGCGCCAGCGTCCCCCGCCTCCACCCCTTCCCGCCGCCCGCCCTTGCCGCCCTCCGCCTCCCGCACGCCGCCCAGCTGGCCCGCGCCGGACGACCCGTACGGCGGCCTGCTGGGGCGCCCCCTGCGGGCCAACCGGCCGCCCTCGTCCAGCGCGGAGGGCGATGCCGACCTGGCGGCGGGCGGCGGCCCCACCGCCACCCCGACCCCGGCCGACGCGCTGCCCTGGCCCGCCGGCCGGGCGCCGCCCCTCTCGCTCACCCTCGCCTTCCGCACGCCGGCCGCTCGGACGGGCTTTCTGACCGCCCTGGCAGCCGCGGGCGGCCCCCGCGCGCCCTGGGGCGGCCCCGCCGCGGCGGCGAGGGCCGCCAAGGCGTGGGCGGGACTGAGCGCGGAGGCACACGAGGCAGCTGGAGCGCCACCGGCCAGCACGGCACCCCCCTCCATGCCTCCCTCCGCCTCCTCTTCCTGGCCCGCCCTGGCCCGGGCCGCCTCCTCCCGCCGCCGCCGCCCCCGCACCCTGGACCCGCCCATCCGGTCCACGTTCGACTACCTGTGGGCCCTCAACCTGGCGGCCGGCCGGTCGGCCAACGACCTGTCCCAGTTCCCTGTCTTCCCCTGGGTCCTGGCCGACTTCAGCTCGCCGTCCCTGGACCTGGCGTGTCCGGCCGCCTTCCGCGACCTGGCCAAGCCCATGGGTGCGCTGTCTGCGGCGCGCCTAGCCGCGGGCAAGGCTCGGTGGGCGGACCTGAGCGCGGCGGCGGCAGCGCTCGGGACTGGGCCGGGTGGTGGTGGTGGTGGCCCACCCCGCCCCCCGCCTCGCCCGCCCGGCGCGCCGCCCTCCCCTCGGTCCAAGCCCGAAAAGGGGGCCACCCCGCCTCCCAAACCCACGCCCGCCGCGACCGCCGCCGCTTCGGCCGCCCTGGCCGGCGTGGGGCCCTTCATGTGGGGGTCCCACTACTCCACGCCGGGCGGGGCGGCCTTCTGGCTCGCCCGCCCCCGCCCCGACCTGGCCCTCCGCCTCCAGGGCGGGGCGTGGGATGCCTCGCACCGGGGCTTCCACGGCCTGGCCTCCGCCTGGGCGTCCGCGTCGGGCGGGGCCGGCGATTTCAAGGAGCTCACGCCCGAGTTTTACGCGCGGGACCCGGGGCTGTATCTGCCCCTGAGCGGGAGCAACGGCGGCGGGAGCGGTGGAGGGGGTGGCAAAAACAACGGCAACCACCGTGGCAGCGGCCGGCGGCAGCCGTCCCTGCTGGCCAACACCCCGCCGCCGTCCGCCCACACGCCCGCGGCCCTTCCGCCCTGGGCCCAGGGGTCACCGTCCGCCCTGGCCACCGCCCTGGCCGCCGCCCTGGAAGCCCCCACCGTCACACGCGCGCTCCCGCGCTGGATCGACCTCATCTTTGGGCCGGCCGCCCGGGGCAAGGCCGCCCTGGTGGCCGGCAACGTGTTCCACCCGCTCACCGACGATTCTACCGCTGTCGCGGCCCTGGTATCCATCGGCCAGGACGCGGCGGGGCGGGCGGCTCTGCTGGCGCAGGCCGCGGAGTTTGGGCGGACGCCGGCCGCGCTGTTTGAGAAGCACCACCCGCCGGCTGGGAAGCTCAAAAAGAAAAAGGCGCCTGGTGGGGGTGGGGGTTGTTTGCGCCCGGCGGTCGCGCCGCCGCCGCCGCCGCCCGTCCCCTGGGCGACGCCCGATATGGCGCCGGCCGAGCAGCCAGCGGCAGCGGGCGCTGCCACAGCGATGAAGCGTGCGGGCGCCACCGGGCGCCTGCCCCTGGCGCCTGGCGCGGTCCCGCTCTCCCGCCGCTCCGGGGTGCGTCCCATCAACGGCCCGCCCTCCTCCATCGCGACCGCGGGCGGCAGCTCCCTCTTCTTCGTGTCCTCGCACGCCCTGGCGGACCTGGACACGCGCAGTGACTATGGAGACGGTGGAAAGAGCGTGTGTTAGAAAGATAAAATCATTTCATTTCATTTCATTCAGGATTCCAAAATCAAGGTCGTGGGGAGAGAGCATTGCTCCCCAGTCTTGGAAAGCCTCCCGTAAACAGGGGGGGGGCTCGCTCGGTTCTTTCGGCACGCCATGGAGGGCGCTGACATCGAGCAAAACCTGCTGCTGTGAGTGTGCATTGAGATGAGAGAGAGAGAGAAGAGAGGCGTGTGGCCGAGAGACGGGAGAGAACGAGCACCTCGACGGGCGCACGCGCCGTGCCCTAAACAAACCCTTTTTCATTCATTTTCTCTCCTCGCATCCAATACCAGCACCCCGCCCGACGCCCCGCCCACCTACACGGGCGCCCCCCGCATCATCATCGAGGACGATGCCGGGCGTGACCTGGGCGACGCCCACACCGCCGCCTCCACTACTGCGGGAGGAGGCGCGTGCTCTCCCGTCCAGGCGACCCTCAATGTCATTCAGGTCTTCATGGGCATTGGGCTGCTGTCCATGCCGTACGCGATGGCCCTGTCCGGGTGGGCGGGGTTAGGGGCGCTGTTACTGTCCCTCATTGCGTTCAGGGCGTCGGCGGGCTTGCTGGACGCGGGGTTGGGCGCCCTGCAGCCTGGCACACCAAAGACGTACGCTGCCCTGGGCGCGGCCGCCCTGGGCCCGGCCTTCCGCCCCGTCGTGGGCGCCTTGGCCGTCGCCGAGTTTGGGGGCGGGGCGACGCTGACCCTGGCCATCGTATACAAGCAGGCGGCGCTGTTGGTGCCCGCCGCCGCAGCCGCGACCCCGGCTTGCCTGGTGGCGGCCGTGGTCGGGCTCCTCCTGCCAGCCCTCGCGCTTCCATCCTTCCGCCGCCTGACGCCGCTGTCTGCTGTCGGTTGCATTTCTACGGCTTTGGTGGCTCTGGCTGTTTTAGCTTGTGCAGGCGCCGATCCATTGAGGGAGCGATTCGGGGGTGGCAGCGCGGGCGCGACCACCCCACCCGGCCACGGCGGCCTGCGGCCTGGTGAGTCGTTATTTTCTTTTCTTTCAACGCGCTCTCTTTCTCTCTCTCTCTCCGCCCATCCCATCACTCACCACGCACCCCGTCTATTCTCGCTCTTTCTCCCGCTCTCTCAGGCATCATCCGGGCCCTCGGCATCTTTTCCATGGCCGTGTCCGGGCACTCCTCGCTGCCCGCCCTGCGGTCCTCCATGGCCGACCCCTCCATTTTCCCGTCCGTCCTCAACGCCGCCTTTGCCGCCATGGGCGTGGCGTACGGCGCCACCGCGGCGGCAGGGTACTGGTACTTTGGGGACGCGGCGTCGGCTGTTGTGACGGCCAACCTAGCGACGGACGCGCCCTTTGCCCGGGCCTCCCTCTTGCCTCCTTCTTTACCCAAGCTCACCGTGGCCGCGCTCGTGGGTTGGGCAGTCCTTTTGAATGCGTTCACGACGCTGCCGTCGATGGTCATGGTGGTGGACAGCACACTTTGGTCGCTGACCTCCTGGGCAAGCGGCAACGCCATCTCTGCGGGCGGCGGAGAGGATAGAGACGGGTGGCTTTGCAGGCCCGGTGTGGGGCCGGGCGCGGCGGCGTTGCGGCGTCCGAGGCGGTCGGTCCGCTTTGTGATGCGATTTCTCATAGCGATTGCGTCGGCGGCACTGGGCGCGCTCGCCGCGTCTTCGCTGGGCAACGCGGTGGCGTTGGTGGGCGGCGTGGCGGCGTTGTCGTGTTCCCTCATCCTCCCGACTGTGTGTTACGCCCGGGTGGTGGGCGTGGACGGTTACATCGCGTCGGCTGGCCTGGTCAGCTTGCTGGCAGGGGGGGTGGTGTTGACGGGCCTGATTGTGGCGCAGAGCGTGGCAGCGTGGGCGAGATGATCGGTGATGGCGGCGGGGTGAGGCGGCGAATGAGCTTTGAAAGAAAAAATGATGGAGGCTGAGGGGCTTGCGTGCCCCCCTCCTCCGCTTTTGTATCGTTAGCGCCCCGTATTTTATTCGACCAGTGACAAATTTACACACTGCCACCACACCTCCATCAGGCGGCCTTTGTAGCGGTGAGCGTGCGCTCCCGCACCACGGCCCCCACCATCAAAGCCGTACTCCCCAGCACGGCCCCAGCGGTCACCAATCCAACCACCCCCGCCCCCTTGCCACCCGGCGCTGGCACGACCCACTGGGTACCCACGCCTGTGGTGGCGGTGGCCACCGCCACCACGCGGGCAGCGCCCCCGCGCGCCACGGCCACCAGGACGGGCGGGGGCAAGGACACGGTCACCGACCCGCCCAGCCAGGAGGAAGGCAGGGGAGCGGGCAGGCGGGCACGGAGGGCGAACGAATTGAAAGCGACGGCGCCGTTGTCACCTGCCGCCGCCGCCGCCGCGACGGCCAGGAGGGCCGGCTGGGCCCGGGCCGCGATGCCTTCATCCGTGCAGGCCGCCGGCAGCGGCGTGCGCAGGTAAAAGCGGGCGGGGTGGGCAGTGGCGGACGGCGGCAGGCACGCGGCCAGGGAGGTTGACGCGTTGTTGCCTTGCAGCAGGGCCGGGCAGCCAGGCACGCCCGAGCCTTGGAGCGGCGCATCACTGGCGCCGCAGGCGACCACGCCCCCACTCCCGGCCACCGCCGCCCCAGCCAGCCAGGCGTTGTCCGGGCCGATCCCTGGCGGCAGGTGCACAAGAAGCAGCGCGCCCTCACCTGTCGACAGCACCGCGCCGCTAAGCACGCAGCCCACCTCCTGGCGTTCACCCAGCCCGCCTGGGTGAAGGGAGCAGGTCAGGACGGGTAGGAGGGGAGTGCTGGCAGAGGCGGGTGTGAATAGGAAAGCTGACACGGCCGCACTGACCACCACCACCCTCCTCCTCATCATTGTTTTCTTCCCTCTCTCTTTCTTTCTCTCTCTCTCTCTAAAATATCCACTTTTTTCTCCCTTCAAGTCTGACCCCGAGGTATGTCGGCAAATGAGTACCCCGGCCGCCCCCGGGCAGCGTAGAAGGCTAGACGGGTCGTGTAGAAGCCAGGGAGGAAGGTGAGAGCAGCGAGCGTCGCGAAACCGCCCGTCGCGCCAGGGTGGACGTGGCCGTCGAGTTTCCCCAGCGCGGACGCCCGGGCCAGGGCCGCGAAGCCGCAGCCGGCCAGGAGGAGGCCGATCGCGAGCAAAACCTCGCGGTAAGGGACGGGATCGGAGGGCGGGCCGGCCCGGGCTTCGTGGGCCCACCCGTCGTCCGCGGCCGCGTCGTCCTGTGGGGGAGGAGAGGAGGTTATAAGAAGAGAGACCATTGGCGCGCGCCTTCTCTCTCTCCTTCTCTCCTCCTTCTCTTCGCACCGATAAAGATCCGTCCTCGCTGTCGAGGCGGGCGTAGCCACCCCGGCCGCGCAGAAGGGCCGTGGACATGGACGGGTGCGCGGGTGTGCGGGCCGCGCGAAAAGAAGAAGAATGGACAAGAGAAAAATGTAAATGTATAAAAGAAACTGTCCTAGCCCACACACCTCGTCTTCCGCAGGAGACTGACTTCCTCTCTCACGCGATGCTCTCCCTCCGCCCACTCACGGCCCGCCCGGCCCGTGTAACCGCCCGGACACCTCCCCACAGACTACCCCCTCCTCGGGCTGCGCCGGCAACGGATGCCGCCGACCCAGGTAAGAGAGAGAGTGAGTTTGGAGAGAGCAGGCAGCGCAGCGACCCCACCCGCTCTCTCCTTTCCATCCAACCTCTCACACCTCAACTTTCTCTCCAGCCACCGCCCACCCCGCCGCCTGGGACGCCTGCCTGGCCACCCTGGCCCCCCTCGACCTGTCTCCTACCGACGCGGAGGATGCCCTCAGCATCGCGTTCGGGTGGACGCGGTCCACGTACTGGAGGGGGTGTAAAAACAAGGAGGTGCCCGACCCGGCCGCGGTTGCCGCCGCCCTGGCCGTCCTGACGGGCCCTGACGCGGATGCGGGCGAGCTAGGGATGAGCTGGCCGGACGCGGCGGCCATCGTGGAGGCCTTTCCGGAGTGTCTGGCCCTGGATGACGACGGGTCGGCCGCCCGGGGTGTTGTCCAAAAGTTGGCGGCCGACTGGAGGATGAAGGGCGCGGCCGCGGCGCGGGCGGTCGGGCGCACGCCACGCATGCTGGGGTTCACCCTGAATTGTGAGGGAGACTGCGTGGGGCTGTGTGACCGGTGCTGGGTCCGGTTTTAGAGGAGAGGCCGGGGGCGCGCGTGTTAGGAGGTTTTGAGATTGATGTGGTCGGAGAGAGAGAGAGAGAGAGAAAACAAAAGAAGCTTTGGCCACACTCACCAAATGCGAGCACAGCTTGCTGCCCGCCCCGCCCTCCTGACGCCCTGCCACCACCACCCAATCCCACGCCCAACGCCCCGTAGCCCGCCTTCTCCCTTCCCACCTCCCCACACACTTCGCCGTCGCGCCCTGCCCGCTCCGCCACGCGCCGCCGCCATGGGCGCCTTTTTCACGCCACCCGCGTTCGGGGGTCTGTCGCCCGTCGCATCTGCGTACGTGGCGGTCGCGGTCGTCGACCTGGCTTTACAGCTCATCGGCTGGGCCATCAGTGTCGCCCTGCACACGGAAAAGGTGTGTGTGGGTGTGGGTGTGTTGAGAGAGAGAGAGACAGAGAGAGAGAGGAGAGCGTGGCGCTGTCGTCGCTCTCCTTCGCCCATCCATTCATCCATAAACCCACCCCTCACAAACAGATCTACGACTTCTTCGGCACCGGCACCTTCCTCGCCGTCAACGTCCTGGCCTTCGCCTGGGGCGGCGCGTCCACGCCGCGCTCGACGGTCGTCTTCCTGGCCGTCGCGCTGTGGGCATTGCGACTGGGCGGCTTTCTGACGCTGCGCGCCGCCCGCCTGGGCGACTCGCGCTTCGAGGCCGCCAAGAACTCGCCCCTCCTCTACCTTGTGTACTGGCTGATGCAGGCGGTGTGGGTGTTCACCACGCTCTCGCCCGTCGTCTGGTGCCACACGGCCTCCTTCACCACCCCCCCGCGCGGCCTGTGGGCGCCCGACATCATCGGCGGGCTGCTCTTTGCGTACGGCTGGGTGGTCGAAGCCGTGGCGGACGCCCAGAAGTTCAAGTTCAAGAGCGCCCCGGCCAACCGGGGCAAGTTTATTGACTCTGGCCTGTGGGCCTGGGCGCGCTACCCCAACTATTGGGGCGAAATGTGCGTGTGGGCCGGGATCTGGCTGCTCTGCAGCGGCAGCTTTGGCGGGGTGGGCTCGCCGGCGTGGGCGACGGTGGTCTCGCCCCTGTTTGTTGTCGGCCTCCTCTTTTTTGTGTCGGGCATCCCGCTGCAGGAGAAGCAGGCGGGCGACCGGTGGGGCGGGGACCCGGCGTTCATGGCGTACCGGGCCCGCACCAACCTGCTGGTGCCCTTACCGTTCAAGTGCGTGGGTGGTGGGAGCGGGGTTGGTGGGCGTGGGCGGCGGGATTGAAAGAGGAGAGAGAGAGAGTGTGGTCGAAGGCTTTCTCCATCCATCCAACCTCATTATTATTTCCCCTCCTCTCTCAACTCAACACAGGCTGTGCCCCTGCTGGCCCCGGTCCGCCGCTGCCGCGCCCCGCGACCCGCCCCTGACTGAGCAGTAAAAAGAATGAAAAGATGCCTTTTGTGTTGTAGGGGGTTTGTGGTGTTACAGTGCGCACGGGCGCGCAATGAAAAAAAAGGGGG
>Ga0315289_10002128_pt1 | contig 30609 bp, 28 predicted proteins | sample YL17G11_40_MG_FD_203452 | JGI IMG/M metagenome (GOLD analysis project Ga0315289, IMG submission 203452) | Sediment microbial communities from Yellowstone Lake, YNP, Wyoming, USA - YL17G11_40 | ecosystem: Environmental > Aquatic > Freshwater > Lake > Sediment | place: USA: Wyoming | collected... | reverse complement strand
GCTTGCGTTTCTCTCCGGATTCGTTTATCATTTCAGATGCCGTAGTGGTGTAGTCGTGCTTCTGGCGCTAGAAACACGGAAAGGAGGCGGCCCGGACTTTTGAATGCCAGCGAAAAACACGTTTTTTGGGGGGGGGGGTGATGCGAGCCGACGACGACGGCGACGGCCGGGAAGATCACTCTTGTTTGGCTCTAGCCAGCGCTCTTGCTCGCTCGCTTGCTGCTCGTCGAAACGACAAGGCTTTTGCGTGAGCGCGCAGGAGAAGACGATGTTCTAGTCCGGCTCTTTCAAGAGCGAGAGAGGGAGACCGACGCGTGCGCGAAAGAGCGAGGCGGAAGAGCGCTCGGGATTGAGAGAGGAAAGGAGAACAAAATGAAAGCGTCGGTGAAAGCGTCGAATCCTCGCCACTCTCCATTCTCGAAGATGCTCGAAATTCGCCTCTGAAGACTTCAGGGGAACAACGTCAGGGGAGGGACGCTCTCTACCTTTCTTGTTGCCCTCTGGAAGCCCCCTTATTCCCGGCAACGAATGAGTTACTTAACTGCTGCTGCTCCTGCCGGAGCGGCAGTGTCTATCAGCGGCAGAGCGTGGTCCTCGTGGGCCCTGGACTTCACCCTCGCGGCGGCGCCCTTCTCTTTTTTTGTGACCTCCATCTCTCGCGGGACCCCGGCGCACGGTCTGCTTCTTTCGGCGCTCCGCGCTCCGACCAAGCTGGCTTCCGTCTTCTGCCTGCTCAGCTCGGTAAGTTTTGGGAGGGAGATATTGCGCGTTAGTGAAGAAGAAGAGGCGAGAGATGAAAGAGGGTGCTCCACCATTGCACGTCGCTCGCCCCGCGCCGTGCTTCTCTCGACCTGCGAATAAAAACCCTGACTCCCTTCTCCGTTTCTCCGCTCATTCCTTCCTCTCTCTCCCCCTCCCTCCCTCCCTCCCTCTCCCCCCCCCCTCCCCCCCTCTAAAAAAAAGGCCTTCTGGCTCGCCTCGCTCGCGGCCACGTTGGCTCTCCGCTGGCCCGCAGACCCCAGCGACAACCAGCAGCACTCGCTCCGCCTCCGCCTCCTTGACCGCGAGGCGGCGGGGTCGGCCGCCGCGGCCTCGGCCGTCGTCTCTCTCTTGTTCGCGCTCGAGGCCGTCTTCCTCTGGGAGTCCCCGAGGAGGCGGAGGCTCCGCCGGGCGCTCACGAAGTCGTTCGCCATGATCGAGGGCAGGAGAGGCAGCAATAGCAGCAGCGGGAGGATAGCGGCAGACAGGGAGGAGGGGAGCAGCGACGGCAGCGGCGGCGGCGGCGGCGGCGGCGGCGGCGGCAGCGGCGGCAGCGGCGGCACTGGCAGCGGCAGCAGCGAGCGGAGACAGCTCCCCCCTCGCCCTCCGCGCCTCTGCCTCCGCGGCGGCGGCCCGCTCGTCGCCGCGGCCGTCGCGGCCCTGGGGAGCGTCTGGGGCCTCGCGGCGGCCGCCTTCCTCGTCTCCGCCGCAGCGAGCCCCTCCTGGCTCCCCGAGGCGCCGGGCGGCGCCGCTCCGGGCGCCACCCGGTCCCCTCCCTCCCCCCTCGTCGCGGCCCTGCCCCTGCCCAGAGGCCTCCCCGCGCGGGGGATCTCCCTCCTCGCGGCCGCCGGGTGCTTCGCCGCCGCGGTCACGACCACGCACGGCGTTGGGGGGAGGGCGACGGCGGGGGCAGCGGCGGCGGCGGGGCCAGCAGCGGCGGCCCCTCGCCCTTTTTCATCTTCCTCGTCTCCTCCGTCGTCGGCGCCGTCGTCCATCCGCCGCCGCTTCCGCTTCTGGCAGCCCTTCCGCGGTGGCGGCGCCTTCATCGCCACGCAGGCCATCGGCTGGTCCCTCACGGGGCTGGCGACCCTCGGCTTCCTGAAGGTCTCGGCCGCGGTGCTCGCCTCCGCGGCGAGGACGAGCGCGAGCGCCGCGGCCGCCGTCGTCGCCTCGGCAGCTCTGTCGTCGTCGTTGTCGTTGCCGCTTTCTCCTTCGCCTTCCCCTTCGACGCTCCTCTTCGACGTCCTCCTGACGGCGGCGCTGATGCCCGTCGCGCAGGCAGTGCTGGCCGTGAGCGTCTCTCTCTGGGACGCGTCGTCGCCGTCGTCGCCCGAGGCGGCTGCTCCCCCTCGCAGGGGGAGCAGAACGAGAATGAGACAGGAAAAAGGAGGAGGAGGAGCAGGAGCAGAAGAAGACGTAGAAGAAAAACAGCAACTCTTCGAAAAGGCCGCGGCGCGCTCCCGCTCCCACCCCAACTCGCTGCCCCCCCTGTCCACCTGGCCCATCATCGTGCTCATCTACGCTCCGGCGCACATCACTATATCCCTCATCGTCGCCGTCCTCGCCGGCGCGGGCCCCGTCCTCGGCGGGCTCTCTCTGATCTCGGCGCTCGCGGTCTACTACGCGGTGACGGAGCGCGGCGACCCGGCGAGAACGGGCAGGCGGCGCTGGCCCCGAGTGGCCAACGCGCTAGCTCGCGTCGCGGAGCCGGCTCTGGCGGCGTGGCACGGCGGGCTCGAGGTCGTCCACGACGCGCTGGAGGACGACGACGAGTGGGAGGCGTTCTGCTCGCGGGCGGAGGAGGACGTCCGCCGCCTCCTCTCGGGCCCTGCGCCTCGGCCTCCGTCGCCCTCCCCCGCTCCCTCCCCTTCCGCGGCGGCGGCGGCCGCTTCCGAAGAAGAAGAGGCCCGCGCGCTCGTCCGTGCCCCGCTCTCCGGCACCGAGCCCGCCGTCCTCGGCGTCGCCCCGCACGGCCTCTTCCCGGCCTCGCTGCTCTACCTGGGGCGGCTCGCCGCCTTCCGGGCGGGCGGCGCGTGCTGGCCGCGGGGCAGGGACGCGCCGACGCCCGCCGTCGCCTCGGCCGTGATGAGGGTGCCCGTCCTGCGGGACCTGGCCTCTATCATGGGGGCGAGGGCCGTGACTCGGTCCGCCATAGCCGACGCGCTGAGGGTGAGGGAGAGGGAGCGGGAGGAGGAGGGCGAGGAGGGAGCGGAGGAGCGGCGGCAGCGGCGGCGGGGGTCGAACAGCGGCGGCGGGAGGAAACAAAGGGTCGGCGGCGGCGGCAACGGCGCCCCGTATCCTCCCGCCCCTGCCCCTTCCGCCCCCTCGGTCGCCCTCGTCCCGGGAGGCCAGTCCGAGCTCATCCACACCTGGAGGCTCCACGCGCGCAGGGAGCTCGTGCTCGTGCGGAGGCACGCCGGGTTCGTCCGCGTCGCGCTGTCCCACAACGCCGCGCTGGTCCCGGTGCTGGTGCTCGGCGAGGCCGCGAGCCTGGCGGACGCGATCTCGCTCCCGAAGCTGAAAGCGAAGTCGATCAAGGCCCTGGGTTTTCCTGTGCCCTTTTTGGTTTCGGGGAGGTTCTTCCCCGGGAGCCCGCTTCCGAGGGGTGGCACGCCGCTCCGCTTTGTCGTCGGCCCCGCGATCCGAGTCGCGAGGGCGAGCAGGGACGAAGAGAGGGAGGAGGCCGTGGCGGAGGCCCACGAGCGGTACTTCAAGGCGATCGAGAGGCTGTTCGCGAGGCACGCGAGCGCGGCAGGGCACGGGGACGTGCGGCTGGTCTGGGCCGACGAGGGGCCCGAGAGGAAGATGGTGGGGCGGAGAAGAGGAGAAGTAGAAGACGAGGTCGAGGTCGAGGCCGAGGGGGCGGCGGCGGCGTTTGTCGCCGCTGACGCCTCGGTGACCGTCTCCGCCTCTCTCTCGGGCAAGGAGAAGGCGGAATGAAGAGAACAAACTTGACGCAATCAAACACAAAGCGCTGTACAGGCACAGCGCTGCTGGTCCCCTTCCTTTTTTGTTTGTAGTAATAGAAGACAACACACTGGAAAAAAAGAGGGAGAACTCGAGGTTGAGAGTTTGAGAGGGGGAAGAGAGCAAGCTGAACAAAAAAAAACTCTCATCTCGACGGCGCGACGCAGCTCTCACTACTTCCTCCTCTTGCCATCAATTCATTCCACGCCTTTGCCTTTCTCCCTTCCCCGGCTTCCTCTCTTTCTCTCCCTCGCTCTCTCGCACCTGAACACAAGACGAGACAGCCCTGTCACTTCCTCCCGTCGCCGCTACAAGTTTACTCGGAGAAATAGCAGCAACGATGGTCTCTTCCAGACGCGCGAGCTCCGACTCGCTCAGCCCCCCGCCTCGTCGGCTCGCATCGTCGAAGTCGTCGGCGGCGGCATCGCCCGAGCGCGCCGGTGCCTGTTCCGTTCCTTCGGGGCCTCCGCCGCCCAAAGGTGTCGCCGTAATTGTCGGGTGAGTTAATGTCGGTGTTCAAGAGCGAGCGACTAGAGAGAGCGTCGGATTGGCGCGAGGGGGGCCGAAGTCAAAAAAAACTAGCCGGCGCCGCTACGACCCCCCTCAACAAACTCGCCGCACGTGTTCGCGGTCTCCGAGGAAATGCTCGAGGCGCTCGCATACGGTACCTTTGCGTCTACGTTGCTTTCCATCGAATGTCCCCGCAGGGCTTGCCTGATTGTATAGAAGAGCCCGCGCCCATCGATGGAAAGAGAAGCGAACAGAAAGCCGCTCGGAATCGAGGAGCGCCATTCTCGCCTCAATCTCGTTCGCGGAATCGACGCCGACGAGAGGGGTCTGAGAGCAAGAGACTAGAGCTAGCTCTAGGCGCTTTTGCCGAGCTGCGTGCCCTCTCTCGCGGCTCCAGTTCCCTTTCCCACCCGGTCGTCGATTCGAAATTATTTCATATTTACGATCGCGCGAGGGAAACGAGGAAGCAGAGCCCTCGATGTGACACGAGCATGCTGCGACACTTCGAAATTGGCTTTTTTTCTCTTCTTCTTCCCCGGTTTCACCGACGCCGCCGCCCTCTTTTTTTTCCCCGCCTCTCACGTTTTTTTTTCTTTTCTCCTTCCCCGAACCCTCTCCACAGCTGGCTCGGCGCCGAGGAGCGCCACATCGACAAGTACGCCGCCTGGTGGCGCTCCAAGGGCTGGGAGACCCGTCTCATCGCCTTCGACGCCTCGACCACGATGTCGTTCGCGTCGGCCGAGAGGGCCTTTGACCAGCACCTCGCCGATCTCGCGGCGCGCCTCGCCGACAGGGCGCGCCTGGGCGCCTCCCCGCGCCTGGCCTTCCACGCGTTCTCCAACACGGGCTGGATCATGTACGCCCGCTTCGTCGAGCTGCTGGCTCCCCTGGGCATCCGCGCCGCGGGCGCGGTGATCGACTCTGCGCCGCACACCGCGATCTGCACCAAAGTCTGGGCCGCGGGCTTCGTCTCAGCGACGAGCCCGAAGCTGCCGCCGGCGGCCGCGGCGAAGACGCTGAGGTACAGGGCCGCGAGGGCGCTGTTCAAGGTCGTCTGGGCCGGGGAGCGCAAGGCACGCTTCGACTCGCTCGTCAAAGCCGAGGCCAGGGTCGCCTCGTTCCCGCAGCTCTACATCTACTCCGCGACGGTAAGAAGAGAAGTTTTTTGATTTTTTTGCCATTTTCTTCGAGGCTGCGGCGAAGAAAACCTTTTCCTCACTTTTCTCGCTCTCTTTCGTCGCTTTCTCTCTCTCTCTCTCCGTTCTCTCTCTCCCCCCTCCAAAAAAAACAGGATCACGTCATCCCGGCCTCGTCCGTCCGCGCCGTCGTCCAAGCCCGCCGCAGGGCCGGCGTCGTCGGCGTCCACGCCCTGGAGCTCGCCGACTCCAAGCACGTCCAGCACCTGCGGTCGCACCCCAAGGAGTACCTCGCCGCCCTCGAGGCCTTCGAGGAGACGGAGCTGCTAGGCAGAGGGGACCGGTACCTGAGCAGCGGGATGCTGGCGGTCGCGGCGGACGCGACGGCGGCGGTTGAGGCAGCCAAGAGGGCTGCTGCCACTGCTGCCGCGGCTGCTTCTGCGCCCCCCCCGCTGCCTGCAGACTCGACCAACAAGAATACGGCGACGGTCACGGTCGTCCGCGGCGGGAGCGGCCTCGAAAAGGCCGGGAGCGAAAAGATGGGAGGAGCGGCGGCGCCGGCGCTGCGGACGACCTCCTCGCTTGCCGCCGCGCTCGTGCGCGTCCTGCACCGCTCGTCGTCGGCGCCGAAGGCGACCGCCCTGATCGAGTCGATCACGACCTCTGCGGGAGTTTGGAGCTCGCCGTTTGGGGCCGTGTCGGCCAACGCCAAGTTTGCTGCCGCGGCGGAGGGCGCGCCGCCCTCGACGGCGGAGGCGGCGCTCTCTCTCGCGCGCTCGCAGTCGCTCGGCGGGCTGCCCGTCTCGGCGCTGGACGTCAACGCCCTTTGCATCGCGGCTGGGATCGTCTTCCCTGCCGAAGAGCTGTCTGCTATTTAGAGAGAGAGTCTATCTGATTTTGAGGTAGTAGAGAGAGAGGGAGAGACGGGGAGAGGGATGGGGAGAGGGATGGGGAGAGGGAGAGAGAGAGAAGGGAGAGAGAGAGGGAGGGGGTGGGGGACGGAGCGACGGTGCGGCGAACGCTTTATTTTCCTTCCTATCGTCATTTTTCTGATGTTCAACATCATTTCTTTCACTTCTCCGCCAGCTGTTGCTTTCCACATTTCAGCGCGAATCCACCATTTTCCCCGATGTACTTCACACCAAACCATTCTTTCCGATTACCGCATGTAGATCTCTTCTACTGTTTCCGTCGGCAATCTTAGTCCTCTACTGCAAACAAAAAAACACTGCAAGTCAAAAAATTCAAAGAAGAGTCTTTCTCTCTCATCTTTCTCTCTCTCTCTCTGTCCCTCATTCTCGCTCATTGTCGTTATTCTTCTCGTTATTGGATTTGGTATATATATTTTAAAAAAGGGAAGAGAAGCGGAAAAAGAGAGATCGGATCGCGGTCTCTTCAGTAGAAATAAAAAAACTCAAATCACCTCTTTTTCCTCTCGTCCTTCTTCTTGTCGTTGTCCTTCCCCCTCTTCTCCTCGCCCGCCGCCGCCTCCTGCACCCCGAGCAGCCTCGCCAAAAACACAAAGCTCATCCCTCCCGCCACGTTGTTCGCGCACCGCACGGCCACGGACCACAGCCTGAAGACGCCAGCCGGCAGCACGGGAGCCAACGCGGCGTCGAGGCCGTTGAGCGCCTGGTACCGGAGGTTGGACGACACGCCCATGTGCGCCGCCCAGCACCCGGCGTTCGCGAGCACCGCCGGGGGCCTGTTGGGGCTCGGATGGCCCAGCTTCTCGCGGAGGAGGAGCAGGGCGTTGGAGGTGGTCGTTCCGGCGACGCCGGCGCCGAAGCCGACGGCGGCGAAGACGCCGCCCTTGTAGAGCGCGTTGAGGACGCGCGAGGCCAGCGAGAAGCTTCCGCGCTCAAACATGTGGCCTATCGGAGCTCCGACCTTCGCCAGGGGCGCCCCCGAGGCGAGCCTCTCGACCAGGGCCGCGAGGGAGGCGCTGGAAGCCGCTGCTGCTTTCGCGGCCGCGACGGGCGCCAGGAGGTACATCAGCGAAAAGTTCAGGATCGAGCCAACGACCAGCGTCGAGAAGACGAAGTCGAGCTCTCCCAGGCCCCAGTTGGGACGCGAGCTCATGTCTCCCAGCACGGCGGCGCCGACGCCGATGACCTGCTCGACGAGGACCTTGTAGGGGAACTGCAGGTCGGCGGCGACGCGGGAGGCCCAGCCGGCGACGAGCGCGGCGAGGGGGCCCCCGTTGTCGCCGTCGCCGGAGGGAGAGGAAGAATGGGAGGAGCCGTCGCCGCCGCCGCCGCCATTCCCGCCGCCACCTCCGTGGCTCTTACCACCGCCGCCGCCGATGTCACCCCCTCCGGATCCGGCGAGGGCCTGCGGGGTTGCGATCGGAAGAGCAGGCCTTTGGAGAGGGAGGGAGGTAGGAAAGTGGAGGGAGAGGGAGGGAGGGGGAAGAGGTCGAGGGGGTGAGCCTTCGAACGAAAAAGCTGTCAGGCGTCGCGGACGTTTCTTTGCTGCCTCGCGCTTGCGGATCCCAGAGCCGATTCCACTCCCGGTTTCAATATCAGGAGAGCAAGAGAAAACTCGCCTTCTCCTGGTCGAGGGAGCGACAGAGCGAGCAGGGAGGAGGGCGGGGGCGCGGGAGGAGGGATTGATGCTGCTCGGCTTCTTCATCGCCATCGCCGTCGGCGGCATCTGCGACGCTCTCCTAGGCTGCGCAGCCGCGCGCGGCTGCATCGCGATCGGTATCAGGCAGCAAGAGTGCGCTCTGAGGGACAGGCTCATCTCGAGGGGGGCGATCAGGAGACAGAGAATAGAGCAGAGGAGAACGAAGCGAGGGAGTGAAACGACTCGAGGAAGGAGACGAGAGAGAAAGTTGCTACAGTGATCTCGTTTTTTTTTTTCGTTTCCCTGTCAACCTCGACCTCCGAGCGCCCACCAGCAATTCGCGCGAACGAGACGACAAGAACAACAAGAGCAGGAACACTCAGGCTCATCTTAATGTTAAAACAGATCTTCCTCTACAGTTTTGAGTGGGGGGGGGGGACAATAAGAAATGAGAGAAACACGTTTTCCACTCTTTTTAAATTCCCCGACGACGGCCGACCGAACAAAAAAAGGGGGAGAAAACTCCTCTCGAAAAAAGAAAGGAACCCAGGAGAAACAGCAGGCGGAAAACAGGGTACAAGGCACACTACTCCTGCTGTGGTTGTCGCAGAAGTAGGAGTAGTAGTGGGGAAGCGGAAGCGGGATCCGGAATCGTGGAAGAGAGAAGGGGAGGAAGCGGAGGAGGAGGGACAATGAAAAGAACCCCTTTTTGGACAACGGAAACAACAAGCAACGGCGAGCGAGAAGAGAGAAAGACGACGGGCAAAAGAAAAAAAATACTCCCCTCGCTTTCTCTACTCTCCCGCTGCTGCTGCCGCAGCCGCGGAAAGGTTGGCCGAAGAGCCTCCGCCGCCTCCGCCGCTGCCGTTGTTCCCGGTCCCGCCTCCACCCGCAGCCGCGGTCGCCCCGTCGTCGCTCCCGCCGCTCCCGCCCCTCCTCGCCGCCGCCGCCGCGCGCCGCGTCTCGTGCAGCAGCAGCCTGCGCAGCCGCGTGATGATCTCGGCAAACTTGGGCCGCTCCTCGGCCTCGTGCCGCCAGCAGTCCTTCATCAGCGCTATGTACTCTGGCAGGCCCGGAAAGCCCCCGGGCGGGGGCAGGAGCTGGTGGCCGTTGCCCGCGCTGCTGCTGCTGTTGGGCGCCTGCTGCTGGTTGGGCACCTGCGGCGGCGGCGTCGTCCCGATGGCGTTGCCGTCGGCGTCGAGCGTCGGCAGCGGCGGCCGCGCGCGGTCGTCCGTCACGAGCTTGACCACCTGCCAGGGGCCGCAGTCGGTCCAGGGGAGCCTCCACGTCAGCAGCTCCCACAGGATCACGCCGAACGAGTACACGTCGGAAGAGAAGGTGTACCCGCGGCCCGAGAGGATCTCCGGCGCCAGCCAGCGCGGGTTGGAGGCCGCGAGCGACGAGACGACGGCCTGCTCCTCGAGCACGCGCGAGAGGTTGAAGTCGCAGACCTTGACGCGCCAGTGCTTGTCGACGAGCAGGTTGGGCGACTTGAGGTCGCGGTGGATCACGGGCGGGTCGCTCGAGTGCAGGTAGTTCATGCCCTTGGCGGCGTCGAGCGCCATCGCGAGCCTGCGCGGCCAGTCGAGCGCTGCTGCCGCGGCCGCCGCCGCGGCCGCGGCCGCGTTGCAGCCGTTGCCGCCGGGGCTCGCGGCAGCGGCAGCGTTGATCGCCGCCGACCTCGCTCGCTTCAGCACGTCGCAGAGCGACCCGCGCGCGCAGTACTCGGTGACGACCAGCGGGGGATCCGCGCAGACGCCCAGGTACATGACGACGTTCGGGTGCCGCATCGCAGCCATCATCGAGGCCTCCTTCTGCAGCCCGGCGAGCAGCGGGTTTTCGCCGCCGCTGCCGCCGTCGCCCGAGCCGCCGTCCCTGCCGCCGTTGCCGCCACCGACGCCGCCGTCCTCCTGCTCGTTCGGCAGCGACGCCGACAGGAGCACCTTCACGGCCACGGTCGTCTCCCGCCACTTGGCCAGGTAGACCTTCCCGAACGACCCCTCGCCGATCTGCCTCACGATCTCGAGGTCGCGCCAGTTGACCTGCCACAGCGCGTGCATCGCGCCGCTGCCCGCCCTGCCATCGGCGCTCGCCAGGGCCGCGCTGCTGCTGTTCTGGTTGGCGCCTCCGAAGTCGGAGAGGGAGCCCGAGGCGCCCATGCCGCCGCGGAGGGCGACGGCGGAGTCGTCGGTCGAGGCGCCGTGGAGCAAGGCAGAGTCCCCATCCGAGCCTCCGTTTGCGGCGGCGGCGGCGGCTGCCGCCGCGGCGGCGCGGGAATTCAGCAAACGCAGCGCGGGGTCCCTGTCCAGCAGCGAGTTCGACGACTGCTGCATGGCGTTGTTCCCACCGCTGGTATTGTTCCCGGGCTTCCCCATGGAGGGCGGGAGGCCGATTCCGGCTTTCACGGCCTCGATGTCGAGCTCGTCGTCGTCGAGGTCCGAGGCGCCCGAAGAAACGCCGTTGGCGCCGCGGCCGCCGCCTTGCTTCCCCCGCCTCCTCCTCTTCCCGGTCGACAGCTTGTAGACCACGGCCACGGCCGTGGCGGTTCCGGCGACGGCCGCGGCCAGGATCCCTGCGATCGCCCCCGGCTGCACCCCGACCTCGCCCGGCCTCGCCCCTCCCGTGGCCGTCGCGTTGGCCAGCGGCGCGAGCGGCGCGGGCAGCTGCGGCATCTGCACCACGGGCGTGCCCAGCATCACGTCGGCGGCCGCGCCCCCCGCCGCCAGGTCCCGCAGCAGCAGGATCTGCACCTTCTCGACGGAGAGACCGGACTGCGCGAACCCCGAGATCATCGCGCCGCCGTCGGCTGCCGACTGCAGCATCTGCGACGCCAACGTGACCGACGCGGCGGCAAGCGTCAGCGTGAGGTTGACGGTCACGTGCTGCGCGCCCGAGACAGTGTAAACGTACCCGGAGGGCACGTCGCAGCCCGGGGCGACACTGGAAGAGGAGGAGGGAGCCGGAGCGGGGGAGGCGGGGGCCGGCGGGGGAGGGCCCGCGGCGAAGAGCGCTCGCCGCTGTCGGTTTGGGCCCGAGGTGGCGTCGAGCGCCGCGGGGAGCTGCAGCAGCTCGGAGGGAGCGAGAGACTGCAGCCTCCTCTGCCGGCGTCGTCGCCTCCCAGAGGGCTTCTTCCCGCCGCCGCCGTTTTTCGCAGCGGAGCCGCCGCCCCGGGGCACCTCGACGGGGACGTCGATCAACGCCAGGTCGGCGAGCGTCACCGCGGGCGGCGCGGCCGTCGCCCCCGGCGCCAGCTTCACTGCGACCTGCCCGACGCTGCGCACCTCGATCGCGTGCGGGACAGTCTGCACCGTGTTGGACACGACCGAGACGACGGCGGCCTGGGGCTTCGCGCAGAAGGGGCAGAGCGAAGGGCCCGTGAGGAGCAGCTCGAGGTTGAGCGTGGTGCGGGGCCCGCCCTCGGAGGAGGACGCCGGGAGCGAGGAGAAGGGGGGCCACTCCGAGACCGTGCACGAGGACGAGGGAGCCGGAGAGGGGCCGCTGTTGGGCCCCGGGGGCGGCGGCGGGGAGTCTGCTCCCGCCGCGGCCGAGGCGGGGAGGAAGAAGGAAGCCGAGCCCGTGAAGAAAAAGAGGAGCGCCGCAGCGGCAGCCGAGGCGAAGAGCACGCTGCTTCCTGCTCGCTGCCTCCGCCGCCGATGCCGCCGCGAGCTGCCGCTCCCGCTGCCGCTGCCGCTACATCGCCGAGAATAATGGAAAGAAGCAGGGGCGTCGTCGCCGTCGCTGCCGCTCCTGCCACTGGGTCCAGCAGCGGGTTGCTGAGCCATAGCCAAGGAAGCAGCAGAAGGAAAAAAACGAGCGCCGCGATTCTCTCTCTCTCTGACTTTTTTTCGCTCACGCAAAGCGAGTCATGGAGCGCTCTTTGTTTCGGTTCAGTTTTTTGTTTGCGGTTGTAACTCGTTCCTGCCGTGTCTATGCTGAGGTTGTAGAGACGAGAGAAGGGGGAGGGCGGTTGAAGGTGAGCTGTCGAGGAAGAAAGGGAAAGAACGGAAAAAGAAAGAAAGATAAAACCATTCGGGAAAGCAAGGTGAGAGCATCGAGGCCCCCCTTTCCAAGCCGAAGCGAGCCCGTTGAGACCGTCGCTCCGCTCTCCTGTCGAAAGCGCGCTCGAGGAGGCTACCGCAGAGGAAAAGTTGATGTCGCAACGAGAGAGAGCAGCGAGAAAAAGAGCGAGTGGGAAGGAAAGAGAGAGATTCCTCCCCCGCCGGTGCTCTCTTTGCTTGCCTCGCAGGCTGGTGCCCTCTCCATTTTCGATGCACGCTCGACGCCGCTTCCTGCTGCCTGGAGGCGCGACACATCTTTTTTCCCGCCAAGAGGCTGGAACTCGAAATTATCTGCGCTCCGAGGAGCAAGAGAGGCCGGACAGGAGGACGACAGCGGAGCTCGCGGCGGGTGGGAGCTGCCGAGGCGTCGCACCGCAGAATTCCATCCACCGCGGCGAGAAAAGAGAGAAACAGAGAAGCATTGAGCTCTTCTCTTTCGTGCCCACTGGACCAGCTGCGTGCGTTTCCTCCGCAGCTTACCTATAGCTGGCGGCAACAGAGCGAGCGTTCCTCTCCCTTTGAAGCTCGAGGGAGCAAGCAGGAACAGCACTCTGCAGCACGTGAAATACAGGAGAGCAAGAAAGCAGGGGAAAAAAAGGGAGGTGTGACGAAGCTCACTTGCGACGACGCCGAGGAAAAAAGCTCGCCTCTCCCTTCTCTTCTCCTTCTCTCTTCTCCTTCTCTCTCCTCCCAAATGTCGCCACCTCGATAAACTATCTCCCCCCGCAATGGACGACGGACGCCACCTGTCGACGACGGCCGCGGACGTGCTGCACGCCGAGTCAGCGCAGGTGCGAAGAACAGAGAGCGAGAGCAAGAGGCGAAACCGATTATTGATGCCAGCGATTGTTTTTTGTCTTCTTCTTCTTTCTCCTCGAGAACTCCCCGGTTCTTCGCGTTCCGTGCTCGCGGTCCGCTGAGACCGTCGATCGACGATGTCCTCTGGCGATCCAAGGAGAAGAAAGATGCAAAGCTCGACTTGAAGCAGCCTTTCGGAAGCAGCAAAACTCTCACCATCAGCTCTCGCTCTCTCTCAACCTCGTCGAAACAACTCTCTTCTTCTCGACCTCCTCGCTCCAAAAAAAAATCACCTCCTCCTTCAGGCCATCGCCCCGCTCCTCAACTTCATCGACCCCGACGATGACCCCTCCCTGGACGGCGGCAGCCTGCTGGCCTCGCTCGCCGCGGGCAAATGGCCCACCCTCGAGAGCCTCGTCGTCGGGGGGAGCAACGCCAACCACCTGTCGCTGCTGGCGTACCGCGTGCCGCTGCCGCCGACGCCGGTCCCGGAGCTGGGCCCCTTTCTGAAGAGGCACGCCGCGGCGCTGGGCGCGTACGCGTCGCGGAGGGGGGCGGAGCTCGCTGCGGCGGCAGAAAGCGAGGGCGGCAGCGGCGGCGCCGGCCTCGGGCCCAGGCTCGGGCTGCGGCGGAGCAGCCGAGCAGCGGTGACGGCGAGTGCTGACGGCGCGAACGAGAGCGGCGGCGGCGGCGATGCCGGAGGAGGCAGCAGCAGCAGCAGCAGCAGCGGCATCAACGTCCCCGAACCGGGAGAGGGCCTCCTGCGGGCAGAAAGAGAAATCCCGGCCGTGTTCTTCAGGGAGGAGCTCGACCTTTCGAGCCAGGAGGCGTGGGCCTCCCTCCTCGGGATCGCCCGAAAGTCGTCCCCCCCCGCCGCCGCCCGAGCCCCCCCCGCCGCCTCGGCCCCCGGAGCGCCCGCCTCCGGAGCCTCGGCGGCCCCTCCCCCAAAGTCCGCCCTCGCCTCCGCCGCCGACCCCGACCTCCGCGAGCTCGCCGCGGACCGCGCCGCTAGGCTCGCCTGCCTCGCCGACGGGGCCTTGGTGGACGAGGTCGCCGCGCGCGCGCCGATCTTCGGCGCCGCGGCGGCGACACTGGGCGGGCTCCGAGGGGACGTCGCCTCGGTCGCGGCCGCGGCCCGGGGGGACGGCGCCCCCCTGCGCGCCGCAGCGGCCCGCGCGGTGGCCTCCTCAGAGTCTGCCAGGCTCCTCGCCCGGCGCCGCGGGAACATCCTGGCCGCCCTCGCGGCCCTGGAGCCCCTGGAGATCGCGAGGGACGCGAGGGAGGCCCTCTCTGCGGCACTGCCGCTAGGCGACTTCGGCGGCGCGCTGCTGGCCCTTGAGGCGCTGCGGCGCGCCTCTTCCGCGGCCACCGGAGGAAGCGGGGTCGTGGGAGGCAAGGACGGGGTCAGGGGCGACGGCGGCTCGCGTCTCCCCTCCTCCGTGCCGCTCGCCGTCGCCGCCATGGCCAAAGACGTCCGGGCGGCGGAGGCCGGGGTCACGAGGCTCCTCAAGGGCGCCGCCGCGAGGGCGCTGCACCTGAGCCCCTCGACCGCCTCCCCCGCGAGCTCCTCCTCCTCCTCGCCTCCTCCTCCTCCTCCTCCCGACTCCTCTGCCCTCCGAGCAATCATCTCTGGCGCGGTGCGAGGCGGGTGCCTGAAGGAAGTGATGGAGGCCGTCGCCGCCGCGGGGGCGGCGGAGGCCAAGGCCGCAGTGGCGAACGCCGCCGCTGCCGCCATCGGTGGAGGAGGCACCGCCGCCGAATCCTCCTCCTCTCCAATCGAGGACCGCCTCTCGTCGCTCGCCGACGCCTCCGCCTTCGAGCTGGCGGTGGTCGCGGCGTCAAGGGGACATTCGGCCGCGCTCAGGCACGCGCTGAGCTGCCGGGAGGCGCTGCGAGAAGTCGGGGCCGAGGGAGGAGGCGCGGGCAGCAGCAGCAGCAGCAGCAGCGCCGCCGTCGCCGCGGGGGCCGACTCCCTCATCCGCTCCGTCGCCGCCGCAGGCTCCTCGAGGTGGGCGTCGCTGCTCGCCTCGAGGCCCTCTGCTTCCGCGGAGGCGGCAAAGCTTCCCGAGGTGCTGCGGCTGCTGGAGGCCGCGGCGGCGCTCGAGAGGGAGACGGCGGGGGCTCTGAAAGCGCTGTCGTCGCTGGCGGCGGCGGGAGCGGGTGCGGCAGGACCAGCTTGCGCTTCTTTCTCCTCGTCTTCTTCTTCTTTCGCCTCCTCGATCCGCGCCCCCTCGGAGGCTGCCGCGTCCCTCGCCAGGGCCTTCGTTGACTCGTTCCACGCGAGGGCGAGGGCCTGGCTCGTCGGCGAGCTTGACGGTGACGACTGGCTTCCCTCCGCGGTGCCCGAGGGGGTGCAGCGGGCCGTCGCGCGGCTCGAGGAGGCCGCCGCCGCGAGAGGATCCTCTTCGGCTTCTTCGGCTTCGCCTCCTCCTTTTCCTTCGTCTCCTTCTCCTCCCGTCCCCGATCTTTCTTCGGCGGCGTCGCCTTCGGCCGACGTCCTCGTCGTCTTGGGCGTGCCCCACCCGACCGCAGCGGCGGGGTTGGCGCTCGCGGCGGCGCTCTGCGAGTACGTCGCCGCCGCCGCGGCCCTGCCCTCGTCGTCCGCTCCCTCAGCTGCCTCCGCTCCTGCATCCTCGGCTTCGCACGCGGCGGCCCTGGCCCTGCGGGCAGCCGAGCTCGCCAAGGTCTTCAACGGCAGGGCCTGTCAGCTCGTGCTGGGAGCCGGCGCGCTGCGTGCCTCGAAGGGGAGGGTCAAGGCCCTGACGGCGAGGCGGCTGGCGGTCGCGTCGAGGACGCTGGGGGCTGCAGCGGCGGTGGTCGAGGTGGCGAGGGACGCGTTCTTCGCGGTCGGAGGAGGAGAAGGCAGAAGCGGAGGAAGCGGCGGCAGCAGCACAGTCTCCTCCTCGCCACGCAGGAGGAGGGACGCCTCGGCCGCGGGCGCCGTCGCGCTCGCCTGCGCCGAGTTCGACTCTGCGGTCGCCGATCTGCAGACGCACCGTGCCGAGCTGCACTCGAAGCTGGTGGCGCTGGTCAGCGAGAGGTGCGCGGCGGGGCTGAGCGCGATCGCCGCGGACTCGGGGACGTGGCTCGCGTCGGGTTCCCCGAGCTCGGGGTCTTCGAGCGCTGCTGCCTCTCTTGCTGCTTCCGCCGGCAGTGAGGACGGCGCTCCCGCTGCTGCTGCTGCTGCTGCAGCACCGCCTCCGCCGCCTTCTCCTTCCTCGCCCCCCCCTTCCTCCTTCGCCCGAGACATGAGCAAGCACCTCTCCTCCCTGGAATCCGCACTGGCACCTCTGCTCTCGGAGGGAGACGCCGCGTCGGTCCTGGGCAGGGCCGCCGCGGCGCTCTCTGCGGCGTGCGCCGAGGGGCTCTCTGCGGCGGCGCACCGCGGGGGGGCCGCGGGGAGGGCGCAGGCGGCCGCCGACGGGGGGCTGCTTCTGGAGTCCCTCCGAGCCCTTCGGCTTCCCAGCGACGTCGCCGAGGGGGCTCTGGCGCCGCTGGAGGCCGTATTCGCCCCTCCGAAGAGGCGGAAGCAGCAGCAGCAGAGGGAGGTCGTCGCCGCGGAAGAGGAGGCGAAGAGAGCAACGGCGAAGGCGGAGGGAGAGGCTGCTGCTGCCGCTTCTGCTGCAGCTGAGGCTGCGGAGAGAGTGCCTTTTGAGAGCGATGACGCAAATGGAGACAGCTGTACCACTGCTGCTGCTGCTGCTGCCGCCGCGGAGGAGGAGGCGGCAAAGACGACGGAGGCGGGGGCCATAACAGCAACAGCAGAGAAGACGACAGCGAGCGACCCCGGCGTCAAGGTCGAGGTCCTCGAGGCTCCGGCATCGGAAAGACCAGAGGAGGCCGCCCATCCTCTCTCACCGCCGCCGACTCTCCCTCCAGCTCCGCCTCCTCCAATTGAAGAGAACGAGACGAACCCAACGAATGATCCACTTTAGAAAAGAGAGAGCGAGCACTGCGCCGCTGCACACTTGCAAAAAAAACTGAAACGAGTTGGAAAAAAAAAAAAAAAAAAAAAAAAAAAGGCACTAGTCGACTCTTCTTCCCCTTTGAAGAGTCGGGTTGCAATTGCCTTTGAAAATGCTCAACCTCCGGCGAGATAACCACGGAAGGCGGCCGCTGGCGTCGCTCGATGCGTACCGGGCGGCGGAATCCCAGGCGCGGCCCGGAGGCCGCGGCGGCGGCGGTTCGAGCGCCGGGAATGGCGTCCTCTCGTCGGCCGAAAAGCAGAATGCCAACGGCGGCGGAAACGGCAGCGGAAACGGCAGCCAGAACAACGGTGCCTCGCCGGCGCAGGCGAATAATAACGATGCCAGCAACAGCTCGACGCCCACGGTCAGACGGCCTCAGCTTCCCCCGCCGTCCCTGCTGGAGTACGAGGCACTGGCGCTGCGCGTGGCCCCGCCAGAGATTTCCGTCGACAACGTCTCCCGAGCCGCGGCGACGGTCATCACCATCGACTCGGCCAACCGCCCGGGCACGCTCGTCTCAGTGGTCGAGTTTCTGACCGATCGCGGGCTCGACGTGCGCAGGGCGCGGATCAGCTCCGACGGCGGATGGTTTTACGACGGTGAGCTCAGAGGAGAGAGAAAGAGAGGGAGGATCGGTTTTGCCCTCGGTCCGACGACGACAACGGCGAATGATTACGACAGCAAACGTCGGCATTCGAGCCCGTAAAAACTGGGCTGCTGGTTTTCCGAATCCAACTTTGCATAGCCTGAGGGGCGCAGCGTTGTTTTGCATTGCGATTCCGCGCTTGAGGAGAAGAAATAAAGGCTTGATAAAGCCGCAATCGGCTCGTAGGGCAAAACCTTTTTTCCTCTCGACTTTCAAGCCGGTCAGCTGGAGAGGGGGGGGAGGGGGGGTGCGGGGGGGCAACAGAGCTGCGAAGAAGAACCTCGACCTCTTATTAAACCATCACCAAAAATTCAAATTCAAAAAACAGTCTTCGAGGTCACCGAGGCCGGCGGCGGCAAGGTCACGGACGAGCGCAAGCTGGACGACATCCGGAGGGTGAGATGATTCATTTCGGTGACGGTTGCGAAGGAGTGAGAAGAGAGGTGGTCGGAAGAGGACAAGGGAGGCGCCGACCTGTCGTCCTCGTTTTGTCGTTTTTTTCACCCCCTTGCTCTCTCTCTCCCTCATTCTTCGAATGCCCCCCTCCCCCCCCAAAAAAAGATGCTCGACGTCGAGTACCAGGACGACGCCGACGTCGTCCTCAACTGCGACGAGACCGACGACCCGCGCCGCGTCGAGACGACCGTCCTGCAGCTCGCCGGCTCGGACCGCGTGGGCCTGCTCGCCGACGTGACGCAGCTGCTCACCGCGTCCGGCTGCGACGTGCGGTCGGCCGCGGTCTGGACCTACCACGCCCGCGTCGCGTGCGTGCTGTCCGTCACGGAGAAGGGCAGGCCGCTCGCGTCGGACGAGGAAGGGGGCGAGAGGAGCAACGACGGGGCCCCCATGTCGAGCGACGGCGGCAGCAGCGGCGGCAACGGCGGCGGCGGTGGCGGCGCGAAGCTGGCGCGGCTGCGGGAGCTGCTCGGCGAGATGGTCGGCGCGCCGCAGGGGCTCGGCATCTGCTCGATCGAGCGGGCTGTCCGAGGGGACGTCAGGCACGACCGGAGGCTGCACAGGCTGATGCTCGAGGAGGAGGCGGCGGCCTGGGCGAGGGGTGAGCCGCTGGGCAGGGACGAGGGCGACGAGGACGGGGGCGCCAAGGACGGGGGCGGGGGCGTGAGGGGGGGCCCGGCGGCCCCTGAGGCGGCGGGCAGGAAGGGGGGCGAGTTTGACGATTCTTCTCCGACGCCGCGGGCCAAGTCCCCGACGGACTCGGCGTCGTCGATGGAGGCGCCCGGAACGGCGAGCGGGAGCAGCGGGAGCGGAAACGGAGCGGCGAGGGGGGCCTCGGCCCCGCCGGTCGCGCCGCCGACGCCGTCGCTGTCGTCGGCGTCGCCCTCCTCGCCCCTTCCGCGCATGCTTTCCTCCTCCTCCTCGAGCCGGTCCCCGGTGCAGCCCCCAAAGAGGCCGCTGGTGCGGGTCGACCCGGACCCGCGGACGGGCTACTGGGTGGTCACGATCCGGTGAGAGTTTCGAAAAGCTTGTTGCACTTTTGAGTTTTTTTTATTTTCCAGTTTTTTCCTTTCGATTCTGTTTTTTTTTCGCTCATGTTCATTTTCCTTCCGAAACCCCTTTCTCAAAAAACTCAAAAAACAGCTGCACCGACCGCCCCAAGCTCCTCTTCGACACCCTCTGCACGCTCGCGGACCTCGACTACGACGTCTACCACGCGTCGATCGATTCGACGGACAAGGTTAAAGAAGGAGCAGCCGCCGCCGGCTCCGGCTCCTCCCTCTCCTCGCGCCCGCCGTCGGCGTCGGCCAACGGAGCTTCGGCGCAGTGCCACCCCGGCGGCGGCGGCGGCGGCAGCTCTTCTTCCCGGCCCTGCGGCCTCGCCTCGCAGGAGTACTACATCCGCCCGCGAGACGGCAACGCCGACTGGGACGCCGGCCGGGCCGAGCAGCTCGTCGCGATGCTCGAGGCCTCGATCCAGCGCCGGTTCCCCCGCGGGCTCAAGGTGCACGTCCGGAGCGCCGACCGGTTCGGCTGCCTCGCCGCGCTCGCGGGGGTGCTCCGCGGCGCGGCGCTGGCGGTCACGCGCGCCAAGGTGCGGACGTACGCTGCCACGGGGGGGGGGCACAACAGGAACAACAGCAGCAGAAACCATGTCGCGGGCCCCTCGGCGGGACACACGCTGTACGTGATGGCCGCCGGCGGAGGCCCTCCCGACCGCGCTGCCGTCGAGGCCGCGTGCGCCGCCGTTGGCGGCAAGTTGGTCGAGCCCGGAGACGAGGCGGCGTCGGTGGCGGCCTCGGGAGGGGAGCACGCGTTTTCGTATTCCTTTCTGTCGAAGACGAGGGGGAGCGGACGGCGCGGCGGCGGTTCGGCGACGTGGAGGCCCGGCGGGGAGGGAGGGGGCGGCGGCGACGCCGCTGGGGGAGGTGCGAGGCCCTCGGCGGCGGCGGCGGCCGTGGTCGCGGCTGCTGCGGCGACGGATGTTTTCGCTGGTGGGAACGGCAAAAGCGCCGCCGCCGCCGCCGCCGCCGCCGCCGCCGCTGACCCATTTAGCGATGCCCGGAACGCGATGCTTTCGGGGCTCAGCCCAGGGACAGACCTGAGCGACGGGTCGTTTTAAAAAGGGGGTAAAAACCTTTTCGAGCTAAGAGGCTTGTGCATTTTTTTATTTTTTTCTCTCGACGCGCGACTCCACCTACTTCGTACCAAAAAAAAGAGCGCGTGTGCTAACTTTCAAAGCACCGCCTTTTCTGTTCCATTTTGAGAAAAAAAGGCCTAATAAAATAATGTCGTCCGCTGGTCAGCGCCGCCGCCTTGTGTAAAATGAAAAAAAGAAAAAAAAAAAAGGCGACGACCTGAAACAGTAAAAGAAGAGGTCGAGAAAATCATTTCCCGTCGGCGAATGATGCGTTTTGAAGCACTTCTTTCTCTCTCTCTCTGTCACTAAACGGCGCCGCCATCTGATCTCTCCAGATGACCGACAGCGACGATGACGTCGGCCCTGCGCCGCCGCCTCCCGCGGGAGCAGCAGCAGCAGCAGTAAATGACAGCGATGACGACGTCGGTCCGGCGCCTCCTCCTCCAGCCGACGGCGACGACGCCAATGCTATCGACGGTGATGATCACGAAGAAGACGTCGGGCCCGCGCCGCCCCCTAAAGCCAAAAAGCGCAAGGTAGGCTACACAGCTGTGTGTCGTCTGTATGCGCTCCAGTAGATAGCAGGTCGCTCAGAAGGCCGTCGAGGTTGATCTTCTTTTGAAACTAGCATTCGACGTCGAGCATTGTCAAACGGTCCTCTCTCTCAACCCTTTCTTCCTCAACTCCCCCCCCAAAAAAAAACGACGCAGCTCCTCGCCCACGAGGCCGACTACCTCGCGTCCATCCCCTCGGCGACGATGTACGAAAAGTCCTACATGCACCGGGATACCGTCACGCACGTCGCTTTCGCGTCTCCCGGGTCGGCGGGTGGAGGCGGCGGAGGTGGTGGCGGCGGCGCGGCGGTCGGCGGCGGGGCCACCGCGGCCTCTTCGTCGACCTCTTCCACTTTCCTGATCACCGCCTCGGCGGACGGCGTCGTCAAGTTCTGGTCCAAGAAGCGCAGCAGCGGCAACATCACCGGCGGGGGCGTCGTCGAGTTCGCGAAGCAGTACGCCGCTCATTCGGGCCCCGTCCTCGCGCTCCCCGTCTCGGCCGACGGCTGCCTCGCCGCGACGGTGAGCGCGGCCGACGGGACCGCCAAGGTCTTCGACGTCGCCAGCTTCGACATGACGGCGGTGATCCGTCTGCCGTTCGCGCCTTCGTCGGCTGTGGACTGGATCTCCCCCCCTGGGGCCAGGGGAGCGGGCTCGGCGCTGCTGGCTGTCGCGGACTCGGCGAGCGGGGGCGTGTCTGTCTTCGACGCCGCTTCCGAAGAAGCCGCCGCCGCGGGGGGCGTCGCGAGGCCGCTGTGGCACTTTGCGTCCCCCCTGGGGAGCCCCTCCTCTCCTGTCACCTGCCTGCGGTACAACTCGTGGGCAGACTGCCTGGTGGCCTCCGACTCGCGCGGGATGCTCGACTACTTCCGGGCGGGGAAGGGAGAGCGAAGAGAAGGAGGAGAAGGAGAAGGAGAAGGAGGAGGAGAAGAGGGACGCGGCGCCGGCAACGGCGACGGCGAAAGGGACGACCGGCCCCTCCTCGAGCCTCGAGGGCTCGCGTCCTGGCCCGCGAAGCCCTGCACCTCCTTCTCCCTGAAGTCCGACTCCGACCTCTACGCCCTGGCGAAGGCGAAGACGGGGGCCCTGTCGCTCGAGGTCTCGCCCGACGGCAGGCGCTTCGTCGCCTGCTGCCTCGACGGCCGCGTGCGCGTCTTCGACTTCCGGTCCGGTAAGCTGCTCCGCTGCTACGACGAGAGCCCCGACGCCGCCGCGGAGATGCAGAGGGCCGCGTCGGACGCGCTGGCCGCGAAGGTGGACAAGATAATGGAGCAGAAGGAGGCGGTGGCGAAGGAGACGGCGACGGCGGCGGCAAGCGACGAGGGCAGGAGCAGCGACAAGAGAGACTTGGAGCAGCTCACCTCGGACGCCCTCACCGCGGCCTCTGCAAGCTCCACCGCGCTGGAGCCGATCGACTTTGGGCGCAGGCTGGCGGCGGAGAGGGAGCTCTCCCTGCTGCTGCTGAGCTCGGGAGCGGGAGCGGGAGGAGGAGGAGGAGGCGTAGCGGCGACAGACGCGCCGCCGCCGTCGGGAGCGGCAGCGTCGACGGCAGCGCCCGCCCCGGTCCCGCAGCCGGCCTTCGACGCCTCGGGCCACTTCCTGGCCTACGGCTCCCTCTTTGGGATCAAAGTGGTGAACCTCGAGACCAACCGGCTGGTGCGGCTGCTGGGCAAGGTCGAGAGCAGCGAGCGGTTTCTGAGGCTGAGCCTGTTTCAAGGCGCGGGCGGGGGAGGCGGCGGTGCCGCCGCCGGCGGGGGCAGCCGCGCCGCGGCGCGCGCAGCGGCGCTCGCAGCAGGAGATGACGACGACGACGATGGCGACGACGGCGATGACGACAACGGCGACAAATCGAAAACGAAGAAGAAGAAGAGGGCCTCGGCCTCCTCGTGCCTCCTGGGAGACCCCACGCTCGCCGCCACGGCCGTCGGCCGCGCCCGCTTCTTCCTGTTCACCTCCCGAGAGCCCGAGGACCCGGAGGCCGCCGCCGCCAGGGCCGCCGAGGCCGCCTCCGCGGCGCTCTCTCGCGGTGGGGCCGCCGCGGCGGCCGCGGCGGTGGCTGCGGCGGCCTCCGTCGGCAGGGACGTGCTGAACGAGAAGCCGCGGCCCGAGGACCTGATTGCCCTCGGCGGCGGCGAGGGCGGCGCGGAAGGAGGCGACGGCGACGGCGACGACGTCGCGCTCCCAGCGTGCGCGGTCCTTCGGACGACCGCCGGGGACATCACGCTCCGCCTATTCCCGGATCACGCGCCCAAGGCCGTCGAGAACTTCACCACGCACGGCAGGAACGGCTATTATGACAACTTGACCTTCCACCGAGTCATCAAGGGGTTTATGATCCAAGGTGAGTGCTTTTTCTTTTCTTTTTTCTAAGTGTTTTGTTTTCGGGTTTTTTTTTATCCAGAGAGGTTTGAGAAATAGCGTTTTTCTCCTTCCATCCCTCTTTCTCTTCCAACGCGTCTTCTGACTCGCTTCTTCTCCTTTCTCCTCTACACTTTTCACAAACAAAATCAAAATCAAAACAGGCGGCTGCCCGCTCGGAGACGGCACGGGCGGCACTTCCATCTGGGGCCGCAACTTTTCTGACGAGTTTGGCGGCAACGCCCCCGGCGTGCCCAAACACGACCGGCCGTTCACCCTCTCGATGGCCAACGCCGGACCGCACACCAACGGCTCGCAGTTCTTCATCACCACCGTGCCCACGCCCTGGCTCGATGGCAAGCACACGGTCTTTGGCCGCGTGGTCAGGGGCGCCGACGTCGTCCAGGCGATCGAGAGGAGCAAGACGGGAAAGAACGACGCGCCGCTGGAACCGGTGCGCATCCTCAACGTCGACGTGAGGAGCAGGGTGGATTGAATTGAGGCTTTTTTGGGGTGCAGATTCCTTTGATGATGGAGAACGAGAGGGAAAGAGGGGGAGAGGTGCGGAAGAAGCGAAGAGGAGGAAACGAGTTTTTTGCAGGAAAGTAAAAGAAACACATCAAGCCTCTCCCGGGACCCTGGCCTTTTTTTCTTTTTTTTTTAGCCGCACAAAGACCCCCTGGCCGCGTTCCCCCCCGTCCGCTCCAAGAACCGCAGGGTCCTCTCCGCGCACTCCCGCGCCTTCTCCAGCTGGATCCAGTGCCCCGAGTCCAGGACCTCGATCTCCACGCCCGCGCGGCAGAAGCGCTCGGAGCCGGCCAAGAGCTCGACGCCCAGCGCCGCGTCGCGGCCGGCGTAGAGGCAGAGCACCGGCACGTCCACTCCGCCGCGCAGCGCCCTCGCCGCCCTCGCCCCCGCGCGCGATAGCGGGCCCCCGCCGATGGCCCGCACGGACGCGCGGTAGTAGTTTATCGCCGCCGTCGCCGCCCCAGGCCTCGCGAACGCGGCCGTGAGCTCTCCTGCTTCTTTCTTTTCTTCCTCGTTGGACCGCGGGAGCATCGAGCCGATCGACACGGCCATCATCTTCTCCGGGAAGAAGGGAGACTGGAAGAAGGCCACGTACCAGGACCTCTTGGCCTGCTTCCATCCCATGTTGGCCTTGAAGAGGAGCGGATGCGGGATGGCCATCGTGACGAGCGCGTCGAAGAGGCGGCGACGGCTGCGAGGCGGCGAGGCCGGACTCGAAAAAGTCGAAGCGGGGGAGGAGTTCTCCTCCTCCTCCTCCTTCCCTCCTCGGGCAGCGCTCGAGTCCACCGACGCGGCGTGCCAGGCAACCGCCCCACCCCAGTCGTGGGAGACCAGGGTGACTGTCCTCCCGGTGGAACCGGAAAGATACACCGCGGCGGCGCGGGCATCGGCGGCCAGGGCGCCGACGTCAAAGGCCGCGAGCACCCTCGACGAAGAGGGCAGAAACTTTGGAGAAGCCGCGTTCTCTCTCCCCGAGGGCTTGCCGCTCAGGTTGTATCCGCGCATGTCCAGCGCCGCGACCTCGTAGCCTGCCTCGACGAGCGGCTTCATCAGTCGGCGCCACGAGAGCCAGCATTCGGGGAAGCCGTGCAGGAAGAGCACCGCGCGGCGGGACGGGTCGATTCCGGCGCGGGCGAGGTGGAGCGTCGTCGTTTTCGCCGTTCCCGCGTGCTCCTCGGCCTCGTCGGGATACACGGGGACCTCGATGAACTCGTGGGAGACCTCGATCCCTTCGATCCCGGGCTCGGCGGCGACGGCGGCATCCCGCTGCGACTCGGGGTCTGGGAGGAGAGGAGGGGGCGACGCCGGGGGAGCAGGACCGCCGCCGCCGCTCCTCGCCCCCCTCCTTTGCTTTCTGAAATCAGCCAGCAGCATCGAAACCCCGACAGTCGCCGCGAAGTAGAGCGAGAAGGAGTAGACGACCGCGAGGGTGAGGTATCCGGCGAGCACCCTGGAGAGCGGGCGTGCGCGGAGCGGCGGGGCCGGGTCGAGGTCCCATGACGTCGACGACGGAGGCGGAGCGGCACCGTCGCCGTCTCCGCCTGCCTTCTCCTTCCCCGATACCAACCCAGGTGCATCGCGTTTCACGGAAGCTACGCGCTGACGCAGGGAGGCGGCCTGAGGCTGATCGGAGGTCGACATCTTTGAGCTGGAGAAAGAGGGGATGCCGACTGGAAAAGGACCTCGATCAACGGAAAATGAGGAAGCTAGCTTGAACGAGAGAGCGAAGATTCTTCTCAGAAGGAAAAAAAACAAGGGAGGCAAAAAAAGAATTCGCTTCCTTCTGCTTTCCTCTTTCTCCTTCTTTCTCGCGTCGTGGCCTTTCTCCGCCTGCGGCAGCAGGGAGAGGTGACAACCTTTGAGGTTCCCTCTTTTTTTCGTCTCTCTCTCCGTCCAGCTGAAAAGACTCGCGACCCGTCCATGCGTGCCGCGGCTGTGGCCCAGCAGGCATTCTCGACGTCGTCGCCGTTGTTGCCAGTCTCGAAATCAGCCGTCGTCGCCGCCGCAACATCATCATCGCCTGCTCTCTCCGCGCCTTCACGCGCTGCTGCTCGGCCACTCCGCCCGGAGCTCGGCTCCCGTAGGCCTCGATCCTCTGTGAAAGGGGCAATGGAGAGGACCGTCTCCCCGGCCGCAGCGGCAGCGGACAACGGCACCATCGCGGCAGCGGCGGCGGCGCCGCCGCCGCCGGCCTCGACCTCGCCCCCCTCGGCCGAGGACCCCGCCCTGTCCCTGCCCGGCGCCCGCTTCGTCAGGCGCCACCTCCGCCAGCTCGCCCCCTACACCCCCATCGAGCCCTTCGAGGTCCTGTCCGCGAGGCTGGGCAGGGACCCCTCGGACATCGTGAAGCTCGACGCCAACGAGAACCCCTACGGCCCGCCGCCAGAGGTCGCCGCCGCGCTGGGCTCGATGCGCTTCCCCAACGTCTACCCGGACCCGGAGACGAGGGCCCTCAGGGCGCTGCTGGCCCCCGGGCTGGGAGTGCCCGTCGAGCAGGTCCTCGTGGGCTGCGGCGCCGACGAGCTGATCGACCTCCTGATGCGGGCGGTCTTGGACCAGGGAGACAGCATCGTCGACTGCCCCCCGACGTTCACCATGTACGCGTTCGACGCCGCGGTCAACGGCGCCTCGGTCGTCACCGTGCCTCGCCTCGAAGGGTTCAAGCTGGACGTCGACGGCATCGCGGAGGCGGTCAAGGAGAGCGGGGCCAAGATCCTCTTCGTGACGTCGCCCAACAACCCGGACGGCTCCACGGTCTCCGACGCCGAGATGGAGCGCCTGCTCTCCATCTCCCCAGACTGCCTCGTCGTCCTGGACGAGGCGTACGTCGAATTCTCCGGGGAGGCCTCGCGGGCGTCGTGGGTGCCCGGGCGCGAGAACCTCGTCGTCCTGAGGACGTTCAGCAAGTCCGCGGCGCTCGCGGGGCTCAGGGTCGGGTACGGCGTCTTCCCCGCCGGGCTCGCGGCGCTGCTGTGGAGGGCCAAGCAGCCCTACAACGTCTCCGCGGCCGCCGAGGCCGCCGCCGTCGCCGCGCTGTCCAACCCGGCGTGGCTCGAGGAGACGCGCCTGGCGCTCGTCGCCGAAAGGGAGCGGATGAGCGGGCTGCTGGCGTCGGAAATCGACTGGCTTACGCCCTTCCCCTCGAGGGCCAACTTCGTCCTCTGTGCTGTTGCCGCCGGGAGGGACGCGGGCGCCGTCAGGGACAGGCTCGCCAAAGAGCACGGCATCATGGTGAGGCACTACTCCAAAAAGGAGCTCTCGGGCTTCATCCGGATCAGCGTCGGGAGGCCCGAGCACACGGACAGGCTGCTCGAGGCGCTGCGGGGGCTGTAAATGAGATTCGTTGCATCCTTTTTTTTTACTTGTTTCCTCTTGGTATTCTCATTCTCAATATTTTTTTGTTCCTCGCCGATGCCTTTTATGGTTCTTGGTGGTGTGTGTGGGGGGGGGGGGGGGGAGCAGCGGCGCGGGGAGCCCCTGTGAGCGAGCCCTGTGAGCGAGGAGCCCTCTCGTCGCTCCATGTTTTTTTCTTTCCTTCTACAAGAGGTCGAGGTCGAAATTCGTCTTCATTGTTCTCTCCTTGGTCGCCCCGGGGCGACGACGTGAAAAAAGAGGGATTGCATCATCTCTCTCTCTCTTCTCTCTTCTCTCTTCTCTCTTCTCTCTTCTCTCTCTTCTCTCTTCTTTCTCTCTCTCTCCCCACAGCGCCCGCTCAAGATGGGCGCCTACTTATCTCAGCCCGTGAGTCGAAAACTTTGTCGGAGGGAGACCGGAACGAGGGGGGCTTCAACATTGAAGAAAACACCTCAGCGTGTGGAACAGAAGGTTGTTTCTCCTTCTTCCTCTTCTTCTCTTTCGCGCTCACGCCCTCTGCCCTCTCTTTTTCTCTTCTCGATTACACCACCAACAGGTCACCAAGAAGGAGGTGTTCGAGGGAGGATATCCGCACCTGCCTTACGGCCTGGCCTCGATGCAGGTAAAGAATGAGAAGAAGAAAAAAACTCGTCTGATCAACAAAGAGGCTGTCGTCTTCAAGAGCTTCTTCAAGGCTTTAGCTCTCCTTTTTCGATCCACAGCTGCGAGCAAGGGAGTGTGCTCTCTGCGACAAGAAGAAAGGGAGAGACGCGGGAGAAGCAAAAGCACCACGCAGCAAAGCGTTTTTTTCTCTTCGCTCGGCCATCATCGCCAAATCTTGTCTTCTCCTTTTTTTTTCACTCCTCCCTCTCGTTTCCTTGACCCTGACCTCTCGCTCTCTTCTTTCCTCTCGCTCCCCTCTTTCCTCATGAACAACCAACCAACCGACGCAGGGCTGGCGCCGCACCATGGAGGACGCGCACCTCGCCGACGTCTCCACCTCCGCGCCCGAGGGCGTTTTCGGGGTCTTTGACGGGCACGGGGGCAGGTAAGGAGGAGGGTGTTCTCCAACCCCTCTGCGTCTCTTTCTTTTCTTGCGTTCCCCTCTTCCTCCCTTTTTCTCTCTCTCTCACGCCTCCTCTCGCCTCTCCCGCCTCCCCTTCCCCGCATCGATACCTTCCAGCGAGGTCGCCAAGTTCTGTCAGAAGTACCTCGCCGATCGGGTGCGCGCCCACGACGGCTTCGCGACCAAGAGGGACGTCCCCGGAGCCCTCGCCGACTGCTTCCACGAGCTCGACGCGATGCTCGCCTCCGAGGCCCACGCCGCCGAGCTCGAGGCGATGCGCGCCCCCCCAGCTCCGCCCCTGCACATGGTCAAGTACGGCTCCGAGGAAGTCGAGGCAGGGGAGGCGGCGGGGGCGGCGAGCGGCGGAGCGGGCGGAGGGGAGCCCTCGCGGCAGGGCCCGGCGGGGCAGGAAGAGGCGGCGCTCCCCGGTCCCGAAGGCGGCCGCGCCGCCCCCGCCTCCTCCGTCATCGATCCCTCGTCGGGATCGAAGACGGCGGCGGAGCTGATGAGCGAGCCCGAGCCTTCCTCTGCGGCCACAGCAGCAGCAGCAGCAGCAGCAGCGACGACAGCAGCAGCGACGACGACAGCGGCGACGACGACAGCAGCAGCGACAGCAGCGACGACCTCTCGGCCACCTCCGCCCCCTCCCCCCCCGCGCCCGCCGCCGCTCAACCTCCCTCCTCCGGAGGAACGCGTCGTCGCGGGCTGCACCGCCGTCGTCGCCGCCGTCGTCGGGGGGGAGACCGTCTACGTCGCGAACGCCGGAGACTCGCGCGCGGTGCTGTGCGACGGGGCGGGGAGGGCGCGGCCGCTCTCGGTCGACCACAAGCCCGCGGCGCCGGCCGAGGCCGCCCGTATCCGCGCTGCGGGGGGCTTTGTTTCCTCTTTCGGCGGCGTGGCCCGGGTCAATGGCAACTTGAGCCTGTCGAGGGCGATCGGGGACCTGCAGTACAAGGGGAACGAGTCCCTTGGGAGGCACGAGCAGGTGGTGACGGTGAGTTTCTCTCTTCGTCTTGTTTTTTCCGTTTTTTTTTTTTAGAGAGAGAGATCAAAACAATCAACTCACCTTTTTCTCTCTCGTTCCCCCCCCCAAACTCAGGCCGAGCCCGACGTCACCACGACCGAGCTCTCCGCCGGGGACTCCTTCCTCCTCCTCGCCTGCGACGGCATCTGGGACGTGCTCACCAACCAGGGCGCCGCGGACGTCGTGTCGCGGGAGCTGGGGAACGGGAAGACGCCGGCCGAGGCCGCGGCGGCACTGCTCGACGCGGCGCTGTCGCCCGACCCGAGGGCGACCAAGGGCGCCGGGTGAGTTTTTTTTTTGGGTTCGTTCCTTCGTTCGTTCCTCTTGCCCCCTCGTTCCTTTCCTCGTCTCTCTTTGCTCACTTCTCCTCCTCATTTTCTCGTCCTCTCGTTGGCAAATGGAACAGGTGCGATAACATGACGGCCGCGGTGATCCTTCTCCCGACGAGAGCAAAGGCTGCCACCGCCGCTGCTGCTGCTGCTCGGTGATAAATCTAAAAACTCCTTCGTGTCTGTACTAATTATCCCGATTCTGTGTGTGATTTCTGTCCTCTCCTATCATTTAAATTTTGAGAAACCCGTGTGAGTGAAAAAGAGAGGGGGTCAACGAAGCTAAAAGAAGGGATGGGGGATGGTGGGAGAGAGGAAAAAGAGGAAGAGGGAGGATGGAAGCAAAAAAGCAGTCAAGGTTGAAAAAAAAAAACAAAAGCGACAAGCCAATAGCAGCCAACATCAGCTCACTTTTCGATTTCTGTTGTTTTCACTGGTTGCCTTTTTTCCTGCCCCCCATCCACTCATCTCTCTCTCTCTCTCCAAGCCTTCTTTTCAACGCTTGTTCTTCTTTCCTTCAGGCCAGAGGTGAGTGACCGGAGCCAAAGATGCGCCACGAGGCGATAAGTGGGCGCGCGAGAGGCAGCATGGGGAGCGAGAGAGGAGCAAGGCAGAGCTCCCCGATGACGAAACCGCCGAATCGCCGGAAAGCAAGCGACGAGGGGGAAGTCGGAGTGATTGATTTCGATTGTCCCCCCCTCGCTGGCTGCGTGGGGTGCCTTATTTTGCCTCATTCGTTCCCCGCGATCTCCTCGAAAACTCCATTGTGAGGTAACTTCGTAGAGAGAGCAAAAGAATCGAACGACGAAACCGCACAACTCGAGCGCATTTGATTTCTCGCTGCTAGTTTCTCTGCGACCCCTTTTGGCTTGAGATGAGATTGACGCGCAAAAAACTTGGAAAGGACGCCCCCCTCCGTTTGAGCCTCCATCACTTCACGTGTTCTTCTTCTCCCCTCGATTCGTGATCTTGACTGACCCAATATGATTGATACGGGAATCATGGAGGAGAAGCCAGGCTTCAGACGCAGAGAACGAGCGCGACGTTTATCTTTTTGTTATCGGAGCAAGAGAAGAAAGAGAAGAGGGAAAAGAAGAAAAAACAATCTCGACGCCGCTCTCTCACGCCCCCCCCCCCCCACCCACCCCGACCCCTCAACCTCCAAACGAAAAAAAAAACAAAAAACTCGACCAGCCTTTCCCACCGAAACATAACAATGGCCCGCCTCTCCATCGCCGCCTTCCTGTTCGCGCTCCTCGCGCTCGGCGCCGGGGCCGCGTTCGCCCACCGCGAGCTGCAGAGTGAGTTAATTTTTTAAGCTTTTTCATTTCTCTCTCTCTCTCTCTCTCTCTCTCTCTCTCTCTCTCTCTCTCTCTCTCTCTCTCTCTCT
>Ga0315289_10002125_pt1 | contig 30633 bp, 32 predicted proteins | sample YL17G11_40_MG_FD_203452 | JGI IMG/M metagenome (GOLD analysis project Ga0315289, IMG submission 203452) | Sediment microbial communities from Yellowstone Lake, YNP, Wyoming, USA - YL17G11_40 | ecosystem: Environmental > Aquatic > Freshwater > Lake > Sediment | place: USA: Wyoming | collected... | reverse complement strand
CATACTTTTTCATATGATGACTTTGACATATTTTTCTATAAATTCCATACCCCGCCATAGCTCTTAAATTAGTACATCCTGGAATTGTACACGTTCCTCGTTCCATCCTTGTCCTCTCCCTTGTCCTCTCCCCTTTTAGGTTAAAAATCAGGGGAAGTTTTAGGCTTCCCCTGATATTCGTTATTATTTATTTAAGGTTAAACTAATACTGGGTTGAAATCAGTGTCCGATGCGCTGTTCTGGACTTTGATTGTCCTGTAGAACTTCTCGCCAAGCTCAATCTTCTTAGTCGCATAACGAGTAAGGAGACCACGTCTCGGTGTGAAATCGTACGGGTCGTAGACCACAGGGGTCAACTCAACCGGGATATACGGTGCATAGTAATAGCCAGCATCGACCACACTTGCGCCCTTATAACCAAGCAGTATTTTGTTCTTCGGGAATATCGGGTCTACATACACGTCTATCTGATTCAGAAGTGTACCACGAGCTCCGATACCAGCCTGATTGGAACCTGTAAACACCTGTCCGCCATAAGGCTTGAACTCTTTCAGAGTTTCAAGTATAGAGGCGATTTCAGGGGAAGTTACGAGCCAGTTGGCCTTTCCACGAAGTGTGTCTCTCATGATTACGTTACTTTCAAGCAAGATCCTCTGCATCAACGCAACGTGCCTATCAAGGTAGTTGTAGTTGGTCGCAGCGCCCTGGTCGAAGTAATGTGTAACCTGCGCTCCAAGAACTATGAGGTCCGAAAGGATCTCTCGGTCAACTTCAAGGGCGATTTCCTGACTCATAAGTGCAGTCAGCTCGGCCTCAATGTCGATACCGTGATAGCTCTTAAAGTCCTGAGCTGATTCAGGTGTCCACACCGTCTTCAATTTACGGGTCTTCGCTTCTACTGTATCTTTATCTATGGTGATTTTCAGTTCAGAGATATCCGCATTGGCTTCAAGGTTGTATACATACTGTAATGACGCACCACGAATGACCTTATCGGTCGCAGCGGTGGAAGTCATATTGATTGTAGCAACTCTGGTGCCAGGGTTATACGTCACTGAGTTAACAGTTAACGACGGTGTAGCAGAGCCACTCTCGATTGTGAGAGCTGCGCCGGTCCACAGATACGTAGTTATAATCCTGTTAAAATCAGCAAGTGCGGTGTCGCCTTCAAGGATGTTCACCCTGAAAGGTGTAGCAACTGCAGGAGCTGAAGTCTGAAGCGGAAGTGCGTAGTCGCCTGCGCCAACCGTTCCATCGCCAGCATTTGTCGGACCAGCTGAGTAGTAGTCAGCGGCAGCGATATCGGCAGCGATGTTCGCCACTCTAACGTCTGTTCCGTCTACTATCATATGGTTATCGACGATCTGCTTTGCATAGTACGGGTTAACCGGGAAGTTCCTATACGGTGAAGATACGTTGTAAGGAGACGTTCCGGTAAGACCGGCTGTCTGCAACAGGTTAAGCTGCGTTCCAGCTGCGGCTGAACCACGTGTCTGCTCGAATTTATACCTCAGATAGAAGATAAATCCAACAGGCTGCATAAGGGGCTGAACGCCTACGAGCTTGTTAGCTATAAGGTTCGGAAACACCCTGCGTATGATGGGTAATGCGTACTTAATGAACTGACCAGCTGTGCCGATTGAGCTACCAGACGATGTTGATTCCTGGAGAAGCCTATCTGCGAACTGGACTTCATTTTCCATGAGGATAGCAGTTGAAACCTTGCTGTACTCATCGTTAATGCCTTCTAGAAGCGGTTTGTATTTTTCAACATATTTCTTGCCTTCGACCATAAGTCTACCGGCATTCTCTTTAATAAAATCCTTATACGTATCAGACATTCTCAAATTCCTCCTATTGGACTTTGCTATTATGATATGCTAAGCGAACTATTTCGCCTAAGAATCCATCTACTTGTTCTATCTTATCTTCACCGGTAGGTAGAATCTTACCGATTTTTGATTCGTTCACTTGCGCTTTGAGAGGTGTCTTAGATACCTTCTCCAACTCCGCAACCTTAGCTTTGAGTGTTGTGTTTTCGTTTGTCATAGTTTTGATAGTTGTATTTTTAGATGTCAGGTTTTCGTTGAGTTTCTTTATTTCGGTTTCGTCTTTGACTAGTTTGATTTCTACTTTGGGTTCTACTTTTGATTCAACAACAATAGGTTTAGCTTCTTTTACGATCTGTTCTTTTACAGTGTTCTCAATCTCTTTCCACTTTGACTCAACAAAAAGTTTTGTCTTCTGCGATAGTTCAGCTTTGTGAGATTTGTAATCTTCCTCAATCAGCTTCTTAACGCCATTTCGAGCTTCCTCAAAACGTTTCTTGAAGTCTTCCTTGGCCTCGTAGAGTGCTTTGTGAGATTTGGCAGCTCTGTTTTTCAGCTCAGAAACTTTTACCCTAATCAGCTCAACAGCCTCGTTCTCTTCTTTCTCACGAGTCTCATTAAGCGTCTTAAGGTGAGCATCAACAGCTTCCATTACACCTTCAGCAATCTGCTTGGCAGCGGCGTCATCAATCTTCGCTTCTTTAAGGATACCCAGTAATTTATCTTTCATTCTGTTCCCTCCTCACTGCCTATCTAAAAGTACCTTTTTTCTACCTTTATACTATATATGTAGTGTTTTTTTAAATCCAGGTTGCATTTTAGCGTAAAAACACCGCTATTTTTGTAAATAACGGTGTTTAATAGAGTTATAAATTATTTCTTATTTCGTAGAAACTCGTCGACTATTTTGTATATTTCGTGCTTGAAATTAGCTGGTTTTGTGTCTTTCGAGAATATACGTCTTAATGTATTTTCTGATAATTGTAGGTATGCTCCGGGTGTTGACGGCTCTGCTACCACGTCCCACGTGATAAGCTGAAAATCGTCGTTAACTACCTGGATTTCTGATCCACTTTCGTCCATTTCTTTTCGTGTCGTTCCTAGTCCTCTGCTTGATATTCCAATTTTAACGTTTGCGTCGACGAGTGACTCTACGATTTTTCCACTAGGAGTATTAAGTATTTCCAGTTCCCCATATATGTCGCTTTCGTTTACCTGTAATCCTGTTATTAGATGACTTGCTTTTGCGTATTCAATTGTTGCTGTCTGCGGATGGTCAAGTTGTCCTACCAGAGAACGGTTCTTTACGGCTTCAACAAGCTTCTGAACTTCCCTAGCCAGAACTTCTTTATTATATACTCTGCCGTTCTCGTTCTTGCAGTTTGCCTTCTGGAACAAGCCACGAAGCTTCTTTCCGTGTTCGTCCTTTATTACTTTGTATTCAAAAAGTGTTTGTTCTACAAGCAAGTTATTGTTCATATATTTACCGCCTCTGCATAGTTTTCAAAAAACCTCTCCCAGTATTTGGGTGAGGACATTTCCTTCGATAATGACTTTCTTCCGTTCTCTACACGCCTCGCAATTCTATATATTTCTTTTATTCTTTTCTCCAATTGCTTTGTTGTGTTCTTAACCTCTCTTATGGCCGGTTTAATATCCCTGACATCCATATTAAGGTTTTCAAAATCTTGCCTTATTCCGTTCAAATCATCCTCGTAGTAGTTCACCGGAGGAGCTAACTTCAATAACAACCATCCTCCCATTCTACCTTCTTGGTAATAATCTTCTATGAACGGGAAGTCCTCCTGCAACCACTCTACAAAGAACTTCAATTGATCCGGCAACTCTTCCCAAAAGTATTGGTCAAGTTGCTCTCTAACACCCAACTTCTCTGCTTTATCTAGGACCTCGTCTGGAACATTTACAGAGCTCATCTTTATATTGAACTCTACCATATTCTTACTATCTCTTGCGTGTCCGGCAGAGAACTCATCTTCAAAGATCCAATCATAATGCTTTATAGCTTCATCTGCCACATCTAAAGCTCTCTTGAGCTCTATGGCGTCTGGTGTCTTATAATACTCGGCATTTCTATTCTCTAAGTCAGCAGTAGAAGCCGGTTTAAAAATATCTTCCAGCATATTACCCTCTCTTAGACTTCTGGGTCGATTGCCGGGGAGTTAGCTTCCCTAATGAACTCCTCATTATTCTCGTCCGTAACCCTACCAGAACCACCACCAGTATAATCCGAAAGGTGCTTACAGCACTTCGGCTGGTCTTTGCTAAACTTCCAAGCAGGACACGTACAATAGGTAACGCCGTCCTTACCTTTCACGATGTAATACTTTCTATCTGGATTAGACTTACTACCATACGTTGCGTTTACCGTTGCGTCTTTCGGAAGATAGGAACCTTCATCTATATCCGCTTCGTCTCCAAGCCATTCCTGATTATCCTGACGGCCCAGCTGAGGTTTACCTATAGTTTTAGGGTCAAGTCCGAATTTAGCTAACGTTCCTTCCATATCTTCAACCCTACCATCTTGGGCATCAAACATCTCTTTAGTACCGTCTGGAGCCACCGCAATAGCATATTTCTCTTTCGGATTCTCTTTAGAAATGACTATATACAATTCTATTCCTCTACCGTAAAAATAGCTATTAAAATAATTCCTGCTCCCTTTAGCAGCTATGCACCAATTAGTTCCTTTACCATACTTACAAGCATCATCTTGTGTTCTTGGATTAAACACACTAGCCGACTCGGTATCTGTGAGTTTTAACAACTCGTTTACTTGCTCAGTTTCCTCAATCGGAGCAGAATCATCATCATTTCCGTGAGCCTTAGCAAATGCGAGTAAACCTTCCTGAAGTTTCTCTTTCTTTACCATATAAGGAAAGTCTCTACGCATACATTCTAGACAAAGGTAACCCTGTCCAGCATTAGACATAGGCCCCCACGTCTTAGGATCTTCGTAAAGGTCTGTTGTCTCCTTGCTACAAGAATTACACTTCGGTTTCTGCTCAGCTTCTATGCTTTCCCTTATCTTCTTTATATCTTCTCTTGCTAATTTTAGGGCTTTCTTATCCTTTAACTTCTTATGTCCACACCCCTCATTACCACATCCCTCTAATTCAATAGGAGGTGTGTTCATATCGCCAGAAACCCCAGCTTCTTCGGCTCCCGCACACTCACCATCCCCACACTCACCACCACAAGTGGGACAATTTGCTACTGGAGATGTGGGAGGCTGTCCTTCCTCACCAAGAGTTTCTACTTCACCAACCGGAGGGTTAGTCGACATCTGCTCCCCAGTATCCGGAAGTTTACCGGAAGTCTGCGAAGCTCCACCTGCTACGTCAACATCAGTTCCACCAACCGATATATCAACACCAACTGCGCCAACTTCAACCGGAATATCGGTATCAATTGGAGATACATCGTCCGTGTCCGTGTCCGTATCAACCGGAATATCGGTGTCTACAGGGGCTTCCGTATCCATACCAACACTTATATCTGTATCAACCGGAGCTTCTGTATCATCCGTACCCATATCAACCGGAGCTTCTGCATCCACGTCAACCGGAGCAACATCAGCTTCAGGAGCTGACGCACCAGCCGGATCTATATCTGATACATCTGTATCAGGTGCTATATCACCGCCACCAGTATCGTCATCGGTATCATCTATATTATCTATATCTGTATCGTCTTTCTTACCTTTGAATATATCCTCTTTAGGAAGTGCCTTTCCGAACTTCTTTGCTGTTAAATTCTTAGAAGCTGAAGGAACACCCTCTTTAAGAGTTTCTATCTTACCAACTTTCGGATGTGTAGACATCTTTTCACCGCTATCTGATATCTCGCCAGTAGACCCCTTTACAACTTCCTGCTTTCCAACTGCGGGGTTCTTTGACATCTTCTTTCCACTATCTGGGAGCTTTGTTCCGTCTACGTATTCCATCTTACCTGTCTTTGGATTCTTTGACATCTTCTTTCCGCCAGTAGGAAGTTTTGTTCCGTCAACTACTGTCTGCGATCCTACAGCAGGGTTAGTGGCCATCTTCGCACCACTCTTATCTATAATACCCTCTGTTGACCCCACGACTTTTTCCATCTTTCCGACTTTCGGTTTGTTTGACATCTTCGGTCCGCTGTCTGATAGTTCAGTTCCACCAACGTCTGTAATCTTACCAACGGCAGGATTAGTAGACATTTTAGAAGCTTCATTAACAGAAGATTGATCGGCATTACCCATACCATCATCTTCTGATACAGGAACTTCCTCTAACTCTTCTTCAGCAGGATGAGGATTATACTCCGCCTTTGACAAGGCGGCTACTTCCGGATCCCCAACACCAAATCCGTCTACGTCCTCACCACAATAAGGACAATTATAGGATGGATTTCCACCTTCAACAGAAAAGTCCTTCTCACATCCATAGCAAGTCAGCTTTTCCATTTCCGTAGGAATATCTATGCCTTCAAGTCCTTCCTCGTCATCGCCAAAACTTATATCACCATCCGGTGAAATAACAGTATTATCTACATCAAGTTCCTCGGTCAACTCTCTCCTGACTTTCTTACGGGGCCTAAACTCTTCCTCTTCCCCGCCCTCTTCCTCACCACCAGGAAGATGTTCGGCTCTCTCTTCGCCAGGTGTTTCAAATTCCTCTTCCCCACCGATTTCTGGTTCCATTCCAACTTCCGATGAACCAACTTCCCCAGTTCCACCCTCTGTCCCAGAAATAGTCTCTCTATCCATCTCGGCTTCGGAATCCTCTTCCTCAGACCTTTTGGATATCTCGGTGTCAATAGGTTCTATACCTTCAACTTTAGCCGCTAATTCAATAGCTTCTTTTGCTATCTCGGCCAGTTCGTCTTTATCCCATCTCTGCTCTTCCTTTGCTTTAAGGATTGTTTCTACTGCGAAATCAACCCTACGCTGAATCTCTTCGTCATCTGATACTTCTTTAATCTTGGTCAACAGCTTCTCAAGGATATCTACAAACTGTCTCATAAACCCAAGCTTATCTTCATCAGACTTCCGGTCAACGTCCGAAACTACCTTATCGTCAAGATCGTCCCTATCCGGCTCTCTATCATTACCGATTTCAGGTTCATTAATACCACTATCGTCTGTTGTCTGTTCTCTTAGAATCTGATTTGCGAGTTTCTTAAACTCTGCGTTCTCAGACCGCATCTTCACAAACGTCCTAACAGCTTCGTTAATCTTATCTTTCGTTGCCGATACATTAGTCTTGGAAGACTCGATTAACCTCTCTTTGAACTTATCTGATGTAAGAAAGAAAACTTCCTCGTTCTCAGATATCCAATTCTGGACGTTTTCAAATATAGGTTTCATATCCACTGACTTTGCTGATTTCTTTGCGAGGTCTACCTTCCTAAGAAGTGAAGGCTCTTTCTCAAATGTCCTGACTTCATTAGATTTCCCCTCATTCAAAGAAACTTCATAGTAAGAGTTCTTTATAACGTCTTTACCATAATAACCTTCCATAATCTCATTAAGATTTTTAGCAAGGTCTTTAATTATCTGTTTCTTATTTTCTTTGAGTATCTTTATTTTTCTGACAGAGACCTTATGTTCGCAAAGTGGAGGACGTTTGTCGAAAATAGTTGTCTTGTCGCCGGATAGATTTCTACGGAGGACTTCAATAGCATCATTAAACTTGCTCTTTGAATCGACTTCTTTATTTTCGGAAAGTAGATCAATGGCTTCAGACATTAAAGACGTGAACTTCTGTCCAAAGGATTCGGAATCTACAGACACTTCGTCTATGGAGTGAATTTTTACTTTATCTTCATTCACTTCAAACTGTGCTGTTTTAAGGTCCTTATCGACGAAGAATACAATCTTCTTATCGAAGTCAGATCCTACAAGTCTGGTTGTTTTTCCCTCAAAAATTGTTTGTATTGCTTTCCTGACTTTTTCAAGAGTCGGTTTCAAAAAATTCCCTTCAATCTTTACTAAATCCTCGTATTTTAGGTTCATATATCCTCCACCTCTACGTTATTAATTTACTTTCTTTTTTACCACCATTTTCTATCAGACCTTTGAACTGCCCTTCATATAATAGGTAATCAAAGTGATTATGCCTGTTTGTAATATATTTAGTTATATGCTTGTGGGGAAGTTTGCTTTCTTCCATCTCTTCCGGTCTTTCGGCAACTTCCTCACCCGGAACTTCACCGCCCTCTTCTTCAGGAGGAACCTCACCCTCTTCAGGAGGAATTTCCTCTCCTGGTTTAGGCTCTTCTCCTTCCTTGCCCTTAGCAAACTCCGAAAACTCACCTTCTATCCCACCAGTAGCTCCACCACCGCCACCACCACCGCCACCTGGTTCAGCTGGACCAGCAGCCGGCATTTCCTGCATTCTTTGTTTCTTCATTTCCTCAATCTCTTCATCTTCCATACGAAGTATATTCTTTAATACATACTGGTCGGAAAGTAATTGCTGACCATCTATACTATTTATACTCTTAGCAACATTCAGTGCATTCAACCTTGCGTTGATAAGTTCAAGTTTCGTAAGTTCATCTATATTTGAAGGTATAGTCATAGTTATCTTTAAGGACTTAATATCCTCAGCAGAGTAACCTTTCAAAAATAGCTGTATATATGCCAATTTAAACAACTGCGATACGATAGCCTTCTGGATCCTCATTATAGTTCTGCCGAAACGTTTATCTAATACAGATAGACCGGATTTGGTCATATCTACGTTTGTAGAACCGTCTGGTGTTCCAGTAAGCCTACCAAGGTAGGCAGGCGGTATCTTTAGGGCTGCCATAATCTTATCCCTAAAGAAGTTTATATCCGCTATCTGGTCAAGGCCGGTAGTCCAACCCGGAAGTGTTTCTATCCTTGTTCCTCGTTGCCCGGTTGTGCTTTCTCTGGTAGGTATATAGAAATCCTCTTGCTGTGCGAGAGGACTTGCCATTTGGTCTATTTCACCCGATACTGGGTTGTAGAACTGCCTTTTTGCGTAATCCTGCTTAATCTGGTTGATAAAGGTCTTAACTTCGGCAGGACCCATATTACCTACGTCAATATAGAATACCCTGCGTTCAGGAGCTCTCGTTAATCGGTTAATAATGAGAGATTCTTCCATTATTTTAAGCTGTTTCCACGTCTTTCTTGCTCCCTCTAGGATAGAAAGTCCATATGGAGAAAGTCTTGGGTCATTGGTCTTTAATGTGAAATGGCAGACCTGATAAGGCTCGTATTCTATCTTTTGTATGGTCTGAGGAACTCCCTGTGCGTCTAGGTTAGCTGTGGCATCTGTAAGAGATTCCTGTAATCTGAATTCAAACCTTTTAAGTGTTCTGTCTTCCTCTATCCTGTAGAAACCGTCAAGAGGTATCGGTATAAGTTTTGCCAGACCGTCCTCGGCCTCGTTCATTACTATTTCAAATGGAGAATCACCAAACTTAATAAGATCTCTAGATAATCCCCATACTTGGTCTTCTAACTGAAGTGTCTCAAAGAAAAGGTCTTCTACTTCCTCTGTAACCTTATCATTCTCTGATTCTACATTTATGGTCGTTCCTTCTTCTATACTCATAGAGCAACATTCATCGGCATACACGTCCAGAGAACCGGATATCATAGCATCCTGGTCCATAAGGTTATATTCCTCGTATCGTCTACGTCTATCTATGGATAGCTTGGCTATGTTCTTTTCATACCACGCCCAAGCCCACCCCAACTGCGAGTAATACCATAAAGAATCTTTGGTTGCGACTTTAAGGTTGGAATCAAGGGAATCCGCTGTTTGTATCTCTTGCCTTTTGAAGTAGTTCTTTATCTTAGTAAAGGTAGTCTGTTTCTTAAAGAACTTATCCTCTTGCGGCTTCATCACCTTGTCTATGAATTCTGAATTATCCTTAAAAATCAACTCGTCATTATTATTCGCCATTTTTATTGTACCCTCTCTTTTATTTTACTCATTAAGGAACCCTCTGACCGGTCTGACCGGCAGTACCCTGACCAATAGTGCTACTTGAAACTTTCTTAACCAGATCTCCAAAAGTTATATCAATTTGAGAACCATCTTCCCATATTAAATACATAAGAGTATTTATATCCTGTTCTTTTAATTTATAATTAGCAGCTACCCTACCAACAAGTTTTAACATTGCCTTAGCTCTTTTATCCGCAGGCATAGTTGCTTTCAAGTTAGCCACTTCTTGAAATATTTCTAAAAGCATTTTCTTTATCTGATCTATCTTTAAACCAGTAGTCTCAGCTACCTCACTAACAACTGCCTTAGTTTTATTGCTTACATTACCCGGCATTATACTAGGGTCTACTTCATTTACAAGATGTAGTTCTCTTTTGATCTGTTCGGAACCCTTAATAGCTTTATCATAACTTTTAGTATATGCTGATTCAACCTCATTATGTGTAACTTTTCTATATTTACTTAACCCAGGATTACTCCATATACCAGTTAATTTACTAGTAACCGTAGCCATCAAACCACTTGCTACCGGCTCGGTAGGAACTGAAGCTAAAGGAGTAATTCCATCTTCAAATATCTTATCTATTTTAGATAGGGTTTCATTAAGAGTCATATACATAGTATTTAGTATTATCCCAGTAGCCATCTTATATCTTCACTCACTTCCCTACCCTCTTCCATTTTAACCTTAACTGTATATGGGTCTTCTTTTAAGGCCCATCGAATAACGTCATACTCATTAAAGCTTTTAAGAGGTTGTAGCTTATCTTTACGCACAGAGTATACACCTAAGTTCTGGAAGCTTACAAAAGCAGTTAAATTATCTGATGTGCTACCTGTTATAATACCTCTTGTTCCCTTTCGTAATCCTTCGTAATCTTCCTTTAACTCTACAAATTGGTTAACATCAAGTAAAGATTCTTCACGTAGTTTCCCATATAGAGCTGCCATAGCAGGGTTGCTCATAACAGCAGATTGTATGCCTAAAAACGTCAATCCTAACGATATAAGCAGGTCATCCGTAGCCCCCCTCTGTTTGGATATCTTACCAGTTTCTATGTCAGCCACAAAGGTCTGGAGCTCGTTTATAGTCCTTATGCTTAATACCTTTAATAGTTCTTTGGTAAATATCTGTTCTATTGCTTGAATAATAAAAGGTCGAGTTCTTAAATTAGTATCCCACCCAGGAGCCCCAGTTTTTCTGAAATACACACTGGGGTATTTTAAATTCAGATATAACTCGTTCATTACCGCTAATCCCATATTGTTAGTCTCTAATACTATAAAAGCTGTATTGTATTCTCTACCAATGTCGTTCATATGTTTGGCATAAGTTATGGTATCTATCTTTCCACAAAACTCTGCTACCTGCGCCCCTGTTGCGACATTAACTACGTGAAACGCAGAATTAGACTGACCGGTTCCTTCTTTACCAGCGTCAGCGCCCATAACATAAAAAGACTGTAGATCTGGTTTTTCCCATATCCAAAGCTGTCCTTGTAACCTATGTTCTATGGGGTCTTTCGTAAGCTTATGTTCACCATTACCCTCTATATCAAGATACCTATTTATAATAGATCTTGCGATAAAGGTGTTCGTGCCTCCCAAGAAATCCCCTAATACTTCTTGTGCGAACTTAAGCTCTCCTAAGTCCTTTCTCTGAGCCTCGGCCCAACCAGGTAATCGGTATTCAGGGTGTTCTGTATATGCAATATCAACAGGATTAAAGTTATTATTTTTAAGCTTAGCTTCATTCCATTTCTCATAAAACCATTGCCCTGTTCCGAATGTTCCATTTACAGTTGATAGAACTATTGATTTGCCACCAGTAGATAGAATAGGGAATGCCGATGTCCACAGAGAGTCTATATTCTGTATAAAAGCCGCTTCGTCTATTACCAACAAGGAAGCCGAAAATGACCTGGCAGCGTATCTAGGAGAAGGTATGGATTGTATTCGTGAATCATTATCAAACACCATAGTAGACTTATTATCTTGCTCTAATGACCCACCCAACCACTGTGGCAACCTATCGTGTGCTACTTTTATATGCTTTAGGAACTCTTTGGATTCTCTTGCTCCTATAGATATAATCATTATCTCTTTGGCTCTATTAAACATAGCCAACCATAGGACATAGACCGACACAAGGGTAGATAACCCCATCTGTCTGGGTTTCTTTATGATATTAAATCGTTCATTTTGGAAGTCTGCGAATATTCTTTCTTGGTAATCGTATAGATTAAACTTAATAAAACCCAGCTTAGGGTGCTGGATAGTAACGTATGTCCGACAGAAATAAGCAAAATCCTGCCGACACTTCCTCAACTCTGTGTCTATAAATTCATCTGTTGGGCGAGCCATATTTTCTCTATTCTTTTACGCTTCCGTTTGGTCCAGTGATCTCGTCTTCTGGGAAGCCGAGTTTACGCATTATGTCAATAAGAGTTTTATTATCTATACGAGAATCGTGAATATCGTAATATTCCCTCTCTTTGCTATTGGGGTATGTGGCAATAGCAATCCTATTATACTTCTCATCACCTAAATCTATGAGCGGTATCATATAGTAGAGATTAACACCCCTACCGAAGTAATAGCTATTGAAATAATTTCTAGACCCCTGAGCCGCAGTACACCAGTTACTTCCTACACCATACTTACAACTCTTTTCTACACTAGGAGGTCGGACAACTATAACTTTTGCGCCCTTCCAAACAATATCTTTTGGATCTAAATCTTTCAGGAATCCTTTTGTAGATTGTATTTCATTTTCTAATTTTGCCTTCTTGGCTAACATACTCTTTTTCTTTGCTGGATCTGTCTCTTTTTTTATTGCCTTATCTAAACTCTTTATATCCTTAGAAAGACGAATTATTCGGAAATGCTCGGTCTCTGACTCGGCTTCTCCTTTTTTAGCCTGATACTTTGCGGCGGCTACCCTAACCGCATCATCCACTTGTTCTATATTTGCGTATTGGTTAATATCCTTCTTCTCTATCTGGTTTAATTCACAGTATTTATCAAAGTCTCTTATAGCCTCATATTTTGCCATAGAAGGCATAGAACGAAATGTCTTAGCCATCCATTCAACATACTTCCCCTTCTCTGGATACGTGGGGTCTTTCTCTGCCAGCATTTTTAGTATTCTTAATCCTTCTGCTGGATTCTTATGAAGTTTGCCTGTATCCACATAGGTCCTCTTTGCTGAACCAAATCCCTCAAATAAGTTATAAAAGCTCAAATGTCTATAAACCCTATCCATAGCTTCCCTAATATGGCTTAATCTGGGAGCTCCTCTGGTAGCACCTGGGAGGGCTTCTCTACCTAAAATACCCATAACACCTTTAATCATATCGTCAACATCAGCCTCTCCATACTTATCCATAAACTCTTTGGCTTCTGTCTCAGGTAGTCCATATTTCAATGTTAAAACCTTAAATATAACTCGTTTCATCTTCTCTTTAGCTTCCGGAGATTCACTATTACGTATAATCTCATCGGCTGTTTCGGATGGAATTCCAAATGTGCTTAAAACCTGCATAAGAGCTTTTCTATTCTTGTCGTAGTGCTTTGGTAAGACTTCCGGAGTTAAAGCAGTATCTCTCGTAACCATAGAGGTTGGCTGTCTTTTCGGAGGATGGGATCCCCATATACTAGCCGACTTATCAAAGGGAGTATCTTCGTCCATTTCATTATAATCGTCACCAACTAAAATCTCACCACACTGAGGACATTTCCACTCAGTAGCCATTTCTGATCCTTCAGGACCACCACGTAAAGCATCTCCGTAGTAATCTATTGTTCCTTTACACTTCGGACAAAGTACGCTAACCCCAACCTCTTCTTGTACTATTTTATAAGGAAAAGCTAGAGAATATGACTCTTTTAAGATATCATCTAGACTACTAGATTTAGTTCTACCAAATCCTATCGAAGTTAAAAATTCATTAAGATCCATTATCGTCTCTCCACATCAACTTTCGGTCCTTCCTGCGCCGGAGCCTCTGTTTTAGGAGCTCCCGGAACTTCTACTTTCGGAGCGGCTGTTTTCTTTATAGGCTTAGCTCCGACCTTAAAGTTACAGCTAATCTTACCACCTGCGACACCACCAAAAAACGTACAAGACTTACCAGAACAAATGCAACAAGGAGTTGAATAGCTTGGGTCTAATGGTATCTTGTATTCTTTTGCTACCTCTAAAGCGAAGCTTTTTGGAACCTTTGCTCCCTCTCCATCTTCTCCGTGTATCTTTGATTTAAGTGTTTTCCAGAAAGGACACTGCCCCTCTCCTTTTAGTTCCGGATAGACAGAATCAATTTTACCTTTTTGGTCTATTGTTGTTTTATCCAGGTCCAAATCCCAAGGAGATACCCAAGAATGCTCTGTTAAAAGTTTTACAATTTTCATTATTTACTCCCCCGCTTTAGAGTGTAGTTCTTCCATAATAGCGTCTTCTAGTTCTGGGTCATTTATATGACTATTCAGAGTCTCTGAAATATCTATCCAATCTAACCCAATAACCGAATTAGTTTCTTCTACTTCTGTATCCGAATCTACAACTGTATCAGTTCCTATATCATCAAAAAGCTTAGTAACTCTATCTTGAATAGGAGTAATATTGTCTTTGGACAATTCCTGTTCAATCTCAAGCTCTTCGTTTAGTGTTTCTTTATCTGCTTTTTTTCTTGGCATCTTTCTTTTTCCTAAGTTCTTGACCCTTTCTTTGGTCCTTTGTTATAGAAATGCCCTGCTTATCTTTAACAAACTGGCTTGCTCTATCTTCATACATCCCCTCAACCTCATCTCCGGGTCTGCCATCTGTTAAACCAGGAGCTGGAACTGCCGATGTTTTCTTAGTTCCTTCTGACTTAGCAATAGAAGATAATATCTCATCTGCGTCTTCTCTTGATATAAGCCCGTTCTTTACTTTATCTTCTATCATCTCTACTGTTCTTCTGGGTATTTTGTTCATCCAATCATACCCAGTTGTATTAAAACCCTCCATAGGTCCGAGGTTACCAACAGTTCCGGTGTATGAAGTCTGAGCTTCTTCATTCATTTCTTTAATCTTATTCTTAGGAGCTAATGTATCACCATAATTAACGTTTTTCTTCTTAATTTCCGGATGGTCCTTAGGATTCTCTTTTGTTATGGCGTCCTTATCGTCTTTCTTCTTTGACCCCTCAGGATAGTTGGCTTCGTCCGGTGTTTTATCCTGCTCCTGGTCTTCCTTACTCATTAAAGGATTAGGTTTCAAATAGGTAGGTATAGTAAGGTCTTCAAACTCTTTCTGTGGTATCTCTTTGGCAGGACTAGACCCAGCCTCATTATTAGAAAATTCAAGTTCATAGAACTTAACCTTATTATTGTCATTAACTGTAACTGCATATCGTCTTTCAGGGTACTCGTAATAATTGCTATGCTTTGCAATTGCTGATTTCTTTCCATGATTTATTTCCAGGAAATCAACTCCGGCTTTCTGAAACTCGCCTACGAGTTTAAAGAAAAATTCATCGATTGGGTCGTAGATAGGTCTAAACAGAGTATCTATCTTTCCCTGGATCCTATCGAACTCTTGTGAGAGTGTGTTCTTTTTATCTGCCATAGTATTTTAGCTCCTATACCTTATTATTTAGTTTTTCTTCTTCCTCTTCCCTAATAATTTGGTCTAATAAGAGGGAGCGGTTGTTTACTTCAACCTTATCTATTTTAACCTTCGTAGTATTAGCCCTTGCTACTGTATTTAGCAAATTGACTATACTATCCGAAGACTTAATGCTATTTTCAACTGCCTTGTTCATTTGCTCTATGTAATGCACTATATTCTGCTTTCTCGGAGGCTTACCCAACTTACACAGCATTACACTTCTTATCTGGTCGTTAGGTTCCCCCTGTATAGCTTCAAAGGCAGAATTGTAAATGTGTTTTGCCTTCTCGTAATCTTCCTCTATCGTAGCAATTTCACTACGTATAAATTCATATATATCCTTAGTTGTCTGTCTATCTTGATTAGCCCTATTTACTATGGCATTACCAAGCTCGGTTATCTTCTGTTCTATGACAGCCTTATCATCTTGTGTTGCTATTGCATTTTCTGGATTTATAAGCATATTACCCTTTCTTAGCTGCTTTACCCGCTTTTTCTAATGCTCTTAACCTTGTATAATAGTCCGGTATCTCATTCAAATGCGCTAAAGCTATCTTTGCCGTCTTAGTAGGATCGTCATCTGTAACATTTGTATCGGGTGTTATAGTTCCGTGTTCTAACTCTATATCCAGACCCCAAGCAAACTCTTGCGAATCCCCAGTATATCCTTGTTCCTTAGCCAGCTTATTAGCTTCTTCGGTTGTAAAGGACTTCTTTCCTTTTTCCTCTCTTAAAGCACTACGCCTTGCAGAATCACGCTTTATAACTCCGGCCATATGCGTACGCTCATTATCAAGATGAATGTCATCTAAAGTCATTAGTAGATTTAAAATCTCATCGCTTAAATGTGTCAAATCCGAAAAAGGACGTTTGGATTTTTTAAGTAAAGCATTTATCATATTCACCCAAACATTATCGGCAACTTTACTCCCCTGACTATGGTTTTCATCAAATATACCCCTAAGGACATTTATTTCCTCTAAATCGTCAATGGTTAGGGGAGGTCTATCTTGCTCTCTCTTTTTAAGGTCGTTCCTATCAGCAGGCTTGAATACGTCTTCGTGTATCGCAACTGTATATTCAGATTTTGTCACGATATCGGAAATAACCATATATCCCTCAGATTGATTTATCTGCGTAATCTTACCACGTCTACTCTGCCCAGAAGGGGATTCATACCAAGCAAGATCACCTGTTTCCTCATCTCGGTCAATAGCTTCAGAAAATCTATCTTTCATTTCACTCACTTGTTCTACCTCTACGTAATCTCTCCACCGATCAGATAGCCATACCCAAAATGCGGCTGTCTGTCCTAAAAAGAATGGAGAATTAGATACTTTAAACTCTGGAACACCCGCCTTCTTTAACTTCCCCGCCAAATCAAATACAAACATTCTAACTATATCCAACTCCATCCTATTTCCCAAGTTCCTATATACAAATCCGTCTCCGGCTTTGCCTTGTATATGCTCTTGGAACGACGGAACATTTGTAAGTCCTTTAATCTTGAACTTCACTAACATTCTTATCTTCCTTTTTACTAAACTTAAACTTCTTTCTCCAAGCTGAAACGGGGGTCTCTATTTCAGTTTCTTTCTTATCTTCTTTCTTCTTATCGTCATCACCCTTACCGACGCCCCTATCTGCGCTACGGTCAAAAGTAGCAGTATCTTTCTCATTCAATTTCTTAAGATATTGCGGCTTATTGAATATAACGTTCTCACCACCGACATTAAGAGTAGTTCCCTCCGGACCTGTTGAAACCACCACGGCCTGCTTACCATTATAGGAACTCATCTGGTCCCCAGATGGAATACCATTTATAGTAATCTTATCCTGGGATTTAAGAGTAGGTAATTGTTCTAACGTTGGTGTTGGGTTCGGATTAGGGCTTAACGTTTGAGTCTGGGGTTTATTTGGGTCTGTAAAAGTCTGAGGTGTGTTCGGTTTATTCGGGTCTAGGGTTTGGGTAGTGCTTGACGATGCATCCTCTTCTATATCATCCCCTACTGATAATGTATGCATATACATATCAAACTGCTTGGCATACTCATCTTCGTTTGCGGGGTTATTAAAGAAATGCGAATTCTCGAAATCGTCTTTGTTGGCGTAAACTGCGTCTCCCCAACCAGCATCCTTCATTAACTCTATAACCCTATCCTCATCAAACGCAATTTCTTCCTGCACTCTTCCAATATCTTCTTTTAAAATTTCTAAAGCTTCATCATCTTCGGGAACGATATTCCCGTCATCCCAAAGCACTAAGTTCCATTCCGAACTTGCGTTTACTATATGTCCCAGTTTACCCTCTGTAATATGTTTTACCCTAGACCCTATTTCCATTTTATTTCTCCCTTATGTTCCGTATGCTATCGCACCGGATGGTAGTTCTATTCCTTCTCCGTCATATCTATCTAAAAAATGAGCTACACCGTCAGCATCTATGGCCGCTTCTGCCGCCGCATCCGAATGTATGCTAATCCAATTTACTTTAAACAACTGCTCTTCTGTGTATGCTCCTAATTCTACAACAAAATAGTTAATAGGGTCTTCTAATCTTGCATAGATGTCATCATAGTATTTCTCTTGTAGCTGCTCTTTAGCTTCATCCAAAATCCTACTCATTTCATCCACGAGCCCGGCTTCCTCAGCCTCATCATAATCTTGCTCATTACCGGTAAGTTCAAGCATTTCCCGCTCGTCTACACCTTCCATTCTCGAATCTGCTTCTTCACCTGCTATAATCCTTCTATCTGTATCAGATATATACATAAACTGCCTAATAAACTCTGGTTTAAAGTTTCCTATATCTGCATCCAAATCATCTTTAGCCTGGTTTATAGCCGCTCTTTCGGCAGATTCATAGTTTGGATATACTATCCATTCCGACTCACCAGAGTTACCCTTAGACTGGGATTCCATTGACACACCGGCGTCCCCTTCCCAAGAAGTAGTAATCTCAACCTCGACGCCTTCAACTTCCCCCAATTCTCTGCGAGCTGTCTCTACCCAAGCACCCCTAGACTTCGCAAACTCAACCTTCCGTCTTTGGATATCGTCTTTATCAGCTGGTTTAAATACATCGTCATTTAAAATCGGCATATTTGTCTGTCTTAGCTTTCTTGAAAGTTCCAACACTATTCTCAGCATCTTTAATGAACGTATCCATTAGCTTCTTACCATTATCGTTCTTTGCTAGTATATCTTGTATCTGCTGTGGATTAACTTTAACTAACCTAGCTTGAATAACAGGCAGTAACTCCTGCTGTTCTGGTGTGAGATATGAAGCTATTGTCTTAAATACACCAACCCCACTTAATATATCCTTTGTTTCTGCCCCTATAGTATCGTGTTTCATAGCTACTTGATGTTCTGGGTCCATTGCTTGATATTCGTATATACCCTTTAACGTTTCGTGGACTAAGAATGGGAAGTTCATCCCTCTTGCCTTAATAACGTAAATATCACCCTGCGGCTTCACTTCCTCAGATCCACCTGCGCTACTACCAGCGGCAGCCTCTTCTACACCGAACGGTGTAACCCAATACCCTAATTGTGCGAGTGATGAAACTATGCCATACAGATTTGTTAGTGTTGGGTCTATCCTATTCAAACTGTCTGCTACCTCTGTAAATAGCTCAAATTTAGAGAAAGAACCACCAGAAATAAGCATATTCTGGAAACGCCTCATCAGCTTCTCTTCCGAAAGGTTTGAAAACCCATCAAACATTACAGCATTAAACTGCTCTTCCGGAGATAGGTTTGTTTCTTCCTCTTCTGGAGGAAGTTTCTCCAACGCCCTAGATAAGTCTGGGGTATCTAATTTAATATCAAACTTCAATTCGTTATTCATATACAGCTCTTCTATCATCTTAAATTCGTCTACTTTAAAAATAGTAGTAAGAACAAGTTCCTCTAAATACTTCTTATGTTTTCTCTCTAATGAGGTAATTTTATTTAAAGAAGATTGGAGAAGCTGTATTAAACTTGGTAGATTTGCGTGGGTAACCCTTGTTCCAGTATACTTTTCTATCATTGCTACTACACTCTTATAATGGTCACTAAAAATAGTAGTAAAATACGATTTTTCCTCTTCAGTGGAAAGTTGAGGAAGTATCTTATTCAGATCTTCATCCCCGGTCTTTCCCCATCTTTTCTTTTCAGGATGGATTATATCGGCTTCTTTTACTATTCTATTAAATTTCTCTAGTAATCCCATATTAATTCCTATTAAGTCCCCTATTCTTTAAAAATAAGTCTACGTCTGGATTAGTTGACTTTGATTCCTCTGCTTTCGGTTTCGGAGTTATCCCAGGTGACTTTCTTACTGGATTCCTAGGCTCATTTGTCTTATCCGGCCTGGTAGTCGGCTCAACTGTCGGCTCAACCTCTGTTTCAGTAGCAGGGGCTTCCTCCAACTGCATCTCTTTCAACATTGTCTGGACCCTATCCTTAAACTTTGCGATAATATCAGACTTCTTCTCTTTCGGTATCCATACATCTTTCCTTTGGAGCTGTTTCATAGGATCTTCATCTTCCGGCTTACCTTTACCTTTATAAAGCTTTCTTGTGGCAAGGGTCTTCATAACGCCTTCGTTAGATTCACTTATAGTCGAACTTCCTGGTTTCGGAGAACGGGGGCCCTGAGGCTCCGCTTCTTTTGCGAGGTATGTATCTGCTGTTATAGCCTTCTCGTCTATATCATCACCTGAGTAATCGTCATCTTCGTATCCAGCACTTACCATAAGGTCAAGGTCTTCCATTTCCTCTACCGCCTGCTTGGCAGCCGACTTCATTTCGTCTGTTACAGCAACCGGGTTACCCTCTTGGTCTACTATCGACTTTACCCTAATACTATCAATTGTAGTCATAGGGCCCTGAGCATCATCTACGTCCTTGCTTACAACCACGTCCGCTTCACCGAAATAAGGTATTCCGTCTTCTGTTGTAAAGTGAAAAGCAACTGTTCCGGAATTAGGGGCTTTCTTTTCCTCTAATTCTTCTTTACCATAACTAGGACCAGTTCCACCAGTTCCAGCTCCAACCATAGTATAACCCTCACCTGGTTTTGCCGCTCCGGGAACTCCAGCTACAGCCGCACCTGCCCCCTGCTCGTCTAGTTCCGATTCTACTTCCTGCATTGCGTAATTCCCACTAACACCACGCATAAAACTCTCGTCATTTAGAAGTTCATTTAGATGGTCACCCTCAGCTTCATCCATTTCATATACTTTATCTACTATATCCATACTTCTTTTACGTAGACTTATTGCTTTCTTCTTCAACGACCCAATACTAAAATTACGTTTCTTTCCTTCATCTAAACCCTCGTATCCAAGTATCTCGTTTGCTAAATGAACGACAGTATCAATATTATCTATAGAAATACCAGCTTCTTTAGCCCAAGCACTCGCAGACGAGGATGTTACCGGGCCTTTATTTTCTTGCCTATCAGCTATCTTACGAGCTGTTTCATAATCCCCATCAGACTGCTCATTAACAACGGCAGTGGTGCCAGATAATCTATAAAAACTTTCCATTATATCTTCCGGCTCTTGAAGGTGGGGAGCGTCAGCAGTAGTGTCTTGATTAAAAGCTCCCGGCCTTAACTTCTTATTAGGTTCCATCTTACCTTTAAGCTTCTTTGTTGTAAGGTCGGTAGTAATCCTATTTGTAGATCTCTTGTCCATATTCCATAGAAAAGCAATCTGTGAATTCGATATCGTGTGGGGAGGATTTGTTAAGCTTTTTGCTATACTTAAAATCATATCGTCCCTAGATGTGAGCTCGTAATCGTCATTATCCATTACGTTCTCTAATCTCTCTAACTCTTTATTAAGGAACTCATATTCCTTTTTATACATCCTTGCCATATCTTGTAAATTAATCTCTTTCATATTAATGTTTCTCCCCATTTATTCTTAAAAGAACTTTATATTGTTCATCTAAGTTAGTTATCATTTTTTCGTGTTCTTTCTGCCTTTGGTCCGCATTGTCTTGCTGTTGATCCGAACATCTTTTTAGTTCGGAACATACAGTTACAACTCCGTCCATTATCTTATTATGCTCATCTCTCTGGTATCCGTGAGCATTTCTTACTTCCATATGAAATTCTTTAGCTTGAGATGTATGGTCATCAATTGCTCTGGATAATTTAGTATATACCTCACTAGAACGTTCTCTCTCACGTTCTAACTGAACCATTGCCTTATCAACAATATCTTTACCCCAAACCATCAATTTCCAGGAGGCAAATATAACTGCCGACATAGCCACTGCTCCAAAACCAAGTTCACTAATAACTTTTCCTATTTCAGATAAATCCATAATGTCCTCTTTCTTATTATTTAGTGTTATGGGCTAAAGCTGCTCCAAAATCCCCACGTGAATCTAGTAAACTATATAGTTCCGAATATGTATCAGAAGTATAGGTCTTATCTCTATAAGTAATCTGGGGGAACTTCGTAAGTAAAGTAAACAATGCTGTTTTAATGTTCCTAGACCGAACCTTTCCAATATACTCTTTTGTTGATAACGGGAACCATATTTCAAATGTCTTTTTTGGACTTACTATCTCTTGGTCAGTGACTTTATTAACCCTATGAACAGGCTTATCTTGTGAGAAGTCTTTCCACATAGATTCAATATCATCCATCTGTTGCTCAAAAAGATAGTTTACCTTCTGTATTAGATCTTCCATACACTTAATATTTAGTTAAGGAAGGCTTTGTATATATCCCTTTATTTTATCTATGTCCTCTACATTGATATTATTCTCCACTATCCATTCAATAGTGGACTTAATGTATTTACCTACCTCCGGCCCGGGAGATATACCACGCAACTGCATAACAAGCTTTCCGTTGACTATTTTCTTGATATTATCTAACGCCTGCTTACCACTGAACTTCTGTTTAATCTGTTCTACCTTATCCTCAACCTGTTTCCACTCAGCCGGGTCAAATAAGTGCTTTCTGGCAGCGCTATCAGAATAAGCTGTCTGTTTTAGAACTTCCCATTTATCGTGGTTTATGAGGTCAAGTATCTTCTTATCGGACATCTCTACAAATCTGGAAAACTTCATATGATGTAGGCAGGCAAAGATAAGAGCTTCTCTTGTCTCATTATCCATTTTAAGCCTATCTGCAATCTGCTCTATTATATGGACCCCTTTCTCTGCGTGGTCTATATACGACATCTTATCTCCCTCTTTCTTAAACGCAGGAGGTTTACCTATATCGTGTAAAAGAATAGCTAAGTTAATCATGGGATTATCTAGTTTGTTTTGGTGTAGTGCGGCTATAATATGGTCATATACAGTTCTACCCTCAGGATGGTGTTCTGGACTATGCTCATATCGCTCTAAATCAACTACTTCTGGTATTATGTATTGAAGTAGCCCTGTGTCTTTAAGCACCTGTAGCGCAGATGCGAACTTTGGACCTTCCTGTTCGGCCATCTTTACCACTTCTTTCATTATACGTTCTGGGGCTATCTTTGTTATCTTGCTGGAATGTTTCTTTAGTGCAGAGTAAGTTTCCGGGTCTATTTCATACCCCATTCTTGAGCTGAACCGAACAGCACGTAACATACGCAGGTAATCTTCCTCAAACCGCTTATTAGGATCTCCTACCGTGCGTAAAGTCTTATTCTTAATATCTTCTATACCGTCAAAATAGTCATATATAGTACCTTCACTATCTATACCCATTGCATTGATAGTGAAATCCCTACGAGCTGCGTCAGTTTTGAAGTCTACGCCTACCTTTACTGTTTCCGGCCTTCGACCATCAAGGTATTCTCCATCTTCCCTAAATTGAGCTACTTCAAATACATAATTATTATGCTTTACCGCAACTATCCCAAATCCTTTGCTTTTTCCTTTATCAAATGTCTCAAACATACTCGATATTTGTTCTATTGGAACGTCAGTGGCAATATCAATATCGTCTGGTTCTTTATCACCAGTAATGAGATCCCTAACAGCCCCACCCACGATATATGCCTTTCCAACTGTATTCAACTTGTTTAATACCTCAACAGCGGCCTGGAGCATCGGCATAGATTTAACATACCCATACCAATCCTCTTTAGTAAGAGACTCAAACAATATATCTATCCTTTTAGATAACTTATTCATACTACCTTGTATTTAGATGCAGTCATATATATTAATATGAAAAAATGTATTATTTTCCATACTTTCATATTAATATAGTTGTGAGTAGAGGTCCACCAAAGGGTGGCTAAGTTGGCATATTCCAACCTCTACTCATTAAAAATAAATTTGACAAAACACGTTCTTGTGATATACTTATTACTACATAGTATAGTAGAAGTTTAAAAGGAGTAGTTTTCAATGATCCTGTCAAGTAGACATATGTGGTGCGAGCGATTCGCCGGGTGCAAACAGCAACCGACGTTAGGCGTCGCACTCTGTCCAGTGACAGGAGAAACTGCTCTGTATATAAATAAGACCGATTCGATTAGGTAGCAGTTCTCCAAAGAAGTAAAAACGGACGAACTGCGACTTAAAAGGATTAGGTCTTTTTTTGTTGTCTATTTGGGGCTGTGGTGTAAAGGTAACACATCAGGTTTTCAGCCTGAAGTCGCCGGGTCAGTACCGACCAGCCCTACCATTGTTCTTTGATTTAGGTCTGTTAGCATAGCCCAGCCGAATGCGCTGGATTGTCAATCCAGAGACCACGGGAGCGAAGCCCGTACAGACCGCCAAACTTGGTGAACAGGTAATCGATGTTTAGTAAACTATATACGTGTTTAGTCTACTATACATAGGAAACTCCGGACTCCATAGAGCAGTGTAGTAAGTCTAATAAACTTACCCACGTTTACGTGAGGATTAGAGGAACAGAGACGAGTAATGTGAAACGGCCAATCTCTACGCGGAGCAATCCCACATAGGATACTGGCTGGCTCGGTCAATAGTATCGGGTAGGGAGCTTAGATAGATGATTACCAAATACAGAATCCGGGTTATAGTTCACCGATTAGGAAGGTAGGCAGATACGGTTGGCTGCGCTGGTTTGCTAAACCAGTTAGGACCAAATCCTATGTGAGTTCAAATCTCGCACCTTCCGCCAATTTTACGGAAGGTCTGAGCATTGGCGAGCTTACCTGTCTTGAAAATAGGAGCCTGCAAGGGCTTGGTAGTTCAACTCTACCACCTTCCGCCAGAGCCGATGGTGAAATTAGAATCACCGCTGTCTCCAAAACAGCAGTTCTAGGTGCAAGTCCTAGTCGACTCGCCAAGTTTCGGGCGGGGTATGGCAGTAGCAGCCGCAGAGTCTCATAAGCTCTGAACCTGAGTGCAATTCTCAGCCCCGCTACCAAGACCGTGTGGCTGATTAGATAGGCGGGAGCCTGCAGAGCTCTCCTATGGAGGTGCAAATCCTCTCACGGTTTCCAAATTTTGCTTGTGTAGCTCAATTAGCAGAGCATCTGGCTTTTAACCAGAAGGTTGTGAGTGCAATTCTCGCCACAGGCACGGACGAGTAGCTAAATGTTAAAGCACCTGGCTCTTAACCAGGAGATTGTGAGTGCAAATCTCACCTCGTTCACCAGATTTGGGCCTGGTAGGCTAGCTGCCTAGGCAGTTGTAGTCTGAATAGATACCTCTCCCTGAAAGGAGAGACGGGTCCACCATTGACGAGTGGCGTAGTAGTGTAGCGTACAAGACTTTGAATCTTGGGGTGGAGGGGCGGTACCTCCCTCGTCAGCCATATTGTGGAGTGGTGTAGTGGTTGCACATAACTCTCTGAAAGTTAAGGTTATGGTCCGATTCCATACTCCACAGCCATTATGCACTTTAACATAGTTAATGTTAATGAGCAAATAACAGGGTGTAGCTCAGATAGCAGAGCATCTGGTTTGGGGCCAGAGGGCCGCTGGGGCAGAACCAGCCATCCTGACCATTTATAAAGGAGAAGTATATGCGAGTATTAGTGTTAAACGCAAGTTATGAGTTTCTTGGTGTAACTGATTGGAAGTCGGCAGTTTGCGCTGCTGTTACAGGCAGGGCTATCGTTGAGGAAGAGTATGATAAGGTAATTCACTCTCAACGTATGGAAATGAAGGTTCCGGCAGTTATCCGTCTAAGGAAGTATGTAAAAGTAGTGTATGCTCGTATAACTTACGTATCCTACACCAAGAATAACATACATCGCAGAGACGACTTCGTATGCCAATACTGTGCTGAAAAGACACGTAAGGAAAAGATAACCGTAGACCACGTTATACCTGAATCTAGGGGAGGTCTATCGGTATGGGATAACACGGTGTCTGCTTGTAGCGGTTGTAATGCTGTAAAAGACAACAGGACACCACAAGAAGCCGGTATGCATTTAATACGTATTCCAAGCAAGCCTCACGGCTTCAGGGAAATCATACGTATCAAGATAGGTGAAATACACGATTTGTGGGAAAAGTATTTGTAGCCCACTAACGCTGTGGCCGTAGCCTAATGATAAGGCACGTGGTTGTGGCCCACGACAAGAGGGTTTAATTCCCTCCGGTCACCCCATTTGGTAGGTTGGGATAGTAGCAATTCCGCCTGGCTGTAAACCAGGTCCCCGAAAGGGGTTCGATGGTGCGAGTCCATCACCTACCACCATTTGTTCTTTGTAAAGGGCTTTTCCTTCAATAGTAGGATGGCTGACTTGCAATCAGCAGATGCCAGTGCGATTCTGGCAAGGTCCACCAGCCTGGTTCGTATAATGATTTGTACGTCACCTTGCCAAGGTGAAAGAAAGGGTCTAATTCCCTTACCGGGCTCCATTTGCTCCGTAAGCATTGATAGCGATGCTCCGGTCCTGTAAACCGGGGAGCTCAGCGCAAATCTGGGACGGAGCTCCAATTTAGGCAGGTGTAATTCAATGGCAGAATGCGAGTTTTCCAAACTCGATACGTGGTTTCGATTACCATCACCTGCTCCATTGTTATTTGTAATATGCCGGGATAGCTCAACTGGTAAGAGCGTTGGTCTGAAGAGCCAAAGATGAGGCTCGACACCCTCTTCCGGCACCATTCCGAGGTCGGGTAATTGGTCACCCAGCTGGCTGTTAACCAGCCGCCGAAAGGCATACAGGTTCGAGTCCTGTCCTCGGAGCCATTTATAGTTCATTGAAAGGGTGGTTCGTCCAACAGAAGGACATCTGGTCTACACCCAGAAGATGAGAGTGCAATTCTTTCACTGCCTACCATAGTAGGGTAGTTTAACAGTAAAACACTGGCCTTATAAACCAGAAGCTCTGGACTGGAGCGTGATAGTGGTGCGAATCCACTCCCTACTACCATTTTTACCTATGCGTGGCTGACCGGCAAAGCAACGTCTCGATAAGGCGTCCTATAAAGGTTCAATTCCTTTCGCATAGACCATCCCCAGTAGGTTAATAGAGAAACCGCTCGGCTACGGACCGAGAAAGTGAGGGTGCAATTCCTTCTTGGGGAGCCACTGCCTATGGTGTAATTGGATGCACAACTCCGTCCTAAGGAGTAGGATAAAGGTTCAAGTCCTTTTAGGCAGACCATTTTGTGGGCCTATAGCTCATTTGGACAGAGCATCAGTTTTCTAAACTGAGGGTAGTAGGTTCGACTCCTACTAGGCCTGCCAGGCGTGAGTGATGCAATTAGCAGACATCAATAGCTCAAACCTATTGTTCTGAAGGTGCGAGTCCTTCCTCACGCACCAAGGCACTGTAGCCCAACTGGCAGAGGCGACGGTCTTAAAAGCCGTATAGTGTGAGTCCGAATCTCACCAGTGCTACCATTTTGGCCCGATGGATGGAATGCAGACACGACAGGCTTAGAACCTGTTGCCAGAAATGGCGTGGGAGTTCAAATCTCTCTCGGGCTACCAAATAAAAGGGCTGGGACTAGTTGTCCCAGCCCTTCCAGTTTTACTACTCTGTTTCAACACACTTCCTAAGTTTCAACAAGCTTGGTTCCTCGTTATAAGCCAGACCAAGATGATTTAGAATCATATTCACCTTTACCGACAATATACCCAATTCCTTAACTACAGGATTAGTTAGGTCTAACCTCTGTGTCAGGTTATATGTTTTCGTATCATAATCATATTCAGCCTGACCGATACCAAGACACTTTTTAAGTTTGTTATACTCTTTTGCTACCTCTACTAACTTCTCTACCTCTTCTTTAGTGAACCTTTTCTCTTTTTTAAACATTATAATTTTCCTCCACATTTTCCACAGAAGTTGTCGTCTTTACTTACTTTATTCCCACAACCTCTACAAAATTTAGTTACGTATTTTGGATCCTTCATAAAGTCAAATTCCAACTGCTTTTCTTTTTGGTCTTTCTTTGTCATAGCTTCCTCTACCTTCTGCCTTATATTTTCAGATAGAGTATATCCCATAAGATACATTTTAAGGGATACATAGTCCTCTTCCAGATCCACGTAACAATGACCGAAAGCTTGATTTGAGTTCCCACCTCTAACAACCGCCCCCTCATCCAGACTTGAAGTAAAGTTACAATTCATACTCTTTGCCGATACGTCTGATGTAGAGCAAAACATAGAATAGTTATTAGATCCAGCACTACCAGTTTGTCCTGCTGATCCAGTACATCCACTCCACCCACTTATGCCGCTATATCCGTGAAACCCTCCGGAATTATCGGAATACCACACAAAAGGTTTCGGATAGTGATGATGATGGTCGTGCCAGATATGGTCGTGGTGGACTTCCCTTATAATTTCCCTAGGTCTTTCCTTCTCAAAATAGACCTTTACCTCAACCAAGCCTGTATACGGCTCTTTGTCCTTCCCTTCCATCTTCGATTCTTGTGAATCTTTAGAAACGAATCTGAACTTAGTTCCATTATCGTCATTCTCAATATAACGCTCTAAATCTACCCTATCGTGAGCATTAACGATAATACGGCCTGTCTTTGTTACCTTCTCACCATCTACGAAGATATCAAACCCTATTTTTCTGTCATTTTTGTTTATTACTCTGACTTTGAACTCAGAATCGAAAGGAACTGCGACTACCCCTCTTGGGTCTTCGTCATAAACCTTCCCATCCGGTCCTATGATACACGTTGCTACTTTCTTGGAATATGCCATTTCTAGTTCTCCTTGAAATGGCCATTGGTTGGTCTTGTAAAGGAATGACAGGTTTCAACACCTGCGTTTATTTTTCCTTATCCACCGATGGCTTTCGGCACTTTATACCACCCTTTCGGGCTTTTACTTCACTGTTCCAAACACGTGATTTCCTATAACTTTGGTAACACGCATCTTACTAATCCAGTGTTTCGGATTACCTTTCTTCTTGTTATATAGTTTCTTTGTTACGTAATGAGTGGCTCCGCCAGTAACATCTGTAATAGTTCCTATCTCTTTAGCTATTTTATCGGCTGTTTCTTTTACCTGCCGATAATTCCTATCCATCATAGTAGGATCTGCTAAAGCACTGAACTGCTTACGTTTAGTAACTACCTGCTCTGCTGTCTTACCTGTATGACCCATTCTGTTCTGGATTACACACGCAACAGCATACATCCCACTCTCACCATCACCCGCAGCTTCCCCAGCCAGAACTTTCGGAACGATACTATTATCGTGTACCCATTCCTTACCAACTTGGGTTACTGGATGAACTTGCTGTGCTTGAGCCTGAAATGGAGCAGCGGCAAGAGACGTTCCTATCATAGCTGTCGCAAGAGCCTTCTTTAAATCAAACTCTAACAGCATATCATAGTCGTCTATTACCTTCTGAGCTTCCTCATTAAGATTTCTCATCACCTGATTTCCTTAACCACTCGTCTTCCTTACCTTTCCGGAATTGGTCTTTTGACTTATCCCTATCATAAAACCTATCAGAATCTTTTATCTTGGTAATAGGACTTATATTACCCCAGCTTTTCCTAATTTTTATCGGTTTCGGGTTACCTTTCATTTTCTTACTAAAGCTCCTATCTTTTTTAAATATAGTCTTATCTTTTCTTGTTCTAGTGCTGTTTTTGTGCTATTCGGTCCAAGGTCTATACGTAGTTCTTTTATACCAGGGACGGTCCCACCATAAATTTCTTCTACGTCAACTCTTACGCTCTCTGCCATTGTATTCTCCATTATTCCTACAAGGAAAACAACGTATAATATTAGGGAAATGCAACTCCAAATCCATACTATACTTCTTGCAGGTTATCTTTTTCGTTTTGTTTAGATCTCTGCATTCTTCTGGACAATACAGTATTCTGTCCATAAGGGTCACCAAAATAACTTAATTACAACTCCTAATATTGCTCCCATTACACCTTCGCACACAAACCACGCATCTTTAAACTTCCAAGGAAGATGAATACTCATCCAATCCCGTATGCTTTTAGTTTTTGGACTGTTTGCGAACCAAACCACTCCACTAAAACCAAGAATACCCGCCACAACAGATGAAACCAATCCTATATAGTTGGCTGTGGCCGCTGCCAACATAATCGGTGTAAGACCTATTATAGCTCCGTTTAGACCTATTATAAACCACCCATACCACTTATGTTGGTCATATACCATCTCTATACCCATATCGTAGAAAAGTATCTGGTAGATTATGTATAGAAACAGGGGTGTAAGCATAAGATAAACCCAAGGTATAGACGTAAGAAAGAAAAGTACCATAGGAATAGAAAGTAAAAGTCCACGCTTTCCCTTACCAAATGGAGATTCCCCTCCGATAGCCCACCCAAAAAACATACATATAACGAACAAAATTGCGAGTAATATTTCCATATTATTTATAGTACTCCTTTCTGCCTTTCTTTGTACTTCTTCTCTCTATCGTGTATCCGACTCAGTTCCTCTTGAAATAGAATCTGTTTACGAATCTTATCGAGTTTCTTTCCGTTCTCACCAGAACTAAAAGGACTATCACCAATCTTATCTTTTTTATGGTTTTCCATTACTTTTCTACTTGAATTTGAATTCAAGTTGCCTTTCTTTTATTTCCGGAACCTTATTAAAAGCTGCCATAATATGCTTACATACTTTATTCTTTCTTTTTGGATCCCTAATCTCCGGTGGCAGGTCCTTTCCCATCTTCCAGAGCCTAAACCCCTCTACTAAACTGTTCCAATTAGGCCCCCACCACTTCATATAAGGACACGAACAATAGGTCTTAGCTTCTCCCCA
>Ga0315289_10002123_pt1 | contig 30644 bp, 28 predicted proteins | sample YL17G11_40_MG_FD_203452 | JGI IMG/M metagenome (GOLD analysis project Ga0315289, IMG submission 203452) | Sediment microbial communities from Yellowstone Lake, YNP, Wyoming, USA - YL17G11_40 | ecosystem: Environmental > Aquatic > Freshwater > Lake > Sediment | place: USA: Wyoming | collected... | reverse complement strand
CACCAAGACGCGCCGCAGTTCGTCCAGCTTCTCGTTCATGAGCTTCATGATGTGAAACCGGTCAAACACCACCGCCACCCCCGGCAGATGCTCCAAGACCGCGGCCCAATAGGCCCCGCTCATGTCCATCGCCACCGCTTGAATCTTGGCCTTGCTCAACCGCAGCCGCCGCCAGAACTTCCCCAGCGCCGCCTGTCCCCGACCGTGGCCCACCCACACGATCCGGCCCGTCTCCAGGTCCAGCACCAGCGTGTAAAACTTCTTCCGCTTGCCCACGTAGATCTCGTCCACCGCGAGATACTTCAGGGCCTTGAGCCGCACTTGCCCGTAGTCCTTTTGCAAATGCTGTTGGACGATCCCCTTGACGGTGTCCCAACTCAGCCCGGTCAAGTCGCTCACGTCGGCCAGCGTCATCACCCGGCTCAACTCATACACATACCAACTCAGCCGTTCGGTGTAGTGGACATACGCCGGGGCAAAGGGGGGGCGACTTCAAACACCTGCCCACACCAACGACACTGACCCCGAGACACTTCCGTCACCAGAAACACCGGCTTGAGCCCGACGGGCACGGTCTGGATGCGCCGGAAGCGCTTGCCCTTGCGGATGATCTCTCGCCCTTGGCAATGCGGACACACCAGCAATCGGGAGGCGACGGCCAAATGAAACTCGACGGCGCCTTGGTGATACTCAGTGCGGACATAGTCGTAGCCTTCCCGCACACCGAAGGCATGATAAAGCAAGCTCTGGCTCACCCCTCCAGCCTACCCGCCCCGCCCAAAAGAACAAACTTCCCCGATGAACCAGATTTGCTCGCCGCGGTGTATGCCCGGTTCGTCTCACGTCTGGCCGGATTGAAGGGGGGAGTTCTCCGGGCAAACCCGTCCGGATATGTGGAAACTCAGGGTGCTTTTGCTCAACGGGTCGCACGCGAGGTGCGGGCGCGAGTCGCTTGGACTTGCGATCTGGAACTGCCACTGCAGCAGGATTTCAGTGAACCCCTTCGTCGCGTCAATGCCGAACCTGCCGCTCCTCAGATTCCGGACTGGAATGAACGGGCTGCATGGGACGCCTTCACTGAATTCTACGCGCCACGGCAGAAATGAAGTGATGCATGGTTAAAGACCGATCGGACAATCCAAGAAACTCCACGGTAATCGGAGTTTAGTGGCAGCGCCATCGTCTGTTCGGGACTCCGGTCGGGCTGCGCCTGCCCCCCCGAACAGACGAACAAAATAACATCAACCCAATGGCAGAACTCCGCTTTTGAAGTGTCCACCCATTGGGGGCAGGTCAGAATCGCGCTCACTATTCGGCGCGGAGGAATGTTTTTTTTAGGATCTTTGGCATGTAAAAAGCCTTTGTCCGGCAAAAGTGCTGCAATCTGAATTCGTCTTGGCTGCAGGTCGGGGAATTCCCATCCCCAACAGTTTCTGCAGCACGGAGAAAGTGTTCGACACGAGAACCTGTGTTTTCTAGGCTTGCGCCAGACTGAAATGAGTCAATTGTACCGTGACGCTGAGTTGAAAAGTAGCTCCAGTCGCCCTGGCAGCCCCTTATGGCGCCTGCGGTGAAAGAAATCCTCGTTACCGTCGACCGCTGCACTCGTGAACAAGCATCAAATTGACGTGGACGGAACTGAGTGGGATGTGCTGGAGGGAGCCAGGATCCTTTTACAACGGGCCAGCAAGCTGCGCCTCTCAATCTGCACATATCACAAACGGCTGGACTATCCGAGATTCGCGCGGTTGTTGGGCGGGCTTGGGTATGATATTGGCCATTCACCGGGGTTCTTTTTGATCGGGGTTCGGATGCCGTATTTGAGACGCGGTGTTCTCTATGCCTCGCGAGGCGTTGCGCGGTGAACCCGGCCCACTGGTTTCCCCGGCTGCTGACCCAATGAGAATCGGCATTGCCAGTCCGTTCATGCCGCATGATCTGGCGGATCTCCTCGACGCTCCTTCGCGGGAGCGACTGCCAGGCATCCGCGGGGTTCTGGCCACCCCGGTGACGCCCATCGCCCGGGAATGGCACCAGCGGGGGCACTGCCTGTCCGTATTCTGCCTCGACCCCTCGGTGACGGAGGCTTGCGTGTTGCGAGGGGAGCGTTTGTCCATTCATGTCATCCCCAAACGGCCCAATCGGCGCTGCCTGCCGGACATGTACCGCGCCGAGTGCCGCCTGATGCGGGAGGCAATCTTGCGAGAAAGGCCGGAGGTTCTCAGCGCGCAATGGACTTACGAACACGCTTGGGCGGCGTTGCAGTGTCAGATCCCTACCGCGGTGACGTGCCACGACACCCCGCTGCGGTATGCGTGGATCATCAACCACTGGTATATGTGGTATCACGTCATCCTTGCCTGGCGGGTGATTCGCAAAGCGCACCGGTTGATTTGTGTGTCGCCCTACACCGCCCGGCACATCCGACGCTATTTTCGACCGCGCGGTCCGGTGGACGTGGTGCCGAACGGGCTGCCGCCGGAAGTCTTCCAGCGCGGACAGCGCCGACTCCAGCAGGGAACGATGTCGCCGGCGCGGCCATTTACATTTTGCAGCGTCGGCCGCTGGGGGGGGTTAAAAAACATCTCCGCCTTGTTGAAAGCCTTTGCCGGAGTCTGCCAACGGCAGCGCGCCGTCGAGCTGGTGCTTTTCGGGCCCGACCTGGGGCCGGGCCAGGCCGCCGAGCAGTGGGCGCGGAACCAAGCATTGAATCAGGGCGTTGATTTCGTTGGCAGCGTGCCACGGGAGAGGATTCTGGATTTTCTGGAAACGGAAGCCGACATGATGGTGCATCCGTCGTTGGTCGAAACCCACGGCATGACTCTCATTGAAGCGATGGCGTGCGGGGTGCCGGTCATTGGCGGCCGGGACAGCGGTGCGGTGTCGTGGACGCTTGAGGAGGGCCGGTGCGGGTTTCTGTGTGACATCCGCAACCACAAAGCGCTGGCGGACCAAATGTTTGACGCCATGAGCCAACCGGATCGCAATCGGGCTTTGGCCGCGCGCGCTTGGGCCTCCGTCGCTCAGCGCTTTCGCTTGGAAGCGGTGGCATCCGCCTATGAAGAGATCCTCCAGCGACTGGTCGCCGAGGGACGAGTTGCTCCATGCACCAGTTCCCAAGGGAAGGCTCCATGAAACCGGCCTTTGACATTTTCCTGGTCAGCCCTCAGGCGCATTACCCGTCGCATTACTGGACGGACACTCTCGCCTTGATGCAGGCTCTGCACCAACGAGACCTGCGGGTGCGAACCGTCGTGTTCAGCGCGGGCACGGAGTTAATTCCCGTGAACCAACGAGAGCGAGTGGAGCCGGTGTTTCACCGGTTGCCGTTCCCGTGGAACCGCCTCGCCATGGGGAAAACGCAGTATCGCCGCCGGGTAAAACTAATGTTCAACTGTGAGACGTTCGTTTGCCTCGTCAAGGCACTAAGAATGGCCCGCGAATGCGCCAACCCGATTCTGCATTTTATTGGCGGGTCCTTTTGGCCGATCCTGCTGGCTGTGCCCCGGTTTCGACGGCTTCGGTTTGTTTACAGGCTCTACGGTGGGCTGTTGCCGAAACAAGCGCGTCCAGCCACGGCAAGCCCGCGGTCGAGGAGTCTGCTCGAAAGCGTTTTGCGACGGGCGCTGAGCACCGGCCGGCTCGATTTTGTGTGTGAGACGGAGTTGATCTACAGCGAGGCGCGGCCCGTGGCGGGGCCGCATATCCGCGTCATTCCTTATGCTGTTGATGACCAAGAGGAGTTGCCGGCGCAGGAGGAGGCCCGGCGCCAACTCGGGCTGCCGGCTACAGAGAAAATCCTCTTGTTTTTTGGCACGCATCGCCAGGAGAAAGACTATCGTACGGCCTTAAATGGTTGTCTGAGGCTGCCCGAGCCTCCGCTGGCGTTGTTCGTCGGCAAGGTCATTTCGGACAACGATCCCCGCTTGGTGGTGACCGAGTGCCGCTATCCGAAGGCCCGGATCGTGGATGAATTTGTGCCAGCGGAGATGGTAAAGCTCTATTTTGCCGCCGCCGACGCGGTGGCGCTGCCGTACGAGGCTAACTTTTCCCGCGGCTCCGGAGTGCTTATCGAATGTTGCCGCTATCTGCGCCCGATGATTGCTTCGGCCACGCCCTACTTCTCGGCGTTCATCGCCTGCTACGGTTGTGGCGTGACGTTTGCGTCGGGGGACAGTACCTCCTTCGCCGGGGCTGCCCGGCTGCTGCTGGCCAACGCCACCGCCTATCGCGCGGCGCTGGAGCGGGCGCGGCACGAACACTCTTGGCCCGTCGTCACAAATCAATACCTGGAGTTGTATGCTTCGATCCTGGCAAGGGACGGCGCATCCAGCCTGGGGTCGGGTTGCCAGGCCGCCTGACTTTGAAGCTGGGGGTGAGGCTGGGCCATCGTGGCGTTTTGAACAAATGGACTGATTCGCTCGGGGCGAGCACGCTGGCCCGTGGCGGCGCCGGCCAAGGCCGAGCTTTATGTTGAACTACTCCAGCCGACTTCTTACCCTAGAAAAATGTCCGGTTCACTTGTTACGGTCTGCCGGCGACTTGCCCAGCCTTACGAGGCTCCGGCCCGGCCACCCAAATGAAAATCTTAGGCATACACATCGGCCATGACAGCGGCGCTGCTTTGGTCGTTGATGGAAAGATTGTCGCTGATGTCGCCGAGGAGCGGTTCACTCGCACGAAACATTATTGCGGTTTGCCCGTGCGCGCGGTGGATTACTGCCTCAAGTCACAGGGCTTGACCATGGCCGACATTGACGCCCTGGCTGTGCCCACGAGAGACAGCCTGCCGGAGTTGAATTTCCTGCTCGATTTGGAGGGGCCAAGACGAGAACGCAAAAGCAAATCCAAGCGTGCGGCCGACTTGGTGCGCGCCGTGCTCAGGCGGCCCGAGCGAAAACCGCCGCTCTATATCAAGCGCTTCCCGCTGCCTTCGCGCACCGAAATCATCCACGTCGAACACCATCTGGCGCACGCCGCTTCGGCTTATTACACAAGTGGCACGCGGGACAAACAGTTGATCGTTACTATTGACGGTGTGGGTGACGATGTTTCGGCGGCCCTTTGGCGTGGCGAGAACGGGCGTATCGAAAAGCTGCAAGCCTGGCCGGTGTCCGCGTCGTTGGGCTGGTTCTACAGCAACGTAACGGAGGCGCTGGGCTGGTGGCACGGCGACGGCGAAGGCAAGACGATGGGCCTGGCACCATACGGTGATCCCACCAAGTGCCACGGCGTGCTCGACAAGTTTGTCCCGAAGTTCTCGAACGGCGAACTGGTCGAGCCGCACGATTTTGGCCGTTATTGCTACTGGAATGAGAGCGGCGCCACCCAGTGGCATTTGGAGGAGTCCTACGAAATCCGCGAACTGATCCAGCGGCACGGGCGGGAGCACATTGCGGCTGAGGCGCAGCGGCTGCTGGAAGAGCAGGTCAAGCAGATCGTTTTCCCCTGGCTGGAACGCGAGCACACGCGCAACCTGTCGGCTGCCGGCGGGGTAATGCTGAACGTCAAATTGAACCAGCGGCTCTGGGAATCCGGCAGAATCGCCCGCCATCATACTTATCCCAATGCCGGCGATTCCGGCCTGGCTGTCGGCGCGGCACTCCACGCTTACCATCAAGCCCGTCCCAGCGCTCCGATTTGTGCGATTGAAGACTTGTATTGGGGGCCGGGTTACACCGAAAAGGAAATTGAGGATGCGCTCAAGCTGCGACATATTCCTTACCGGCGGGTGGACGGCGTGGAGGAGTGGGCTGCCAAACAGTTAGCCAGCGACAAGATCGTAGCGTGGTTTCAGGGACGCATGGAGAGCGGCCCGCGGGCGCTCGGGGCCCGCTCCATCCTGATGAGCGCCAACCGCGCCGAGAACAAGGACATTATCAACGCGCGCGTGAAATTTCGCGAAGCCTTCCGGCCGTTCTGCCCCTCCCTGCTCTGGGAGAAAAGGGCCGACTATCTGGAGCGCGACCGGGATGAATTTTTCATGATCACATCGTTCACCTGCAAGCCGTCCAAACGGAGCAAAGTGCCCGCGGTGGTCCACGCCGATCACACGTTGCGACCGCAGACGGTGAAAAAGGAGTTCAACCCGCGCTTTTGGAAGCTGCTGTCCGAATTCGAGAAGCTCACGGGGGAGGGCCTGCTGCTCAACACCTCTTTCAACGTCATGGGCGAACCCATCGTCAACCATCCGCGGGACGCCATCCGCTGTTTCTTCGACAACGGCCTTGATTGCCTGGTCCTGGAAAACCTGGTTTTGGAAAAGACCAACCAAACTGAACGCTGACTTGAAACCTCCGCATCCGATTTCCCGGCGAGGGCCACTGCATGGCGGAACAAGGGTGGCTTTAACCCGGAAATTTCACACGCGGCTGGGATCGCCAACGGCCTGTAGCCGCAACCTTCAGGTTGCGATTCCCGGACCGACGCTGGCCGCGCGGCGCAAACTGAAGTTTGCGGCTACAGCGTGTGAAATTTCCGGGTTAATGGGTTTGCATAGCGTTGCTCTATGTCGCTGACGGTTGCCTGGATTTCCGATTACCCGATCGAGTGGATGCCGGACTTGCCTCCGGCACTGCGCGCGTTGCCTCGGCAGCACCCCGCTTCATGGATGGCCGTGCTGCTGGGCGAATTGGAAACGAATCCGGACCTCAAGCTGTATATCCTTGTCTTGAGACGACACATAGAAACCGACTACGAGTTCGAGAAGCGCGGCGTTCGGTTTCACGTGTTGAACGTGCCGGGCGTTTGGCGGGCACCCTCGTTGTTCTGGGTTGATACGCTCGTCATCCGCCGGGCCTTGAAGCGGATCCGGCCGGATGTGGTTCACGCGTGGGGCAGCGAGCGGGGCTGCGGGATCATTGCCTCGCGGCTGGGCTGTCCGTACTTGGTGACCATGCAAGGCATCTTGACTTGGTACCGCGAACGCGTTCCGCTCGGCGCATACCAAAAGTTAGTCGCTTTCTTGGAGGCCGTCAGCCTGAGACGGGCCCCGCTGGTGACCACGGAATCAAGATTTGCTGTCGAGTACCTCCGGCGCAGGTATCCCGAACTGGCCGTCCGCCAGATTGAACACGCGCCGCACTGGGTGTTTCACCACAGCCCGCGGCACCCGCAGACCCGGCCGATCCGTTTTATCACCGGCTCCCTGTCTTATCGCAAAGGAAGCGACCTCTTGCTCCGGGCGCTGAACGAGTTGCGGACGGAACTGGACTTCGAGCTCGTCGTGGTGGGCGAGCGGAACCAATCGCTGTTCAATTCCCTGAGCGGGGCGATTTCGCCTGAGCTCGAGCGGCGCATCCGATTCAAAACCGACCTGTTGCCGGCAGAGGTGGCGCTAGAATTGTCAACCGCCACGATCATGGTTTTGCCCACGCGCGCCGACACCAGCCCGAACTCGGTCAAGGAAGCCGTCGTGGCCGGCGTGCCGGTGATTGCCAGCCGCGTCGGGGGTATCCCGGACTATGTTGTCCCGGAAAAGAATGGTCTTTTGTTTGGCTCAGAAAACCTGCTTGAACTGGTGCAAACCATTCGGACGGCCTGTCGCCATCCGCTGTTCGGTCAAGGGCTGGTGGACGCGGCAACGCTGGCGCAAATGCGCGAGTATCTCTCACCCGCGTTGATGGGCGGGCGTTTCACGGAAGTGTATCGTTTCCTGGCCGCGAATAAAGGAACGTTGTGAAAGTTTTCACCCTTGTGAAAAGGATTTCATGTCCCGTCTGAAACGATTCACACGGTCGCTGTTCTCCGGCTACGTGCTGCTCGGGGCGAATATCCTCTACACGTTTGCGTCGGTGCCGCTGGCATTGAGCTACCTGAGCAAGCCGGAGTTTGGTCTCTGGGCGTTGGTGACGACCATCGCCGGGTACATCGCGCTGATTGACTTCGGCATGAGCGGCTCGGTGTCGCGAATCCTGATTGATTACAAGGACCGGCGCGCGGGCGGAGAATATGGGAGCATGATTCAAACGGGAGCGCTGGTGGGCGCGGTCCAAGGCGTGTTGGTATTCGTCGCCGGCGCAATCCTGGCGCTCGCAGTCGGGCCGTTGCTGGGGATACCAAAAGAACTGGAGCGCGATTTTGTCTGGCTGGTGATCGGGCAATGCGGCTTGCTCGGCGCGTCGTTTGCGGCGCGGATTTTCAGTCACCTTTTGGCGGCGCATCAGCGGTATGACGTGACGAACTACGCGAGCACGCTGCTCTTCGCGGTGAATTACGGGGTCATGTGGTTCTGTTTTGCGCGGGGGCTGGGCGTGTTCAGCATCCTGTGGGCGCAGGCTAGCGGGACGGTGTTGGTGATTGCCGTGAACTGGCTGGGCTGTGCGCGGCTCCACGTGTTTCCGGCGCGTGGCGAGTGGGGAAAGCCGGCATGGAGTCGGTTTAAAGAGTTGTTCGCTTTTGGGCGGGACATTTTTCTATATGCGCTCGGCGCCCAGTTGATCAACGCCAGCCAGACACTGCTGCTGACGCGCTTCATAGGCCTGGAATCGGCCGCGGTGTGGAACGTGTGCACGCGCACCTACACGTTATGCACGCAAATCATTTTCCGCATTTTTGATTACTCCTGTCCGGGGCTGGCGGAAATGATGGTGCGCGGCGAGCGCGATCGGCTTTTGTCCCGCTATCAATCAATTGTGGTTGTCTCCTGCTCCTTGAGCGTGGTCGGTGCGGTGTGGTTCACGGTTTGCAACCAGCCGTTCATTCACTGGTGGACGAGCGGCAGAATTGGCTGGTCGCCGGTGAATGACGCCTTGCTGGCGGTTTGGCTGGTGATCTCGGTGGCGGCCCATTGCCACTTGGGAATCACCGGTCAGACGAAGGACTTGCGGTTCATGAAATATATTTATTTTTTGGAGGGGATTTTCTTCGTCGGCGGGTCGCTGCTGGTGCTGGGCAATTACGGGGTGACCGGCATGGTGTGGGTGTCAATTGCCGGCAGCCTCTTGTTCAGCTTGCCTTACGGAAATCGGCGGGTGAGCGAGTATTTCGGACTCAGCTTGAGGAAACTGGCGCAAGATTGGTATGGCCCTGCGGTGCGGGTGCTGATGGTGTTGGCCCCGTTGGCGGTGCTCGGTGAATGGTTGACGCAGTCGCTGGCGGCACCGGTGCGTTTGGTGATTTGCATGCTGCTGCTCGGCCCGTTGAGTCTGGGATTATTGCTGGGCTGGGGTCTGGATGGAAACTTACAAAGTGAGTTGCTCCGGCGTGTTCCGGGCCGGCTGCGGCCAATCATGCTTCGATTTCTCCGACCAGGGATCAATTCCTGATACGATTGGGTCGGGCGCAGTGCATTCAGCGCGAGTTGGTGAAATGGCTTTTCGGGGCGCTTGCATTCATCTATTTTGGCGGCAACGGCCGCCTTCCGGCGGAAAGAAATTGAAAGCTATGGTTGTCGAGCGCCTGGATGTAGCATTGAGTAGCGACCGGTTGCAGGTGATCCTGCACCGCGCGCGGTATGATTTTGCGCTGGAGCGGCTGGGGACGGCTGAAGCGGTGCTGGAAATCGGCACGGGAGTGGGCGCCTTCACGGCGGAACTGTGTCGAATTTGCCGGCGCTTTGTGGGCGTGGAGGTGGACCTGCAGACTTGTCTGGAAGCGCGGAGAAGAACCGAGGGGCGCGCTGAGATATTGCAGGCGGATGCCAGGGCGCTGCCGTTTCGAGACGCGGAGTTTTCCCATGTGATCTGCCTGGAAGTTTTGGAACATCTAGGAGATTACAAGGCCGGGGTCTTGAATCTTCACCGCTGCTTAATGGCTTCCGGAATGGCCATCATTTCCGTTCCCTATCGAAAGCGCGGGGGCAAGAATCGCCTCAATCCCTATCATTTGTATGAGCCGGGCGAAGCCGAATTGGTGACGCTGCTCAAGGAGCTATTTGAGGTGGTGGAAGTCTGGTATCAATACTTTGAGGAAACGAAGTACATGACTGTGGCCCGCGTGCTGCATATCCGCCGATGGGTAGGCCTGGCCAATTTATATCGCGATCTTTTTAATGGCGAAACGTGCGCCCTTTCCCGAATTCGCTTGGGACAAAATGGAAAGGGAATGAAATTTGGGTTGATCGTTGTTGCCAAAAGGCCAAAATGTTTGTCCCCTGCCAACCAGCCTAAAGCTAATTAACCGCCGTCGCCCCGTTCAATTCGATATGACACTTACTGCCCGCGATATCACCATCGCGATCACGGTTTATGATCGGCGCGAGTTTTTGGCGCAAGCGATTGAGAGCGCTTTGAATCAGACAATCCCGGTCAAGGTGATCGTGGTGGAAGACTGCGGGCCGGACTTGATGCTGGAATCCTACGCCAGATCAAGGTGCGGCTCGGGGTTCGAGTACATGCGCAACCCGCGCCGCCGCGGCTTGTTCGACAACTGGAATGCGTGCTTAGAATACTGCCAGACACCGTGGCTCTCCATTTTGCACGATGATGATTACTTAAAGCCGACTTTCGTCGAGACGATGTTGGGCTTGCATCAAGTCGCGCCGGGACGCGGGTTATACTTCGGGAATTCGGTGGTGGTGAACGCCACGGGTGAAATTGTCCCGTTTGGGCAACCGGTGATCGCGGGTTCCTGGCAGGAAATCGACATTCGGGCGTTAGCCGATAGAAATGTTCTTGGTTTTGCGGGGCATTTACTCCCAGTCGAATATGCGAAGCGGGCAGGCGGGTTTCGCGCCACTTCGTTATTCTGTGGCGATTGGGAAATGTGGTTCAAACTCGTGACGCAATTCGGCGGCGTCCAGACCGGAGCGGAGGTTGTCCGCGTTCGTTATTATGACGATGCGAGAAAAGGAACTTCGAAAGTAATTCGGGAAGGGCAGAATTACGCCGCAACGAACGTCCAACGCAAAAGAAATTACGCGTTCCTGAAAAAGGCGGGAATTGTCCAAACGTTTAAGGCCAGTGAAATCCGCAAGAAGTCCCCGATGAGTGTGAAGCACATGATCCTTTATGGGAGGTGCTTCTCCCGCCGAATGTTCGCGTATAATGTCAAATTGCTACAGATTAACGAAACCCTCACGCCGCGACAGAAGCCATTCCAGATGGCGGTTCGAGTTTTTGGTCCTAGATTCGTCAGACTCTTATCAAAAGCGTGCAACCTGGGGATTCGATGTCCATGAGTGTTGTCTGGCGAGCGGATATCGGACAAGAATCGGCCCGCCACCGACGTGGGTTGTGTATCGGAACGTCCCGCCGGGCTGCTGCTCAAAAGCGAGCAGGAAACGGCCACGGCCATCCACCGGCTGCTCAATGACTCGGAACTGGCCCGCACGCTCGACACGTTGCTCAACGAGCCAGAGCGGCGCCGGCGGTTGAGCGCAGAAGGGCGGGTAGCCGTGCAATCGCGTTATTCGTGGGAAGGCATCCTCGAACGATACGAAGCGCTGTTCACTCAATTGCTCCGCCCGGATCGGAATCCGCCGTCCGGCCCGTCACCCCTTGACGAGACAACCCCACAAATGGGGACTTAGGAAGGCGACCCGTTCACGGGTCGCGGCGCGAAACAACCCCTGGAGCAGCGCGGCGCTCATTTTGGCCAGCGGCACCTTCAGCCAGCGCGCATTTCGAATGGCCGCGCGGCGTGCGAGACGAAGTACGACTGGGAGCGGGTGCTGGATGCCTACGAAAAACTGTTCGCGCAGTTGGTGGCGGGGAAACGATGAGGTGGTTTCCTTTTCGCTTGATTGTTCGGAAGACCGGCACGTAATTTGTTCCGCCGGTATGCTTGGAGCGGCTAACCGCCCCATCGTTGCAGTGCGCGGCAATCTCTTGCTATGGCCGATCCAGAATTACTAGAACGATTCAACCTATGCCTGCGTTACAAGCGAGCTAGGCCGTGGCAGAAGCCCTTGCTCAACCCGTTGCGCTTTGTGCGCAATCAACTGCGCGTACGCGGCCTGCCCGGAATCAAGGCTGGCGAACTCGGTGAGGTCGCGGCGTTTCATCTGCCGCGGTTCACGGTCGTCAACGGCGAGTCCGTCAGCGAATGCATCGCCGCTTACGGCATCTATGAGGAGACTTTGACGGAGGCGTTCCTGCGGGTGATTCAACCAGCGCAACTCGTCGTGGATGTGGGGATGCATCTGGGCTACTACGCGACTTTGTTTGCGCGCCTGGTTGGGCCGCGCGGAGCGGTGCATGCGTTTGAGCCGACGCCGAGCACGCGAGAAATCGCCGCCAACAATCTTCGACCGTTCTACAAGGTGACCGTCCATCCGCTGGCGGTGTGGTCGTCGGCGCAAAAGCTGACCTTCCACGATTACGGTCCGCAATGGATGGCGTTTAACAGCTTCACGGCGGCGCGCGTCAAATCTGGACCGCTGCGTTCAAAGGAATTTGTTGCGGAGACGATCAGCCTCGACTCCTTTCGCAGCCAACTCAACCGAGAGATCGCGCTGGTTAAAATTGACGCAGAATCGGCTGAAGAGGAAATCCTCAAGGGGGCGCAAGGTCTGCTACGGTCCGACCAGCCGCTGGTTTCTCTGGAGGTTGGCGATGAGGTCAGCGAGGGTGCGAGCTGCCGGCTAATCGAGTTCATGCGAGAGGCACATTACACTGTGTGGGAGTTCTCCGACGGCAAGTTCGAGAGACACCAAGCGAAAAAGCACTACGAGTACGACAATTTGATTTTTGCTCCGGATACTCGCAACCTGGGCGATATGTGAAGCCTCTACCGGGCGCATCTCAATTTTTGCGGGGGGCGCCATGAGCGATGTGGGGGAACAAGAGATGCCAGCGATCATTGCGCCAAAAGGTTTCCAGACACATCAAGGCTTCGTCACCCACACGACTCCAAAACTGTCCCGGGCGCTTGAACCGGCATTGATATTGCCGACACCCAGATTCCATCGCCCCGCTGCCTTGCGGTTCGCCCAACCGCCGCGCCGTCGCGTAGTCCATCCGCTCCCGATGGCTTTCCAGATACGCCAGTTCCTCCGCCACCGCCTGGCGCTTTTTGTGGCGGAGTCGTTTGGCCAGCGCGCGCAGATCGTTCAATAGCGCCGGGGCCCGCCCGCTTTTAAGTTTTTTGAGCATCGGTGCGACCCACGTGCGGGCCGCCGTTTCATCGTCCGGGTGCAACGCGTGCGCCACGGCCCACAGGTGTTGGCTGGCGTGGTAGTAGTCCAACCGTTCGTGGGCTTGCGGGAAGCGGTCGCCGGTCAGGTTCCAAATCCACACCGCGCCATCGGCCACCACCAGCACTTTGGCCGCCGCCGCCAAGCCGTGCCGTTGGGCCTCGGCAAAGAGTTGGTCGCGCAAACCCTCCACGCCCAGCCGCGTCATCACGATCCCGCGACTTAAGAGGCGCGGACGCCCCCGGTCGCTCTCAACGCGTTGATCCAGCCGGAAGCAGGTGCCGCCATAGACCCAGTGCCAGCGTTGCGGTTCGATTCCGGCGGCGCGGCGGTGAGCGGTTTGTCCCCAGTCGTCGTGCTCCCGGATGTTCCAGGCGTCCAGTTCGATGACCAGGGTGAAGGGTTGCTCGGGCCGCGGCAGCATTTGCGCCGCGCCCTGGGCGGCGCGCATTTGTTCGTCCAGTTGGCGGCGTTTCTCCTCCGCCCGTTGGCCTTGGCGGCGGGCTTCCCGATCCAGCGTGGCCGGCGGCAGTTTCACCCCCGTCAGCCGCTCAATGACGGCACTGGCTTCCTGGACCGGCATTTTGCTGGCCGCCAGCGCGGCCATCTCCTGCACCGAGGGCGAGGCACTGCCAGCCGCACTCAATCCCAAGGCGTGATCGGCCGGAAAACGCCACGCCCGACAGCGCCGGCACCAGCCCCGCAGCCGCCGGATAGTCACCGGCCCGAAACGGGTCTGGTAGCTGCGTTCATGATCGGGGGTGCGGCGGGTGAGTTTATGGCCGCACACCGGGCAGACGGGTGGGGTTTGATCGGCTTTCTTCTGGGCGGCTTCTTCAAGAAGTTTCCCTTCCAGCCCGCGCGTTTGGTGGAGAATCTCCTCCTCCAGATGGCCGAGGGTTTGGTCACTGGCTTGGATGCTTCGGGTCAAGCCCGCCGTCAGACGCGCCGTCCAGTCGGCCACCGGGCGATCAAACGTCTCGAAACTGCTGTGGTGAGGAACCGATGCGACGCAGCAGTTGTTCATGCACTCGTTATATCATTTCTTCCCCATACTACCCCCTCAAAAATTGAGATGCGCCCGCCTCTACCTAAGGGTGTTGTTTTTACTTGACCAGTCGCGCCCACAGGAGCGGGTGCCAGTATTCGATTCTTTCCCGCGTGGCGCAGCGCACCAGCGCGTGCAGCAGCAGCGTACTGAGTTTGGCAAGCGGCACTTTGAGCCAGCGGTGGCCGCGAATGGCCTCGGCGCCTTCGTCGGCGAATTGCGCGCCGGAGAAACCGTGCATCTCAGCGAGCGACCGCAGGCAGTTGGGAGTGTAGGTCCAGACGTGCGTGATGTCGTTGAAAAGAGTGCGGCCAACGAAGGGCGAATCGCCGTTGGGCAGGCTCAGAATCAGGCAACCGCCCGGCGCTAGCGCGGCGTGGGCTGAACGCAGTAGTACCATGAAGTCGTCTTTCGACAAGTGCTCGACGACGACCATCGCCACCAGTGCGGCGTAGTGATTGCGCGGTTGGCGCGCAAGCCAGCGATTGACGTCGTCCTGATCTACGGGGAAGCCAACCTGTCGTGCTAACCGGACCTGTTCAGCGCTCGAATCCACGCCCGCGACATTCGAGAACTTCTTCGTCTTGAGCCAGTGAAGGAAACTGCCGTGGCCGCAGCCCAACTCGGCGATGGGGCACGATCGGTCGGCGGGCAGCCAGGGCAACACAATGCGGTCGTAGATGTGGGCCTTGTCCCGCGCGCAGCGTTCCACGTCTTGCAGGGTCTGAATCCTGCGGGCTTGGGCTTGGTAGTGGTAGTAATCTAGGTAACCCATAAGTTGTTTCGCCTCGTGCACACGCAACCGGGTTCAAACTTTGAAGCCCATTTCTCGAAAAAGCTTCCGGAAACGTTTCTCCCACGTGTGCTCGGCCGTGCAGCGACGATGTGCGGCTTGGGCGATGCGCAGACATTCTTCCGGGCGTTTGCTGTAGTAGCCGTGGACTTCCAGCAGTTCTTCGACGCCGCGATAGCAAAGGATTTCCTTGCCGATGTCATAGAGCCTCGGCAGTTCCCAGTTGTAGGTGGTCAGGTAGCAGGCCCCCACGCCGGGGCATTCGAAATCGCGGCCCTTGGTGGTGGTGATCCGAGCGGCAGGGAGTGCAAAACCGATGCCGAGGTTGATCTGACTGCGGCGGAACATGCACGAGGCCTTGTCCACCCACTGGCTGTTCGGCCAGCCTTTGCCGAAGAGTGAAATCTCCACGCCGGCTTGGAGCAGTCGGTCGATGATCACGGCACGGTCATACTTCCACGAACCAAGAAAGCTGAACGCGTAGTCGTAGTCAGGCCGTGTCGGTGGAGCTTTGCACTCTTCCGCCAAGTGGAAACCTTGTGGGAAATAGCGCACCGCTGCGCCGCGGCGGCGATACCAGTCGAGCGAAGTACAGGCGTTGGTCAGGTTCACGTCGAACTTCACAGCCCAGCGACCGTAATCGTCGTCGCCAGTAGAAAGAATTTGGAGAGGAAAAAACTCCATGCGGTCGTCGAGGTTCATCCCCAACAACGGACACTTCCACCGCCGACGGATCGAATCGAAAGCCTCATCCGACAACAGCTCGGGCCGCGCGTAAAACAGAATAACATCCGGTTCCAACTGGTTTGACGCGCGAATGAAACCCTGGATGCTCCGTGCCACTGTTTCGGGCGGCGGCGCTTGTGGCTTCTGCTTCAAAGCCGGATTGAGGTCGAGGTATTGGAGGCTGCAAATTTTTCTTAACTCGGGAAACAACTCGTTCTGTTCCCACAGGCAATCGCCGATGAACAGGATGCTGCGCAGCGGGCTGCCGGCGGCGCTGAGCGTACGCAAGGGCGGATCCGGCGGCGGATGATGGTTTGTTTTATCCCGCTCGCGGCACAACTGGCGCAGGTAGGCTGCTTCAATTCTTCGGCACTGTCGCAAGCTCCACCAGCGCCGCACCGGCCCGCGCAACAGGATGGGGCGGAGACGTTTTCGGATAAGCTTCAGCATGTCGGACCGGAGGTTTTCACTGTCGTGCTCTTCCGCACTGGAAGGTATAGTACCTCTGCCAACTCCTGCAAGCACTTGCTCGATCTAAGGCATTTAACCTCCTCCATCGAGTCTCTCGCCCAGTCGCAGCACAGGACGGGTGTGGGGCAGCGAATCAGCAGCGGTCAGTTACTGCGCGGCATACGAGAACTCCCCAACCCGCCGTGGTTGGAATCGAGGGGCAATAAAGTTGAGATTATTCTACGGACTGGTTCTCAAAACCTCCGGATAAATCTCCACGTGCCGATGGGCGATTACCAATGGATGGTAACGCGCTCGCATGAACGCGTCCGCACCCGGTGCGCGGGGGAAGCCTTTGCGGATCCAGCGGGCGATGCCGGTGCCGAGTCCTGCCCAATCATCGGCTCCGAACAATTCCGCACCGGGAGCGTCCGCAGTGATGTCCACAATGCCGCCCACCCGCGCGCCGAAAAATTGGTCGCTCTGCACGCGGCGGGTTCATATTATGATGCAAACATGCAAATATTGGCTGGCGGGAGAATTCACTTATGCCAAGCCCCAACCCCTCCCGTTAGCGACTTCCATCCGGCTGCCGCATAACGCTGCTCGGTGCGCACCGGATCCAATGTGGCAAGGTAATTGGCTCCATAGCGTGGAGAAAAGTGTGCGGTTTGTTCGGCGGCCGGCAGAATCAACGGCTTCCGCAGCCGCATGTGCAAGGCGTAAATCGCGTAACCGTGCGCCATTAGGAGCCGGTGGGTCGGCGCGGGGTAGGCGTGGTGCTCCTCAAGAATGATGTCGCGGACAGCACGCTCCTCAAAGAGTCGTTCCGCGCCTTGTAGCACCGGCATTTCGTGGCCTTCCACGTCAATTTTGCAGACGCCCACGCGGGTACCAGTGGGGAGGATTTGGTCCAATGTTGCCAGCCGTATCTTGATGAGTCGAGAATCGGCCTTTCCAGCTCCGGTCACGACCTGAGCGCTCCCGCGGTTGTCATCCCAGTGCTTCCCCACAGCTAGGAAAGCATCTGTCTCGCGGTTGCTTAATCCCACCTGGTGCAATTTGACCGGCGCACGCCCGCCCCCAGTTGCAGACTGGGCAAGGAACTCCTGCAACTCCGCGAAAAGGTGCGGATGAGGTTCGAAAGCCACGACGTTGCCATTAGCCCCCGCCACTCGCCGCATCAGGCTAGCCATCTGGCCGATATTAGCACCGATGTCGAGTGCTACTTCGCCTTCATCCAGCAACCGGCAGATGGCTTCCGTGACTACAAGGTCAAACACGCCATAGCACCAGATACTTGAGCCGATGACCTCCCGCGGCCGGACCCGCAGGCGGTCGCCCCACGGTAGTGTGACCTCCGCGATGTCCGGTGCCTGGATGAACATACGGCGAAACCGGTGCAGGACTTGACGCGGCCGATAGAAGAATTCTGGCGTTGTCAGCAGCTTGAAAGGATTCATGGGGCGGCTCGTTGCAGCATTTGGATATCGAGTCCCGAGGGTTCATACCCCTTGGTGGGGCTTTAAGGCATGCAATCTTACGTGGCTAATCCAAGACAGTACCCCCGCTCTTTCTCGCACAGAATGTCCCCTTGGCCATGGCGGGTCATAATTAATCATCCATCTTTGTGGCAGCGCGAATTCTGCAACCTTCAAAACCGCGATCATAGGGATGTCACGCGGCGTGTAAATGAAGTTCCGCCGCGGCTCGGGGGCCAGCTTCTACGGCGCGCCTGGCGGCACGTTTTCCCCCGCGCTCGATCCGCCGTCCGAGTGCCCGGCCAAAGGATCCTGGCGACGTGGTCCAGAGCCTTACAGCGAGAGATGAACGCATCTGGGTCGCGACTGGAAATTCTGGCGTCAGCTTATAGTAGCGGTGTTTCAGGCTGCAAGCCCGCGAGTTGCCGCACTTGGCCAGAGCCAAGTCGCCCGCCCGAGCCTGGCTTGGCCGATTTTCCAGCCTGGCAGCAAGCCGGGGCAAGCAGGGCAGCTTTTCACGCCCGCGTTCGGCCCCCCCTTTGTAGCTGCGGCGGTCCGTGTCAACACTCATGGCGGTTTCAAAAGCCGACGGTTTAGCCCGGAAATTTCACACGCGGCTGGGATTGCCAACCCCGAAAGCTTTCGGGGCAACCTTCAGGTTGCGATTCCCCGACGGACGCTGGCCGCGCGGCGCAAACTTCACCACGTGATACGTGGTAAAGTTTGCGGCTACAGCGTGTGAAATTTCCGGGTTAGAGGTTGACCTCTGGCTCGGGAACCCGTCACGCTTTGGCGGGTGAAAACGTCAACGCAAGCACAGGATCAGATGGGATGAGGGACATCCGCCACATTGCCGTTCGGCTGTATGGTTCTTCGGTTGCTTGGTACTGGGCTTTCAACGGGTTGCGGCTGGCCGCCGGGATTCTCGTGTTGCCGTTGTTGCTCCGCCTGTTGCCCAAGGATGACTTGGGAATGTATTACGTTTTCCTGAGCATCGCGGCATTGACACAAATCATTGATTTTGGGTTCTCGCAGGCGATCGGGCGTTTTGTCAGCTACGCAATGGGCGGGGCGGCGGAACTCAAAGCCATGGGAATGGCGCCAAGCGAACTTAAGGAGAGCGCTCAACCAAACTACGCGCTTATTTGGGAATTGCTGTACACTACGCGGTCTTTGTATCGCTTCCTCGCCCTGGCTGCACTCGTCGTGTTGGGCGCCTGGGGAAGTTATCTGGTCGGCTTGAAAGTGCATGAGAGCTTTTCGCCCACACTTACCTGGTGGGCATGGGCCATCACGCTCGCCGGCGCGGTTTTCGAAATCTACGCCAACTGGTGGAACAATTTTTTGCTCTCCATGAACCGGGTCACCGTAAGCGCGCGCATCGGCGTGGTCGGGTATTCGATACGGCTGGTCATTTCCTGTGTCCTGCTGCTCCTGGGATGCGGCTTGCTTAGTGTCCCGCTGGCAAGTTTTTTCGGCAGCGCGATCAACCGTGGGCTTTCGCGGCGGCATTGCCTGGGTTCCATCGGCCCGCCCCCGCCCGAACATGACTTCAAAGCCCGCTCCTTGTTAAGAGTCCTCTGGCCCACCAGTTGGCGGCTGGGAGTGTACCTGTTGAGCGGTTATTTCCGAACCAATGCCAACACGGCCATCTGCGCCGCCGCGTTTGGTCTTGCCGCTACGGCCGAATATGGCTTGTCCATGCAAGTGATCGGGATCGCGATGGGCATGGCCTCGGTTTGGACGCACGTGAAGTGGCCGGTCGTGGGCCAACTGCGAGCGCGCCAGGATTACATTGGACTGCGAAAGATGCTCTGGCCCCGCGTTTGGCTCCAACTGCTGACGTTTGTGGGTTTGGCGGCGATCGCGATTCTTTGGGGGCCGGGCCTGCTGAAGTGGTTTGGATCCAAGAAGGAACTCTTGCCTGAGGTCTGGATGATGTTCATTGCCTTTAACACCTTGTTGGAACTGCCGTTCTCGTTCTGGACAACTTTGATCTTGACAGAAAACAGACTTCCCTTTTTGTGGCCCACGGTCGCGACCAACATCCTCGGCTTGTTACTTTCCCTCGTCTTCGTCCATTTTACGTCGCTTGGCGTCGGCGGGCTGATCCTCGGTCCGCTCTTGCCGGGAATCCTGTTTAACTACTGGTACTGGCCCTTGGCGGGGGCGAAAAGCATTCGAACGCATTTCCTCGACTTCATGTTCGTTCCGCCACGGCAGGCGCTCTCCACCCGCAACGAGCGCGATTCCTGATGTCCGCACTAAATCCGAGCCTGGTCGTGCTCAAGAGATCGAAGCGACTTGGGATTTCCCGCCGCGTGATCACACCCAGAATAAAGCCTTGCTTGGCCTTCGTTTGCAGTTATTGTGCACGCACGAACTTCGGCAGACAGGCGGGCGCGCCTTGACGGCAGTCGAGCAGCGGCGGGGAGTTCGCACAATTTCGATGAAAGCGGTCATTCTAGCGGGTGGATTGGGAACGCGGCTAAAGCCCTTTACCGAGGTGATTCCCAAACCGTTGTTGCCGATCGGTGAGAAGTCCGTTCTGGAACTGCAGATCGAGCGGCTCAAGCGGTACGGATTCGATGAAATCTTTCTCGCCACGAACTACAAGGCTGATTACTTGGAGCGGTTTGTCGGCGACGGCTCGCAGTACGGGGTGCGCCTCACCGTCAGCCGGGAGACGGAGCCGCTCGGCACGGCGGGGCCGCTGACGCTGCTGAAGGAGCGGCTGACCGAGCCGTTCATGGTGATGAACGGCGACATTCTCAGCCTGGTGGACTTCTCGAAGCTGTATCAGTTCGGGTTGGAGAAGCGGGCGTGGTTGACGATCGCCATCAAACAGCACATCACGCCGTATGCCTTCGGCGACGTGTTTTTTGAAGGCGACCGGGTGACGGGGATCGAGGAGAAACCGAAGATTGTGAAGTTTATCCTGGCCGGCATCTACGTCATGCGCCCCGAGATCTTCACTGTCATCCCGGGCGGGATATACTACGGCATGGACATGCTGATCAGGGAAATGCTCAAGCGTGGACTGCCGGTCCTGAAGTATGAGTTGCTCGATTACTGGTTGGACATCGGGCAGGCTGCCGACTACGCCCAGGCCCAAGAAGACGCCAACCGCGGAAAGTTCGCCCAGTGAAGCAGGCAGGCAGGAGAGTGCCCGTGACAGCGGCAGGCGGCTTCATCGGGAGCCGTCTCGCGGAGCGATTGGCCAACTTGGGGGCCGGGGTCCGCGCGCTGGTGCAGCCTGGCTCTCCGGGTCCGTCGGGCTGGCCGGACATCGAACAGCCGAGCAAGTAGATACGGGCACGAGAAGATGGCAATGACTGGAAACATGCGTCCTGCTGACAGGGCGCTCTACATTGCGCCGGATGGCTCGGCTTTTGAGTTGCCGACGACCGATCAAGTGGCGGCGGAAGGGAGGAGCCTCAAGGCAGAAGTGGATCGCCAGCGAGCAGCGGGGCGGAAGATTGTGGTTGTTCAGGGTCTCGGCTTTGTGGGCGCTGCAGTCGCGTCTGTTGTGGCTGCGGCGCGCAGCAACACGGGCGAGCCCATTTACTACGTCATAGGCGTGGACCTGCCCACAGCCGCCTCCTACTGGAAGGTTGCGAAACTCAAAGACGGCTTGGTGCCATTCGCGTCGCCGGACGGCGAGTTTGCGGACTTGGTTCACGATGCCGTCAAGCGGACCGGCAACCTGCGCGCAACCGCATCCGAGGGGGCGTACGAGTTGGCCGATGTGATTATTGTGGATGTGGGACTTGATGTGCGCGAACGGTGCGTCACGGATCCCAGCGAGATTCACCTGCTTATGGATTCATTTCGGGCAGCGCTGCGGGTGGTGGGACAGCGCATGCGCCCGGACGCGCTGGTGCTGGTGGAAACCACGGTGCCCATCGGCACCTGCGAACTCATTGCAGCGCCCCTGCTCGAAGAAGAACGGAGGCTCCGCGGCGTCACCGAGCCGCTCCGTTTGGCCCATGCCTACGAACGGGTCATGCCCGGGCCGAACTACGTCAATTCGATTCGGCGATTCTGGCGCAGCTATTCCGGGATTGACCTTGAGTCCGCGGCGCAGGTCCGTTCCTTCCTTTCCACTTTCATCGACACGACGAATTACCCTCTGTACGAACTTCAACGGCCTTCCGCCTCCGAGATGGCCAAACTCCTCGAGAACTCCTATCGAGCGGTCAACATCGCCTTCGTCCACGAGTGGACGCTACTGGCTGAGAAGATCGGGGTGAACCTTTTCGATGTGATCGAATCAATTCGCGTCCGCAAGGGTACGCACGACAACATCCGTTACCCCGGGTTCGGCGTGGGTGGCTATTGCCTGACCAAGGACTCGCTGCTGGCCCAATGGTCTGCCCTGAACCTTTTTGACACGGGCGTGACGCTGCACATGACGCTGGAGGCGCTGCGCGTCAATCACGAAATGCCGCGCCATACCTTTGATTTGCTGCAAGAGATTGTTGGGAACAAATTGGGCGGCCTGCGGGTGCTGGTGTGCGGCGTTTCCTACTTGCCTGACCTCGCTGATACTCGGAATTCGCCAACGGAGCTTCTGTATGCGGACCTTGTCAGCGCCGAGGCTGTCGTTTCCCTGCACGACCCCCACACTGCCCGCTGGCCTGAGCGCCCCGACGCGCCTGTGCTTTCCGACTTCCGCAAAGCCCTCGCAGATGCTGAGGCAGTTGTCTTTGCGGTGCCGCACCGCGAATACCGGGAGCTTTCCGCTGAGCGGCTCATGGCCGCTGCCCCCCGTCTGCGTGCAGTCGTAGATGCCCAGAATATCCTTATGGACTCCAGCGCCGCTGCCCTCCACCGGGCTGGTTGCCAAGTCGCAGGGGTTGGGAAAGGGCACTGGCGACGCAGCGGCTATCACATGGAGAAGTCATGAAGCGACGCGCGTTAATTACCGGCGGGGCTGGCTTTATTGGATTTCACTTGGCGTCGGAATTGTCGCAGTCGGGGGATTGCGAGGTTGTTCTGGTTGACAACTTCCGCCGGGGTCGTCGGGACGAAGAACTTGGGGCGCTGCTGCAGAGACCGGGAGTGTCGCTTGTGGAGGGCGATCTGGCCGAAGGTGGTGTGTTGAAGCATGTGGGCGGTTCATTTGACGAGGTCTATCACTTGGCTGCCGTTATCGGTGTGCGCAACGTTCTGGAACGGCCGCACGAGGTCGTGCGAATCAACGCCCTGGCGACGCTGCGTCTCTTGGACTGGTTCGTGACGGGTGGCGGACGCAAGTTACTGTTCACCTCCACGAGCGAGGTCTACGCGTGGACCCAGCTTTTTTACGCGCTGCCGGTGCCCACGCCCGAGTCCGTGCCGCTGGCGCTCACGGATTTGTCGGATCCGCGCAGCACGTACGCCGGCAGCAAAATCTTCGGCGAACTCGCGGTCACCCACTACTGCAAGGCATACAGGAAGCCCTGCGTCATTGTGCGGTTCCATAATGTTTACGGTCCCCGCATGGGGTATGAGCACGTCATCCCGGAACTGCACGGCCGGGCCAAGGAAGGCCAAAATCCGCTCGTCGTTTATTCGGCTGACCACCGCCGGGCCTTTTGCTACGTTCAAGACGCGGTGAACCTGTTAATTCAAATGATGCGGAATCCCGCGGCGGATGGCCTAACCTTCAACGTCGGCAACGATCGGGAGGAAGTGACCATGCGCGAGTTGGCAGAACGAATCCTGCGGCTCATGAATCTGAAGCGCACCATCACGGCGCAACCGGCGCTCAATGATCCCATCGTGCGACGCTGTCCGGACATGGCGAAAGCCCGAAGCATTCTCGGGTATGTGCCGCGAGTCAACCTGGACGAAGGACTCGGTAAAACCCTGGCCTGGTACGATCAACATCCCCGTCCCAATGCAGCGGCCCGATGACACCGATCCAACAACATCCGTCTCCGCCAGCCGCGCAAGGCTTTATTCCTCTGTCCATTCCGCACATAGCCGGCAATGAGTGGAAGTACCTCAAGGAATGTCTTGACGCCAACTTCGTTTCTTCGGTCGGCCCGTTCGTTGAACGTTTTGAGCAGGAGATGGCGCGGTTCACCGGCGCGAAGTTCGCGGTGGCCTGTGTGAACGGCACGGCGGCCTTGCATGTGGCGTTGCGCCTGGGGGGTGTGCAACCGGGGGATGAAGTGATCGTGCCGACGGTGACATTCATTGCGACCGTGAACGCCGTCCGCTACGTGCAAGCTGAGCCGGTGTTCATGGACTGCGACGCGTTTTATAACCTCGACCCGGTAAAAACCTGCCAATTCCTGCTGGAGGAGACGGTCTTCAAAAACGGGCGGACGTACAACAAACAAACGGGCCGGCGCATCGCGGCGTTCCTGCCGGTGCATGTGTTCGGCAACGCCGCCCAACTCGATGCATTGCTGCCGTTGTGTCAGGAACGCGCGATCCCGGTCGTCGAGGATGCGGCAGAAAGCCTGGGAACGGTGTACACCGGCGGGCGGTTTCAGGGACGACACACGGGCACGGTCGGCACGCTCGGCTGCCTCTCGTTCAACGGCAACAAGATCATCACCACCGGTGGCGGCGGGATGATCCTCACCGACCACCCGGCCCTCGCGGCGCAGGCGAAGTACCTCACCACCCAGGCCAAGGACGACGACGCGCGGTTCGTTCACCACGAGGTCGGCTACAACTACCGGCTGACCAACGTGCAGGCCGCGATGGGCGTGGCGCAGTTGGAGCAACTGCCGCGCTACCTCGAGATCAAGCGGCGAAACTACGCGGAGTACAAGCGTGCGTTGGATGCCGTGCCCGGCCTGCATGTGGCGGAGTCGCCACCCTACGCTGCAAACAACCACTGGATGTATCCGCTGCAGATTGACGGGGCGGTTTTCGGCGAGGACCGCGAGGCCGTGATGGCCCGGCTGGCGCAGGAGCGGATTCAGACGCGCCCGTTGTGGTATCTGAATCATCGGCAGCGCCCGTATCAAAACTGTCAGCACTACCAGATTGCGCGTGCGGTCGAGCTGTGGAACAAGACCCTCTGTCTCCCCTGCTCGACGAATCTGAGCGAGCCGGATGCCGAACGCGTCGTGCAGGCGCTGGCAAATCCCGCATGAAAAGTCTCGTCATCATTGGCAGCGGCGGTTTAGCCAAAGAAGTCGTGTTCCTCGTCGAGGAAATCAATCGAGCCGCTCCGCTGTGGCAGCTCCGGGGATTTGTCGCCCAGCAACCGGAACTGGTTGGACGCCAACATCTCGATTATCCGATTGTCGGCACGGACGAGTGGCTCGAACAACAGCAGGAGGACTTGGCGGCTGTCGCGGCCATCGGCCAGCCCGCCGCGTTGCGCGCACTTCACACGCGCCTGAAGCGGAATCCGCACCTGCTTTTCCCCAATCTGATCCACCCCCAAGTGTCCGGTGATTGGCGGCGCATTCAACTCGGCGAGGGAAATGTCTTCCTGAACGCAGCGTCCCTCACCACCGCCATCCGCATGCAGTCATTGAACGTCGTCAACCCTGGATGCACTATTGCCCACGATTGTGAGTTTGGCAGCTACAATGTCATCTGTCCCGGCGCCAACATTTCTGGAGGCGTCATTTTGGGAGATGAGGTGTTTGTTGGCGCCGGCGCGCAAATCCGCCAAGGCCTGCGTATTTGCAGCCAAGCAACCCTGGGCGCCGGAGCGGTGGTGGTTCGGGACATTCTCGAGCCAGGCACGTACGTGGGCGTGCCTGCCAAGCCGTTGGCCGCGTCCGGTTGATCGAGCTCGCCTGCTATTCTCATGAAAACGCTCGTCAGTGTCATCGCTTATAACGAAGAGCAGAATCTGCGGAACACGCTGCGGGAACTGCTCGACAGCAAAGGCGGATTCGATCTGGTGGTGGTGGACAACGGTTCTTCAGACCAGACGGCCACCGTGGCCCGCCAAGTGGGTGTCCCCGTCCTGTCACACTGTGTGAACAGCGGCGGTTCCATGGGCACGGTGACAACCTACTTCACTTTTGCCTACCAAGCCGGGTATGACATCCTTTGTCAATTTGACGGTGACGGGCAGCACATGGCCGCCGAGTTGCCAAAAGTCATCGAACCGGTGCGAAGAGGCGAAGCCGACTACGTGATGGGGTCGCGGTTTCTCGAGAAGGAGGGGTTCCAGTCCACGGCGGTCCGCCGCGTGGGTATCCGCTTGTTCTCATGGCTTGACTCCTGGATTGTCGGCCAAACGGTCACCGATGTTACTTCCGGGTTTCGTGCTTACAGTCGCTCGGTAATCGAGTTCTTCGGCCACCGGTTTCGGCATGAGATTCATGATACGAACCAGCTTCTGTTGCTCAGTCATTTTGCCGGCGCCCGCATCCTGGAGGTGCCCGTGCGTATGCGGGAACGCGTTCACGGAGAGTCGGAGTACGATCTGCTCAACGCGGTAGCCTTTCCTTTCAAGGGTTTGGTGAACATCGGCGGGGTATTGCTGCAGCGGCAACAAATTCAAACACGGAGGTGAGCGCATGGGTCTGGAGATCAAACTGATTGCCTTTTTGCTGGGACTGATCTTCTTGCTGGTGGTGTTCCGCAACGTCAGGCGCAACGTGTTCCGCCCAGCCTACGCCGTGATGTGGATTGCGATGTCGGTGTTCCTTTTGTCGGTTTCGGCATTGGAGCCTGTTTACAAATGGCTGGCCACATCGGTTCTCGGCATCGAGGATGCGCGCCACATCATTTACATTGCGCTGATCGGCTTTTTGCTGGTGCATTTGTTCTACCTCACCGCCATGGCCAGCCGGATGTCCAACCAGATCCAGCAGTTGATCAGCAGTCTGGCGATCCTCGCGAACAAAAATGAACGAACCAATGAGCACAACCCGGCAACATCTGACCCGAAGCCACCCGCCGCTAGATAAATCTCCCGGTCCAGCCAGACGTCCGACTGCGAGACGCTCCCTCTGACAGTGCAGATTTCGAACCGAAGCAGTGTACTGCCAGTTCAGCAAAGGGTATAGGACAGCACAGGGTTCGAGGCGGGGCCTGACGATCCTTGGGGAGTATTTCGTAACGATTCCGTCATCGGCGCAAGAGTTTCCAGAAGCGGGGACGGAAGCACATCGACGCCGTGCAAACTATTGAGGCCAGGCATCCGCGAAGATCGGTGGCATCCCATTCCTCCGTCACGTGCGGCAGCCCGCGAAGGAATTGGCGGAGCGGCTCTCGCTCCCTTCTCGGCTGGGTTGCGTATCGCAGCAGGTCTCCAGGGATCAACCAGCGGCAGCGGATACCCTCGGGATAGTCGGGAGGCGGTCCGCACGGCTCACCGTAAACCGAGCGCGCGTACAACAGCGGGAAGTCAACACCGGCCCGGACCGCGAGTTCCATGCTCCCCCAAAATCGTCCGTTGATCTCCATCAGTTTCGGCTTCCCGTCACGAGGATCGACTTTCCATTCGACCATTGCCACGCCACGCCAAGAAAGGCGCTGCAACAGCGCGAGACTCCATTGCACAAGTTCGGGTGCGTGGATGCTTCGACGGTCAGTGCTTGGCCCTCCGGATCGGGGGTATTGGTTCAACCGTTCATGGGCGAATGCGGCTCGACACACACCCGCTTGATCCAGCAATAGGCTGACCCCGATCGCGCAGCCCTGAGGCGGAATCCGTTCTTGGACGAGCAGCGGCCCGAATCGGTTCCAGTGTGATGCCCAGAATTCCTGGTCGGCCCGATACCCATAAACCATGCCAAGCGAACCGGTTCCCTGCCGGGGTTTTACTACGAACGCGCCATCTTCCAGCCGGGACACAATATCCGAAAGTTCCCGGGCCGTGGCAGGCTCCCAAGTCCGCGGGGTCGGAAGCCCGAGCTCGCGTGCCACAGCAGTCGTGGCTCCTTTGTCCTTGGCAATTCGAAAACTCTCCAGCGATGGAACCATAACTTTCCCGTATTCTCTGACAGTCTCAAGGTGAGAGGAAACCCAGGCGATTGTCGCATCGGCTACGCAGAGGACTACCGTTCCAGGAGCGCGCTTCAACTCGCGAAGCAAGGCCTGCCCAAACCCTTCCGGATCGGCGTCTGCACTTGGCGCCTTGATTCGTCTATGGGTGTACCTAGACCAGAACCCCATGGTGAAGACGGAATCACCCATCACCGAAACTTGAAACCCAGCTTTACCGAGGGAGCGAATTGCACTCAAAGATTGCCGCCCCCACCCGTCGGTGACCAACGCGGTGTGAGAAGAGGGGGTTTCCTTCATGACATCCTTCTTGGACCTCCATTTGTGGGCAAAGATGGAAAGTGGGTAGCCGTCTGGAATGTCTCGCTCGCCGAAGCCCGCAGCGCGAATTCGCGGTACGTTGAGACACGAAACCCCTCCGCCATCAATTTGCGCAGCTTGGCCAGGGCGCCAGCGCGATTGTAGTACATCAAGAATTTATAAAGCGGATTGTTGTTAATCCCCCGGGGCATTATCGGCTCTTGGTCTTGGTCAAAGTCGTAAGGGTGCATGTAGCACACGACCGGATTCCCGCGCGAGACAGCGGCTCTAAACCGTCGCCGCACGATTGGATAAGGGATTACTCGGAAGTAGACGCCACTGGCAAAAGGCAAGAGCATTCCCCATACACGGGCGACCGAAACGGGTATCTCCACCACCCCTCCCACCAGCTTGGCTGTCTGCCCGAACTCCGGCCATCCGTACAGAGGATTCCGCGCCGGAAGCACACTGCTGGAATATCTAAGCCCGTGTTTCCTCAGCACTTCATAAACCCACGCAGTTTGGCTCGTCACCGACAAGATGGGAGCGCGAAACCCTTCCACCGCTGTCGCGCCAGCCGCTGTTAGCAGCTCAATGTTCTCGGCCAAATCCTTCTCAAACTCAGGCTCCGCATACTTCTCAAGTGGCTTGTGCGCACAGGTATGGCAGGCAAGTTCATGGCCCTCGCGCAAGATAACCCGAAGCAATGTCGGATACCGTTTAGCCACGGGACCGGTGACAAAGAACGTAATCTTGGCGCCTGCGACCCGCAGCAAGGCCAGCACTCGCGCGGTCATGACGGGGACCCGTTCGCTGAGGCGATGACCATCTAGAGCTGAGTCCCGCACATCTTCCAAGTCGATGCTCAACAAAAACTCCCCTGTAGAGTTCATGTTTCGAGTGGGCCTCGCGCCCGCCGACAGCCTGCCTTCAGCCGGAGTCCGTTTAAGACTGAAATGTGTCGGATCGGCAAGTTCCTGGGCTTTACTTTTGACACACAAATTTTATCCTTGCCACACTATGGGTTCAATGCAAACGAAATCTGAACCAGCCGCCACACCCGGCGATTCCCAAAAGGAAACGCTACAACTGCTCGGTCTGCCCCTTCCATTTTGGGCTGTGATTGTTGTTCTTTGCGTCGCCGCGTGCCATCTGGTTTATGGCCTTTGGTTTTGGACGCACTCGCCCACCAATGCGCCCAAGACGAGCCTGTCACTGAAAGGCGACGCTTTTCTGGAGAGCTTTCCCGGCTGGAACACCGACAACGAGCGAGACGCGGCCTCTTTCAACCGAACCGCGATGGAAGTCTTGCGCACTGGAGTACCACGAACCCGGGCCGGCGCTTTTTATGACCATGCGCCAGCGTACAGCTACTTCCTTGCTGCCTGCTATGCGGTAGGTGGCGTGCGGCTGCTGTCCGTGGTGATTCCGCAGGCGGTATTGTCCGGGCTAACCGGCTTGCTGGTCGCGCTGGCGGCGTATCGGCTGGCGCCACGGTGGCGTGTGTTGAGCGCGGTGGGCGCTGCGTTGCTGATGTTGGTGGATGTGCGCGTGGCTGCGTGTGTGGGATCGATGAATAATCCAACTCCGCTGCTGCTGCCATTGCACGCACTGGCTTTTTATCTTGCAACAGGCCCGGAGAAAGCAGGACGCATCGGACTGTTGGTGCTGGTGGTGGTGCTGGCGATGTACACGACGGCGTCCTATTTCCTGGTGGGAGGCGCAGCGGCCCTGTGGCTGCTGTGGCGGTTCGCACGAACCCGAGGCGTGGCGCAGTTGGCCGGCGCGGCGGTGATTCTTGGCAGTATGGCCGTCAAGCTGCTGTTGGTTGAACTGCCGGGTGAGTCGCTGCGCGAGGACGATAAGGCCACGTTTTGGTATGGAAATAATCCCTACTATGAAAGCATGAGCGTATGGGATTTATGGGCGGTTCGCCAGGACCCCACTTGGACCCCGTGGTTGAAGTGGCGAGCGACTGACAGCGAAAAGACGAGATATAACGAGTATTTGCGCCGTGCGGGAAACGACGTGCGAAAGGCGGGTTGGCTGTGGGCGCGGGAAAACCCGGGACACTATGCGAAGATGTGTCTCGTGCGTTTGCGGGCGACACTGGGGCCGGTAACGGGGCATATGCGACTGACACTCAATAAGCTGATCTCGACCGGACTGTGGCTGCTGGTGTTCCCGGCGGGATTCTGGGGTCTGTGGCAGGCGCGGCGGACGGCGCCTGGACAACTCGCGTGGCTGATCGTGTTCGCTGTGTGTGGCTTTGAGACGATGGTTTTTGCCGGGTTGCAACTCCGATACCGGCTGCCGGTGGACTTGATGCTGGCCGCTTTCGCTGCGGTGACCTACGCCGGGTGGTTTGACCGGATTGTCCGCAAATCCACCCCCGAACCACAGCGGGCGGGAGGACCTGAAGCGGCGGCCACGGTCATTTCGCCCGACAGAAACGAATTCACCGAATGAGCGCAGGACAAGGGCTCGCTGTCGAAGAGGTAAATAGGTCGGCAGATAATCGCGTACGGCTTTTGAGACTGGCGGCAACAGGCTCGCCCTCGGACGGGGAGAGATTCCGTGAGCCGAGGCTCACGAATTGGGTTCCTGAACCACTCGCGGACTGAATGGGAGGTTTTTGGAGTTCCGCTTCAGACGAACGGGACCAGCTAACCCGGAAATTTCACACGCTGTAGTCGGAAACTTTACCACGTTTTACGTGGTGAAGTTTGCGCCTGGCGGCCCACGTCCGGCGGGCAATCGCAACCTGAAGTTTGCGGCTAGTGTGCCCGGCAGGGGTGTGGTCTATCGGGATGAAAGGTTCCCGACGGGGGCTTGTGACGCCAACCGCCT